>Ga0209902_100312_pt1 | contig 63810 bp, 63 predicted proteins | sample FECB27metaG_FD_188304 | JGI IMG/M metagenome (GOLD analysis project Ga0209902, IMG submission 188304) | Cyanobacterial communities from the Joint Genome Institute, California, USA - FECB-27 (SPAdes) (version 2) | ecosystem: Environmental > Aquatic > Thermal springs > Hot (42-90C) > Microbial mats...
CATGGCCGGAAAGCCCTCCTCCCCCTTGTGGGGAGGAGATGGAGGTGGGGGTGTAGGCGTCACACTGGTCCACTCCAGCACTCACACCCCCACCCCTGCCCCTCCCCACAAGGGGGAGGGAAAGAGCGCTTTGTTCTGCTCACAATCCCGGATCGGCTTCGCCGTCCGAGATGACGAGTAGGGCTGCGACTCTCATGAACGCTCACCAAGGATGACAAAGCGGCCGCCTTCCCGCTTTCATCCATCCATGACCGCACCGATTCGCGCCCGTTCCTCCGGCCTCGGCCTTGCCCGCGAGCTCGCCGCCCGCGCGGAGGGCTATACCTGCATCGCCGGCCTCGACGAGGTCGGGCGCGGGCCGTTGGCTGGGCCGGTGGTGTCCGCGGCTGTGGTGCTCGATCTCGACAACGTTCCGCAGGGGCTCGCCGATTCGAAGGCGCTCTCGGCCGCCAAGCGTGAGGCGTTATTCGCTGAAATCCTGGCAACGTCGCAGGTGGGCATCGCCTCCGTGTCGCATCAGGAGATCGACACGATCAACATCCGGCAAGCCTCGCTGCTCGCCATGTGCCGGGCGCTCGCAGCACTCCCCTGCACGCCGGACATCACGTTTGTGGATGGCAACGACCCGCCTGCTCTGCCTTGCGCGACGGAAGCGGTGATCAAGGGTGATTCGAGCATCGCGTCGATCGCCGCGGCATCGATTGTCGCGAAAGTAATCCGGGATCGCATGATGGCGCGGCTCGGGAATGCTTATCCCGCCTATGATTTTGCCAGCAATGCAGGCTACAGCACCAAGGCGCATCTCACGGCAGTCGCAAGCGAGGGCCCCTGCCCGTTTCATCGCATGAGTTTTTCTCCCTTACGCCAAGGGTTACTGGATCTGTAACCTCCCTTAACTTTGATTAACTAAAAAGCTCAATATTTTCAAAGCGTAGGCAAGATTTGCCGATCCAAAATATTTGGATTTTATCGCGTTTGGAAACCTCCTCTTTACCCTATCCGATCATGATCCTGAGTGTCAGTTGCGTAACCGGTGATCACCCATGGGTACCTCGCGTACCGGGGCTGCCGGCGCCGCCTCCCGGATCCATGTCTCGCGTACCGGGCGGTCTGCGCCGGCACCTCGGACGGGGCGTAAAACGCCCCTCTCCGTTCTGCCGCCCTCTCTTCCTCTCAATGAGATCCTTCTCGGCGACTGCATCGCCAATCTCGAGAAGCTTCCCCCTGAGAGCGTGGACGTGGTCTTCGCGGACCCGCCCTACAATCTTCAGCTCGAACAGGCGCTCACGCGCCCGGACCAGAGCCTTGTCGACGCGGTCGACGACGACTGGGACAAGTTCGCGAGCTTTGCCGATTACGACGCGTTCACCCGCGCCTGGCTTCTCGCCGTGCGCCGCGTGATGAAGAAGAACGCGACGCTCTGGGTCATTGGCTCCTACCACAACATCTTCCGCGTGGGCTCGGCCCTGCAGGACCTGAACTTCTGGATCCTGAACGACATCGTATGGCGCAAGGCCAACCCGATGCCGAACTTCAAGGGCCGCCGCTTCACCAACGCGCACGAAACCATGATCTGGGCTTCGAAAAGCGCGGAGTCGAAGGGCTACACCTTCCATTACGATGCGCTCAAAGCCGGCAACGAAGACGTGCAGATGCGCTCGGACTGGTTCATTCCGCTCTGCACCGGCGACGAGCGCCTGAAGGACGAGAACGGCCGCAAGGTGCACCCAACGCAGAAGCCGGAAGCCCTGCTGGCTCGTATCCTGCTCTCCTCGTCCAATCCCGGCGACGTGGTGCTCGATCCCTTCTTCGGCTCCGGCACCACGGGCGCCGTCGCCAAGATGCTGGGCCGCAACTTCATCGGCCTCGAGCGCGATTCGACCTATGCCAAGGCGGCACGCAAGCGCATCGACGCGGTTGAGCCGCTCTCCGACGTGTCGATTGCAGCCGCCCCCGAGAAGCGCACGGAAGTGCGCGTCCCGTTCTTGTCCATCATCGAAGCCGGTCTTGTGAAGGCCGGCGAGACCCTGGTGGACGAGCGCCGCCGCCACAAGGCGGTGGTGCGGGCCGACGGCACGCTCGCGCTCGGCGCCATCGTCGGCTCCATCCACAAGATTGGTGCGCTCACGCAGGGCTTCCCCTCCTGCAACGGCTGGACCTTCTGGAACGTGGAGCGCGGCGGCAAGCTGGTCTCCATCGACGAGTTCCGCGCCCAGGTGCGGGCGGAGATCGCGGCCTGAGACTTGACTGCGACATCGCAAATCCGTGAAAGGGCCGGCCGCGCGCTGGCCCTTTTCGTTTCATGCACTAAGCTTTTCGTCACAGAGGCGTCATCCAACACCGCTAGCGCGGGAAGCCTTACCAAAAGCGAGGACCTGCCCCGTGTCCATGAAGCGGATTATTCTCCCGATGCTCGTCGCCCTCATGCCTGCCTTCGCGCAGGCGCAGGGTCTTTCCGGCAATCTCGTGCTCTATACGAGCCAGCCCAACACCGATGCGCAGCAGACCATCGATGCCTTTAAGGCGAAGCATCCGGGCGTGAGCGTCACTTTCGTCCGTGATGGCACGCCGAAGATCCTTGCGAAGCTCAGCGCCGAATTCGAGGCCGGGCAGCCTCAGGCCGACGTGCTGCTGATCGCCGACAGCGTGACCATGGAGGGCCTCAAGAAGGAAGGCCGTCTGCTGGCGCACGAAAAGGCGGACGTTGCCGCCTATCCGGCCGGCACCCACGATTCTCAGAAATTCTGGTTCGCCACCAAGCTGATCACCACGGGCATCGCCTACAACACCAAGGCGTCCTTCAAGCCGACGTCATGGGCCGATCTCACGAAGCCGGAGGTCAAAGGCCAGCTCGTCATGCCGAGCCCCCTCACCTCGGGCGCGGCTCTCATCCATGCCGCGACGCTCACGGGCAATGTCGAAGGCGGCTGGAAATACTACGAAGCCCTGAAGGACAACGAGGCGACAGCCGGCGGCGGCAACGGCGACGTGCTGAAGCAGGTGGCCGGTGGGCAGAAGCTCTACGGCGTCATCGTCGATTACATGCCGATCCGCGAGAAGGCCAAGGGCGCGCCGATCGAGTTCGTGTTCCCGAAGGAAGGCGTCTCCGCCGTGTCCGAGCCCGTCGCCATCCTCAAGACCACGAAGAACGCCGATGCCGCTCGCGCTTTCGTCGACTTTCTGCTCTCGAAGGAAGGCCAGGAATTGGCGCTGAAGCAGGGATACATCGCGGCCCACCCGGCCGTAGCGCTGCCGGCCGGCTACCCGTCTCGCGAGCAGATCAAGGTCATGGGCTTCGACGCCGCCAAGGCGCTGGCCGATGAGACGAAGAACAAGGCGACCTTCGCCGACATCTTCGGTCAGTGAGACACCGCACGCACGCCAAGTCATTCCTGGAGCGGGGAGGTCTCGGCCTCCTCGCTCCGATTGCTTTGGCTATCCTGGCTTTCGATGTCCTGCCGGCCGGCCGTCTGCTGCTGACTGCTCTTGCGCCCGGCGGCGTGTTCGATCCCGACAAGGCGCTCTCGGCGCTCGCCAGCCGCTCAGCAATCCGCGCCACCTGGGCCACGCTGGAGACCGCTTTCTTCTCCACCCTGCTGGCGCTGCCCCTCGGGACGCTCATGGCGCTCGTGCTCGGCGTCACCGACATCCGCGGGCGCCGGATCGCGTCGTTCCTGTTCGTCCTGTCGCTGATGATCTCGCCCCAGGTGATCGCGCTCGCCTTCCTGCATCTTGCAGGCCCGGCCTCTCCGATCCTCAATACCCTGGGACTCGCGCCCGAGGCCGGCAGCGCCAATCCGATGCTCGGCCGCCTCGGCATCATTCTCGTGCTGGGCTTGCATCATGCGCCCCTCGTCTATGTGATCATGAGCGCGGGCCTGAAGCGCATTCCGCTTGCTGTGGTCGAGGCCGCGCGCATGGATGGATCGCCGCCGCTCAAGGTCGTGACCGATCATCTCCTGCCGCTGCTGCGCCCGCATCTGATGAGCGCAGGCCTCCTCGCCTTCGTGGCCGGCATCGGCAATTTCGGCATTCCGGCGCTGCTCGGCGCCCCGGTGAACTACCTTACGCTGCCCGTGCTCATCTATCGCCGCCTGTCGAGTTTCGGCACGGGCATCCTCGGCGATGTGACGGCCCTCGGCCTTCTCGTGGCGGTCATCGCCGTCGTGTGCGTGGCGGTAAGCCAGATCCTGACTCGCCGGGGCGATGTGCTCCTGGAAGAGGATGCTCCGCTCCAGCCGTTCTGGATACTGGGACGCACTAGCATGATTGCGGAGACCTTCGTCATTGCGGTGATTGCCGTCACGCTGGTGCTGCCGATGCTGTCGCTCCTGACCGCAGCGCTCGTGCCCTCCTACGGCATGCCGCTCACGCTTTCGACGATCACAATCGACAACTTCGTCGAGGTGCTGGCGCGGCAGGAGGTCACCATCCGGGCCTTCCTGAATTCATTGCTCTACGCAGGCGGAGCGGCCTGCCTGCTCGCGTGCTTCGCAATTCCCATGGCCTATGGGCTGGTGAGGTTGATGGGACCGATGAGAATCCCGGCCATGGCACTGCTCGAAATCTCCTATGTGCTGCCTGGTATCGTGCTGGCCATCGCGTGCATTCTGCTGTTCCTGAAGCCGCTGCCGCTCGTCGGCGTGTCGCTCTATGGTACGCCGTGGATCATCATCTTCGCCTATCTCGCCCGCTTCCTACCGGTGGTGATCAAGCCCGTGCTCGCCGGCATGACTCAGATCGATCTAGCGCAGGAGGAAGCCGCAGCCCTTGACGGCGCCCACCTCAGGCGTCGTCTCACGGATATCATCCTGCCCTCGCTGCTCCCGGCAGCCGTCGCGGGCGGCCTGATGGCCTTCTTGCTCGCCTTCAGCGAGCTCACCGTCTCGGCCCTGCTGTGGTCAGCCGGCACGGAAACCATCGGGGTGGTGCTCTACAACCTCGAAGAGGCCGGTCTCGCGAGCCAGGCCTCGGCGGTTGCCATCGTCATCGTGGCCGTCGTGACGCTTGCCATGCTCGCGCTGAATGCGCTGGGCCGATACCTCCCTGCCGGCACCCTGCCCTGGCATATCGAGGTCGAAGGCGTGGCATCCTCAACCCGCAAGCCGGACCGGATGCCTGCCCGTGGCGAAACAATCGGTCGTGTCGACCCGAGGCCGGCCCTGAGCGCTTGAGCTGACAGCATCATGGCCGGGCAAACCGGCCATGGTGGATTTCAGAATGTCACCGTGTGGACAACCACTGCAGCAGTTCAGCATCGAACAGGGCGCTTTCCTCGAAGGGCGGCGTGTGCCCGCTCTTCTCGAAGACGCGAACGGTCAGATCCCTGAACTGCTCCCGGTACGGCGCCCATGTCTGGTAAGGCGCAACGAGATAATCGTAGCGCCCGAGGCCCAGGAAGACCGGCACGTCGAGACGATCCAGGCCCTGCGCGATATCGATGTCGCGGAAGGCCTCGCCCCAGAGGTGGTCGAAGACCGGCATGTTCACATGCACGCCCTCCCACAGGGGCGCGGCGTCGAACGTGTGATCGTACCAGCTTCGCGCGCCCATCCTCACGCAGAAGGTGACGAAGCGCTTGTCCGGCGCAGCCTCAATCTCCGCCGGCAGTCCGGCGAGGTCAGCGTCGAGTCTCGCCTTGCGCTCGGGGCAGACTGATTCCTGCCAGTACTGCTCCGTCGCCGCTTGATGTGTGGCGCTGTGGCTCGGGCCGCTGGCGATCATCACCACATGGGATACATGCTGCGGGTAGCGCTTGGCATATTCCAGCGCAATGTATCCATGGCCGGAATGGCCGATGATGATCACCTTCTCCAAGCCGAGGTGCCGGCGCACGAGATCGATGTCGTCGAGCACGACATCGAGCGTATAATCGGAGGTGGTATATGCGCCCGTCGGCTGAGCGAAGCCGCGATGATCGACGAAGACGAGCTTCAGGGAGCGGCGCAAATCTTGCGAGAAGACCCGCGGGTAATAGACCGCGCTGCCGATCACGAGAGCGGGCGTTCCCTCGCCCTCGATGGAATAGGCCAGTTCGAACGGGCCCGATGGAATGGTTCCGCGCACGACGGCGCGATTGCTGTCAGACATGATGATTCCTTCATCCATGCGTCATGATCCGGCCGAAACGGATGTTTCGGCGCAAACAAGTCGTGGCTCCGAGGCCACTCTGTTGTGTCGGATCGCGTCGCTAACGGATGAGGCGCATCGTGCATGTCCTTCGAGGTCGAGCGGCCCTTTTCGCTCAAACGGAAAGGTTTGTGAAGGCTCCGGCCCTCCTTCAAAACTGAAGAGGTGCCTCACGCCTCTGTCGGGCTGCGGGGCAACGTTCCTTGAGCGATGGTGCGGCTTGTCCCCAGGTTGGAACATTCCCCTATGCCGAACCCTGTTCAGCGCTTTAGCATCCTCACATGGCTCCTTCGTCTCTCGATCCCTTCCGCCTCGCCCTCACCGAACCGTCCTGGGACGATCTGCGGATCTTTCTCGCCGTGGTGGCTCATGGATCGATGAACAGCGCCGCCAAGGCGCTGGGCCAGAGCCAGCCGACCGTCGCCCGGCGCATCAAGGTGCTGGAGGAAACCTTCGGGCTCTCCCTGTTTCAGCGCGGCCCCAACAATCTCGAACTGACGGAAGCCGGACACGCCGTCCTCGAAGCGGCCGCTCCCATGGGCGAGGCCGCCGCCATCGTATCGCGCACGGCCGCGGCCTACCGGCCAGACCCCGACGCCCCCGTGCGGGTGACGGCCACCGCCTCGGTCACCCTGTTCCTGTCGCTTCACGCAGCCGACCTGCACGAAGCGGCAGCCCCCGTGGAGATCGCCTATATCCCGACCCGGCAACGACTCGATCTCGCGTCCGGCGAAGCCGATATCGGCCTGCGCATGCGCACCCTGCCGGAGGGCACGGACGATCTCGTGGCGCGCAAGATCGGCCAGATCGCCTTTGCCATCTATGCCCGCGACGAAAACCCCACGGCCGTCATCGCGCCGCCGGAGGATCCGACCCTGTCGCGGCAGGCAGCCTATGTGGCCGAATTCGCGCAAGGCCGCACCATCGCGGCCCGCATCGGCGACATGCCGATCCGCTATCAGGCTGCCAAAGCGGGATTGGGCGCCGCCTTCCTCCCCTGCTGGCTCGGTGATTCAGATCCGGACCTCGTCCAGGTGATGAAGCCCGAGGGCGACCTGATCGAGGACGTGTTCCTCGTCATGCACCGCCGCAGCCGGAACCGTCCGAACGTGACGAGGGTGGCGAATGCGCTGGCGGGCTTATTCAAGAAAAATCAGAAGGCGCTGGTGGGTGGGTGACGCCTTACAAACACAACCTCATCCTGAGGAGCCGCTGCAAGCGGCGTCTCGAAGGAGGATCCAATGGTCTCTGGAGACGCCTCGCCCTTCGAGACGGACCTGGCGGTCCTCCTCAGGATGAGGCTGTGGGGTGCTTCTCTACGAACCTGATGCGGCCTTCGCCCGCTTCTTGCCGGGCTCCTTCCCCTTCGAACTCGGCATTTCCCCCAGTGCATGCGCCAGCACCTTCTTCATGGCGCCGGGCAGCGCCTCCTCGTGGAGTTGCAGCCGTGGCGTCCAGCGCATGTCGTCCGGCGCGGGTGTGCCCCTCGCGACCTTGGCGAAGAGCACCGTCAGCTCGAGGGGGAAGTGGGTGAAGACGTGGCGCACCGTGCCGGGCAGGCGCTGCCAGCGGGCCTCGATGGGCGCGTCGAGCACGGCGCGGGAGGGCTCGTAATCCGGCACCCATTCGCTCGTCGGCGGCTCGACCATGCCGCCGAGGAGGCCGGTCGGCGGGCGGGTGCGCAGCAGAATTGTGTCGTCGGCGCGCAAAACCACGAAGGCCGCGCCTTTTCGCAGTTGCCCAGCTTCCTTCTTCTGCTTTTTCGGGAAGGTCTCCTGCAGCCCCTCGGCGCGGGCGCGGCAGGGCACCATCCAGGGGCACAGCGCGCAGGCCGGGCGCTTGGGCGTGCAAATGGTGGCGCCGAGATCCATCACGGCCTGGGCGAAGTCGCCTGGCCGGTCCTCGGGCACCAGCTCTTCCGTGAGGCTCCGAATCAGGGGCTTGGCCTTCGGCAGCGTCTCCTCGACCATGAACAGGCGGGACATGACCCGCTCCACATTGCCGTCGACCGCTGCGGCCTTCTCGTTGAAGGCAATGGCCGCGACTGCTGCTGCGGTATAGGCACCGATGCCGGGAAGCTTGAGGAGTTCGGCTTCCGTCGGCGGAAATTGCCCGCCGTGTTTGTCCACAACCGCCTTGGCGCAGGCATGGAGATTGCGGGCGCGGGAGTAGTAGCCGAGCCCGGCCCAGGCATGCATCACCGCATCCGAAGGCGCTTCCGCGAGGGATTCGACCGTGGGGAATCGCTCCAGGAATTTCAGGTAATAGGGCTTGACCGCCGTGACCGTCGTCTGCTGCAGCATGATCTCGGACAGCCAGACACGGTAAGGGTTTGCGGTCTCGCCCGGCCGGGCGCGCCACGGCAGGTCGCGCCGGTGACGGTCGTACCAGACGAGAAGATCCTGCGGGTCGGGCTTGGTCGCGCTCGAAGCGGGCGTTAACATGGGCTTTGGAATAGCGTTCTATACCGGATATTCCAACGCGGCTTTTGGACATTCAACATGAGACGACCGCGGCCCCTTGCCCGCCCGCTTGCCGAGTTCCTCGACGTCTGTCTGTCCCCCAGCCTGGCGGCGCAGGGCTTTGCCACGTCGGACATCATCATGGCTTGGCCCGAGATCGTGGGCGAGCGGCTGGCCGCCTTCACCCAGCCGCTCAAGATCGAGTGGAAGCGCAAAGCCCCCCATGCGGACCCGGAGACCCGGCCCGATCCGGCGACCCTGGTCATCCGAGTGGAGAGCGCCTTCGCCCTCGAGCTCCAGCACATGGCGCCGACCATCATTGACCGGGTGAACACTTATTACGGCTGGCGCTGCATCGGAAAGATCGTGCTGAAACAAGGACCGGTTCGGCGGGTTGAGAAGAAGCGCCCGGCTCCTCCAGTCCTCACCCCGGCGGACCGGGAGAAGGTCGACAAGGCCGTTCAGCCCATCGAGGAGGAGGCCCTCAAGGCGGCCCTGGACCGGCTGGGCCAGGCGATCGTCAGCTCCGGTTCACGCACGAAAGCGTGAGATATCCGGCGCTTGCCACGCAGGCCAAGGCATTCTACCGCAGAACGAAATCCCTTCAGGAGTTCCCTTACGATGATCACTCGGCGTCAGACGCTTCAGCTTCTCGGAACCGCAGCCGTTGCGGCCTATTTGGCCACCAGCCTGCCGGCCCTCGCCCAGAACGTGTCCGCATCCGATCTCGCGGTTCAGGGTCCGCTCGGTGACGTAGCCCTGGGGCCTGAGAACGCCAAGGTGACGATCATCGAGTACGCGTCGCTCACCTGCTCCCACTGCGCCAATTTCCACAAGACCACCTGGCCGGAGCTGAAGAAGCGTTACATCGACACCGGCAAGGTGCGCTTCGTCCTGCGCGAGTTCCCCCTCGACCCGCTCGCAACAGCCGGCTTCATGCTCGCCCGTTGCGACAGCGCGGACAAGTATTACCCGGTCACCGACCTGCTCTTCGAGCAGCAGCGGAACTGGGCTTTCACCGACAAGCCCCTGGACGCCCTGCGCGGCCTGATGCGCCAGGCCGGTTTTTCACAGGAAAAATTTGACGCTTGCCTCAAGGACCAGAAACTATATGACGCAGTCAACGCGGTGAAGAACCGGGGTATGGAGCAGTTCCGTGTGGACTCCACGCCCACTTTCTTCATCAATGGCCAGCGTCATCCTGGAAGCCTGTCGATCGATGAGATTGAAAAGGTCATCAAGCCGATCCTGGGAGAGTAAGCTCTCCTCCCCTGCCCCTCGGGGATCGGGCCCAAAAGTGGTGCCCACTTTTGGGATCAACCCGATGCCCTCTTCCTTGATGCGCGCATCGTGTGGGCCGGAAAACCGGGTCCACTTTTCCGCACGATGCGCTAGCGGGCGGGACGGGAAGGCGCGTCCATGAAGCTGACGCGCCTTCGCATTGCAGGCTTCAAGACCTTCGTCGAGCCCACCGACTTCCTGATCGAGCCGGGCCTGACCGGTGTTGTCGGGCCGAACGGCTGCGGCAAGTCCAACCTCGTCGAGGCCCTGCGCTGGGTCATGGGGGAGAACTCCTTCAAGAACATGCGCGCCACGGGGATGGACGACGTCATCTTCTCCGGCTCCGGCGGCCGTCCGGCCCGCAACTGGGCCGAGGTGATGCTCACCATCGACAATGCCGAGCGCACCGCGCCTGCGGCCTTCAACGACACGGACCTGCTGGAGATCTCCCGCAAGATCGAGCGCGAGGAAGGCTCCACCTACCGGGTCAACGGCAAGGAAGTGCGCGCCCGCGACGTGCAGATCCTGTTCGCCGATGCCGCGACCGGGTCCCGCTCGCCCGCGCTGGTCCGCCAGGGTCAGATCAGCGAGATCATCTCGGCCAAGCCCCAGGCCCGGCGCCGCATCCTGGAAGACGCCGCCGGCATCGCGGGCCTGCATGCCCGGCGCCATGAGGCGGAGCTGCGGCTGAAAGCCGCCGAGGACAATCTGGTCCGCGTCGAAGACGTGACCCGCGAGCTGGAAAGCCAGATCGAGAGCCTTAAGCGCCAGGGCCGTCAGGCCTCCCGCTACAAGAACCTTTCCGCCGAGATCCGCCGCCTCGAAGCACTGATGTACGCCATCAGCTTCTCCGAGGCGCGGGAGCAGGCCGCCACGGCCGAGCGCCAGGTCACCGAGGCGCTCAAGGCCGTGGCCGACGCCACCGAGGAACAGACCCGCGCCGCCACCGCCCAGGCGGTTGCCGCCCATGCGCTTCCCGGCCTGCGCCAGGAGGAGGCCGCCGCTGCGGCCGCCCTCCAGCGCCTAACACATGCCCGCAACGAACTCGAATCGGAGGAGCGCCGCTCCAAGGAGCGCGTGACCGAGCTGGAGCGCCATATCGGCGACCTCAACCGGGACATCGCCCGCGAGGCTGCCCAGCGCACCGATGCCGAGGCCACCATCGAGCGTCTCCAGTCCGAGGCTGCCGAGATTGCGCTCACCACCGATGGGGCGGACGATGCCCGCGCCGAGGCAGAGGAGCGCCTCCATGGTGCCGAGGCGGAGCTGCATGAGGCCGAAACCGCCCTGGGGGCTCTTCAAGCCCAGACCTCCGATCTCAATGCTCGCCGCGCCGCCCTGGAGCGCGCCGTGCGCGAGGAGATGGAGCGCGCTGCCCGTTTCCGATCCGAGAAGGAGAGGCTTGAGCGTGAGATCGCCGCTCTCTCCGGCTCGACCGAGGACGGCCCCTCCCTCGACGATCTCCGCGAGGAAATGGCGATTGCCGAGGAGGGCGCCCAATCGGCCGAAGAGGCCGTGATCGAGGCGCGCGAGACCCTCTCAGCAGCGCGCGAGGCCGAAAACCGCCTGCGCCAGCCGCTGAACGAGGCCGAGCGCAAAGCGCAGCGGCTTGAGACCGAAGCGCTGACGCTGGCCAAGCTCGTGACCTCCGCCACCGGCGACCTGTGGCCCCCGGCCCTCGACCAGATCACGGTCGAGAAGGGCTATGAGACGGCGCTCGGCGCAGCGCTCGGCGACGATCTCGAGGCCTCGACCAATCCTTCGGCTCCTGCCCATTGGGAAATGACCGGTGCCGGCGAGGGAGACCCCGCGCTGCCGGACGGCGTCCGTTCGCTCGCCGATCTCGCCCGCGCGCCGGCCGAGCTGCAGCGCCGCCTGCGCCAGATCGGCGTCGTCAACAGGGCCGACGGCCTTCGTCTGCGCGCCCTCCTCAAGCCCGGCCAGCGGCTGGTCTCGCAGGAAGGCGACGTGTGGCGCTGGGACGGCTTTACCAATGCCGCTGAGGCACCCTCCCCAGCCGCCCGGCGTCTCGCCGAAAAGAACCGTCTCGGCGACCTGGAACGCGAGGCGGCGGAAGCCCGCGAGCAGGCCGAGCATCTGCGGCACGAGGCCGAAGCGGCCGCTGAGGCTGTGCGTCGGGCTGCCTCTCATGAGATGCAGGCTATCGAGGCCGCCCGCCAGGCCCGTCATGCCCTCGATGCCGCCCGGACCCGACTGACGGCCGTCGAGCGCAAGGAAGCCGAGCTGGGCCAGCGCCGCTCGGCCCTGCAGGAAGGCCTGACCCGCCTTGGGGAGAGTGAGGCTGAAGCGCTGGAGCGCGTGCAGGATGCCGAAGGCGCCTTGCAGGACCTCGCTCCCGCGCCGGATCTGGAAAGCCGCCTGCTCGAGGAGCGCACCCGCGTGGCCGAGCGCCGCGCCGCCGCCTCCGAGGCGCGGGCTGCCCTGCAATCGCTTATGCACGAGGCCGAGCTGCGTCGCCGCCGGCAGGACGCGCTTGCAGCCGACATCCGCCTCTGGACCGAGCGCGCCGCCCGCGCCGCCAAGGCCTTCGAGGATTTGGGCGAGCGCCTGGAACGCGCCCAGGACGAGCACCAGCGCCTGCTGGAGGCCCCTGACACCTATCTCCAGCGCCGCCGCGCCCTCATGGCCGAGGTCGAAGAAGCCGAGGCCAAGCGCAAAGAAGCTGCCGACCGTCTTGCGGATGCGGAGACGGGCCTCGCCGAGACGGACCGCACCGCCCGTGCCGCCCTTGAGGCGCTGTCGGCTGCCCGCGAATCCCGCGCAGGCTCACAGGCCCGGCACGAAGCCGCCGTGGCCCGCCTCGCCGAGATCACCCACAATATCGCGGAAAACCTTGAGACGACCCCGGCCGGCCTCATCGAACTCGCAGGATTGAAAGAGGCGACCGAGCTTCCCCCGCATGCGGAGATCGAATCGAAGCTCCACTCCCTCAAGCACGACCGGGAGCGCCTGGGCGCCGTCAACCTGCGCGCCGACGAGGAGCTCTCGGAGCTTGAGACAAAGTACAACAATATTGCCGGCGAGCGGGACGACCTCGTCGAGGCTATCAAGCGCCTGCGCCAAGCCATCGGCAGTCTCAACCGCGAAGGCCGCGAGCGGCTGCTCGCCGCCTTCGACGTGGTCAACGACCATTTCAAGCGCCTCTTCACCACCCTGTTCGGCGGCGGCACGGCCGAGCTGACCCTGGTCGATTCGGACGACCCGCTCGAAGCCGGCCTCGAAATCCTCGCCCGTCCGCCCGGCAAGAAGCCCCAGAGCATGACCCTGCTCTCCGGCGGCGAGCAGGCGCTCACCGCAACGGCGCTGATCTTCGCCGTGTTCCTCACCAACCCCTCGCCGATCTGCGTGCTCGACGAGGTGGACGCGCCGCTCGACGACGCCAATGTGGAGCGCTACTGCGCCCTCCTGGAGGACATGGCCCGCCAGACCGAGACGCGGTTCGTGGTCATCACCCACAACCCGATCACCATGGCCCGGATGGACCGCCTGTTCGGCGTCACCATGGCCGAGCGCGGCGTCTCACAGCTGGTCTCCGTCGACCTCCAAAGCGCTGAGCGCATTCTTGAGGTAGCCTAAGGTTTTCAGGCCCTGCCATGCTTCGGCCCTAAAAACATGTGCGCTTTCCGCCTCAGCCTGCGCAAAACCGATCATAACATAACGATATCAATTACTTAGTTCTTTTCAGACGGTTCTTGACAGGGGTGAACCCCGCTCATATGGTGCGCCCGGCTTTCGGGGCTGGTTTCCAGGCATTTTCCCGCAACGCTTCACAGGAGATCGCAATGGCGGACCCTCACGAGCGGAACGGTGAAAATGAACGGAAACCGAGCAGCGCCGATGATGCCGACCTGTCAGCGAGACTGAAATCGCTCGATGCGCGGATCTCTCAAGCATCCGTTCAACGAGCCGAGTCGGAACCTCGCGCCCGTCCGACGTCCAACTCCACTGCACTTGGCCAAGCCTTCAGGCTCTCGGCCGAATTTGTTGCAGGAGTTGCAGCCGGCGGGATCCTGGGTTGGATCGTCGACTACCTGTTCGGATCTTCCCCTTGGGGTCTGATCGTTTGTCTGATACTCGGCTTCTGCGCCGGGATGCTCAATCTGATGCGAGCAGCCGGGGTGGTCAAACCCGCCCGGTATGAAGACAAGCGGTGACGGACCTCGACTTCGAACGCCGTACGGCATTGGCAACAGCGAACTTTTGAGAGCGGATCATGGCGAGCCCGATCGAACAATTCCAGATCAAGCCCATCATTCCGGTCATCAACTTCACCAATTCGTCCGCCTTCATGATCGGCGCTGCCGCCGTGATCGTGGGCGGCCTTCTCTACGCCACCCGCAAGCGCGCCGTTGTTCCGGGCCGCGCCCAGTCGGTGGCCGAGGTGCTGCACGACTTCGTGGCGAACACGCTGGTCGATGCCACCGGCAAGGAGGGAATGAAGTTCTTCCCCCTCGTGTTCTCGCTCTTCATGTTCGTGCTGACGGCCAACCTGCTCGGCATGATCCCCGGCTTCTTCACGGTCACCAGCCACATCATCGTCACCTTCGCGCTCGCGATGCTGGTGATCGGCACCGTGGTGATCTACGGCTTCGTCAAGCACGGCACCCACTTCCTCGGCCTCTTCGTGCCATCGGGCGTGCCGGCCTGGCTCCTGCCCTTCATCGTGGTGATCGAGCTCATCTCCTTCCTGTCCCGCCCGATCTCGCTCAGCCTGCGTCTCTTCGCGAACATGCTCGCGGGGCACATCGCGCTGAAGGTCTTCGCAGGCTTCGTGGTCAGCCTCCTGGCGGCCGGCGGCGCTCTGACGATCCTCGCTCCGCTGCCGCTCCTCATGGCGGTTGCTCTCATGGCGCTCGAGTTCCTCGTCGCCGCTCTGCAGGCCTACGTCTTCACGGTGTTGACCTGCATCTACCTGAACGACGCGCTGCACCCGGGGCACTAGGTCTGCGCTGAGTTAATCTTCCCTCCCGATCACAGTATATCCCCAAGGAGATCACAATGGATCCGATCGCTTTCAAGTTCCTCGGCGCGGGCCTCGCCTGCATTGGCATGGGCCTCGCCGCTATGGGCGTCGGCAACATCTTTGGCAACTTCCTCTCGGGCGCCCTGCGCAACCCGTCGGCAGCCGACGGTCAGTTCGCCCGCGCCTTCATCGGTGCAGCGCTCGCGGAAGGTCTCGGCATCTTCTGCCTCGTCGTCGCTCTCGTTCTGCTCTTCACCTAATCTCAAGACGGTGATCGGGAGGCTGAGGCGCGGTCCACGCGCTTCGCCTCAACAGGGGTGACGGCGGATTGAACCGCCGTCATTCATGTTTGTAGGATTGTCTATCCTTTAGGATCTGCTCATGGCTCAGGCTCAAACGACCAACGCCACAACAGAGGCCCCTGGCGGTGCTCACGCAGACGTCGGGTTCCCGCCCTTCGAGACGGAAACGTTCGGCGGTCAGCTCCTGTGGCTCGCCATCACCTTCGTGGTGCTATACACCCTGCTTTCACGCCTGGTCCTCCCGCGCCTGAGCGGCATCATCGAAAACCGTCGTGCAATGATCGCCAGCGATCTCGACGACGCGGCTGCCATGAAGTCCCGCGCGGAAGAGGCAGGCACGGCTTACGAGAAGTCTCTCGCCGAAGCCAAGGGCCGCGCTCAGACCCTGGCCCAGGAAACCCGTGCCAAGCTCTCCGCCGAGAGCGATGCCAAGCGCAAGGCGCTCGAGGGCGACCTCAACCAGCGTCTCGCCGAGGCCGAGGCCACCATTTCATCCAAGAAGGCCGAGGCCATGAGCCACGTGGACGCCATCGCGCGTGACACGGCTTCCGCCATCATCGAGCGCCTGACCGGCAAGGCTCCGGCCCCGCAGAAGGTCGAAGCCGCTCTCAACCAGATCAAGGCCTGATCGGGAGACCCGCATGTTAGAGAACACCAATTTCTGGGTTGCGGTCGCCTTCTTCATCTTCTGGGGCCTGATGTTCTATCTCGGCGTCCCGGGCAAGGTGATGAACCAGCTCGATTCCCGCGGCAAGCGCATCGGTGACGAACTGGCCGAGGCCAAGCGCCTGCGCCAGGATGCCGAGCGGCTCCTTCAGGAATACGAGTCCAAGCGCGCCGCCGCCGAGCGCGAAGCCGCTGACATCGTCTCCAATGCCCGCGCCGAGGCCGAGCGCCTTGCCGCCGAGGCACAGGAGAAGATGGCCGACTTCGTGAAGCGCCGCACGGCCACCGCCGAGGCGAAGATCGCCCAGGCCGAGGCCCAGGCCTCTGCCGAGGTGCGCGCCGCTGCCGTCGACGCCGCTATCAAGGCATCCGAGCGCGTCCTGCGCGACGAGATCACCGGCGCCACCGCCGCCTCGCTCGTCACGTCCAGCCTCAACGACGTGCGCACGAAGCTGCAGTAAGGCTTTTCGCACAAAGAGACATTGCAAAGGCCGCCCTCCGAGGCGGCCTTTTTGCTGGAGAACACCATGCTGCTGATCTTTGACTGCGACGGCGTGCTGGTCGACTCGGAGGCACTCGCCTGCGAAATTGACGCCCAGATCCTCACCGGGATCGGGATTCCGTATTCAGCACAGGACATCGCGCGCAAGTTCGTTGGCGTGAGCTTCAAGGACATGGTGGCACGCCTCGAGGCGGAGCACGGCCGCGTGCTTCCTGCAGATCTGGGAGCGCAGCTGGACAGTGCTCTGTTCGCGAAGTTCGAGACAGACCTAAAGCCGATCGAAGGCGTCCGCAAGGCGATCCTCTCGCTCCCCTACCCGCGCTGCGTGGCCTCCTCCTCCACACCAGAACGAATCGCACTGTCGCTGCGCATCACGGGACTGTCAGATCTCTTCGACCACGTCTTCAGCGCCACGCAGGTCACGCGCGGCAAACCAGCACCGGATCTGTTCCTCCATGCGGCCGAGCGCATGAGCACCAACCCGCAAGATTGCATCGTAATCGAGGACTCAGCCGCGGGAGTTCAGGGGGCGCTTGCCGCCGGCATGCGCGTGATCGGCTTCGTCGGTGGCGCGCATTGCGGGTCGGAACACGCTGAAAAGCTGCGTCAGGCTGGTGCATCCGTCGTCATCGAGAGAATGACGGACTTAACGAGAACCGTTCAGGCGTTCGCGTGACAACCATGTCATCCCGGACGGCGCAAGCCGATCCGGGATCGTCAAAAGAATAAAGCATCATTCTCCTTCCGCGATCCCGGATCTCCGCTGCGCTCCGTCCGGGATGACGAGTACGGTCTCAGCCAAAAGCAAATGCCCGGCACTTGGCCGGGCATTTGCCGTTTGAGGAGTTTTACTCCGCCGCTTCCGCCACCGGCGCCGGCGGCGTCCACTTGAGCACTGGGCTCCGTGCCGCGCGGGTCTCGTCGAGGCGGCGGCGCGGGGCATGGTAGGGAGCGCCGGTGAAGCGCTCCTTGTCGCCGTTCTTGGCGGCAAAAGCGAGGTCGCGCAGCATGGCGATGAAGAGGTCCAGCGACGCCTTCGATTCGGACTCCGTCGGCTCGATGAGCATGGCCCCATGCACAACCAGCGGGAAGTACATGGTCATCGGGTGATAGCCCTCGTCGATCATGGCCTTGGCCACGTCCAGCGTGGTCACGCCCGTGTCCTTGAGCCACGCATCGTCGAACAGCACCTCGTGCATGCAGGGCTTGTCGCCGAAGGGCAGCGACATGAGATCGGACAGGCCCGCGCGGATATAGTTGGCGTTGAGCACCGCATCCTCGGAGGCCTGCTTCATGCCGTCCGAACCATGCGAGAGCATAAAGGACAGGGCGCGCACATACATGCCCATCTGGCCATGGAAGGCGGTCATGCGGCCGAACGGAGCGTCGGAGCCGCCGGCCTCGTCGTTGTGCTCCACCAGCTCGAAGCCGCCATCCTTCACCCGCACGAAGGGCACCGGCGCGAAGGGCGCGAGGCGCTCGGAGAGCACCACCGGGCCGGAGCCCGGGCCGCCGCCGCCGTGAGGTGTCGAGAAGGTCTTGTGCAGGTTGATGTGCATGGCGTCGACGCCGAGATCGCCGGGTTTGGCCTTGCCCACGATGGCGTTGAAGTTGGCGCCGTCGCAGTAGAAATAGGCGCCTGCATCGTGAATGGCTTTGGCGATCTCCGCAACTTGCGGCTCGAAGAGGCCGCAGGTGTTGGGGTTCGTGAGCATGATGGCCGCCACATCGGGGCCGAGACGCTCCTTCACGTCCTCCACATGCACCCAGCCGTCCTCGCGGGCCGGCACCGGCTTCACCTTGAAGCCGATGAGCGCTGCGGTCGCAGGATTCGTGCCGTGCGCGGAATCCGGCACCAGCACCACGTTGCGGGTCGCGCCTTCGCCCTTGGCCTCGATGGCGGCCTTGATCGCCATCATGCCGCAGAGCTCGCCATGGGCGCCCGCCTTCGGCGAGAGCGCCACGGCGGTCATGTTGGTGAGCGTGACGAGATAGCGCCCGAGCTCGTTCATGAGCTCCAGCGCACCCTGCACGGTCGAGACCGGCTGCAGGGGATGCACGTCCGAGAAGCCCGGCAGGCGCGCCATGCGCTCGTTGAGGCGCGCATTGTGCTTCATGGTGCAGGAGCCGAGCGGGAAGAGGCCCGTATCGATGCCGTAGTTCTGCTGAGACAGGCGCACGTAATGGCGCATGGTCTCGGGCTCCGAGAGGCCCGGCAGGCCGATCGGCTCCTTGCGCTCCAGCCCGCCGAGGCGCGGCTCGAAATCCTCCGGCTCGTCGATGTCGACACCGGTGGTGTCATAGCGGCCGACCTCGAACAGCAGCGGCTCGATCTGCGCCAGCGCCTTGTTGCCGGTGAAGGTCGGATGGCTGCCGGCGGACGAGCCGGCGGCACGGTTAGAGTCGCCCTGCAGACGGGCAGCTTCGTCGCCCATGCCGGCGGCCGGATCGGACACGCCGTGAGCCTGCGGAGCGGAGGGACGTCCCTGGCGGTTCAACATCACAGAACCTCCTTCAAGGCGGCGCAGAAGGCCGCACGGTCATCATCGGTGTTCACTTCGGTCGAAGCGACGAGGAGCAGATTATCCAGGCCGGCACCTGGCAGCAGGCGCGACACGGGCACGCCAGCGAGCACACCCTTCTCGGCCAAGCGTTCGACGACTTCGGCAGCGGGCTTCGAGAGCTCGACCGTGAACTCGTTGAAGAACGTCTTGTTGAGCACCTCGGCGCCGCTCACCTGGCTCAGCTGATCGGCAAGCTTGATCGCATTCGCATGGTTCACGCGGGCCAGGCGCTTGAGGCCGGTCTCGCCGAGCAAGGTCATGTGAATGGTGAACGCCAGCGCGCACAGGCCCGAATTGGTGCAGATGTTCGAGGTCGCCTTGTCGCGGCGAATATGCTGCTCGCGGGTGGACAAGGTGAGCACGAAGCCGCGGCTGCCATCCGCATCCACCGTCTCTCCGCAGAGGCGGCCCGGCATCTGGCGGATGAACTTGGACTGCGTGGCAAAGAGACCGACGTAAGGCCCGCCGAAGTTCAGCGCATTGCCGATGGACTGGCCTTCGCCCACCACGATGTCCGCGCCCTGACTTCCGGGCGAGGCCACGAGGCCGAGCGACACGGCTTCCGTGAACACGGCAATCAGCAGCGCGCCATGCTGGTGCGCCTTGTCGGCGATGGGCTTCAGGTCACGGACGTTGCCGAACACGTCCGGCGACTGCACGACGACGCAAGAGGTGCTATCGTCGATCTGCGAAAGAATGTCCTCTTCGGCGCTCACGTCCGGCGTCATGGTGACGACGTCGTCGCTCGACATCTCGGAGAGCGTCTTCACCAGGTCGATATAGTGCGGATGCAGTCCGCCGGAGAGCACGGCCTTGCGGCGCTTGGTGACGCGATGCGCCATGAGCACCGCCTCGCCCGTGCCGGTGGAGCCGTCATACATGGAGGCGTTCGCCACATCCATGCCAGTGAGCGCCGCCACTTGCGTCTGGAACTCGAACAGATATTGCAGCGTGCCTTGGGCGATCTCCGGCTGATACGGCGTGTAGCTCGTCAGGAACTCGGAGCGCTGGATCAGGTGATCGACAGTCGCCGGCACATGGTGCTTGTAGGCGCCGGCGCCTACGAAGAACGGCACCGACGAAGCCGGAATGTTCTTCGCGGACATGCGGGAGAGGATGCGCTCCACCTCCAACTCGCCCTTGCGGCGCGGCAGATCCACCGGCTCCTTCAGGAGCAGGTTCTTCGGCACGTCGGCGAAGAGTTCGTCAACATGGTTGACGCCGATCCGCGCGAGCATCTCGCTGCGGTCGGTGTCGGATAGAGGCAAATATCGCATCGGCGAAAGAACCTTGTTTGTTAATGCGAGGGAATGCCCGCCACCACGATCTCCGTCAGAACGGAGTTGGCGATGAAGCATTCCTTGTGCGCGAGGTGGTGCATCTCGGCGATCTGCTCGGGCGTCGGTTGTTTGCCGCCCGAGAAATCGATTGTCGGGTCCAGGGTGACCTTGGAGACGAATAGCTTACCTGCCTCGTTCTTCGTCATGACGCCAAGAGCGCTGTCCTCGTAACGGTCGACAACGAAGCGCTTCTTGGCGGCAATCGACAGGAAGGTCAGCATATGGCAGCTCGATACCGCCGCTACGAAGGCCTCTTCCGGATCGACCGCATCCTCCCGCGAGAGGGGCAACGGCACGACGGAGGGCGATGCGGAGCCCGGCACTTCGATGCCGCCATCGAACGACCACATGTGGCCACGGCTGTAGCGGTTGTCGGAGAAGCTCTCGTCCTCTCCCTTGGTCCAGCGGATCGTCGCCCTGTATTCGTGCGCCATGGCCGTGCTCTCTGTTACGAGATCGACTTCACGAATTCCTGATATTGCTCTTCGGTCATGAGGCCGTCGAGCTCGCTCTCGTTCGTGAGACGGATCTTCAGGAACCAGCCACGCCCAGCCGGGTCCTCGTTGACGGTGCCGGGGGACGCTTCGAGCTCGCTGTTGACCTCGACCACCTCGCCGGAGACAGGCGCGTAGACCTCGCTGGCCGCCTTCACGCTCTCGACGACGGCCGCCTCATCGCCCTTGGACAGGGTCTTGCCGACGCTGGGCAGCTCCACGAACACCACGTCGCCGAGCTGGCCCTGGGCGTAATCGGAAATGCCCACGATGCCGGCATCGCCCTCGACGCGGATGTATTCGTGATCCTTGGTGTAGCGCGTAGTCATGATGAATTCCCTCTTGTTTGATATCAGCGCTTGTAGCGATGGGGAGCGAACGGCATGGCCGCGACCTTGGCCGGCAGCGGCTTGCCGCGAACGATGAGATGCAGGTCCGTTCCCACAGCGGACACGTCCTTCGCCACATAGCCCATGGCAACAGGGCCGTTGACCGTGGGTCCGAAGCCGCCGGAGGTGACAATGCCGACCTCGCGCCCGTCGGGCATGGTGATGACGCTGCCTTCGCGGGCGGGAGCGCGGCCTTCCGGCTTGATGCCGACGCGAACGCGTGAAGCACCATCCTTGATTTCGCGCTGAACGCGCGCGGCGCCCGGAAAGCCCCCCTCCTCGCGACGGCGCTTCTGGATCGACCAGATCAGGCCCGCCTCGATGGGCGACGTAGTGGTGTCGATGTCGTGTCCATAGAGGCAAAGCCCCGCCTCAAGCCGCAGCGAATCGCGTGCGCCGAGGCCAATGGCCTTCACCTCCGGGTTGGCAAGAAGCGCACGCCAGAGCTTCGCCGTATCCTCGGCCTTGCAGGAAATCTCGAAACCGTCCTCACCCGTGTAGCCGGAGCGGGACACATGGCACCAGACTCCGTCGATCTGCACGTCGGCGGACATCATGAAGGAGAGCGCAGCGGCTTCAGGCGAAAGCTTTGCCAGAACGGCTTCTGCAGAAGGTCCCTGCAAGGCCATCAGGCCGAGATCGTCTTTGCGGTTCAGGCTCACGCCCTTCGGCAGGCGTGCCTGGATATGGGCGTAGTCCTGCTCCTTCATGGAGGCGTTCACGACCAGATAGAGCCAGCCCTCGTGACCGGACGCGCCGACGCGGGTCACCATGAGATCGTCGAGGATGCCGCCATCGTCAGCGAGGAGCTGCGAATAGCGCTGCTGGTTGGGCTTGAGGTTCAGGACATCGGCCGGGATCAGGGCTTCAAGCGCCCTGGCTACGGTCTCGTGGCTCTTGTCCTCGGCGACAAGAAAAGCCTGGCCCATATGCGATACGTCGAACAGCCCCGCATGCTCGCGGGTCCAGTTGTGCTCGGTGAGGATGCCGGTGGGGTACTGCACCGGCATGTCGTAGCCGGCGAAGGACACCATGCGGGCGCCAAGCGCCACATGCTCAGCGTGGAGCGGGGTTTTCAGGAGCGGCTCGTCGCTATGCGCTGGCTCGGCCATGGTATCCCTCAAAGGTGCGCGTTCCATCGAGCCTTGCGGCCCGTTGCTCTGCGCCCCCTCTGTCCCGAGACCTGAGAGATTTCCCAAACGCTTGACGCGAAAGGTTACGCCCGTCGGTGGACGACGCTTTCAAACGTCGTCGCTTTCCAGAGTGCCAGCTCCCGCGCGGTCCTTTGGCCTGAGCGTTTCCGGGGCGGTTGCGCCTTCGGCGCCGGACGCTAAGTCCGGTCTCTTCCGCGGGGATCATCGGCTGGAATTAAGCTCTGAAGAGGAATTGGCCTCCTGTCAACAAAGCAAGACAGGCCTGTTCACCCTTTAATTGACGCCACGCCCGTGAGGCTCCATCTTAGGGGCCATCTGTCACAGAAGGGGAGAAGCGCGGCCTGATCCGGTCAGCAGCTCCACGCATCGTTGCTCGAACTGATCATCGCTCTCGCTCTCGTCGCCCTCAACGGCGTCTTCGCTCTTTCCGAACTTGCCATCGTGTCAGCCCGCCGGCCCAGGCTCAAAGCCATGGCCGAGCAGGGCCGTTCCGGCGCCAACACGGCCCTCACCCTCATGGAGGATTCGGGCCGCTTCCTCTCCACGGTCCAGATCGGCATCACCCTGGTGGGCATCCTGGCCGGCGCCTTCTCGGGCGCGGCTTTGGGCGGTCGGCTGACGGATATCTTCTTAGCCCAGGGCATGCCCGAGGGTGCGGCCGAACCGCTCGGCTACGGCATCGTCATCGGCATCATCACTTATCTCTCCATCGTGGTCGGCGAACTCGTGCCCAAGCAGCTGGCTCTGCGGCACCCGGAGGGCATCGCCTGCGCCATGGCCCCGATGATGCTGGTCGTCTCCAAGGTGGCAGCCCCGGCCGTCTGGCTATTGAACGCCTCCACCACCCTGATCTTCAGCCTCTTCGGCACCAAGTCCGACGATTCCTCGACCGTCACCGAAGAGGAGATCAAGATGCTCGTCGGCGAGGCCGAGAGCGCGGGCGTGATCGAGGAGGAGGAGCGCCGCATGATCTCGGGCGTGCTGCGCCTCGGCGACCGGACTGTGCGCGGTCTCATGACGCCCCGGACGGACGTGGACTGGATCGATACCGAGGACAGCGAGGAGACCATCCGCGCCCTGTTGATCGAGACGCCGCATTCGCGCCTGCCGGTGAGCGAGGGCACCCCCGACAACGTGATCGGCGTCGTTCAGTCACGGGAGCTTCTGGCCGCCATGCTGACCGGCCAGCCCCTCGAGATCCGCAAGCACCTGCAGCAGGCGCCGGTCATTCCAGACACGCTTTATGCCCTGGACGCCCTTGCGATCCTGCGGGACTCCGAGGTGCCCATGGCGGTCGTCCATGACGAATACGGCCATTTCGAAGGGGTCGTGACCCCGGCCGATGCCCTGGAGGCCATCGTCGGCGCGTTCCGGTCCGACGGCGAGGCGCCGGAGCCCGACGCCGTCCGGCGCGAGGACGGCTCCTGGCTGCTCGCCGGCTCCATGCCGGTGGACGAAATGGCCGAGATCCTCGGCGTGACCCTGCCCGAGACCCGCAGCTATCACACGGTCGGCGGCCTGGTGATCAGCGAGCTGCAGCATCTGCCGACCACGGGCGAACACGTGGAGACCTTCGGCTGGCGCTTCGAGGTGATCGACCTCGACGAGCGCCGGATCGACAAGGTGCTGGCCGCTCCCCTCAATCAGAGAGCAGGCGCGGCCGTCCTTTATTGAGTGTTAGCCCCGTCGGCCTGCCGCCGCACGGGTGCCGAGGCCGACCTCGATTTCGAAGTTGTTGGCGGACGCAGCCGGAACCACGATGCCTTCCTCGACGATCGAGACGGTCGTCTGGGTCTGGCCAGCCGGGATTGCCGCTGCCACCCGTCGGGAGCGGTTGGCGAAAACGGTCGAGCCGTCCTTGACGACGATCTGGACCGGAACGTCATAGCGGCCGGACGACCCTCCGGCGCCGAGGAGCGCCCGGGCTTCGACGCCGACCCGCACGAGGGTGCTGCCGTCCGGCTGGCCGACGCATTCACGGGCCAGATCACCCAGGGCGATCTGGCTGCGCACGGAGCTGCCATCGCCGGACCGGATGACCGAACCGCCATCCATGACATCGATGGTCGGGCAATAGACGTCGCGGGTCTCGGCAGCCTGACGCGGCGTCTGGGTCGTGCCCGCCGTGAGCAGCATGTCGCTAACACCGAACCCGCCCTCGCCCGGCGCGCCGCAGCCGGCCAGGGCCGAGATCCCGAGCACGACGAAGGCCCGTCCGGCCCAGCGGTTCAATCCCTTGTTCATTGCTGTCCCCCACCCTCTCTTCATTAATTACGGAAGGGCATCGAACCCGGCCGCGAACCCGTTCAGGGACACGGGAATCCCGATTCCCTCCTCGGGCGTCTGGAAGACGATGAAGGTAGCCTGCTGGCCGGTCTTCATCTGGTTGATCAGGTTGTCCTCCATGACGACCTCGGCGACGCAGCCCGATGCCAGGCAGCGCACGAAGCCGGCACGGCCGATATCCGTCTGGTCGATCTTGAGGCCGAGGCCCGAGGGCAGCAGAATACCCAGAGGCGCCACCACGCGCAGGAGGCGGCTTTTGCCATCGGCGGTTTTCAACATGATAATCACGAGGGTGACGTTGGGGCGGTCCTCCGCAACAACGTTCTGCACCAGGGCGCATTGCTCGGCGGTAGCGCCGGCCGGGGTCTCGCACCGCATCTGCCAGTCCCCGAAGGTGTTCCTGACCATGCCCTGAGCGCCCGCGCTGCTGGCGCCGAGCAGGGTTGCCAGCCCCAGGACAACTGCCGCGCCATGGCGAACCCATTGCGATGCGCCCATCGGTTTCTCCATTCCTTCAACCCTTATCAAGGGTCGCGGCATGCCGCCGCTCCAACTACAACTTTGGCCCGTTGGGACCATGTCAGGGGGCGCAATGTCAAGCGACAGGGCTGCTTTGGAAGGCTGAAACGCGTTTTGGCGGTTATGACGCACAGTTTGGAACGCTTCTACCGTTGCGCTTCCGCGCGTCCTGTGGTCTTTGACGCAGATCAAAGGTGATGGCGCAAGCCGGGCGCCGTTCTTCGCACGCCCGCGCCCTCCCCGATGCTTTCATGGCCCTGGGCCATCACATCTTTAGGAGCTTTGGAACACCGATGCGGATCGAGAATGCACGTCGATCGGTGACCGCCCTCTCCACGGCAGCGGTCGCACTTGTGTTGGGCATCAATGTGGCGTCGGCCGCCGCAGGCCAGCCTTCCCCCTGGGAAACAGGCATGCAGGAAATGGTGACCGAGCTGGGGCAGAGCGTGTCCAGCTTCCACACCTACCTTACTTGGCTGATGGCTGCGGTCTGCCTTTTCGTGCTGGCGCTGCTCCTTGCGGTCGTGGCGCGCTTCAACGAGAACAAGAACCCGGTTCCGTCGAAAACCACCCACAATACGCTCCTCGAAGTCGCCTGGACCATTGTCCCGGTTCTGATCCTCGTGGCGATTGCCATTCCTTCCTTCCGCCTCCTGCGCGAGCAGCTCGTGCCTCCGCAGGCCGATCTGGTGGTGAAGGCGACCGGCTATTCCTGGTACTGGGGCTATGAGTACCCGGCTGACCAGGGTGGCGGCTTCAAGTTCGATTCGAACATGGTCACTGAGGACAGCGCCCGTAAGCCGGATCAGCCCCGCCTGCTCGGCGCTGACAATGCGATGGTCGTGCCGGTGGGCAAGGTCGTGCGGGTCCAGGTGACCTCGGCCGACGTGCTTCATGCCTTCGCCCTGCCGTCCTTCTACATCAAGGTCGACGCCATTCCGGGCCGCCTGAACGAGACCTGGTTCAAGGCTGAGAAAGAAGGCGTGTATTACGGCCAGTGCTCGGAGCTCTGCGGCAACGGGCATCCCTACATGCCGATCGAGATCCGCGTTGTAAGCGAGCAGCAATATGCCGCTTGGCTGGCCGAGGCGAAGCAGCGTTATGCTTCCACGGACAGCTCCGCCCCGATCAAGTTTGCGAACGCTCAGTAATCTAAAAAGGACCACAGAGGTCTATCATGGCACATGCAGCTGATGCCGCTCACGCGGATCACCACGATCACCTTCCGAGCTTCTGGCGCCGGTGGTTCTATTCGACGAACCACAAGGATATCGGCACGCTCTATCTCATCTTCGGCTTCACGGCGGGCATCGTCGGCGGCCTTCTGTCCATAGGGATGCGTCTCGAGCTCCAGGAGCCGGGCCTCCAGTTCTTCTCGAACCCGCAGGCCTTCAACGTCTTCGTGACGGGCCACGGCCTCATCATGGTGTTCTTCATGGTGATGCCCACGCTGATCGGCGGCTTCGGCAACTGGTTCATCCCGCTCATGATCGGCGCTCCCGACATGGCCTTCCCGCGGATGAACAACATCTCATTCTGGCTCACTGTCTCGGCCTTTGCCCTGATGCTCTGCTCGCTCTTCGTCGAAGGCGCTCCGGGCTCGCTCGGCTTCGGCGGCGGCTGGACCGTGTATCCGCCGCTCTCCACCGTCGGCCATCCCGGCCCCGCGCTCGACTTCGGCATCCTGGCCCTGCACCTTGCCGGTGCGGCCTCGATCCTGGGCGCGATCAACTTCATCACCACGATCCTCAACATGCGCGCTCCGGGCATGACGCTGCACAAGATGCCGCTGTTTGCCTGGTCGATGCTGGTGACCGCGTTCCTGCTGCTCCTGTCGCTGCCGGTTCTCGCGGGCGCGATCACGATGCTGCTCACCGACCGCAACTTCGGCACGACCTTCTTCGATCCGTCGGGCGGCGGCGATCCGGTGCTCTACCAGCACCTGTTCTGGTTCTTCGGCCACCCCGAAGTGTACATCATGATCCTGCCGGCCTTCGGCATCGTGTCCCACATCATCTCCACTTTCTCCAAGAAGCCGATCTTCGGCTATCTCGGGATGGCCTACGCCATGGTGGCGATCGGCGTGGTCGGGTTCGTTGTGTGGGCGCACCACATGTACACCGTCGGTCTCTCGCTTCAGACCCAGGCCTACTTCGTGTTCGCCACTATGGTGATCGCGGTTCCCACGGGCGTGAAGATCTTCTCGTGGATTGCCACCATGTGGGGCGGCTCCATCCGCTTCACGGCGGCCATGCAGTGGGCTGTGGGCTTCGTGTTCCTGTTCACGGTCGGCGGCGTCACCGGCGTCGTGCTGGCGAACGCTCCCGTCGACCGCTACATGCACGACACCTACTACGTGGTGGCCCACTTCCACTACGTGCTGTCCCTCGGCGCAGTGTTCGTGATCTTCGCCGGCATGTACTACTGGTTCCCGAAGATCACCGGCTACATCATGCCCGAATGGATCGGAAAGCTGCATTTCTGGGTCGCCTTCATCGGCTCCAACGTGCTGTTCTTCCCGATGCACTTCCTCGGCCTTTCCGGCATGCCGCGCCGCTATGCGGATTACCCGGATGCCTTCGCAGGCTGGAACATGGTGTCATCGATCGGCGCCTACGTGTTCTTCGCCGGCCTCTTCATCTTCATGTTCGGCGTGGTCTATGCCTTTATCCGCAAGGAAAAGGCTGCTGCGAACCCGTGGGGTGAAGGTGCGACGACGCTGGAATGGACCCTGTCCTCTCCGCCTCCCTACCACCAGTTCGAGACCCTGCCGCGCGTCATCGACACGCACCACTAAGACATTTGAGCTGGGCGGCCTTCGCCGCCCGGCTCCTCCCCAGAGGGCTTGGATTTTCATAAGCCTTCCGGCGAGGAGCCGACCATTGGAGGCCTTTTCGGCCTCGCTCCGGCATTTCGGAATTTTGTGATGAGCACCATGTCGAACTCTCTGGCCGAACCCCACGTCGAGAGCCTTGCCACGGCAGGCCTGTCGCAGGGGGACGTGTCCGACTTCTTCGCCCTCCTGAAGCCGCGGGTTATGTTTCTCGTCGTGTTTACGGCGCTCGTCGGCATGGTTGTCAGCCCTTCGAACGTTCACCCGATCATTGCTTTCGTGTCGCTCCTCATGATCGCCGTCGGCGGTGGTGCGTCCGGATGCCTGAACATGTGGTGGGATGCGGATATCGATGCGGTCATGACCCGCACCCGCAAACGCCCGATTCCGGCTGGCAAGATCCAGCCCGGCGAGGCCCTGGCCTTCGGGGTGACGCTTTCCGCGGGCTCCGTCATCATCCTGGGCCTCGTCAGCAACTGGCTTGCCGCAAGCCTCCTTGCCTTCACGATCTTCTTCTACGTGGTCGTCTATTCCATGTGGCTGAAGCGCACGACGCAGCAGAACATCGTCATCGGCGGCGCGGCGGGCGCCCTCCCCCCGATCGTTGCGCAGGCTGCCGTCACGGGTCACGTGGCCCTGGACAGCATCGTGCTGTTCGCCATCATCTTCATGTGGACGCCGCCTCACTTCTGGGCTCTGGCCCTCGTGAAGTCTGGCGACTACGAGCGCGCCGGCATTCCCATGATGCCGAACGTGGCCGGTCCGGACGCAACCCGTTTCCAGATCCTCGCCTACACGATCCTCCTGGCCCCGCTGGGCATGGCTCCGGTGGCTCTGGGTTTCGGCGGACTGGCCTATGCCATCATCTCGCTCATCGGCGGATTCGGTATGCTGGCGCTGGCCATGCAGGTTTACCGCCTGCGCCACGGTGAGCCTGCCATGCGGGTGGCCCAGCAGCTCTTCGGCTTCTCGATCCTCTATCTGTTTCTGCTCTTCGCGACCCTTCTCGTGGAGCACGGCTTCGGCTTCTTCCGGACTGTGTTCGGGTAACCCCATGGCGGATCGCAAGTCATCCCAGAGCCTGACACCCGAGGAACAGAAGCGCCGCCGGACGCGTTCGCTCGCGCTGGCGCTCACCCTCGGAGTGCTCGTGGTTCTGTTCTACGTGGTCACGATCGCCAAGCTCGGACCGGGCGTTCTGCAGCGCCCCATGTGAGGTTTGGATATGGCTGAGAATCCGCACATCCAGCGCAAGATGCACCGCACGGCCTTCGCCTGCGTCGGCCTCGTCGTGGGAATGGTGGGCCTCGCCTATGCGTCCGTTCCCCTCTATGACCTCTTCTGCAAGGTCACGGGCTTCGGCGGCACGCCGGTCGCCGTCGACAGCAATGGATCGCAGGTGGTGAACCGGACGATCTCTGTCCGCTTTGATTCCAATGTGGCCCCGGGGCTGAACTGGCGTTTCACGCCGGAAAAGCCTGAGGTGACGGTCAAGCTCGGCGAGACAACGACGGTTCTCTACAGGGTCACAAACAAGGGCGACAAGCCAAGCACGGGCATTGCCACCTACAACGTGCAGCCAGACCTTGCCGGCACCTATTTCTCCAAGCTCGAATGCTTCTGCTTTACCGAGCAGACCTTGCAGCCGGGCGAGACCCTGGAATCCGCGGTCGTCTTCTACGTCGATCCCCGCCTGGCGGAGGATCGTGACGTGAAGGACCTTTCATCCATCACCCTCTCCTACACCTACTTCCCCTCCAAGGGAGGCAAGCCGGTGGCGGAGGTGACATCATCCACCACCCCAATCTCTCAATAAGACACGTGACAAGCTGGGCGGAAACGTCCTAAAGCGAGTTCACCTTCGAGGCACGGAGACGACACGAAATGGCCGAGGCCCACGCCAAGAACCACGACTACCACATCCTTGAACCGAGCCCGTGGCCGCTCATCGGCGCGGTCAGCGCCTTCCTGATGGCCGCCGGCTTCGTGACGTGGTGGAAAGACATCGCCATTGCCGGGATGGATCTCGGTCCCATTGTCTTCGGCGCCGGCATCATCGGCGTTCTCTACACCATGCTGTCTTGGTGGACCGACGTGGTGAAGGAGGCCAATACCGGCTCGCACACCCGCGTGGTCCAGCTTCACCACCGCTACGGCATGATCATGTTCATCGCCTCCGAGGTGATGTTCTTCGCCGCGTGGTTCTGGGCCTATTTCGACGCGGCCCTCTATGCCGGCGACCCGCAGCTCTACTCCCGTGTCGAGGCGCTCGGCGGCGTATGGCCCCCGAAGGGCATCGAGACCTTCGATCCCTGGCACCTGCCGCTTCTCAACACCCTGATCCTGCTCACCTCCGGCACCACGGTCACCTGGGCGCACCACGCGCTCCTGCACAACGACCGTCAGGGCCTGAAGATGGGCCTGTGGCTCACGGTGATTCTCGGCTTCGTCTTCACCTGCGTGCAGGCCTACGAGTACAGCCATGCGGCCTTCGGGTTCAGCGGCAACATCTACGGCGCCACCTTCTTCATGGCGACGGGCTTCCACGGCGCTCACGTGATCATCGGCACAATCTTCCTGGCCGTCTGCCTGCTGCGCGCCTATCGCGGCGACTTCACGCCCCAGCAGCATCTCGGCTTCGAGTTCGCCGCCTGGTACTGGCACTTCGTCGACGTGGTGTGGCTCTTCCTCTTCGCCGCCATCTACGTGTGGGGCTACGGCGGAAGCGGAGCCGGCCACTAATCCGCTTGTCGGACAGAACTCAGCAGGGGCGGCTTCACAGCCGCCCTTCGCATTTTCGGGGTTGCGACACCATCTGTTAGCGCATCGTGCGGAAAAGCGGCCCCGCTTTTCCGCACCGAACGATGCGCTCTTCTAAGAAGGGAGCATCGGATGGGTCCCAAAAGTGGGTTCCACTTTTGGGTCCGATGCCAGCTTCCCCGGCCCAATCTGGAGAAAAGCCGTGGCTCATGATCCGTCTGCCCCCTCGCCCATCACCGCCGGTCTTAAGGGGCTCTGCCCCCGCTGCGGCAAGGGGCATGTGTTCAAGGGCTTTCTCACGGTGCAGCCGAAATGCGAGGTCTGCGGCCTCGATCTCGCCTTCACGGACACAGGCGATGGCCCGGCATTCTTCGTGATGTCGTTTGTCGGAATCGTCGTGGTGGCCCTGGCGCTGTGGACCGAGTTCACCTACGAGCCGCCGATCTGGCTCCACCTCGTCATGTGGACGGCTCTCAGCATCGTCTTGAGCCTCCTCCTGGTGCGTCCGCTCAAGGGCGTTCTGATGAACCTGCAGTACCACCACAAGGCCGAGGAAGGACGCTTCGAGAAGTGACCGCCGCCCGCCTGCACAACAGCCGACCCCTTATTCTGCCGGGCTTGGCGGCCCTGGTGGCGCTCGCCATCCTGATCGGCCTCGGCACCTGGCAGCTCCAGCGCAAGGCTTGGAAGGAAGACCTGATCGCGCAGATCGAGACCCGCGCCTATGGCGAGCCCGGCGCCATTCTGCCCGAAGCGGAATGGTCCAGCTGGCGCGCCGATCAGGACGAGTTCCGCAAGGTGCGGGTGACCGGCACCTTCCTTCACGAGTTCGAAGCCCCGGTCTACGGCCTCGCCCGCGGCGAACGCCAGGGTGCGCCGATCCAGGGCTTCTACCTGATCACGCCTCTCAGGCTTGCCACCGGGGCCGTCGTGATGATCAACCGCGGCTTCGTGCCCACAGACCTGCGCGATGCCGCCAGCCGTCCCGAGAGCCAGCCCAAGGGCGAGGTCACGATCACCGGCCTCGTACGGGCGCCCGAAACCCGCAATTCCTTCACGCCCAATGACGATCCCGCCCGCAACCAATGGTTCGCCCGCAATCCTCAGACCATAGCCGCGGCCCGCAACCTCGAGCGGGTTGCACCGTTCCTGATCGACGCCGATGCGAGCCCCAATCCCGGCGGCTGGCCGCGGGGTGGGCAGACGCCCCTGACCCTGCCGAACAGCCACCTGCAATACGCGGTGACCTGGTTCGGCATCGCGCTCACCCTGATCGGCGTCTTCGCAGCCTTCGCCTGGCGGCGCATTAAGGGGCCGGCCTCAGACGAGCTGAAACTGGAAGAATAGGCCGAAGCCGAGGATGATCAGCCCGGCGCTGACGACCTTGGCGACGAACAGCCGTTTGAGGAGCACCTCGTTCTCCGCCCGGTGCTCGGCCTTCTCGGCACGGGTCATCCTCTCCCGGGCTCTGAATTGCTCTGCATAGAGCGAAGTCGTCCTGGAATGGCCGACCGCACCATCCTTCTCAAGTTCGATGTTCTGGGCCATGACGCCTACGATCAGGCCGAGAACGCCCAGGCCGATGAAGCCGGCAAGCAGGAACGCTCCCACCACGATGCCTGCCAGCACGCCCACCAGGACGGGAAGCAGGATCCAGTCAATCCGCGTCATGCGCATGAGCCCGGTCCTCTGCAGGAAAGGTGAGCTTGGCTTATAATCCTGTCTATTGTAGCATGCTTCACATGTTCACGCTGCTCATGACCGTAACCCATCTCACGATGCGCCTTGCAGGGCGTACGGGAGAGGCTTTGCGCGTTTAATCTAGCGTCGAGCATAACCCGAAGCCCTGCGGAGACGAGCAGGGCTTCCCAAAGGTTCCGTTCGCCTCCGCTTCATCCAGAGGAGAGCGACATGGACATTCAACCCGAACTTCATCCACCCAGTCCTGCCGACGACATCGTCATCCGCGCGGCGCGCCCGAGCGATTGCGAAGGCATTGCGGCCTTGGGCAACATGCCCGGCTATCGCTGGGGCACCCTGCGCCTGCCCCACCAGACGCCTGAGGCCACCCGGAAATGGCTTGAGGGCATGAACCCGGCCAACAATGTCAGTCTGGTGGTGGAGAAGGACGGACAGATCATCGGCAGTGGCGGCTTCGAGCGCTACCAAGGCCGGCGCGCGCATGCGGCCTATCTCGGCATGGGCCTGCACGACGATTTTCACGGCCGGGGCATAGGCTCACGGCTGCTGCGCGAACTCATCATGATCGCCGACGACTGGATGAACCTGCGCCGGATCGAGCTCACGGTCTATGTGGACAACGCTCCGGCCATCGCCCTCTATAAGCGTAACGGTTTCGAGATGGAGGGCACACACCGAGACTTCGCCTTCCGGGGCGGCGCCTACGTCGATGCCTATGCGATGGCGCGGATAAAACCTTGAACTCTGCGACCGGATGCGGCTTGCCGTGTCCGGTCCATCCCCATAATGTCCGGCCGAATTTCCAGGAGATCGACATTGCTCCATGTCTCGACCCGGGGGGAAGCCCCGGCGCTCGGCTTCACTGACGCCCTGCTGACCGGCCTCGCCCGGGACGGCGGCCTCTACATGCCGCAAAGCTGGCCGACCTTGACCACGCAATCCATCAGCAGCTTTGCCGGCAAGCCCTATACCGAAGTGGCGAAAGCCGTACTCGGGCCGCTGGTCGACGGCGACATCCCGGAAGCAGCGCTGTCGCGCATGATCGACGAGTCCTACGCCTCGTTCCGACACGCCGCCGTTTGCCCGCTCACCCAGCTCGGCGACAACCTGTTCGTGCTTGAGCTCTTCCACGGCCCCACGCTCGCCTTCAAGGACGTGGCGATGCAGCTGCTCGGGCGCCTCATGGATCACGTGCTGAAGGCCCGTGGCGCCCGCGCGACCATCGTGGGCGCGACGTCCGGCGACACCGGCAGCGCGGCCGTAGAGGCGTTCAAAGGCCTCGATCAGGTCGACATCTTCATCCTCTACCCGCAGGGCCGCGTGTCGGACGTGCAGCGCCGGCAGATGACCACGCTCGCCTCGCCCAACGTCCATGCGCTCGCGGTCGAGGGCACCTTCGACGATTGCCAGACTATGGTGAAGGGCATGTTCAATCATGCCCGGTTCCGTGACGAGCTACAGCTCTCAGGGGTAAACTCCATCAACTGGGCCCGCGTGGCGGCTCAGGTCGTCTACTACTTCACCGCCGCCGTTGCGCTGGGCGCCCCTCACCGCCCGGTCTCGTTCTCCGTGCCCACGGGGAATTTCGGCGACATCCTCGCCGGCTGGGTGGCCAAGCGCATGGGGCTGCCCATCGAGCGGCTGATGATCGGCACCAACGCCAACGATATTCTCGCCCGCACGCTGGGCTCAGGAAGCTATGAGATCAAGGGCGTGCATCCCACGACCTCGCCGTCGATGGACATCCAGATCTCGTCCAACTTTGAGCGCCTGCTCTTTGAAGCTTACGGCCGCAATGGCGAGGCGGTCCGCCGCCTCATGGCAAGCCTCCACCAGTCCCGCGCCTTCCTGATCGACGCGGAGCCGCTGGCCCGCATCCGCGAGGAGTTTGCCGCTCAGGCTGTCGATGAGGACAACGTCATTGCGGAGATGACAGAGACCTATCGCAGCACCGGCTATGTGCTCGATCCGCACAGCGCCGTCGGCACCCGCGCCGGCCGCGCCCTGCTGAAGCAAGATCCCGAAACACCCGTCGTGGCCTTGTCCACCGCCCATCCGGCGAAATTTCCGGACGCGGTCGAGCGCGCCACGGGCGTGCGCCCCGCACTTCCGCCGCACATGGCGGATCTGATGGAGCGCCGGGAGAGCTTCACCGTTCTTCCCAACGACCAGGCTGCAGTCGAGCGCTTCATCCGTGAGCGCGCGCGGGCGGTCAAAGGCGCTGCCGCATGAATCAGCATTTCGTCCGCGAGAAGCGGATCGACATTACCACTCTGCCCAACGGCCTGATGGTCGCCACCGAGCGGATGCCCGAGATTGCCACCGCGACGCTGGGCGTCTGGGTCGGCACCGGCTCGCGCCATGAAGAGCCGCATGAGCATGGCCTGTCCCATCTCATCGAGCATATGGCCTTCAAGGGCACGGCGCGGCGCTCCGCCCGGCAAATCGCCGAAGACATCGAGAATGTGGGCGGCGACATCAACGCGGCCACCAGCGTCGAATACACGAGCTACACGGCGCGGGTTCTCGGCGAGAACGTGGACGTCGCCCTCGACGTGCTCGGCGACATCCTCATCCACTCGGCTTTTGACGCGGGCGAACTCGCCCGCGAGAAGGGCGTGATCCTGCAGGAATACGCCGCCGTCGAGGATACGCCGGACGACCTGATCTACGACGCCTTCATGGAAACCGCCTTCGCGGGCCAAGCCGTCGGCCGCCCGATCCTGGGTACGCCGGAAACCATCAAGAGCTTCGACGAGGCGACGATCCGCGCCTTCCTGGCGCGGGAATACACCCCCGGCAAGATGGTGCTGGCCGCCGCCGGCGACGTGGAGCATGCCCAGATCGTCGATCTGGCCGAGCGCCTGTTCGGCGCCATGCCGGCCGTTGAGGCGCGCCAGCCCGAGGCGGGCCGTTACACCGGCGGCGAGCGTCGCATCTCCCGCAAGCTCGAACAGGCCAACCTCGTGCTGGGCCTGCCGGGACTGTCGTTCAAGGATCCGAACTACTACGCCGCCCATCTCTTTGCCCACATGCTCGGCGGAGGCCTGACCTCGCGGCTCTGGCACGAGGTGCGCGAGACCCGCGGCCTTGCCTATTCCATCGATTCCTTCCACTGGCCCTTCTCCGATTGCGGCCTCTTCGGAATCGGCACCGGAACGGCGGGATCGGACGTGCGCGAACTGATGGACGTGACGCTTGCCTGCATGGTCCAGGCCACGCAGGACATCAGCGAGATCGAGCTGATCCGCGCCAAGGCCCAGATGAAGGTGGCTCTGCTCACGGCCCTGGAGACGCCCGGCGGCCGCATCGAGCGTGTCGCCCGCCAGCTCCTGTCCTGGGGCCGGGTGGTCGGCAGCGAGGAGATCGTCCGCAAAGTTGATGCCCTTGAGGTGGAGCACGTGCGCGAGGCGGGCCGCTCGCTCCTGCAGGGTGCGCCCACCATGGCGGCGATTGGGCCGATCAAGGCCCTGCCGTCGCTGGAGAGCATTGCCCAGGGGCTGCGGGGCTGATTTTTCCACCGCATCTGCCCCAGCGGCATGCCCGGTTCTCCTCAATCCCGCCGCAAACGGGTCCCATGGCGCGTAATAACGATAACAACTGAGTCCTGCGGACAAGTGGGAGCCTTTTCAGGCTTCGCCTTGCCCTCAAGGCTCCTGACCGGTACCAATCCTGTTCCATTGTCTTAGTACCGGACGAAAGACCGAAGCATTGCGGATCGTTTCTTTCGCCATAGCCCTTTTCTTGGCGACACTCCTGGGGCTCGCCTGGCCGGCATCCGGCTGGGCCGTCGAATCCGTGCGCGTCGATCCCAAGATGAAGGCCATCGACCTCACCCCGGCTATTGAGCGCTACAACTCGGACGGTGACGAGATCCGAATTTCGACCGCGCCGGGGCGCGATGGCATCGTCCGCCGCATCGCCGTCAAGGCGCGCGAGTCCGGCACCCGGCCAGACTGGATGATCTTCGCGCTCACCAACGACACCGACGAGCAGATCGAGCGCCTCCTTGTCGCTCCGCATTTCCGCCTCACCGGCTCTGGGGTCATCTGGCCCGATCTCGGCGCGACTCGCATCGCGGCGATCACCGCCAGCCAGGGCATCAGGCCCGAGCGCGACGACAGCGAGGATGCCGACCTCTTCCTCATCACCCTGGATCCCGGCACCACCGTCACCTTCGTGGCGGAGCTGCGCTCCGAGAACCTGCCCCAGGTCCACCTGTGGGATGCGGATGCCTACAAGGACCGAGTCAACGGCCTGACCCTCTACAAGGGCATCATCATCGGTATCGCGGGCCTGCTTGCCCTCTTCCTCACCATCGTGTTCGTGGTGAAGGGCGCCCTGATCTTCCCGGCAGCCGCGGCGCTGGCCTGGGCGGTGCTCGCCTATGCCTGCATCGATTTCGGCTTCTTCCAGCGCGTGTTTCCGATCACGGAAGCAACCGAGCAGATCTACCGCGCCGGCGCTGAGGCGGTGCTCTCGGCAACGCTCCTCGTCTTCCTCTTCGCCTATCTCAACCTCAATCGCTGGCACGTGCGCTACAGCCACGTCACGGCTTTCTGGCTCCTGTTCCTCGGGGGGATGGTGGCGCTCGCCATCGTCGATCCTCCGATGGCCTCAGGCGTGGCCCGCATATCCATCGCGGCGGTGGCCGGCATCGGCTTCGTCCTCGTGATCCATCTGGCAACACACGGCTACGACCGCGCCGTGATGCTCGTTCCCACCTGGCTCCTTCTGGTCGCCTGGGTGACGGCGGCGAGCTTCACTGTGGTCGGACAGCTCTCCTCCGACCTCGTTCCTCCTGCCCTCGTCGGCGGCCTTGTCCTTGTGGTCATGCTCATCGGCTTCACGGTCATGCAGCATGCCTTCGCGGGCGGCGGCTTCGCGCGCGGCTTCGTTAACGACACGGAGCGCCGGGCGCTGGCCCTCACAGGTGCCGGCGACATCGTGTTCGACTGGGACGTGGTCTCGGACAACATCTTCGTCAGCCCCGAAGTCGAGCATCAGCTCGGGCTCAAGCGCGGCTCGCTGGAAGGCCCGGCCTCCGCCTGGCTCGACCTGATCCATCCCTTCGACAAGGACCGCTACCGGCTCGCCCTCGACGCGGTTATCGAGCAGCGCCGCGGTCGCCTGACCCAGGATTTCCGCCTGCGCTCATCAACCGGCGCGCATAATTGGTTCCGCCTCAAGGCGCGTCCGGTGATCGGCTCGGACGGCGAGGTGCTGCGCATCGTCGGCACGCTTGCGGACGTCATGGACAGCAAGACCGCGGAGGAGCGCCTGCTGCACGACGCCGTGCACGACAATCTGACCAGCCTGCCGAACCGGCAGCTCTTCTATGATCGCCTGGAAGCGGCCCTGACCTTCGCCAGCCAGGACGATGCTCTACGACCGACCGTCGTCGTCATCGACATCGACAAGCTGAAGGACGCCAACGCCAGTGCCGGTTATGCGGCCGGCGACTCGATTCTCCTGACCCTGTCCCGGCGCCTGAGCCGCCTGCTGAAGCCGCAGGACACCCTGGCGCGCATCTCGGGCGACGAGTTTGCGATCATCCTGCTGTCCGAGCGGGAGACCGACCGCATCATCTCGTTTGCCGACATGGTCCGTCGCGTGGTCACGACGCCGTTCACCTATTCCGAGCGCGAGTTCTTCCTCACCGCGTCCATCGGCATCGCGCTCCACGATCCACAGATCGCCGCGCGGCGCGAGGAGGTGCTGCGCAACGCTGAGATCGCCATGGCGCATGCGCGGCGCAACGGCGGCGACCGGATCGAAGTGTTCCGGCCCACCATGCGGTCCGACCGCAGCGATCATTTCACCATGGAAACCGACCTGCGCCACGCCCTCGACCGGGGCGAGATGAAGGTGCTGTTCAAGCCGATTGTGCGCCTCGAAGACCGGACCATCGCAGGCTTCGAGTCGATGCTGCGCTGGGATCATCCGCGGCTGGGGCGTGTTGGCCCCGAGGACTTCATGTCGATTGCCGAGGAGACCGGCCTCATCGTCAAGCTGAGCGTGTTCCTGCTGGAGCAGACCGGCCGCGAACTCGCCGCCTGGCAGAACGCTCTTGAGGTCGAGCCGCCGATCTTTGCCAGCGTGAACATGTCGAGCCATCATCTTCTGCGACACGACCTGCTGCAGGACGTGAAAACCGTGATCGCCCGCTGTGGCGTCATTCCCGGCACGCTCAAGATCGAGATGACGGAAAGTCTCGTGATGGAGAACCCGGAATACTCGGCCCAGATGCTCTCGCGTCTGCGCGACCTCGGCGCCGGCCTGTCGCTCGACGATTTCGGAACGGGCTATTCGGCGCTTGCCTACCTGCAGCGTTTTCCGTTCGACACGATCAAGGTGGACGAGTCCTTCGTGCGCCAGATGGCGGGCGGCAGGCCCGTCATCCTGCGCTCCATCGTCAAGATGGCGCACGAGCTCGGCATGGAGATCGTGGCGGAAGGCGCGGAGAGTGAATCGGAAGCTATCGAGCTCTACCAGCTCGGATGCGAATACGCACAAGGCCCCGTGTTCGGCGAGCCGATGTCGACGCTTCAGGCACGTCAGCTTGTAGGGGCTGCTCCCGCGGCGGCCTGATCAGGCGTGGCCGGCTTCCATGGAGAGCATGGCGGGCTCGATGCCGATCCGGCGCAGAGCCATCTCGTAGCGCACGTCCGCCGCCGTGTTGAAGACGATTTCCGCATCGGCCGGCGTGTTGAGCCACCCGTTGGCCTGCAGTTCCATCTCCAGCTGGCCTGCGCCCCAGCCGGCATAACCCAGCGCCAGCACCGCGTTTTCGGGTCCGCGACCGGCCGCGATGGCGCGCAGGATGTCGATGGTGGCCGTCAGGCAGATGCCGTCGTCGATGGGCAGGGTCGATTGGGCGAGGTGGAAATCCGGTGAATGGAGCACGAAGCCGCGGCTCGTCTCCACCGGGCCGCCCATGAGCACCTGCATGTTCCCTACCTTCTGCGGCAGGCGGATGCGCTCCATCTCGGGAACGATCTCGAGCTGAACCAAAAGGTCCGGCATGGTCACGTTGGCGGCAGGCCGGTTGAGGATGATGCCCATCGCTCCCTCGGACGAGTGCGCGCAGATGAAGATGACGGCCCGGGCGAAACGCTCGTCCATCATCCCCGGCATCGCCACGAGAAGCTGCCCGTCGAGGTAGGTTGAATCGGTGCCGTATGGTGAAAGGTGCGAGCCCATATCCTACATTCTGCCTTGCCGGGCTTGCCCGCCCGATCACAGGATCGTGGATGGCAGACCCGAGAATAAACGCATAAGTGAAGTGCCTCAGGGAGGCGTCAGTTCCATGGCATCCATGCTCCGCGCCGCTTCGGTTGCGTTTTTTTGTATTTTGTCCTTTGCCGCAGCCGTCGCGCAACCCATCAAGCCTTCCGCCTCGACCCAAGGGTTCCATTCCCGGGCTCGCCTGATCGGTGGAGGGCAGCATGGAGAGCATTGGCTCGCCGGGGTTGAGATCACCCTTGACCAGGGCTTCAAGACCTACTGGCGCAATCCAGGCGATTCCGGCCTGCCGCCACGGTTCGACTGGTCGGGATCGGAGAACGTGGCCAGCACCGAGATCCGGTGGCCTGCCCCTAAGCGGCATGTGGATGCCGCAGGCGTCGCCTATGTCTACGGCAAGCAGGCCGTGATTCCGATCCTCGTGAAGCCTAAGGACCCGGCAAAGCCCATCAAGCTTGTCCTGGCGCTGGAATACGGGGTCTGCAACGACATCTGCATCCCGGCCCATGCGGATATGGCCCTGGATCTGGCCGGAGCCGATTCCGAGCGCAAGGCCATCGAGGGTGCTCTGGCCAAGGTTCCGCTTCCTCAGCCTTTGGGAGCCCAGGCCGACTTGGCCGTCCTCTCCATCGGCCCTGTCACCGGGGACAAGCCGGCTTTTGCGGTCGCGATCCGGGCGCCGTCAGGCACGAAGCCCGCCCTCTTCCCCGAGGGACCGGAGAGCTGGTTCCTGTCCGCCTCCCATCCGGCCGACGGCGACCGCTTCACCGTCACGGTCGAGGAGAAGCCCAAGGATGCCTCGGGTTCGATTCCTCTACGCCTGACCTTGGTGGCCGGGGACAAAGCCATCGAGACGGAAGTCAGCCTCGACGCGAGCGGCCTGCCGCGCTAGGACAAAGGCATCCATCCGCTCAGCTTGGAGAACCTTCCTATGCCCATTCAGGTCGGCGAACGCCTGCCCCAGGTTACCTTCCGTGTCATGACATCCGATGGCCCCGTGGCGAAGACCACGGACGACCTCTTCAAGGGCCGGAAGGTGGTTCTCGTCGCCGTCCCCGGCGCCTTCACGCCCACCTGCCATCGCAACCACTTGCCCGGCTACGTGCAGAAGAAGGACGAGATCCTGGCCAAGGGTGTCGACGCGATCCTCGTGACCTCGGTCAACGACGTATTCGTTCTCGAAGCCTGGGGCAAAGCCTCCGAGGCTGAAGGCATCGAGTTCCTCTCCGACGGCAATGCGGATTTCGCCAAGGCCATCGGCCTGTCCATGGACGGTGCGGGCTTCGGCCTCGGCACCCGCTCGCAGCGCTACTCGATGGTGGTCGAGGATGGCGTGGTGCAGGCGCTGAACGTGGAGGATGCTCCCTCCAAGGCCCAGCATTCCGGCGCCGAGAACCTCCTGAAGGATCTCTGATCCTTATCAGCCGGAGGGCTAGACGCTGGCCCTCCGGCCGTTCTTCTTGAACGGCTGCATCGCCGTAACGGCCAGCTCATCCACGCGAATATTGATCGGGTCGTCCGCGTGGCCCTTCACCCAGTGCCAGGCGACGTCGTGGCGGGAAGCCGCCTCGTCGAGTTCCCGCCAGAGATCCTCGTTCTTCACCGGCTTGTTGTCGGCGGTGCGCCAGCCCCGCCGCTTCCAGTTGTGCATCCACTGGGTGATGCCCTGGCGCACATACTGGGAATCCGTGAACAGATCGACCGCGCAGGCGCGCTTGAGGGCGTTCAGTCCCTCGATGGCGGCCTTGATTTCCATACGGTTGTTGGTGGTGTGAGCCTCCCCGCCGGAGATCTCCTTCTCGCGTCCGTTGAAGAACAGGATCGCGCCCCAGCCGCCCGGCCCGGGATTTCCCGAGCAGGCGCCGTCGGTGTAGATCATCACCCGTTCTGAGCCGCTCATGCCTCAAGCCCGTATTCGCGTGCATGCCTCACGTGCCGGTGGAAGTTGAGCTTCCGGTCGTATTCCAGCGGATCCTTGGGCTTCACCAGCGCGCCCGGCGGCACGTTGAGCCAGTCAACTAGCCGGGTCAGCATGAAGCGCATGGCCGAGCCGCGGCAGAGAGTCGGCAGCGCCTCAACCTCGTTCGCATCGAGGCGCCGGACGGCCTGATAGCCCGCCAGCATGGCCTGGCCCTTGGTGAGGTTGAACGAACCGTCGATCTCGAAGCACCAGGCGTTGAGGCAGATGGCGACGTCGTACGCGAAGGCATCCGTACAGGCGAAATAGAAGTCGATCAGCCCCGACACCTCGGAGCCGATGAAGAACACGTTGTCGGTGAAGAGATCCGCGTGGATGATGCCGGTGGGCAGACCGCGCGGCCAGGAGGCCTCAAGATTCGCCAACTCTCGCCGGGTCCGCTCGGCCAAGCCCTGGGAGACCGTGTCGGCCTGGGCCTCGGCCTGGGCGAAGAGCGGCGCCCAGGCCTCAACCGTGAGGGCATTGGGCCGATGCCCGTCAAAATCCTGCCCCGCGAGGTGCAGCCGCGCCAAGGCGCCGCCAAGCGCTCCGCAATGCTGGGCCGTCGGACGACGGACCGCGATGCCTTCAAGAAACGTGATGATGACGGCCGGCCGACCGGCAACCCGGCCCAAGGGCTCGCCCCGGCGGTTGTTGACCGGCAGCGGGCAGTTCAGCCCCTTGCGGGCCAGATGCTGCATCAGGCCGAGGAAGAACGGCAGATCGGCCTCCCGCACCCGCTTCTCGTAGAGGGTCAGGATGTAGGAGCCCTGGGTGGTGTGGAGGAAATAGTTGGTGTTCTCCACGCCCTCGGCGATGCCCTTGTAGGAGAGCACCGTGCCGATGTCGTAGGTTTCGAGAAACGCCGAGAGTTCCTCGTCGCTGACTTCCGTATAGACCGCCACCTTTTACTCCGCCGCCTGCTCACGCAACTCGCGCGGCAAAGGAAAGAACACGCTCTCGTCCGCCGTGGACACGCTCTCCACCGACACCGTGTAGCGCTCGGCGAACGCGTCGATGATCTCCTCCACCAGGACCTCGGGCGCCGAGGCGCCCGCCGTGATGCCGAGGCTCCGGATGTTGCCGTAGAGGCTCCAGTCGATGTCCTCGGCGCGCAGGATCAGGCGGACGACGGGGCAGCCCTCGCGCTCGGCGACCTCCCGCAGGCGCTGGGAGTTGGAGGAATTCGGCGAGCCCACCACGATCATGGCATCGACCTGCGGGGCCACGCGCTTGACGGCGCCCTGCCGGTTGGTGGTGGCGTAGCAGATGTCTTCCTTGTGCGGCCCGACGATGGTGGGAAACCGCCCTTTGAGAGCGTCCACCATGTCCTGCGTATCGTCGACGGACAGGGTCGTCTGCGTCACGAAGGCCAGATTGTCGGAATCCGCCGGCTGAAGCCGAGCGATGTCGTCCACGGTCTCGACCAGGGTGACGGCGCCTTCGGGCAACTGGCCCATGGTGCCGACGACCTCGGGATGGCCGGCATGGCCGATCAGGATGATGTGGCGGCCCCGCTTGAAATGGACCTGCGCCTCCCGGTGGACTTTGGTCACCAGCGGACAGGTGGCGTCGATGGCGAAGAGATTGCGGGCCTGAGCCGCCTCCGGCACCGACTTGGCGACGCCGTGGGCCGAGAAGATCACCGGGGCATCCGTATCGGGCACCTCGTCGAGCTCCCGGACGAAGACGGCACCCTTCCGCTTCAGGTTTTCCACCACGTATTTGTTATGCACGATCTCGTGGCGCACATAGACCGGCGCTCCATGGATCGCCAGCGCCTTCTCGACGGCGTCGATGGCGCGGACGACCCCGGCGCAGAAGCCGCGCGGGGCACAGAGCAGAATGTCGAGGGGTGGCTTCGTCATGATGAGGCGATGTGGCGAGACGAGCCCCCTCCTGTCAAGCGGGAGCGACGCTTATTCGCGGCAGGGATGAGGTGCTGTCCCGCTCCGCAAGGGGGAGGGAGTAGAGCGTGCGCTCAGGCACAGGGCAGGCCAACGGCCCGAATAAACGCTCGCGCCTCCGCCCAAGAATCCCTACAAAGGTGCAACAGTCCCTCACCTCTCCTGATCCCCATGGCATCCACTGCGTCCCACGTCAGCTTTCTTCCACCCATCCTGACCTTCTGCGGGGCCGCGGTCGTGGCCGTGCCGGTGTTCCGGCTCTTGGGCTTGAGCGCCGTGCTCGGCTATCTCGCAGCCGGCGTCGCCATTGGTCCATCCGGCCTGAGCCTGGTGGAGGATCCGCAGACGATTGCAACGGTGGCCGAACTCGGGGTGGTGCTTCTGCTCTTCATCATCGGGCTCGAGCTCAAGCTGTCGCATCTCTGGGAGATGAAGCGGGACATCTTCGGGCTTGGATTCGCCCAGCTGGCGATCACGGCCATCCTCCTCGGCGCTGCCGCCATGGCCGTCGGCTTCTCACTGCCGGCCTCCTTCGTCACCGGGGTTGCCGTGGCGCTCTCGGCCACGGCCATCGCTCTCCAGATGCTGGGGGAGCGCAACGATCTGCCAACTCCTTACGGCCAGCGCTCCTTCGCGATCCTGCTGTTTCAGGACCTGTCCGTCGTTCCGCTTCTGGCCATTCTGCCGCTGCTGGCCTCGCGGGTCGGGGATCAAGGATCTCTTGCGGACAGCCTTTTGGCAGTCGGCGTAGCCCTCCTCGGGATCGCCGCCGTGGTGCTGATCGGCCGCTACGGGCTCAATCCTTTCTTCCGGATTCTCGCCCGCAGCGGCGCCCGCGAGGTGATGACGGCATCGGCCCTGCTTGTGGTGCTCGGCGCTGCGCTTCTCATGCAGGAAGTCGGCCTGTCCATGGCAATGGGCGCTTTCCTGGCAGGTCTTCTGCTCGCCGAGTCCAATTTCCGGCATCAGCTTGAGGCTGATATCGAGCCGTTCCGCGGCATGCTGCTGGGCCTCTTCTTCATGAGCGTGGGCATGTCGATCGATCTTGCCCTCGTGCGGGAACAATGGGTGATGCTCGCCCTTGCGGCGCCTGTCGTTCTCTTTGGCAAAACCATCATCATCGCGGTTTTGTCGCGGCTGTTCGGCGCAAGCTGGCGCGACGGTTTGCGGTCGGGCACGATTCTGTGCACGGCCGGCGAATTCGCGTTCGTGCTGATCCCGGTCGCGGCTGGGCTCGGCATCATGTCAGCGGCCGAAGCGCAGCCGCTGACGGCGCTCGCCGCCATTACCATGCTGTTGGGACCGCTCCTGTCGACGCTCGTCGAGAGGCTTCTCAAGAACCATCATGGAGGCGCGGACAAGCCTGACCTGCACGGGCTGAACGTGCCCGAAGGCGAGCTCGAGAGCCGCGTCCTTGTGATCGGCTTCGGGCGGTTCGGGCAGATCGTGAACCAGGTTCTGTTGACCCAGGGCATTCAGGCAACGGTGATCGACAGCGATGTGGAGCGCATCCGCGACGCAGGGCGTTTCGGCCTTCAGGTCTATTACGGCGACGGGACCCGTCTCGACGTGCTTCGCGCAGCAGGCGCTGAGAAGGCCGAGATGATCTGCATCTGCATCGACAATCAGGAAGCCATGATGAAGATCATCGAGATCATCCACGAGAACTTTCAGAATGCCCGCAGCTTCGTGCGCGCCTACGACCGCATTCACGCGATAGAACTCATGAACAGGGATGTCGACTATCAGATCCGCGAGGTTTTCGAATCCGCCGTCGTGTTCGGGCGCGCGGCCTTGGAGGAACTCGGGACAGATCCTGAAATGGCTGCCCAAGCTGCCAACGATGTCCGCAAGCGCGACATTGCCCGCCTCGTCCTGCAAAGGGAGGTTGGCACGATGGGTGGAGCGGAACTCATGGTGGGCTCCAAGATTACCCCCGAGCCGCTCACGGCTCCTGCCGGCAAGGCGAGAGCTCTCAGCCCTGAGACACGCGATATTCTCGGCGAAGGGGTCATTTGATGGACGCAAGTCCTTCGACGGAAGAACTGGGCCGGAAGGCCGGCACGCCGCGCTTTGTCGTTGGTTCCACCATGCGTCATGTGCTTGTCATGACGGGCACGGGCGCGGCTGGCCTTGTGGCGATCTTCATCGTCGATCTTGTATCGCTCCTCTATATCTCGTGGCTCAACGACCCTAGCATGACGGCCGGCGTCGGCCTCGCGACTGTCGTGATGTTCTTCACGATCTCGATCAATGTTGGCCTGATGATCCCTATCGGAGCGCTTGTCTCGCGCACGCTCGGCGCGCGCCGGCCGGATGACGCGCGGCGCTTGGCGACATCGTGCAGCATTCTTATGACGTTGATCGCTGCCGCGGTGAGTGTGATCGTTTTGCTCACGCTTCCCGTCATCCTGAAAGCGTTGGGCGGGCATGACCGGACCTACGACGTCGCCCTAAGCTTCCTCTGGATCGCGCTGCCGACCAATGCCGTGATGGCGCTCGCCATGGGACTCTCCACGGTGCTGCGCGCAGCCGGTGACGCCAAGCGGAGCATGTATGCCACGCTTTCCGTTGCCATCGTGACGGTCGCTCTCGACCCGATCCTGATCTTTGGCCTCGACCTGCAGTCGGACGGCGCAGCGGTCGCGATCAGCATCGCGCGCTTCGTCATGGCCTATGTGAGCTTTCGCTATGTGACACGCGTCCACAACCTGCTGGTCGTTCCCAACTGGAGCGGCCTGCTGCGCGATGCACGGCCCTTCCTGGCCATTGCCATTCCCGCCATCCTGACCAACATCGCCGCTCCGGCGGCAAATGCGTTCTTCACAGGCGTCGTCGCCCGGTTCGGAGACGAGATCATCGCGGCCTCTGCCATCATCGACCGGGTCACGCCGGTGGCGTTTGCCGGCCTGTTCGCGCTCGCCGCCGCTATCGGCCCCGTGCTGGGACAGAACTGGGGCGCCCAGCGCTATGACCGCATGAAGCAGATCCTGAAGGATGCTCTCACCGTCACGGTGGTTTATGTAGGATGTGTCTGGCTGATCCTGTTCCTCGTGCAGGTGCCGCTGACCCGGGCCTTCAACGCCCCCGAGCAGACGGCCGAGCTCGTGCAGTTCTTCTGCCAGCTCAGCGGCTTCATCTGGCTGTTCATCGGGCTCGTCCTGGTGTCGAACGCCTCGTTCAACAACCTCGGCTATCCCCTGCTGTCGACTTTCTTCAACTGGGGCCGCGCGACACTCGGCATGATCCCGTTCGCTTATTTCGGAGCCCAGATGGCAGGCCCGAAGGGAGCGCTCGTCGGGATCGGACTCGGCTCCGTTGCGTTCGGTATTGCAGCCATCATCACGGCGTTCTGGACAATCCGGCGTCTGGAGAGGCAAGCTGTTCCGGCCGCCTGACCGTCAGGTACGGGCGTTCGTTAGCAAGGAGGCTGCGATGTTCAACTGGTTCGATCTGATGCGCCAGGCCCAGACCAGTGCAGCCATGGATGCACTCGCACGGCAGTTCAATCTCTCCGGCGACCAGCCGCAGCGGACCATGGCGGCCTTCATGCCGGCCTTCGCCATGGGCCTCCAGCAGGCCATGGCGTCGAGCGATCCCACCCGCGTGCTTCAATCCATGATGGGAGGCGCCTATCAGAGCTTCTGGCAGGCAGCCGGCAATCCCTTCACCCCTCAGGCGCAGCAGGAGGGGCGAAAGCTGCTCGACCAGATCTTCGGCTCGGACGAGGTCAGCCGACGCGTAGCGCAACAGGCCGCCGGCTACGCAGGCATCAGCGCCGACACCATGCAGCAATTGCTGCCGGTGCTCGCTGGAATCCTGGCAGGCGGCACGTCTCAGTGGATGATGGCCCACACACAGGCACTCCAGAATTTCACCAACCTTAAGGATGCCCCTCAGGCCCCAACAGGCGCCAATCCGTGGGCCGATCTCTGGGCGAACTGGATGAAGGCGGCATCCCCGGAGAAGAAGCCGGCCAATCCTTTCGAGGAGATGTTTGCAGGCTTCTTCCAGATGCCCCCGCCGGCAGAGCCACCGAAGCCGGAGCCGCCATCCTCGTCCACATCCCTCGACGAGATGATGGAGAAAGGACGCGAGATGCAGATGCAGTACCTCGCGTCACTCCAGTCGATTTTCTCCGATGCCGACAAGGCCGGCGGCAAGAATTAGGCGCAGCGCTTGACCCGGGTCACGAACGGCACGACCGGTCGAGCGGATCTTACCGAGTGATCGACCCTCTCACTTCGGGAATGTCGCTCTGCGCTTCGGATCAACACCCACGACGGATTGCGCAGAAGCGGCTCCAACAAAGCGCTCGACACATCACTCGGGGTGAGCCCGATATCCTTCAGCATGCGCTCGTCCAGCTCGGCGAGGTGCCTGATCTCGCGGCGATGTCTGAGAGTCTTGGCAAGGTTCGTCAGCGAACGGACGAACTGCCCCAGAGCGGTCATGCCGGTGAAGGTCATTCTGCTTGGTGTCGACTTGTTCATCGCTGGTCTCCTTGCTCTCACTCTTGATTCACTGGCTTTGGAAGACGGGTGATAATCTTCCTCTCGCCTACCAATGACTTTCTGAGAGCAGCTACCAGGATGCTCTCATCTAAGTCTTTGATCTCGCTTGAATTTCGATTTCATGTGGGAGGTTTTACCAAATCTCTTTCATCACTTGAAACGATTGTTTGAGATATGTATCATCAACGGGATTGATGATGAGGTTTGCGCCATGCACCTGCTCGACATTGACCAGCTGAGAACGTTCGTCGCCATTGCCGATACCGGGTCGTTCACCCGCGCGGCGGAGATCGTGCACAAGACGCAGAGCGCGGTGTCCATGCAGATGAAGCGCCTGGAGGACCGGGTCGGCAAGACGATCTTCGAGCGCGACGGGCGCCTGTCGAAGCTCACCGACGAGGGCGAGCGGCTGCTGGACTACGCCCGCCGGATCGTGCGGCTGAATGCCGAGTGCATCGCGTCCTTCAACGACAACGAGCTCACCGGCCGCGTGCGCTTGGGCCTGCCCGACGATTACGCCGACCGCTACCTGCCGGAGATCCTGGCCCGCTTCTCGCGCTCCAACCCGAAGGCCGAGGTGACGGTGATGTGCGAGCCCACGCACAACCTGATCGAGCGGGTGCAGCACGGCGACATCGATCTGGCGATCATCACCCATGTGGACCGGCGCGGCCCGTCCGAGATCGTGCGCATCGAGCAGTTGCTGTGGGTCACGTCATCGCGCCACGGGGTGCACGAGGAGACGCCGATCCCGCTGGCGCTCGGGCGCCCCAACTGCGACTGGCGCCACTCGGCCACGGAAGCGCTGGAGAGCGCCGACCGGCCGTTCCGCATCGCCTATGTGAGCTGGCATTCCACTGCCGTGGGCGCGGCCGTGCTGGCGGGCCTTGCGGTCTCCGTGCTGCCGGAAAGTGCCGTGCGCCCCGGCATGCGGATTCTTGGCCCCTCCGACGGCTTTCCAGCCCTGCCCTCGTGCAAGATCGGCCTCATCCGCGCCCGCGGCGAGGAGAACCCGCTGGCGGACGCGCTCGGCTTCCACATCAAGCAGTCGCTCGACAACCTCGGCTCCACCCGCACGGTGCAGCCGATCGCGGCTGAATAACCCTTATTTTGCTGCAGCCGGTCTGCGCAGCACGAGCACGTTGCCCACGAGCGCCAGCACGACGCCGATGACGGCAAGCGGCGTCCACACATAGCCCTCGATCACGGTCGAGACTGTGAGCGCCACGATGGGAAACAGCACCGTGGCGTAGCCCGCCCGCGCGGCCCCGAGACGCCGCAGCAGGGTGAGGTACGACATGAAGGCCAGCACCGACGCGCCGATGGAGAGATAGAGCAGCGAGCCCACATACTTCACCGTCGGCTCGATGATGAAGGCGTTGCCGCGCAACAGGTTCAGCGCCAGCAGCACCCCGCAGCCATAGGTCATGCCCCAGGCGGTGGCGGAGAGCAGCGGCGCGCCCCGGCGCTGCACCATGGTGGAGATCATGTTGCCCGAGCAGAAGAACAGGGTGCCCATCACGCACAAAGCCAGCCCCTGCAAGGCCGCCGCGTTGAAGCCCGCGCCCGTGATCTCCGGCCAGAACAGGAACACGATGCCTGCCACCCCGATCACGCCGCCGAGCGCCACCCTGGCCTCCGGCCGCTGCCGGAAGATCACGAAGCCGAGCACCAGGTTGAACACGGAGGCGAGCGAAAACACCACCGAGAGCAGGCCGGACGGGATGCTCAAACCGCCGTAATAGAACGAGATGAAGTTGAACGAGAACAGGCAGCACCCCACCGCGGCGAAGCGCAGATGGTCGGCCAAGGCGAAGCGCACCCTGTGGCCCGTGGCGAGCACCCACGCCCACATGAGCAATGCGGCGAGCAGGAAGCGCCACAGCACCGACATCTCCGGCGCCACGACGCCGAGCTGCGCCCGGATCCCGATCCAGCTCACGCCCCACAGGAACACGGTCGCGGCATAAAGCCCGAGGGTCGATCCGTCGATCCGGTTCAGGCTCTGGGCGGGCATGGCGGCGGTGGCGTGGCTCATGGAATGTCGTCCTGTTGGGACCATCCGAATACGCCCGCCGAGCTATCAGGACAAATGATGATATCTGATCGTTTTCCGTTGGAACGCTGATGAAACGTTCCAAGGCCCCGCCCTGGAACGCCCCCTGGAATGGCTTGGAACGCCCTGCAACGGCCTGGAACGCTCGAAACAGGGCGTTCCAGGGCACTTTCCCCAAGGTCATCCACCTTGTCATTCCCGGCCGAAGCGCAGCGGAGGGGAAGGGAATCCACTCACCCGCTCGGCGCCATGGATCCCCTTCCCTCGCCTGCGGCTCGCCGGGGATGACAAGCGGAGAACATCCCAACCTTGACCATAGCCGTGCGCCTCCTATATTGTTCCTGGTTTGTTCTTTTTTATTGCGACGAGCCGATTGCCATGACCACAGACGTGAACCTCTCTCCGCCGAATCCCGACCAGCCCGCGCCTGCGTGCATCCGGGAGAAGCTGTCCCCGGAGCGGATCGCGCTCATGCGCGACTGGGTGGAATGCACCACCAAGTCCTTCAAGCGCATCGGCCGGGAACTCGGGGTCTCGGCCTCGACGATCTCCCGCTACGCGGCGGAAGGCGAGTGGAAGCGCCCGCCGGGGGCGGCCCTGCCCTCCCGCCCGGTCCGGCCCAATCCAGACCCGGAGCGCCGGCGCAACCCCGTGCCCCCGGTGACCGGCGAGCAGCGCGAGCGGATCGCCCAAAAACTCTGGCGCCTTGCCGAGCGCCAGGCGGAGGAGCTGGAGCACCAGCCTATTGCCGTCGCAGGGCGCGCCCTCCAGCCGCTCGCCCGCCTCACCCGGACGCTCGGCGAGATGGACAAGCACGCCCGCCCGCCCCTCGCCCCGGGCGAATACGAGATCGACAACCAACCCCGCCGCAGCCTCCACGAGCTGCGCGACGAACTCGCGGCCCATCTGGAGCGCATCGAGCGCGAGGAGAAGGAGTATGAGGAGCGCTATTACTGGACGTTTGAGAATGGGGCGGGGATTTGAAGAAAATGATCTTCCCTGAGCGGCAGCAATCTAAGCGTGTCTTCGCTTACTTCAGCTCTCAATTTTACTCCGTATCCTCATCGTCCTGGTAGTATCCAATGTCAGGGATGTGGTGAGCACCTTTAAGATCATCAATAGATGAATGAGTGTCATTGAAGGTTACTTCCTTGAGTATGGCTTCCTCAGCACTCACCTGTTTCAGAACGGCATAGGAAAGGTTGGCCTTCGTAAAATCTGCCTTTGTCAGATCCGCGCCCCTCAAATCAGCATATGAAAGATTAGCTTCCATCAAACGAGCATCATGCAAGTTTGCATCATTTAGATTCGCTGCACTCAACGATGATGACATCAACATTGCCGAAGAAAGGTCAGCACCCACTAAATTCGCGCCCTGCAGGCTAGTACCCAAAAGATACGTGTTCGAAAGATCAGCCCCTTCAAAATCTGCCTTCGACAACATATTAAAGCCTATCATTGCTCCTTTTAGATCCAACCGCGATAGGCATTGGAGTACTATGGCTTGCTTTACAAGCACCGGAAAATAAGGGCTAGATCCAATCACCCAAGCGCCTACTTCTCCTACTCCTGCGGTACGATTCAAGAATGTTTCAAATGCAGTGAAACTCTGCCTAAGTGCTGCTACCTTAACAGGACCAACCCCCCACCCACCATGTTCAGCTGAAGCGCCACGCAGCTCAGAGGGATAGGCCGCACGAGCACACACATCCAAGACAGCCATCAGCGAAACCTCAGCGTTTCGTTGATGGGTTTCAGCAATGCGCCAGTTGGCGAAACCGTCTAATGCGGGTAAGCCCTCGTTCAAAACAACATGCATGAGCTTTTCTGCAATTTGGACCCATCCCCGAGCAATTAACCAAGGCTTTCCGGGGTTACTAGCCGATGCAGCAAGGCGCGCTTCATTTCGCAAAAACTGTAAAATCTCATTAGTCATTGGGGCGCTACCCGCAACCTGGAGCCAGCGCTTCCGAAAATCATACTCCGTGAAGTCACTCTCTACATTTTCAACCTGTTTACCCCACCTAAGGAAAGCATTGAATAAGCCACGAGCAGTCAAATACTCTCCGAAACTTTTGTGAAGAAATTCGTATCCGCGCCCCCCCCTCTTCGTCCTTGCGCGTGTAAAATAGCAGTGCCACGTTTCCTAGATCAGCAGCCCCAGACTCTTTGGCACGAGTGAGAAGGTCTGGCCTCATAAATACGTCCCGAATTGCTGTAAATGCCGCCTCGTCTCCGGTACGACCACCTCCTCGCCATGCAGCAATACCAAGAGCTTGCATGATGGCCTCAAAGCCATCTTGCTCAAGTTGATTCAAATGCATGCGAGCCTGTTTTGCTCTCTCACGCTCCCAAATTCTCGCAAAAATTGCTTGGTAAATATGATTCCGATTAGCAGCGGCTTCTTGCCAGCGCTCACCAACATACCCTGAGAAAATCAGAAGATATGCCAGCAGTGGTTCTTTTGTAAGATCGTTGAGTTCCTCAGCCTTCATCGCCTCAGGAAGTTCAGTTGGCCACCCTTTAGCCAAAGCCCATCTCGTCCAAAATTCTGCGCGCTGATCGAGTTCAGCCAGTTTAGCAGGATCTTCAACTTTTACTTCTTTGTTTGCTTTTTGTTCAAAGAGGCGCGTCAACGGCAACATATCTGCAATATGCAATGTTCCGCATCCCTCTAAGCCAAGCCTTTGCCGGGCCTGTTGCATCGATGGAGCGCGCCCGAGCACGATAAATCGCATGTTCACGGTATTTGATATTCGCGCACGCCAGTCTGAAAGCGCAGAGGCGAAGTCTTGTGCAGCACTTTCAGACCCCAAACCCTCTCTCGCAAGCTCATCTAACCCGTCAAAGATGATCACCCAATCAGGATGGTCGTCTTTACCGATGCTGGACAGAGGAATGGTTTCTGCATCAAATGGCTCATCATATTCAAGTCGGAAGAAATCATGAATCCTGTTCTCTAACGGACCATCTCCTTTCAACCGCTGAAGTGGAACGAAAATAACCCGCCACCGAGGATCCGGAGCTAAGAATGCCGCTAACTTTTTCGCAAAAGTCGACTTTCCCGATCCCGGCCCGCCAGAGATGAATCTAATATTGTCTTTCTTGCTACATACATGCAGCCAATTCACCACTGACTGCTCGAGCATATTGAGATGAACTCTTCTTCCATGAATGGAAGGCTGAGCATGTAGGTCTGCCGCTGAAGGAAGACCACCATCCTCGCTGACATCCTCTTCCCACCATGCTCTTAGTGGCTGGTATACTCGCCCAAGCGTCACACCGTTATTTTCGTCCTGTCCAAAAAGGGGAGCATCCTCAAATCTTTGCACTAGTCTTGAGCGGTACTTCTCCCAGGCGCGGGATCGCGCATCACCTTCAGCATCAGGACCGGATAAAGCAATAATAACCGGAGCAAAGTATTCGAGCCTCCTAATTCGAATTCGGTTGAAACTTTGGGTCACGGCATTGCGGAAGCGCGCCTCAAGGCTGACCTTATTTTCCTCCGGTTCTACTGATTTCAAATTGGCACTTATTCTGTCAGCCGCGTCGACAAATAATGGGAACGCGGAGGGATAAACGAGGTGCTCTTTCTCAAGAACTATCTTTTCCTGCTCTGAAATTATCTCAGCTCGAGACAAGAACGACCGAATGATAACCTCTGCTTCAGGTTGCTGCGGCTTACGACCAAGTGGAGCAGAAGCTAAAATCTCTGCAACAGCAGCACCGAGAGTTTCCATCACTAAGGTCATGGTACGGAGTTCGATAGGATCATCTCCGCGTAGTCCTTCCATGGCTTTAAAGAAAGCCGAGATTGCATTGCCATAACCATCATCGCCGAGGGTAAAGGCTTGGATTACTGCTTCTGCCCCTGCACTCGCGATTCTACCCCAATCACGGTTGGCCTGCTTCTTAATGATCTGGATTCCCACGGTGCCCCCCGCAATTCTATCTTAAGCGATTTATCTGTAAGGCTATACGCGTAGCACGATATTATTAGTCAATGAATGCGCCTAACGGTTGATTTAACGTCATTACAAAACTTGTTTGTCATGCTGGATATGGCCAACACTATGTCTCGGAACCTGAAGGGCACGGAGTTCAAGCGGACAATCAATGCAGGATCTGCGCGATGCTGATCAGGTGTGGAAGGTAGCAATGGCTAAAAAGCTCCACTTCTAGTGATCTTGCTCCTGTGGATTCATGTGAATAACCCCATCCATCTGCGGATATTCTGAGCTTCCCTTGCGGAATCCACGTCGAGCCCACCCCAGCTGATTGACGCCGCCTGCGTCAATGTGTTCACTTTTTGTTCTAAAATACAGGAGAGCAAAGGTGCTGGCAGGCGTCAGTGACGGCGGGACGGTGAGCGTTCCGGTGATCGGTCATGTTGTGTGCGCGGGCTTCCCCTCCCCGGCTCAGGACTATGTGGAGGGCAACGTGGAGCTTCCGCGCTGGATGGCGCCCAATCCGGCCTTCACGTTTCTGTTCAAGGTGGGCGGCTACTCGATGATAAAGGCGCGGATCTTTCCCGGCGACCTGCTCATCGTCGACCGCAGCATCACGCCGGCAAACCGGCACATCGTCGTGGTGGACATCGACGGGGAGCGCAGCGTCAAGCGCCTGCTGATGAAAGGCGGGCGCGTCCGGTTCGCGTTCGAGAACGACGACTTCCCGTCCTTCCCCATGGCGGAGCACACGGAATACCTGATCTTCGGCGTCGCCACGGGCATCTATCGCCGTCTCTACGAAGCCAAGCACGAGACCAAGCGATGACGTTTGCGCTGATCGACGGCAATTCGTTCTACTGCTCGTGCGAGCGGGTGTTCGATCCGAAGCTCGAAGGAAGGCCGGTAATCGTGTTGTCCAACAACGACGGATGCGCCGTCGCCCGCACGGCGGAAGCGAAGGCGCTCGGCATCCGCATGGGAGAACCGTTCTTCAAGATCCGCGATCTGTGCCGGCGGGAAGGTGTTGCGGTGTTCTCCTCCAACTACACGCTCTACGGCGACATGAGCTGGCGCATGAACGAGGTCTATCGCCGCTTCACGCCGAACGTGGAGGTCTATTCCATCGACGAGAGCTTTCTGGATTTCTCCGGGTTCGACCTTCGCGATCTTGACGCTTACGCCCGCGACCTGCGCGCGACGGTGCGGCAATGGGTGGGCATTCCAACCTGTGTGGGCATCGGCCCGACGAAGACGCTGGCGAAGCTCGCCAACCGCATCGCCAAAAACATCCCGGAGCTTGAGGGCGTGTGCGATCTCTCCGACGAAGACATCCGCGCGCATTGGCTGGTGCGCATGCCGGTGTCGGACGTGTGGGGGATCGGCAGGGCATCGGCCGCAAAGCTCGAACGGCTGGGGATGGAGAGTGTGGCGGATCTCATGGCCATGGACCTGCGCCAGGCGCGCCAGCTTCTGACCGTCACGGGCGAGCGGATCGTGCATGAGCTGCGCGGCGTGTCCTGCATGCCGCTCGAACTCGTGCCGCCGCAGCAGAAGGGTTGCGCCGTCACGCGCATGTTCGCGGGGCGCATCACCGAATTGTCGATGATGCTGGAAGCGGTCGCCACCCATGCGAGCCGCTTAGGCGAGAAGCTGCGCAAGCAGGGGCTCGGCACGGAGCACGTGACGGTCTTCTACCACACGTCCGCCCATGACACCGACCAGCCGCAGCGCAGCGTCTCGACCACCGTGCAACTGATCGAGGCCACCAACGACACCACGGTTCTGGTGAAGGCGGCCGAGGCGGGCGCGCGGCAGATCTGGCGCGACGGATACCGCTACTCCAAGGCGGGCGTCGTGACGGTCGATCTTGTCGCCATGGAGCAGGCGCCGCGCGCGCTCTTCGGCGGCTTCGACCGGGCACGAGGAGACAGGCTCATGGCCGCCATGGATGCGGCCAATGCCCGCTTCGGACGAGGCGCCGTCACGCTGGCCGCAACAGGCATCAGGAAGCCGTGGGAAACGAAATTCGAGAAGCGCTCACCGCGCTACACGACGCGGCTGAGCGATCTCCCGAACCTTTAGGGCGCCATTCACCTCATCGCGTCAGCGCTCGTCAGGGCTTCTGCCTGTCACGGTGGGGTGCGTATCCACGCCCTGTTCGGCCGTAATCCGGCACGTCCGATTCCCGGCTTCTCCTCTCGCCGTGGATCAGCCAGGCGAGGGCGTAGCCGGCCGCTGCGGCCATGAACAGCGCGAGCAAGGGGTTTCCTGTCACCTGCTGCGTCACAGCGCGCTGGCCCTGGCGGATGTAGCGCTCCGCCTCCGGGTATCGCTCGCGGGCCTGCTGGGCGTAGTGCTCGCCGCGCTCGTACACATCGCGGGCGACGCCTGACGCCTGATCCGACACCTCGTGCAGGGCGTCCCGCACTTGATTGAGAACCTGCTCGGTCGAGGCCTGAGGCGGATCGCCGGGCCGGTCGCCCGCCGCCGGGCGGCGGGGCTCCCGCTCGGGCTCGGGGCCTTTGGTGATGGTCACGGAGACCGGATCGCTCGTGGGAAAGGTCTCCTCGATGGCGTGGTCGAGCCTTGCATCGAGGTTCTCCTGCGAGTTCTCGGCGAGATCGTTGTCCAAGGGTTGCTGTGCAGACCTGTTCCCTCCCGTTTGAGATGCGGATGGGCTGCCGGCATGAGGGGGGTTCGCCATGTGCGTTCTCCAGGGCGCTCCGGGTGGGTCCGTCGCTAACCGTCCTCCTTGTAACGCCAGGGCTTCAAAGGCTGTTCCGGCCCTGCCCGATCCGCACAGGCAGCCTTGACCGAACGCGGCGCCCGCCCGGCGGGCCGCGGACCCGCGCGGCGGGTTGCGGACCCGCACGGCGGGTTGCGGCCGGGATCGGCGTTGACCTGTCCCCTGCTCCATGTAAACTCGGCGGCCATCAATGAGGGAATAAAGTCCATGGCCGGCAAAGCGCGTACCAGACCGTCGTTCAAGAAGAATACCCGCCGCTACAAGGCGGTGATCGCCCCGGCCAAGGTGATTGAGGGACAGAGGAACCTCACGAAGAAGCGCCGCTACGCCAACCGCCACGGCTAGCGGACCGACAGGCACGGGACGGGAGCGGGGCGCCCCGCTCAAGGCTTTGCTTTAATGCCTGTCGTCAGAGGTAAAAGTCCGTTGCGGCGAGTGCCGACGAACCCGCAACATAGATCTGGAAATCCGCGACCTTGTCGCCATTCACATCGCCCGACAGCATGCGATTGGCAAAGTTCAGCTGCCCCGCCAGGCCCGTGAAGGATCTGGCGGCAATGAATGAGAACGCCTGATCTCCGGTCACCGCTGCACTGGCGTCGATCGTGCGCAGGTCGATGCGGTCGACGCCCTGCAGGAAGTCCTGGATCGTATCCCGCGCACCGGGAGACGTTTCCTTGACGGCGTTGATGTCGAAGACATCGCTTCCCGCTCCGCCGAAGAGCGTATCGGTTCCCAGGCCGCCATCGAGCGTGTCGTTGCCGGACAAGCCGGACAGCTTGTCCTGCCCTGAGCCTCCTTTGAGCACATTGGCCGTCTCGTTGCCCGTCAGCGTGTCGCTGCCGGATCCGCCGACGGCATTCTCGATGAGCGAGCGTGCATCTTTCTGGAACAGCAGCGCATTGGCGATGTTGCCGGCGGCGATTTTCGAGCCATCCGCCGACAGCTTCGCAAGCTGGTTCGTGGCCGTCGTGGTCCAGGCGCCGGCACGAAGGTCGACTTTCAGAGCGCTGGCATAGTTCGAAAAGTCGTAAGTATCGGTGCCGCCGCCATCCCAGATGGTCAGAAGAATCTTGTTGGCTCCAGGGACACCTTGCCCCACACCGTTGATGAGCATCTGGCCGGTGCTCGGGCTCCAGGAATAGACACTGTTGCCGCTGTTGGTGGCGTAGTTGGCCCCATAGAGATGCTGAAGGGCGGCAATGTCATACAGCATCGGCGACTGCGCATATCCCCAGGTCTCGTTCGTGAGGCCTGCGGTCGTGGAGGCCCCGGCATACGAGCGGTAGCTCATGACCGTGTACTCCATCGAGTCACGATCAAGCGGCATGCCGTCCTCGTGAGGATGGCCCAGACCGAGCGCATGCCCGATCTCGTGCATGAACGCATAGGAGGCGTAATTGCCCTTCATCGGGCTCGTGTACAAACCCGATGTTTCGCTGAACCAAACATCGCCCCCTTCAGCAGCCGTGGTCGGGTGGTAGGCCCAACCGCTGCCCGGCCTGTCCGACATGGCGATGCGAAGATCCGCGTGCTGGGTTGCCGTTTCAGTGAGTTCGGTGAAGCGGAGATTCGCAACCGACGCGACCATGGCCAATGCGGAGCGAGCCATCGTCTGCTGCGCAGTGTTCATGGCTCCGAAGTTGGTGAGGTTCTCCGCCGAGCCGTAGGCGGTGCCGTAATAAGAGCCGTGCGTTGGGAAGCTGTAGGTCAGGCTGTTGGCGGCCCATTTATAATCGCTGATCATTCCATCAATGTAAGCGTTTCCAGACAAGCTGTTGGAAGCAATAGCAGGCATGAAACCATCCAATTTGGAAAAAATTCAGGAGAATGGAATTGGTGAACTTTGGAATGGTTCAGGTTCTGCACTAATCTGAAAGCTGGCAACTACTCGAAAGGGGTAGTTCCTGAAGTTTAGAGCTGGATTCCGCATGCGCCTGGTTCGGGCGCAGAGCGTTAACCCCATCGATGGCAGACAAAGTGCCGCGCCGTGTTGTTCGGCAGCAGGGTTCAGAATCGTTGCGAGCAGATGTGTTCTGCGTGCTGAGCGCGTGACATCCGCTGCCCAGAAAATCTATGAGGCGTGGTTCACGCGCTTACGATATCGCCAACGCACCAACCCGCTCGGAAAGGGCCGCGTCGAACGTTTCGCCGAACGTCTCGTGCGAGAACGGCTTCAGGAGGACGCGCGCGTGCCGATAGCGCTCAGGCACGACGCTGGGGTCGTAGCCCGTCACGAAGATGAACGGGATGCCGCGGTGGCGCAGGATATCGACCACAGGATAGACCACGAGGCCGGCCACATTGACGTCAAGAATCGCGAGGTCGAGATCCTCTTCGAGCGCAAGCGCGATCGCTTGTTCGAAAGTGGCGGCCGGGCCGACGACCTGCCCGCCGCAATCGCATACCATGTCCTCGATCAGCATCGACACCAGGATCTCGTCCTCGACGATGAGAACGCGGGGGCTGCGGAAGGTCTGCATGGGCGCTCCCCCGGTGGTCTGGATGTGATGGATGGATCCGTGCATGTGAGCCCGATTGCGTTGGATGGATGGAAAAGGACAGCGTGCCCTGCCGCCGGTCGGCGGCAGGACGTGGTGAGTGCTACGGCTGTGCGGTCTGGATCTCGCGGGCTTCGTCGACGATCTGATCGAACACCGCGGATTCCGGATCGATGTCGAGCCCGAGCTTTTCGTTGAGCACCTTGACGGGCTCTTCCGGCACGCCCGGCTTCGACAGCGCAGCCAAGGCCGTGGCGGCCGCGGTGATCTCCGCGTCGGTGATCACGTCCGCGGTGTTCGTGCCGAGCGTCAGCGCCTTCTCGTAGGTTGCGATCAGCCCGACCGTCGAGTTCGGCGCGGCATTCAGCCGAGCGGTAGCCGAGGCATTCACCGCGTTCATGCGGCCGAGCTTGGCGGTGTCGAGGCCGATGGTCTTGGCGCTGGAGGCTGCCTTCTTCGCGTCGGACGAGACCTTCGTCCCGGCTTCCCTTGTATCGCGCTTGGCATCGCGGGTGCTGTGCGCCTGCTCGGCCCTCGCCTGCCCCTTCGCTGAGGCGTCGCTGGGGCCGGAGCTGCGGCCGCTGCGCTCGCCGCCGCCACCGCGGGAATTATCGGCTCCACCGCCGCGTGCCTCGCCGCCGGACTTTTCGCCGCCGCCGCCATGGCCACCGCCGCCGGAGTTGCCGCCGCCGTTTCCGCCGCTATTGCCACCTCCGTTACCGCCGCCACCGCCGCCGTTTCCACCGCCGTTGCCGCCCCCATTGCCTCCACCGTTGCCGCCTCCATTGCCTCCGCCGTTTCCACCCCCGTTACCGCCGCCATCGCCGCCTTTGGCCTGGGCCTGGGATTGGTCGAGCTTGAGCGAGGTCAGGTCGAGCGACAGCGGCTGCAGGCTGACGGCGAGACCCAGGGCGAATGCCGAAACGGTCAGAGCAAGACGTCGTGTCATGAGGTTTCCTTCCAGAACGTGTGGGCCTAACGAGCCCCCTTGTCTTCAGAATTATGTGAGAAATTTTCCCACGTCAACCTCGATGTGGGATTGCTTCCCACGGCTGATCGGCCTACTTAGACATTATGTCCGGCGACGCCCCCCGCTCCCTCAATCCAGCCAAGCTGCATGCGCCGCTCGCGCGCCTGCTGCGCCCTCTTGTGCGGCTCCTGATCCGGAGCGGCATCACGTTCCCCATGCTAGCGGAGCTGCTGCGCGAGCTTTACGTGAACGTCGCCGAGTACGATTTCGCCCTTCAGGGCAAGGAGCAGACGGACAGCCGCGTCAGCCTGCTGACGGGCATCCACCGCAAGGAAGTCCGCCGGCTGCGCGGCGCGGGCGCCCCGGTCAACGCGGTCCCGGCGACGGTCTCGCAAACGAGCCGTATCCTGGCCCGATGGCTCGCCGACCCGGACTTCACCGGCCCCGACGGGCGCCCCCTGCCCCTCCCCCGCACGGCCGAGGCACCGCAGCCGTCCTTCGAGCGCCTCGTTGCCTCGGTCACGCGCGATGTGCGGCCCCGCGCCGTGCTGGACGAATGGGTCGACCGCAAGCTGGTTGTGCTGGACGCTGAGGATCGCGCCGTTCTGGCCGAGGCGGCCTACGTGCCGCGCGGCGGAGACGACCAGCAGCTCTACTATTTGGGACGCAACCTGCACGACCACATCGCCGCCGCGGTGGCGAATGTGGAAGCCGGGTCACCGCCGTTCCTTGAGCGCGCCGTGCATTACGACGGGCTGACCAAGGAACTGGCCGAGCAGTTGCAGCAGCGCTCCCGCGACGTGGCCATGGAGGCTCTCCACACGCTCAACCGTGAAGCCCACGCCGCCAGCGACACGGCTCCCGCAGGCCAGTGGCGCTGGAATTTCGGCGTTTATGTCTATTCCGAAGAGGTCGTGCCGCCATCCGCTGCAGTGACGCCCACCGACACCGACAAGGGAGCCAAGCCGTGAAGCATCACGCCGCTTCGCTCGCACGAACCCATGCGCTCTGGCTGGTAGCGCTGGTTCTGCTTGTCGCCTCACTGACCCTGGCCTGGGGCCAGAACGGGCAGGACCGCGGCATCGGCGGCACCGGGGTCGTGTCCGATGATCAGGACGGCGACCGGGGCATTGGCGGCACGGGCATGATGGGCCGCATCCGCGGGTTCGGCAGCATCATCGTCAACGGCCGGCATGTGAACTACGCGCCCGACGTGCCGGTGCGGATCGACGGGCAGGCTCGTGCGGTTTCAGACTTGAAGATCGGCCAGGTGGTGCGGGTGGTGGCCGAGACCCGCAACGGCGTGCTGGCCACGCGGCAGATCGATGTAACCAGCGAGGTTGTCGGCCCCATCGAGGCGACAGGCAGGACGACCCTGACGGTGCTCGGCCAGACCGTGTCCACGCAGGCGCTGAGCGCCTCAGGCCGGTGGCAGCGTGGCGACCGCGTGGCGGTGTTCGGCCTGCGGCGGCCGGATGGCACGATCGTCGCCAGCTTGGTCGAGCGGCGGGATGGCGGGCCGGAGAGAATCGCCGGCCAAGTGAGCCGAGCGCGCAACGGCAGCCTCGGGATCGGACCATTGAAGCTCGCCGGGCTTGATCCTGCCCTCGTCGGCACCCGGGCTGTGCTCGAAGGATCCTATGCCAATGGCACGCTCCAGGTGACCGGGACGGCCCGGGAGCGGGATCTCCTGGGAGCGAATGTCCGGCGGTTCTCCATCGAGGCCTATGTGGAGCGGACGCGAAGCGGGCTGCGCCTCGGTTCGGGGCTCGAGGTGGCAGGCCGTCCCTCCTCGACCCTGCCGGTCGGGTCCTATGCGCCAGCGGTGGTGACCGTCGTGACCGATCAGAGGGGACGTCTCGGCATCGAGAGGGTGTCTCTCGAAGGACAACCAACCTCATCGCGCGGATCACCCCAAGGGGTGGATAGTGAAAATTCACGCAGCACGCCGGCGGATGGCCGCGGGCGCGGGCCCGCCTCGCGCGATGCGCAGCCGGGATCCGGCTCGTCCCGCCGGGATTCTTCGCCGGGCGAGGCTCGCGGGCGCGACGGCCAAGGCGGATCATCCGGCAACCGTTCGGGCGGAGGCGGCAATCAAGGCAATGGCAGCGGCGGCGGTGGCAACCAGGGCGGCGGCCGCGGCGGCGATCACGGCGGAGGCGGACCCGGTGGCGGCGGACCTGGTGGGGGCTCCGGCGGCTCAGGTGCAGGCGGCGGTGGCGGCAATGGCAATGGCGGCGGGAATGGAGGCGGCCACGGCGGTGGCGGCAATGGCGGAGGAAATGGCGGTGGCAACGGAGGCGGCGGAAAACGCTGAGATCATCGGCATGATTTCCGCCCCTCCTGGGTGCCGCGTGAAGAGACTGTTGAAAGGATCCGGGAGCAGAAGATCAGCCGACCTTTAAGCATCCCCCATCGCCGACGACTTTGACGCGGAGCCGATCCTCGTAATCTTCTAGTATTGAACATCCATTCCAGTGGTATGCAAATCAGACGGCATGATATGGCTGGCACGTTGAAAAGCAGGCAGGCCCATCTAATTAGGTGGCCTGCATTGCAAAGCTAACATCGTCAGCAAGCAGCAGCACTCGCCCCCATTCCTTTGGTCTTTGGCTTCCACGGAGCGCCCATGTCTGCTGTTCTCAAGCGTAACAATGTCAAGGTTTTCGGGCGCGGCGAGCAGCCCATGATCTTCGCCCATGGTTATGGCTGCGACCAGAACATGTGGCGGTTCATCACGCCGGCTTTCGAGGATCGCTACAGGATCGTCCTCTTCGATCATGTCGGGCACGGGCAGTCGGATGCCGGCGCCTTCGATCCGGCGCAATACGGCTCGCTCAATGGCTATGCCGACGACGTGCTGGCGATCTGCCGGGAGTTGGACCTGCAGGACGCTGTCTTCGTCGGCCATTCGGTCAGTGCCATGATCGGGGTTCTCGCCGCCATCAAGGAGCCGGAGCGGTTCGACCGGCTGGTCCTGATCGGCCCCTCGCCGCGTTATATCAACGACGGCGATTATGTCGGCGGGTTCAAGCAGGAGGACATCGAGGGCCTGCTCGACTTCCTCGACAGCAACCATCTCGGCTGGTCGAGCACCATGGCCCCGGTGATCATGGGCAACCCCGAGCGCCCGGAGCTCGGCGAGGAGCTGACCAACAGCTTCTGCCGCACCAATCCGGAGATCGCCAAGCACTTTGCCCGCGTGACGTTCCTGTCGGACAATCGGACTGACCTGCCCAAGGTGGTAACGAAGGCGCTGATCCTTCAGTGCTCCCAAGACGTCATTGCCCCTGAGGCAGTTGGGCGGTATATGCATCAAAGCCTCCCAGGCAGTGAGTTCGTCCTGATGAAGGCAACCGGGCATTGCCCCAACCTGAGTGCGCCGGAGGAGACGATCGCCGCCATGGAAGCCTTTCTGGGCGATTTCCCAACCAAGGCCGCTGCCAAGGCCATCGCCTAGTGAAGATGGATCAGGGATCGCTGATCGAGACGGCTGAGGAACTGTACGAGAGCGCTCCCTGCGGTTATCTGTCGACCCTGCCGGACGGCACGATCATCAGGGCCAACCAGACCTTCCTCACCTGGATCGGCATGGACC
>Ga0209902_100313_pt1 | contig 63671 bp, 57 predicted proteins | sample FECB27metaG_FD_188304 | JGI IMG/M metagenome (GOLD analysis project Ga0209902, IMG submission 188304) | Cyanobacterial communities from the Joint Genome Institute, California, USA - FECB-27 (SPAdes) (version 2) | ecosystem: Environmental > Aquatic > Thermal springs > Hot (42-90C) > Microbial mats...
CTCAGCGAACAGGCAGCGGGATTCCGGCTTTCGCCGGAATGACGGCGGGCTTCGGCGGATCCGCCTGAAAGTCCGTCGTCCCCCTCACGCCTTGCCCGGCACGAAGCGCATCGCCACGCCGTTCATGCAGTAACGTTTGCCGGTCGGGCGTGGGCCGTCATCGAAGACATGGCCGAGATGCCCGCCGCAGCGACGGCAATGCACCTCGATGCGCAGCATGCCGATCTCGAAATCGCGGCTGGTGCCGACGGCATTGGCAAGCGGCGCCCAGAAACTGGGCCAGCCGGTGCCACTGTCGAACTTGGTTTTCGACGAGAAAAGCGGAAGGGCGCACCCCGCACAGGCGAAGATGCCGGCGCGATGCTCCTTGTCGAGCGGGTTGGTATAGGCGCGTTCGGTATTGGCCTGGCGCAGCACCGAATATTGCGCGGGCGTAAGGCGCTTGCGCCATTCGGCGTCGCTCAGCGTCAGCGGATAATTCGCCTTTGGCGCGGCGATGGCGCGCCATCCGACGAGTCCGACGCCCATGCCGAGAAGCGCGGTCGATCCGATCAGCGTCCGTCTGTTCATCATCGCCGCCATTGGCCGCCTCCTGGCACGGTGCCGATTAATAACGGCTGAGCACCACCGGCAGTTTCCTGTAGCCGTTGACGAAACAGGCCGGCACTCGCTCGATCGGCCCGGCGACGTTCACGCGCATTCGCCGCTTCGCCATTTCATCGAGCAGGATCGAGATCTGCAGTTCCGCCAGCCGCGCACCGACGCAGCGGTGGATGCCATAGCCGAAGGACAGGTGGCGCCGCGCATTCTCGCGGTCGACCTTCAGCCGGCCGGCATCCTCGAAGACGCTCTCGTCGCGATTGCCGGAGATGTACCAGAGCGCCAGCTTGTCGCCCTTGGCGATCTTGTGACCGAACAATTCGCTGTCCTCGCTCGCGGTGCGGCGCATATGCGCGAGCGGGGTCTGCCAGCGGATGATCTCGGACGTGGCGTTGGCGATCAGGCCGGGATCGGCCTCCAGCTTGGAACGCTCGTCGGGAAACTGATCGAGCCCGACCGCCAGGCCGCTCATCGAATTGCGCGTCGTATCGTTGCCGCCGACGATCAGCAGCACGAGGTTCCCGATGAACTCGTTCTGGTCCATGTGGCTCATCGTCTCGGAATGCGCCATCATCGAGATCAGGTCGGGCCCCGGCGAGGAACCCGCCTTTTCGGCCCAGAGCTTCGCGAAATAGCCGGCCATCTCGAACATGATGTCCAGCCGTTGCTTGCGCGTCTCCTCGTTATGGACAAGCTCGATATTGCCCGCCCAGTCGGACCAATAGGGCAGCAGCCGGCGATCCTCCCACGGGAAATCGAACAGCGTCGCGAGCATCTGGGTAGTCAGCTCGACCGAAACGCTGTCCACCCAGTCGAATTCCCGGTCCCAGGGCAGTTCGTCGAGCAGTTCCGCGGTGCGGCGGCGAATCGACTCGGCCAGCCGGGTCATCTCGCTGGGAGTGAAGGCCGGCGCGACGGTCCGGCGCTGCTCGGTATGTTTGGGCCGGTCCATCGCGATGAACATCGGCATCGAGAAATTCGCCGTCTCCTTGGGATCGGCGAGCGTGATCCCGCCATATTGCCAGGACGAGGAATAAAGCTCGGGCAGCGATTCGACATGGACGATCGGCTTGTAGGTCGAGATCGACCAATAGGCGCCGAACGCGCTGTCCTCGCAGCGATAGATCGGCGCCTCTTCGCGCAGACGGCGAAACGGTTCCTGCCAGCGATGCTCGGTATAGAGTTCGGGCCGGCTGACATCGAGCGGATCTGCGGCGTGGACCGCCGCGGCAGCGGGGGCGAGCGTGGCCATCGGCTATTCTCCTGCAGCGCGCCTGTGTCCGGCGCGTTCGGTTGCAGAATGCCACTATTTACATCGGTGTCAACGAGTCCGCGATTCCGGAGCCGGCGTCGCCGCCCTTGCGCCCGAACGGCCATAGCCGCCCGGATCCGGACTTCAGCACGCCGAGGCGAAAAAGCCGGGCGCCAACGAAGATCACCAGCGCCACCCAAAGGAACTGCCAGCCGAGCGCCAGCAGGTGCGGCCACAGCGCGGGGTCCGTAGCGCCGCGCGCCGCCATCGCGAAGGGCGAGCTGAACGGGAAGATCTGCGCAAAGGTGGCGATGGCGCTGCCGGGCTGCGACGCGGCGGCGGAGGACAGGCCGAACATCCCCACCTGGAATATGGTGATCGGCAGCGAGAGCATCTGGATCTCGCGCACCGTAGCCGCCTGTGCACCCACACCGAGGAAGACGCCCGCCAGCAGCATATAGGCCATGCTGAAATAGGCCGCGCCGAAGACGATGAAGGCCGGCCAGCCGATCGCCGGCGCGGCGGTCGCGACCGAGGCGCTATCGCTCCACAGCATCGCCTGCCCGCCGACGGTGCCCCAAAAGGCGATGAAGAGCAGAGCGACGCCGAACATGCCGATGAGCTTACCGAGAAAGACGGCTTCCAGCGGAACCGCGGCGGCCAGAATCTCTATGACCTTGTTGCCCTTTTCCTCCGCCATCATACCCACCGCCTGCCCCGCCAGCAGCAGGGTCAGAAAGAAGATGACGAAAACCGCGGCGAATCCCACGCCCTGGCGACCGCCCTGGCTGGGCGCCGCACGCACGATCGACGAGACGACAGGCTTGCTCAGTCGCTCGCCGGGCTTGATCCCCGCCCGGTCGTTGCGCAGCGCCTGTTCGGCCAGTTCGGCCAGATAGGGCGCGGAAGTCTCGCTGTCGGTCGCGCGCAGGATGGTGGGGCGGTCGAGCGGACCATAGAGCACCGCATAGATATCGGTGCTCTTGTCCGCCATCAGCGCCCGCGCCTGCTTTTCCGGATCGACCGCAGCGGGAATGATGCGCAGCTCGGCGCGTCGATTGGGGCCGGTCGTCGCGCGGAACGCTTCGTCGGCGGCACGCAGCCTTGTCGCATCCGCATCGGAGGCAAGCGCCGCGATCGCCGAATTCTGACTGATGTTCGACGCGAGCTGCTCCGCACCTTTTCCGCCGATCAGCCCGAAAGCGAGCATGAACAGCGGCGCCAGCAGGAAGACGAGGAAAGTGGGGGTGAAGACCGTCGCGACGAAGTCGCGACGCGCGATCACCGCAGTCTGGCGGACCAGCCGGTTCATTCGACGTCTCCGACATTCGCCTGGCCGACGATGCGCACGAACGCGTCGTGCAGGCCCGGCCGCTCGATCGAGAGACCGGCAATGCCGTGACCGCGCGCCATGAGGATCTCGATCAACGGCTCGATCCCCTCGTCGGGCAGGGTGAACCGCCAGCGATCGCCGCGATGCTCCGCGTCGGCGGGCAGCAGCGCCGCCACCCCGTCGTCGTCGCGCCTGGGTACATAGATCGCGCGCATCGGCAGTTTGGCCCGCGCATCGTCCACCGTGCCTTCGAAGCGCCGCTTGCCGCCCGCGATGATCGCCAGCCGGTCGCACAGCCGCTCCGCATGCGCCATGACATGGGTTGAGAACAATATCGTGGCGCCGCGCGCGCGCTCCGCGACGATCAGCGCCTCAAGCCGTTCCTGATTGACGGGATCGAGGCCGGAGAACGGCTCGTCGAGCACGATCAGGTCCGGCCGGTGGACGATCGAACCGAGCAGCTGGACAAGCTGCGCCATGCCCTTCGAAAGCTTCTTGATCTTCTCGTCCACCGCATGGCCGAGTCCGGCATTTTCGAGCAGCACGGCGGCGCGCGCGCGGCCTTCCTTCCAGTCCAGTCCGCGCAGCGCACCCATGAAGGCGATCGCCTCTCGCGCCTTCATCGCCGGGTAGAGGCCTCGTTCCTCGGGCAGATAGCCCACCCTGTCGCCCACGGCGCGCGGGCTGGGGTTGCCGAAGATCGCGCGCGATCCCTTGTCGGGCTCTATGATGCCGAGCAAGGTGCGCAACGTCGTCGTCTTGCCCGCGCCGTTCGGCCCGAGCACGCCGTAGATCATCCCTTCGGGCACGAGCAGGTCGACACCGTCGACGGCGGCGCGATTGCCGAAATATTTGGTGAGCCCGGATGCGCGGACCGCCGGCTGATCGGCCATCAGATCTCCCTGGACGCGCGCCCGCTGATCCGGGACTCCGACGCGCCGCCGGCATAGTGGCGGATCGCGGCCCATGCCGCCAGCCCCAACACCAGCACCGAACAGCCGCCGAACAGCCACCATTTGATCAGCGTCACCATGGCCTTGGCATGGATGACGGCCGTGTCGCCGTTCAGCATCGCCACGATCAGCGCATTTTCGATCAGGTCGACCAGGATCAGCAGCAGGCCGGGCGTCGCGAACAGCAATTTGTGGCGATCGACGAAGCGCGCGGCGAGATTTGCGAGGCCGCCGCCATAAGCGAAGGGATAGATCACATCGAGCGTGAGCGTGATCCAGATATGCGTCGAGCGCTGATCCGGGGTCAGCGCGGCCAGTCGCGCCTCGTTCGCCGCGGGATCGGACAGCATATCGAGCAGCGGACCGCCGAGATGGCCGCCGAACACGCCGAATGCCACGCCCACCACGATCGCGAGCGCAAGAAGAAGGATCAGGAAGCGGCCGCTTCCCAGATACGCCAGACTGCCGTTCATCGTCCCCTTGTGTCCCCACACACATCCGCATCCCACGCGGATCTTCCGGTTGGTCTCGAACCGTTATCGCCTCTTATGCTAGCAAGCGGTTAGTTTATGATAAACAGCGACTTCTCCCGAGCCCTGAAAAACGAAGCCGATCGCATCGGATTCACCGCCTGCGGCATCGCTCGCGCCGACGCCGCGCCCGAAAGCGCGGCGCGGCTCGCCCAATGGCTGGCTGAGGGTCGCCATGGCGACATGATCTGGATGGAGAGCCGCGCGGCCGAACGCGGCAGCCCGCAGGGGCTGTGGGCGCAGGCGCAATCGGTGATCATGCTCGGCATGAGCTATGCGCCCGGTGTCGATCCGTTGCGGCTGGAGCGGGAGGGCGGCGTCGGCCGCATCTCCGTCTATGCGCAGGGCGGCGATTATCACGACGTGGTGAAGCGCGCGCTGAAGGAACTGGCGCGCTGGATCGTCGCGCATGCCGATTCGGGCGACGACGGCACGGCGGACGTGAAGGTGTTCGTCGACACCGCGCCGGTCATGGAAAAGCCGCTGGCCGAAGCCGCCGGCATCGGCTGGCAGGGCAAGCACAGCAACCTCGTCAGCCGCGAGCATGGCAGCTGGCTGTTCCTGGGCGCGATCTACACCACGCTGCAGCTAACCCCCGACGCGCCCGGCGACGGTCGGTGCGGATCGTGCGACGCCTGCCAGCGCGCCTGCCCGACCGACGCCTTTCCCGCCCCCTATCGCGTCGATGCGCGGCGCTGCATCTCGTACCTCACCATCGAGCATAAGGGGCCGATCCCGGAGGAATTCCGCGCGAAGCTGGGCAACCGCATCTATGGCTGCGACGATTGCCTGGCGGTCTGCCCCTGGAACAAGTTCGCCGCAGCCGCGGCCGCCAACCGCGCCTTCCTGCCGCGCGCCGAGCTGACGGCACCTGCGCTGGCCGATTTATTGGCGTTGGACGATGCCGGTTTCCGTCAGGTGTTCGCCGGCTCGCCGATCAAGCGGATCGGCCGCAACCGCATGGTCCGCAACGCCGCGATCGCCGCCGGCAACAGCGGCGATCCGGGGCTGCTTTCGCGACTTATGCCGCTGGCCGAGGACGAGGATCCGGTGGTGGCGGAGGCGGCGCGGTGGGCGATCGGGCGGTTGGATTCCGGCTCGAGCTGACACCCGCCTCAGCGTTTCGCAAGCGCTGCCACGCATGCCGCGCGATCGGTGTCCGTTCCGTCGAGCTGACGCGCGTCGAGATAGGTCACCACCGGCTCCTGCCCGGCCTTGCGCGAATAAAGATAGGCATCGAGCACGCAGACGCCGCTGCCGAACTGGAGCTTGCGGCCGCTGGACTCGCGCACGTCCTGATCGGGCTTCCCGAACATCGCGGTCAGCGATTTGGCGGTCTGCCCCATGACGCGCTCCAGCCCGGCGAGCGGGATGGGGGCGGGGCGCGACGGCGGCGGTGGCAGCGTGGCGGCCGGCCTGACCGGTGCACCGCCACATCCCGCGAGCAGCGCGAACGCAGCGCCACACGCCCAGCGGGCATTCCTCATTCAATCCCTCCCGTGAAACAGATGCGTCGCCATCGCCGCGCCCAGGATCGGCGCGACCAGGCCGAGCACAGGAACCACGAACAGCCCGGTGACGACAAGCCCCAGCATCAGGCGGCTTGTGCGCGTCGTCGCGAGCCAGCCCCGGACCGCCGCTGGATCCATATGGCGCACCGCGACCATCTCCCCCAGGTCGCGCCCGAGCAGCAGCGCATTGACGCCGACGAACAGCGCGACGGTGCCGATGCCGGTGACCAGCAGCAACAGATAGAGCGGCAGCGCGAGGAGATTGAACAGCAGGGCTCGCCCCGCGGAGGCCAGTCCCATGCGCAGCGACCGGGCGACCGACACCGGCCGCGCCCGTGCCAGCGCATCCGGATAGTGGCGCCGCTCGACCGCCTCGACCACAGCGTCGGCGAACAGGCCGATCACCGCGATCGCGACGACACGGAACAGCAGCCAGGCCGATATGATCGCAATCATCACGGCGCCCGCCGCCGCAGCGAGGCCCGCATTCGCACCCCAGCCCCATGCCGCGACCAGGCTGGTCGCGCCCCACCACAGCGCGAAACCCAGTATCGCGAAAACCAGCAGCGTGACGGCGACGGTCTTGGCCAGCACCTTCAGGATCGGCGGATCGCCGAGCTGGCCGACGGAGGACATGAAAGCGCGAAGCATGGCGCAGGGATGCGGCATCGGGGGGACATCCGTCAACGTGCGGTTGCGCCCTCCCCCGGCCGCCACTAGAGGCCGGCGAATATACGCATCGCGCAGGAGTCTTCGAATTGAGCCAGCCCAGCCATGACATCGTCGCCATCGGCAACGCGATCGTCGACGTGATCGCCCGCGCCGACGATGCCTTCATCGCACAGGAAGGGCTGGCCAAGGGCTCGATGCAGCTCCTGTTCACCACGGAAGAGGCCGAAGCGCTCTATGCCAAGATGGGCACCGGGATCGAGGCGAGCGGCGGATCGGCTGCGAACACGGTCGCCGGCCTCGCGGCACTGGGCCGCAAATGCGGCTTTATCGGGCAGGTCGCCAACGACCAGCTCGGCGCGGTCTTCGCGCACGACATCCGCGCGCAGGGCGTCTCGTTCCCGACTGCGGCACGCACCGAGGCGGAACCGCCCACCGCGCGCTGCCTGATCCTGGTCACCCCCGACGGCCAGCGCACGATGAACACCTTTCTCGGCGCGTCGCAGTTCCTGCCCGCCGCCGCGCTCGACGAAACCCTGATCGCCGACGCCGCGATCCTCTATCTCGAAGGCTATCTGTGGGATCCCGCCGAGCCGCGCGCCGCGATGCGCAAGGCGATCTCGATCGCGCGCGGTGCGGGCCGCAAGGTCGCCTTCACCCTGTCCGACACTTTCTGCATCTCGCGCCACCGCGACGACTTCGTAAAGCTGATCGAGGATGGCGATATCGACATCCTGTTCGCCAACGAGGCCGAGATCGCATCGCTGACCGAGCTCGACGATTTCGACGCGGCGGTCGCAAAGGTTTCGGCAGATGTGCCGCTGCTGGTGGTGACGCGCAGCGAACAGGGCGCGATCGCGGTGAAGGACGGCGTCCGCTCCGCCGTGCCGGCGGAGCCGATCGACGCGGTGGTCGACACGACAGGCGCCGGCGACCTGTTCGCCGCCGGCTTCCTGGCCGGACAGGCCGAGGGTCGCTCGGTCGAGGACAGCCTGACCATGGGTGCGATCTGCGCCGCGGAGATCATCTCGCACTATGGCGCCCGTCCTGAAGCGGACCTGAAGGAACTGATGGCCAGGCGTTTCCGCTAACGCCGACAAGCGGCATATCGCAGAATAAAAAAGGGGAGGCCGAGGCCTCCCCTTTTCTTTTGCATGTCCGTCCCGATCAGATCTTGGGAACGGGCGGCACCGGCGGCGGCGGCGCATCGGCATCGGTTTCGTGCACTTCGTCACGACCCAGGCCGACATGGCTGCGGCTGCGGCCATAGAGGAAATAGACGACCAGGCCGATCGCCGCCCAGCCGAGGAACATCAGCTTGGTTTCGTGGCCGAGGCTGATGAACAGATACATGCAGCCCGCCACCGCGATCGGCGCAGTGATCATGACGGCAGGCGTCCGGAACGGACGGCGCCGCGCCGGATCGGTCTTGCGCAGGATCAGCACCGCGATCGACACCGCGGCGAACGCGAACAGCGTGCCGCTGTTCGAGATGTCCGCCAGCTTGCCGACCGGGAAGAAGGCCGCGAACAGGGCGACGAACGCACCGGTCAGCATGGTGATGACGTGCGGCGTGTGGAACTTGGGATGGATCTTGGAGAAGACCTGCGGAAGCAGGCCGTCACGGCTCATCACGAAGAAGATGCGGGTCTGGCCGTACATCATCATCAGGATGACGGAGGGCAGCGCCAGGCCGGCGGCGAGGCCGATCAGGTTGCCGATCTGCGGCCAGCCGATTTCGCGCAGCGTCCAGGCCAGTGCTTCCTTCGAACAGACAACCGCTTCGCTGCCGGTGCTGGCGGCGTGCGCGACGCAGGCCTTGGCCAGTTCGGTGCTGCCCGGGGGCAGCGCGGCGCCGTCGGGGCCGAGCAGAGGCTGGGCGCCGACGCTGCCGATGACGCCCGAGGCGACCAGCAGATAGAAGATGGTGCAGATGCCGAGTGAGCCGATCAGGCCGATCGGCATGTTGCGCTGGGGATTCTTGGTTTCCTCGGCCGCGGTCGAGACCGCGTCGAAGCCGACATAGGCGAAGAAGATCGATGCCGCGGCCGCCGAGACGCCGGCGAAGCCGAGCGGCGAGAAGGGCGTGAAATTCTCCATGTTCATCGCGGGCACGGCCAGGATGATGAACAGGGTAAGCGCAGCGACCTTGATCGCGACCAGGATCGCGTTGACGAAAGCGCTTTCCTTGGTCCCGATAACCAGCAGCCAGGTGACCAGGCCGGCGATCGCCATTGCGGGCAGGTTGACGACGCCGCCATCATAGGGGCCGCGCACCAGCATGTCCGGTATGTCTATGGAAAAGGCGTTTTCCAGCAACCCGACCACATAGCCGGACCATCCGACCGACACGGCGCCGGCGGCGACCGCATATTCGAGGATCAGCGCCCAGCCGACCATCCAGGCGATCAGTTCGCCCATCACCGCATAGCTGTAGGTATAGGCGGAGCCGGAGACCGGCACCATCGCCGCCATCTCAGCATAGCAGAGTGCGGCCACGGCGCAGACGACGCCGGCGATGACGAAGGAGAGCATCATGCCCGGCCCCGCCTTCTGTGCGGCTTCGGCCGTAAGCACGAAAATTCCGGTTCCGATCACGGCGCCGATGCCGAGCATCGTCAGCTGGAAGGCACCCAGCGATCGTGTGAGCGATTTCTTTTCGGCGGTTGCAAGAATTGCATCGAGTGACTTGATGCGCCCGAATATCATCAATTGTTCCCCCACGCCTGGATCCAGGCGCTCCCTGGTGTTTGTGATGGCGGCGGAGCCTAGTGGCTAAAAACCCGAGCGCAATAGGCTATCGCGCAAGCATCGGCCCCATCGGCTTTCCGCCGAAGAGATGAACGTGCAGATGCGGCACTTCCTGACCGCCATCGGCACCGATATTCGCGAGCAGCCGGTATCCCGGCTCCACCAGGCCCGCGGTGCGCGCGACATGGCCAACCGCGCGGATAAAGCCAGCAATCTCCGCTTCCGGCGCGTTGGCCGAGAAATCGTCCCACGAGACATATGCCCCCTTGGGGATCACGAGGACGTGGAGGGGCGCCTGCGGATTGATGTCGTGAAAGGCGAGCGCGTGATCGTCCTCATAGACCGTCCGGTTCGGGATCTCGCCGCGCAGGATCTTCGCGAAGATGTTCTGGTCGTCATAGGGCCGGGTGGCATCGATCGGCATTCGGAACGCTCCTGTAATTATCTACCTTCCACCGTCATTCCCGCGACGCCTTCTCGACCAGCCCCGAAACGCCTTCGCGCCGATCGAGCTCGGCGAAGACGTCGGCGAAGGACAGATCGAAATCGGCGAGCAGCACGGAAAGATGGAAGATCAGGTCGGCGGCTTCGGACGTGACCTCGTCGCGGTTCCCCGCGATGGCCGCGATCACCGTCTCCACCGCTTCCTCGCCCAGCTTCTGCGCCATCTTCGCGCGCCCCTTGGCGGTCAGCTTCGCGACATAGGAGGTTTCGGGATCGGCGCCGCGCCGCGCACGGACCACTGCCTCAAGCCTGTCGATCGCATCGCTCATGCGCGGAGGTCTGCCGCGACGGACGCATCCTGTAAAGGCGCGCGAACCGGGATGCCGGCGGCAGCCAGCGCGGCGTGCGCCTCGGCAACGCTGTGCTGGCCGAAATGGAAGATCGATGCCGCCAGCACCGCGCTGGCATGGCCCTGGACGATCCCGGCGACAAGATGGTCGAGCGCGCCGACGCCGCCGCTGGCGATCACCGGCACCGACACCGCATCGGCGATCGCGCGGGTCAGTGCGAGATCATAGCCATCGCGCGTGCCGTCGCGATCCATCGAGGTGACGAGCAGTTCGCCCGCGCCGAGCGTGGCCAGACGCACCGCATGCTCCAGCGCATCGATGCCGGTCTCGCGCCGGCCACCATGAGTGAATATCTCCCAGCGCCCCGGCGCGACGTTGCGCGCATCGACCGATGCGACGACGCACTGGCTGCCGAAGCGATCGGCCATGTCGGCGACCAGTTCCGGCCGCGCGACCGCAGCGCTGTTGACCGCCACCTTGTCCGCGCCGGCGAGCAGCAGCGCGCGCGCATCCTCCGGGCTGCGCACGCCGCCGCCGACCGTCAGCGGCATGAAGCACACCTCCGCAGTCCGGCGGACCATGTCGAGCAATGTCCCGCGCCCCTCATGGCTGGCCGAAATGTCGAGGAAGCAGAGCTCGTCCGCGCCGGCCGCATCATAAGCGCGCGCGGCCTCCACCGGATCGCCGGCATCGCGCAGGTCGACGAAATTGACGCCCTTGACCACGCGGCCATCGGCCACGTCGAGGCAGGGAATGACGCGGGCGCGGACCGTCATGCGCCGGTCAGACCCGCGCGACCGACAAGGCCACGGCCAGATCGAGCCGCCCATCATAGAGCGCGCGCCCGGTGATCACGCCCTCGATCCCGTCCTTGGCATGGATGGCGAGCATGCGGATGTCGCCGATCCCCGCGACGCCGCCGCTGGCGATCACCGGAATGCTGGAGCTGCGCGCCAGATCGACCGTCGCTTCGACATTGCAGCCCTTGAGCAGTCCATCGCGGCCGACATCGGTGAACAGCAGCGCCGCAACGCCCGCATCCTCGAACCGGCGCGCCATATCGACGACCGACACGGTCGAGACATCGGCCCAGCCCTTGGTCGCGACCATGCCGTCGCGCGCGTCGACCGCGACGACGATGCCGCCGGGGAAGTCGCGCGCGGCCGTCCGCACCAGATCCGGATTCTCGAGCGCGGCGGTGCCGATCACGATCCGCGAGACACCCAGATCGAACCAGCGTTCGATCGCGGTCCGGTCGCGGATGCCGCCGCCGAGCTGCACATGGCCGGGGAAACGCTCGACGATCGCCTTGACCGCATCGCCATTGACCGACTGGCCGGCGAATGCGCCATCGAGATCGACGACGTGGAGATGCTCCGCTCCAGCTTCAGCGAACAGCATCGCCTGCGCGGCGGGATCGTCGCCATAGACGGTCGCGCGATCCATATCGCCCTCGGCCAGGCGGACGACCTGGCCGCCCTTCAGGTCGATGGCGGGGAAAACGATCAGGCTCATGGTTTCCAGTCCAGAAAGCGTTCGAGGAATTGCAGCCCGTAGCGCTGGCTCTTCTCGGGGTGGAATTGGACCCCGATCATCGTGTCGCGGCCGATCGCGGCGGTCACCGGGCCGCCATGGTCGGTCAGTGCCAGCACGTCGGCGCCCTCAAAGGCGAAGCCGTGGAGGAAATAGGCTTCGCCGGGTTCGATCAGGCTGTGCCCGATCACCGGCGTCACGCTGTTCCAGCCCATATGCGGCACCTTGAGCGACGGATCGGCGGGATCGAGCGCGACGACCGCACCCTGGATCCAGCCCAGCCCCTCATGCCCGCCCAGCTCCTCGCCGCGCTCGGCCATCAGCTGCATGCCGACGCAGATGCCGAGAAACGGCCGCCCGGCACCGCGCACCGCGTCGTCCAGCGCCTCGCGCATGCCCGGCACCGCATTCAGCGCCGACGCACAGGCGGCATAGGCGCCGACGCCGGGCAGCACGATCCGGTCGGCCGCGCGCACGATCGCGGGATCGGCGGTCACCGCGACCGACGCCGCGCCCGCCGCCTTCAGCGCATTATGGACCGAGTGGAGGTTGCCTGCGCCATAGTCGATCAGCGCGACCGTCTCAGTCACCGGCGCCCGAGCCCCCGAGCGTGCCCTTGGTCGAGGGGATCGCATCGGCCTTGCGCGGATCGATCTCAACCGCCTGGCGCAAAGCGCGCGCCAGCGCCTTGAACGCGCTTTCGACGATATGGTGGTTGTTGCGGCCGTAGAGCGTCTCGACATGCAACGTGATGCCCGCCGCGCCGGAAAAGGCGTGGAACCAGTGCTCGAACAGCTCGGTGTCCATCTCGCCCAGCCGCGGCTGGCTGAACGCCGCCTTCCAGACGAGGAAGGGCCGGCCGGAAATGTCGATCGCCGCGCGGGTCAGCGTCTCGTCCATCGGGGCATAGGCGGTGCCGTAGCGCGTGATGCCGCGCCGGTCGCCCAGCGCCTTGCTCACCGCCTCGCCGATCGCGATGCCCGAATCCTCGGTGGTGTGATGCTGGTCGACATGCAGGTCGCCGACGATCTTCACGTCGAGGTCGATCAGCGAATGGCGCGAAAGCTGCTCCAGCATATGATCGAGAAAGCCGATGCCGGTGGACACCGTATAGACGCCGGTCCCGTCGAGATTGACGGTGACGTCGATCTCGGTTTCCTTCGTCCTGCGGGATATGGTCGCGGTGCGCATGATGCGCCCCTATAGCGCGCCGGAATGCTGGCGCAATCACTTGACCAGCCGCGCGCCAGCGTTCACCACGGCGCGATGAGCGACGATACGCCCGACAGCCTGATTCCCTATGACGAGATAGTGCAGGAAGCGCTGCGCGCCGTGGTCGGCCGGGTGCTGGGCGAGGTCGAGCGTTCGGGCGGCCTGCCCGGCCAGCATCATTTCTACATCACCTTCAAGACCGGCGCGCCGGGCGTGGACATTCCCCGCCATCTGGCCGAGCGATTCCCCGACGAGATGACCATCGTCCTGCAGAACCGCTTCTGGGACCTGAAGGTGGCCGAGGACGGTTTCGAAGTGGCGCTCAGCTTCAACCAGGTCGCATCGCATCTGGTGATCCCCTTCGCCGCGGTCACCGGCTTCCATGATCCCGCGGTCAATTTCGCGCTCCAGTTCCAGGCGCAGGGCGACGAGAATGCCGATGCCGAGCACGAGGCGGAGAACGACCGCCCGGTGGCCGTACCGGTCGAGGACGGCTCCAACGTCGTGACCGTGGATTTCGGCCGGAAGAAATAATCCCTCCGGCCGGCTCGTTCGGGCTGGCATATCCGATTGTCGCGCGCCATTTGCCGTCGTGAAACCACGACGGAGTATGGGCATGACCGCGACGCGCACCGAAACCGACAGCATCGGCGCCATCGAGGTTCCGGCCGACGCCTATTGGGGTGCGCAGACCCAGCGATCGATCGAGAATTTCCCCTTCGGCGAGAGCGAGCGGATGCCGATCGGCATCGTCCATGCGCTGGCGCTGGTGAAACAGGCGGCGGCGCGGGTGAACCGGGCGCATGGCCTGCCGGGCGAGATCGCCGATGCGATCGAGGCGGCTGCCGCCGAAGTCGTTGCGGGCAGGCTGGACGATCAGTTCCCGCTCGTCATCTGGCAGACGGGGTCCGGCACCCAATCCAACATGAACGTCAACGAGGTGATCGCCGGCCGCGCCAACGAATTGCTGGCGGGCACGCGGGGCGGCAAATCGCCCGTCCATCCTAATGATCACGTCAATATGGGCCAGTCGTCGAACGACAGCTTCCCGACCGCGCTCCATATCGCGGCGGCGCGCGCGGCGACCGACGCGCTGTTCCCCGCGCTCGAACGGCTGCACGGCGCGCTCGATGCCAAGGCGAAGGCGTGGGACCATATCGTCAAGATCGGCCGCACCCATTTGCAGGACGCGACACCGCTGACGCTGGGCCAGGAATTCTCGGGCTATTCGAACCAGCTCTATCGCTGCCGCAATCGCATCGAACCTGCGGTGACGCACGGCATGTGCCAGCTTGCCCAGGGCGGCACCGCGGTCGGCACCGGGCTCAATGCCCCGGCGGGTTTCGGTGAAGCGATCGCGGCGGAGCTGGCGACGCTGACCGGCCTTCCCTTCTTCACCGCCGAGAACAAGTTCGAGGCGCTGGCCTCCAACGATCCGATCGTCCATCTGTCGGGCACGCTCTCGACGCTGGCGGTCGCGCTGACCAAGATCGCCAACGACATCCGCCTGCTCGGATCGGGTCCGCGATCGGGCATCGGCGAACTGATCCTGCCTGCGAACGAGCCGGGCAGCTCGATCATGCCGGGCAAGGTCAACCCCACCCAGTGCGAGATGCTGACGATGGTTGCCGCACAGGTGATCGGCAATCACCAGGCGATCACCGTCGGCGGCCTTCAGGGCCATCTGGAACTGAACGTGTTCAAGCCGATGATCGGCGCCAATGCGCTGCGGTCGATCCATCTGCTCGCGGTCGGCATGGAAAGTTTCGCCGAGCGAACCGTCGACGGCATGGAGGCCGACGAGACGCGCATCGCCGAACTGGTCGACCGGTCGCTGATGCTGGTCACCGCGCTCGCGCCCGAGATCGGCTACGACAATGCCGCGAAGATCGCCAAGCACGCGCATGAGCATGGCCTGACGCTCAAACAGGCCGGGCTTGCGCTCGGATTGGTCGACGAAGCGACCTTCGATCGTGTGGTCCGGCCGGAGACGATGATCGGGCGCTGAGGGCCGATCACCATTCACGTCATTCCCGCGAGCGCGGGAATGACGTGGGGAGGGCGTTTCAGCCCTACCCCACCCTCATCAGATGCGCGCCCGACTCCGCCTGCGCGAATGCGCAGCGGCGTCCGAGAAAACGCTCGATGATGTTCGCGGCAGTCAGCGCATGCAGGCTGGGCTTCACCGTCGTGAAGCTGCCGCCCCCGGCAAGCGCGAAGGGCAGCAGCAACTGATCCGCCAGATAGGGCCCGGCAAAGGCATCGCTCGCCAGATAACCCTTCATCCGAGCCGCCGCGGTCTTTACGACCGCTTCGGCGGTGACGCCGAGCTTGCCGAAGCCGCTGACGATCTCCGTCACGTGTTCGAACGCAGCCTCCAGCAGCACAATATTGCCCGGCCCCTGCTCGGCAGGGAGTTCGCGCACCGCGAACGCCTCGTCCGGCCAGGCGAGTTGCTTGCGCGCCATCGCGATCTCGCGCTGCGCGATATCGAACGGCAGCGCCGCGAAGATCGCGGTCGCCGAGCGCTCGACAAGCGCGCCGCGCGTCAGGCAGTCGATCGTCGCCAGCGGCGCCGGATCGATCTCCACCTCGATCCGCCCGCCCCCGCGCGGATAGAAACCGTGCCGTACCAGCCGCGCCGAGACGCGCGGCCCCATGCGGTTGATCACCGGCAGGAACGCCCGCTCGATGAAGTCGAAGGGCGGCGCCATCATATTGTGCGTGCCGCCCTCCAGCACCAGTCGCGACGGCCCGTCCGCCAGCATCAGCGGCGCCAGGATCGTCTGGAGGACGAGCCCCGTGCTGCCCGCGGTGCCGACCGAGAAACGATAGTCGCCCGGCGCCACGCGGCCGGGACGGAAAGTCACGTCCGACGAGCCCACGGCAAGCCCCTCGCATTCGGCATTGCCGAGCGCGCAGGCCGCCTCGATCGCGGTGACGTGCTGGCGCATAAGGCCCGGCTTCTCCCGGCCCCCACGCACATTGAATATCCGGAACGGCTGTCCGGTGACGAGCGAGAGCGCGCACGCATTGCGCACGACCTGTCCGCCGCCCTCGCCCTCCGATCCGTCGATAATGATCATGTCTTTTCTTTCGGTCTTATTCTTATGCTTCGGGTGAAGTCGTTCGAAGAAGCTGGCATCGAGATCGTGAAGCGGGGGCGGCATGCCCCCGGCAGGCCACCTTGGCCCCGCTTCACCCCTTCACGCACACCACTTGCTTCAACGTGTGGACGATCTGGACCAGATCCGCCTGCGCCGCCATCACCGCCTCGATCGGCTTGTAGGCCCTCGGCGTCTCGTCGATCACACCTTCGTCCTTGCGGCATTCCACGCCGGCCGTGTCGGCGATGTGCTCGGCGAGCGACACCTCCTTCTTGGCCTGGGTACGGGACATCACCCGCCCCGCGCCGTGGCTGCAGCTGTCGAAGGACTCGGCATTGCCCAGCCCGCGCACGATGAACGATTTCGCGCCCATCGATCCCGGGATGATGCCCATCACGCCCTTTGCTGCACGAACCGCACCCTTTCTCGTGACAAGCACATTTTCACCAAAATGGTTCTCGCGCTGGACGTAATTGTGGTGACAGTTCACCGCTTCCAGTTCGGCATCGAACGGCTTGGCGATCTGCTTGCGGAGCGCACGGATGACATTGGTCATCATCACCCGCCGGTTGAGCGCCGCGAAATCCTGCGCCCAGCCGACCGCCTCGACATAATCGTCGAAATGATCGGTCCCTTCCGGGAAATAGGCGAGATCCTGATCGGGCAGGTTGATGTGCCATTTGCGCATGTCCTGCTTCGCCAGCTCGATGAAGAAGCTGCCGATCGCGTTGCCCACGCCCCGCGACCCCGAATGCAGCATCACCCAGACGCGCTGTTCCTCGTCGAGGCACAGCTCGATGAAGTGGTTGCCCGTCCCCAGCGTGCCGAGATGCACGAGGTTGTTGGTGTTCTTCAGCCGCGGATGCTTCTCGGCGATCCGGTCGAACCGCGCCGCCAGCGTCGCCCAGGCTTCGACGATCGCCGGCGGGGGATCGCCCCACGAACCGGTATCGCGCTTGCCGCGCCCGACCGAACGGCCATGCGGCACCGCCTGCTCGATCGCCGAACGGATCGCTTCCAGATTGTCCGGAAGATCGCTCGCGAGCAGCGAGGTCCGCGCCGCCATCATGCCGCAGCCGATATCGACGCCCACCGCAGCGGGGATCACCGCACCCTTGGTCGGGATCACCGAACCGACGGTCGCGCCGATGCCGACATGCACGTCGGGCATCGCCGCGACATGTTTGAACACGAACGGCATCTGCGCGGCCCGCGAAAGCTGCGCGCGCGCCTTGTCGTCGACGGGCACGCCGCGCGTCCACATCTTGATCGGCACGCCGCCCTCGACATGCTGGTAATCGTACATCGTCTCGGTCATCGCGACCTCCTTGGGTTTTCTATCAATAGCACCTCGACGCAGCGACGACGGATCGACGGGGACGGCTCCGGCTTATGGGGCCGGCGAGGGGGTTCAACCCTCCATCCCATGGAGCCCCGTCAGCATTCGCTGCGCTTCGGTTTTCGCCGGCGACGAGCGGTGGCGGGACAGTTCCCTGAGCTATCCGGTTTCCCGGAGGCGGAGTTGAACCGCCGACCTCCCGCATATGCGGGCGCTCTGACCTGTAGTCCCGCCGGCATTCGCCAGCCTGATTTCATGTCGATCGAGCATCGGCGACGAGATTGTGACGAAACGCTAGGCCCGAGTCCTGATCCCTCTAGACGACGCGCCAATCGGCTTTCACCGCGCTGGCACGGCCGGATTCGAACCGGCGTCACGGGCGTCCCATGTAGTTCCGTCGGCATTCGCCGATTTTCGATCGCATCCGGCGACCAGCTTTTCTGACGGACGGTCCCTGCTCTACCGCTGAGCTACGCGCCATTTGACCGGCACGGCGGGATTCGAACCCGCGATCTGGGGGGTGGTAGCCATGTAGTCCGCCAGGCATTCGCGCGGATACAAATTCACGCACGGCGACGAGTGATGGCGAGACGTGCCTCATGCTCTAACCGCTGAGCTACAGGCGCAAGCCTGGGCGGATTCGAACCGCCGACCTTGAGATTACATGTAGTCTTGCCGGCATTCGCCGTGATGTCGACCGGGTCGTGGCGACGAGAAGTGACGAGAATGTCCTTGAGCTACCGCTGCAACGGGGGGACTCGAACCCCATCTCCCGGCCGGCACATCTGCCTTGGGGCGCTCTACTCCGGACTATCGGGTTTCCCCTTGGTGCAATGTAATCCCGTCGGCATTCGCCACGACCCTGTTGATCAAACCTCCACTTGACTGATGATGCCGACCCAGTCGCGCGTCTCGCCGGAAACGAAGCGTGCGACGGTATCGAACACCGCGTCGGAGAACCCCCCGACATTGATGATGTCGGCGCGATCCCGGGCCTGGGTCGTGCCATAGGGCTGCACGTCGATGCAGACGAGTTTCGCCGCCGGATTGCGGTGCTTCAGCCGGTCCCATTCGCGCATCGTCGCGGTCGCACCCCAGCTGCTGGCGTCGATCCAGGACTCATTGTCCGAAACGATGACGACCAGATCCACCGACGCCTTCTCCGCATTGAGCATCGCCAGCGGTGCCGAGACATTGGTCCCGCCTCCGCCGATCGCCGCCAGCTTGGCCGCGTTGACCGCGACACGGGCATGCGGCGCAAGCGCCAGCGGTACGACATCCTGTTCGAACGGGATCACCCGCGTCTGGCGGTTGGTCCGCAGCATGGCGGCCGCGACCAGCGCCGCGACGTCGATGCATCGCACCTTCGACGAAGCGCCTTTGCGATAGCCGGTCACCGGCGATCCCATCGATCCCGACACGTCGGGGCAGACGACCACCCGGCCCGGCACCTTCGGCACCCCGCGGAGCGAACGCTCCAGCGCATCTTCCAGCGCCGCCTGGACCTTCAGCGGAACACCGGCATCGACCTGACCCAATGCCACCATCAACTGATAGGGCATGGGCCGAACCTTGCCGAGTGCTTCGGCGTCGGACAGCCGGGCTGCGACCATCTCGGTCACCCCGTTCACACCGAACGCGCCCTTTCGGGCCAGCGTGTTGAGGTTCATCCGCAGCGCCTGCCACCCCATTCGTCCGGCCAGCTCACCCCATTGCTCCGCACTCAGCGGAAAGGCAGTGAGCCATTCGAACGGCACCGGCGGCAGCGGCAGCGCGTTATCGCGCTTCCATGCCTCGAACGCGGCGATTTCGACCGGCAGCGCGGCGACGTCATACGGACGACCGATCAGCCAGCCGTAAAAGGCCTTGCGCCCGGCATCGGCCGGCCTGGGGTGAACCATCTTCACGATATCCGCGAGCGACGGATCATTGCCCGTGGCCGCCGCCATCAGGTCGCGCATCGACGCCTGTTCCAGCCAGCGCTGGACAAGGCGCTTGGGACGCGAGCCCAGCGAGGTCCGGCCGACCTGGCCCGAACGCATGATCTGCACGAAGCTGCGCAGCATGCGACCATTGTCGATCACGCGCCCGAAGACGCGGACCGCCAGATCGGGATCGGCAACCGTCAGATAGGCGGCAAGCAGCGCGGGCATGTCCTTCATCGCGCCTGCGGTCCGGGCATGGATCGCGGCCTGCGCAACGAAATACGGGTCGACCGCGCCCGCGGCATCCAGCACGTCGGCAAGCTGACCATCGCCCCGGCCATAGAAATTGTCGGCCAGCGTTCCCGTCGCCGCGAGTTGGGCAAGCCTCGCCTCCGGCCCATAGGCATAGGCGGGCGCACCCTCGCGGTTCGCGGCATCCGCACGCGGCAGGAGCTTCGCGACTGCGGAAGCAAAAAGGCTCTTATTGGCCATGGGCATCTTCCTTGTTCTTGGGACGGCCAGCCGATTCCGGCCGCCCCTCTGGCTGCACTGTCGGCACACGCATCAACGCGCCGTCCGACGGCCATTCATCAGCACATGCCGTGCCAGTTCGAGCCAGCCCGCTCAAAAAATCTCGCATCCACATGATAAATATGGATATTTACTCTCACCCCTATCGGACTCGACGAAATTGAGCGCGCAACGGCATGGTCGATTTCATATCGCAATGGATAGTAATTTATCCTACAGGATAGACATGAGACCGCTCGTCGTCATAGGATTCCTGGGATCGACGCTCGATGCGAGCAAGTTCGACCCCTCGCGCTGGAACAGGTGGCGCCCGTCGGTCGGACTCGCCATGCATGAAGACCTGCGCGTCGATCGTTTCATCCTGCTGCACGGCGAGCGCCACGAGCGGCTGGCCGAATATATCGCGGAGGACATCGCCGCCGTCTCGCCCGAGACGGTGGTCGACCGGCGCGTACTGGGCTTCGACGATCCGTGGGATTTCGAAGAGGTCTATGGAAAGCTGCTCGACTTCGCGCGCGCCGAGCCGTTCGATCCGGACAATGAGGATTATCTGATCCACATCACCACCGGCACGCATGTCGCGCAGATCTGCCTGTTCCTGCTGACCGAGGCGCGCTACCTGCCCGGCCGACTGCTGCAGACCCAGCCGAAGCGCGGCGCGCCGACCGGCGCGCCGGGAAGCTGGAACGTCATCGACCTGGACCTGTCGCGCTACGACAGCATTGCCACGCGCTTCGCGGCGGCGAGCGCGGAAAGCACCTCCTTCCTGAAATCGGGCATCGACACGCGCAATGCCGGTTTCAACCGGATGATCGACGAGATCGAGCAGGTCGCGGTGCGATCGCGCGCGCCGATGCTGCTGATGGGGCCGACGGGCGCGGGCAAGAGCCAGCTCGCCCGGCGCATCTACGAACTCAAGCGCCTGAAGCACCAGATCAAGGGGCCGTTCGTCGAGGTGAACTGCGCGACGCTGAAGGGCGACAGCGCGATGTCCGCACTGTTCGGCCATCGCCGCGGCGCCTTTACCGGCGCCGCCGCGGACCGGCCGGGCCTGTTGCGGACCGCCGATACCGGCACGCTGTTCCTCGACGAGATCGGCGAACTCGGCCTGGACGAACAAGCGATGATCCTGCGCGCGATCGAGGACAAGCGCTTCCTGCCCGTCGGCGCCGACAAGGAAGTAGGCAGCGATTTCCAGCTGATCGCGGGCACCAACCGCGATCTCGGCCGCGCCGTCGCCGAGGGCCGCTTCCGCGACGACCTGTTCGCGCGGCTCAACCTGTGGACCTTCGCATTGCCGGGCCTCGCCGACCGGCGCGAGGATATCGCGCCCAATCTCGATTACGAGCTCGATCGCCATGCCGAGCGGGAAGGCATGCGCGTCACATTCAACCGCGAGGCGCGTGATCGCTATCTCGCCTTTGCGACGAGCACCGCCGCCCAGTGGCCCGGCAATTTCCGCGACCTGGCGTCCAGCGTCACGCGCATGGCCACCTTTTCTCCCAAGGGCCGTATCGATGTCGATTGCGTCGATGCCGAGATCGGCCGCCTGAAGCGACTCTGGACGTCGGATCCGCCCGTGGCGGACGCGCTCGACGGCCTGCTGACGCCCGCGCAGCTCGACGCGATCGATCCGTTCGACCGCGTCCAACTCGCCCATGCGGTCGCCATCTGCCGGCAGAGCCGCTCGCTGTCCGACGCCGGGCGGACGCTGTTCGCCGCATCGCGGTCGCGGCGGACCTCCGCAAACGATGCGGACCGGCTGCGCAAATATCTGGCCCGGTTCGACCTGTCGTGGCAGCAGATCGCGTAGCGCCGCAGCGCCGCGCGAGGCGCCATCGGTCGCAAAGCTGCGATTTTAGCGGGTCCAGCCCCCTTTCCACCCCGGAAACCCGCTGCTAAAGCCCGCCCGACTCCCGCATTTGCGGGCTTTCTTAAATCCGCACGGGCCGCCCGAACGGCGTATCCCCGCCCGTGCCGCACAGCGAAGGGGCAAAAGCATATGACCGCCATCGGCCAGGACACTCTCTCCACCCGGACCGCGCTTTCGGCGGGCGGGCAGACCGTCCATTATTACTCGTTGGCCAAGGCGGCCGAGCAGCTCGGCGACGTCAGCCGCCTGCCCTTCTCGATGAAGGTGCTGCTCGAGAATCTGCTCCGCTTCGAGGACGGCGTGACCGTCACCGTCGAGGATATCCAGGCGATCGTCGACTGGCAGCAGGAACAGCGTTCCAACCGCGAAATCCAGTATCGCCCCGCGCGCGTGCTGATGCAGGATTTCACGGGCGTCCCCTGCGTCGTCGATCTGGCCGCCATGCGCGACGCGATGAACGCGCTGGGCGGCGACGCGCAGAAGATCAATCCGCTGGTTCCCGTCCACCTCGTCATCGACCACTCGGTGATGGTCGACGAGTTCGGCACGCCCAAGGCGTTCGAGGACAATGTCGAGCTGGAATATCAGCGCAACGGCGAACGCTATGAGTTCCTGAAATGGGGTTCGAAGGCACTCGACAATTTCAAGGTCGTTCCCCCGGGCACCGGCATCTGCCACCAGGTCAATCTCGAGCATATCGCGCAGGCGGTCTGGACCTCGGTCGACGCCGCGGGTGACACGGTCGCCTATCCCGACACCTGCGTCGGCACCGACAGCCACACCACGATGGTCAACGGCCTGGGCGTGCTCGGCTGGGGCGTGGGCGGCATCGAGGCCGAGGCCGCGATGCTCGGCCAGCCCGTCTCGATGCTCATCCCCGAAGTCGTCGGCTTCAAGCTGAGCGGCACGCTGGCCGAGGGCATCACCGCCACCGACCTGGTGCTCACCGTCACCCAGATGCTTCGCGCCAAGGGCGTGGTCGGCCGCTTCGTCGAATTCTTCGGCCCCGGCCTCGATGCGCTCAGCCTCGCGGACCGCGCGACCATCGCCAACATGGCGCCCGAATATGGCGCGACCTGCGGCTTCTTCGGCATCGACGACAAGACGCTCGACTATATGCGCCTGACCGGCCGCAGCGAGGAGCAGATCGCGCTGACCGAGGCCTATGCCAAGGCGCAGGGCATGTGGTGGTCGGCCGACGCGCCCGATCCGGTGTTCACCGACACGCTCGAACTCGACATGGACAGCGTCCGCCCGAGCCTGGCCGGCCCCAAGCGCCCGCAGGACCGCGTCTCGCTCGACGCCGTCGACGAAGTGTTCAACGGCGACCTGTCCAAAGTCTATTCCAAGCAGCGCCCCGCGCGCGTCGCGGTCGACGGCAAGGATCACGATATCGGTGACGGCGACGTCGTCATCGCCGCGATCACGAGCTGCACCAACACGTCCAACCCGTCGGTTCTGGTCGCCGCGGGCTTGGTCGCGCGCAAGGCCAATGCGCTGGGCCTCAAGCCCAAGCCCTGGGTCAAGACCTCGCTCGCTCCGGGCAGCCAGGTCGTCACCGACTATCTCGACAAGGCTGGCCTGACCGCCGATCTGAACGCAGTCGGCTTCAACCTGGTCGGCTATGGCTGCACCACCTGCATCGGCAATTCGGGTCCGCTGGCCGCGCCGATCTCCGCCGCGATCAACGGCAACGACATCGTCGCCGCCTCGGTGCTGTCGGGCAACCGCAATTTCGAAGGCCGCGTGTCGCCCGACGTGCGCGCCAACTTCCTCGCATCACCGCCGCTCGTCGTCGCCTATGCGCTGAAGGGCACCGTGACCGAGGACATGATCGAAACCCCGATCGGCCAGGGCTCGGACGGGCAGGACGTGTTCCTCAAGGACATCTGGCCCTCCAATGCGGAAGTCCGCGAAGTCATGGACGCCAATATCGATCGCGGCATGTTCATGGCGCGCTATGCTCATGTCTTCTCGGGCGACGACAAGTGGCGCGCGATCGAGGTCGAGGGTTCGGACACCTATGCCTGGCGCGCAGGCAGCACCTATGTTGCCAACCCGCCCTATTTCGAGGGCATGAGCATGACCCCCGCGCCGGTGCAGGACATCATCGAAGCGCGTCCGCTCGCGATCTTCGCCGATTCGATCACGACCGACCACATCTCGCCCGCAGGCAGCATCAAGGCCGACAGCCCGGCCGGCATCTTCCTGCAGGAGCATCAGGTCAGCAAGGCCGACTTCAACAGCTATGGCGCGCGCCGCGGCAACCATGACGTGATGATGCGCGGCACCTTCGCCAATATCCGCATCAAGAACGAGATGCTGCCGGGCGTCGAAGGCGGTTATTCGGCCTATAAGGGCGAGCAGATGGCGATCTACGACGCCGCCATGCGCTACAAGGCCGACGGCACGCCGCTGATCGTCATCGCCGGCAAGGAATATGGCACCGGCTCCAGCCGCGACTGGGCGGCCAAGGGCACCAACCTGCTCGGCGTCCGCGCCGTCATCGCCGAGAGCTTCGAGCGTATCCATCGCTCCAACCTGGTCGGCATGGGCGTGCTGCCGCTCCAGTTCGCCGACGGCGTCGACCGCCAGACGCTGGGCCTCGACGGATCGGAGAGCTTCACGATCGAGAACGTCTCGGCACTCCGCCCGCGCCAGACCGTCACGGTCAAGCTGACCCGCGCCGACGGCTCGGAGGAAAGCTTCGAGACGCTCTGCCGCATCGATACCGTCAACGAGCTGGACTATTTCCTCAACGGCGGAATCCTGCCCTACGTGCTGCGCAAGCTGGCGGCTTGAACGGCGGCCGCAGCGCCGTCCCTTTATGAATCCAAGTCGAGCGGGTCGAGCATCGCATTGCGTTTCTCGACTTCGCTCGGCGCCGAGGGCTGACGGCGGCCACCCGTCGATTATGCGCGTCTTGAGCATGTCGCGATGCGGCTCTATATGACATTGTCATAGGAGGCCGCATGTCGGAACGAGCGATCAAACCCGTCACCGTTACGCTTGGCGAGATGACCAAGCGCGCGCAGGCACATGTCGCATCGGGCCGCTACGGCTCGATCAGCGAGGTGGTCCGTGCGGGGTTGCGCGCGCTCGATCGCGAGGAAGAGGCGCTTGACGCTCTGATCAAGGCCAAGGTGGAAGAGGCGTTGGCCGATCATCGCCCACTGCTTTCCGCAGATTCGGTTTCGGCTTCGATCGCGGCGCATCATGCGAAACGCCAGGCGCGTGACGCATAGGATTTTCTGGCACCCCACCGCACTTGACGATCTGCTTGAGCTTTACGACTGGATCGAAGCACGCGCGGGGGCAGATGTAGCGCACGATCATGTCACCCGGATAGAAGCCGCCGCCAAGGGGCTGGCGGACTTTCCTGCACGCGGAACACCACGTGACCATCTTGTTCCGGGGATGCGGACAGTAATGTTTCGGCGCCGAACGATTATCGCTTATCGGATCGAAAGCACGACTGTGCAGATCCTCCGCGTCATACGCTCTTCGCGCGATATCGCGGCGCTCCTGGGGACAGAGTAGATATCACCTTCGCGCGGCGGCGCTCCGCGCGCGGACGGCCTTGAATTCGGATCCGTCCTTCCAGTCCGGCCAACGCGCTGAACCTGCCAGCTCGACGGCCAGGCGACGCACCAGATCGATGTCCATCACCGCGCCGTCGAGTTTCCACTCGGGCGTCCAGGCATCGCAGGGCTGGTGATAGCATTTACCGGTATAGTCATCGACCCAACGCTGCCCGGCGGCGCGGCCGCCCGCCACCATGTCCGACGCGCCGGCCAGGCTCATCATCAGCAGCACCGGCACGCCGCGCTTGGCGAAGGGGAAGTGATCGGCGCGATAGAATAGCCCGCGTTCGGGCAGGTTTTCGGGCGTGACGGTGCGGCCCTGCGTCGCGGCGAGGCGCGCGAGATCGTCCTCCAGCACGCTCTGCCCCTTGCCGACCAGGATGACGTCTTTCGCGCGACCTGCAGTCTGCAGCACGTCGACGGTCAGGTTCGCGACGGTGCGGTCGAGCGGATAGAGCGGATTGGCCGCATAATATTCCGAACCGAGCAGCCCGCGCTCCTCCGCGGTCCACGCCGCGAAGACCAGGCTGCGCGCGGGCGCCGGCCCCGCCTTGAATGCGCGCGCGATCTCCAGCAATGCCGCAAGGCCGATCGCATCGTCGTTCGCGCCGCCGCGCACCGTGCGCCCCTGTGCGTCGGGCGCGCCGATGCCATAGGCGTCCCAATGCGCGCCGAGCATCACCGTCTCGTCCGGCCGCGTCGCGCCGGAGATCTTCGCCAGCACATTGCGGCTGTCGACCACTTCCTGCTGCACAGGGATATCGGCGCTGAAGCTCAGCCCCGCCAGCGGCACCGGCCGGAAATCGGCGCGACGCGCGGCGACGCGGAGCGCCGCAAGGTCGAGACCGGCGTCGCGGAACAGCGCGGTCGACGCCTCGCCGCTCAGCCAGCCCTGCACCGCCAGGCTGGTCGCCTCGCTGGCAGGGCGGACGAGCCCGTAATTCTCACCGCCGCTGCTGATCACGACATTCCAGCCATAGCCGACGCCGGGCGCGTCATGGACGATCAGCGCGCCGACCGCACCGCGCCGCGCGGCTTCCTCGAACTTGTAGGTCCAGCGGCCATAATAGGTCATGGTCCGCCCGCCGAACCTGCCGACGGCATCCTCGCCGGCGACCGCCTCGAAATCGGGATCGTTGATCAGGAAGACCGCGACCTTGCCCTTCAGGTCGACGCCCTTGAAATCGTCCCAGCCGCGTTCGGCCGCATCGACGCCGTAACCGACGAAGACCAATGGTGCGCCATCGATCAGCGCGCGATCGTTCGGTTGCAATGTCGTGAGATGGATATCCTTCGCGCTCGCCAGCGGACGGAAGGCGCCGCCCAGCGTCGTGCCGAGCTTTGCGGGCGTGCCGAGCCGGGTGTGGAGCAGCGGAACCTTCTGCGTCCAGCCGCCGTCCGCGCCGCCCGGCTCCAGCCCCAGCGCCTTGAAGCGCCCGATCAGATAGTCGACCGTCTTCGCCTCACCCGGCGTTCCCGGCGCGCGTCCCTCAAAAGCATCGGACGAGACGGTCTTCACCGTCTCCGCAATGCGCGCGGCATCGATCGGATTGGTCTCCGCCAGCGCGGGCATGGACAGGCAGAGGGCGGAGGCGAACAGCGCGGAACGGCGAAGCATCTGGAAAATCTCCGGAAACGGATTCTTCCAAAGCTTTAGGCAGCGGTTGCGATCGGGCAAGCCCGATGCGCCGAAAACCGTTCAGCGGGCATGCAGCCGCAGCGTCATAGCGTCGTCCGTCCATCGAGGAGACGGCCGATGATCCGCACCCTGCTCCTGCTGCTCGCGCTCGGCGTCGCCAGCCCCGCGCTCGCCCAATCCGGACGCAATCCGCAGATCGACTATCCCGGATTCCGCACGCTCACGCTGAAGGTGGAGGCGCAAAGGCGCAAACGGCTGATCGATTTCGCGCGCTTCAGGGCGGAAGCGGCCAGGCCCGGCGTACTCGTGCTCGATGCCCGTTCCGCCGACGCCTATGCGCGCGGCCATATCGCGGGCGCGGTCAACCTGCCTTTCACCGATTTCACTGCCGAAAGCCTGGCGCAGGCGATCGGCCCCGACCGCAACCGGCCGATCCTGATCTATTGCAACAATAATTTCCGCAACGACGCACCGCCGGTGATGCTGAAATCGCGGCCGCTGGCGCTCAACATCCAGACCTTCATCAACCTGGTCGGCTATGGCTATGGCAATGTGTGGGAACTGGCCGAGGTGATCGACTTCAACGATCCGGGCGTTGGGTGGGTGACGGGTGGGTGATCCCCCTCCGTGTCATTCCCGCTTTCGCGGAAATGACACGGTTTTGGTTGAAGCGGATCGGACCTATCGAGACTGCCCCGGCAACCTGATCTCATACAGCACCGGCCAGTTCTTGCCCGTCACGAACAGCCGGTCCTTCTTCTTGTCATAAGCGATTCCGTTGGCGACATCGTCCCGGCTGCGGCGGCCCGATTTGGCCGACAGCGCGGACACGTCGATCCAGCCCTTCACTTTGCCGCTCACCGGATCGATCCGCGCGATCCGGTCGGTCAGCCAGATATTGGCCAGCACCTCGCCCTTCACCCATTCGATCTCGTTGAGGCGCGGCACCGGGCGGCCGTCCGCCGTCACCTTCAGCCTGCGTTTCTCCTTCAGCGTCTCGGGATCGAGGAAGCGCAGATAGGGGGTGCCGTCGCTCATCACGATCTCGTGATCGTTGCGGGTCAGCGCCCAGCCCTCGCCGGGATATCGGAAGGTGCCGATCTTGCGGAAGGTCGCGCGGTCCCAGATGAAGCCGATGCCATGCTGCCAGGTCAGGCTGATCAGCTTCCCCTTCCAGTCGACCAGCCCCTCCCCGAAATAGCGCGATTCGATCGCCGCCTCGCGCAGCACCTTGCCGTCCTCCAGCCGCACTTCGCGCACGACCGACTGCCCTTCCAGCCCCGTGCTCTCGAACAGCCGGCCGTCGAGATAGATCAGCCCCTCGGTAAAGGCGGTGGCGTCGTGCGGAAAGGTCGCGACGACCTCCGGCTTTTCGGTCGGAACCGGCGCGGGCGCGGCGCCGAGCAGAAGGAGCGGCAGCAGCGCCGCGATCAGCCGCCTCATGCGACCGCGTCCGCGAGCCAGCCGGGCAGGATCACGCCGGGAGTCCCGGCAAGCGCCTCGACGCGCAGCCGCATCACCGCCAGACCGAGATCGGCATGCCAGGCCAGCGCCGCATCGCCCGGATCGGCATCGACGCGCACCACGGCCAGGCGGCGATTGACCTTCTGACGCCAGTTCATCCGCGCGGTATTCTCCTGCCCGACATAGCAGCCCTTGGTGAAGCTCACGCCATTGAGTTCGGCGGCGTTGCATTCCAGCCAGAGCGTCTTGTCCTGTCCCAGTTCCGCCGCGCCTTCGGCGACGCCCAGCGACAGCCGGTGCGCATGCCAGCCCTCGGCCGGTTCGGTCGGCGGCGCGATCCAGCGATGGCCGAGCCCACCGAGCCGCGGATCCTCTGGCGCGTCGGCCTGAAGCGCCCAATGGACCGCAAGTCCATCGTCGCGCGCGATCGCGATCTGGCGGCGCAGGCGATAGAGTGACAGGCGGCGGATCAGCGCGTCGGCCTGGGCCGCCTCGCAATCGATCAGCACATTCTCGCCATCGTCCGACAGGATGAAGTCGAACAGCGCCTTGCCCTGCGCGGTCAGCAGCGCCGCCCACACAGGAAGCGTGCCGGACACGTCGTTGGTGACGAGCCCCTGGAGAAATCCGCGGACATCGTCTCCGGAAAGACGGACCACGGCGCGGTCGCTAAGGGTGGTGCCGGTCATGTCCTCTAGTTAAGGACAGTCGCGACGAATCCCAAGCCGGAGCAGCAATGACCGCGACAGAAAATACGCGACTGGAGATCAGGCGCCCCGACGACTGGCACGTTCATCTGCGCGACGGCGAGATGCTGGCCGCGGTCGCCGGCCAGACCGCGCGGCAATTCGCGCGCGCGATCGTGATGCCCAACCTCTCCCCGCCGGTGACGACGGTGGCGGGCGCGGCGGCCTATCGCGCGCGCATCCTGGCCGCCTTGCCCGCCGATGTGGGCTTCACGCCGCTGATGACCAGCTATCTGACCGACGACGCCGATCCGGACGAGCTGGCGCGCGGCTTTGCCGATGGCGTGTTCACCGCCGCCAAGCTCTATCCCGCGCATGCGACGACCAATGCCGCGTACGGCGTCACCGACATAAGCCGCCTCCATCCCGCGCTGGAGGCGATGCAGCGCGTCGGCATGCCTTTGCTCGTCCATGGCGAGGTGACCGACCCCGATATCGACATCTTCGACCGGGAGGCCGTCTTCATCGAGCGCACGATGATCGGGCTGACGCGCGACTTCCCCGCGCTCAAAATCGTGTTCGAGCATATCACGACGTCGGAGGCCGTCGATTTCGTGATGGATTCCGGCCCGACCATCGGCGCGACGATCACGCCGCAGCATCTGATCATCAACCGCAACGCGATCTTCGCGGGCGGCATCCGGCCGCACGCCTATTGCCTGCCCATCGTCAAGCGCGAGAAGCACAGGCTGGCGCTGCGCCGCGCCGCGACATCGGGATCGCCCAAATTCTTCCTGGGCACCGACAGCGCGCCGCATGCGATCGACCGCAAGGAAACCGCGTGCGGCTGCGCCGGGATCTTCAACGCGCCCTTCGCGCTGGAAAGCTATGCCACCGTGTTCGACGAGGAAGGCGCGCTCGACCGGTTCGAGGCGTTCGCGTCGGAGAATGGCCCGAACTTCTACGGCCTGCCGCTCAACGCGGAGCGCGTCGCGCTGGAGCGTGCGACGGTGGAGGTGCCCGAAACCGTCGGCACCGGCCCCACGACGCTCGTCCCCTTCCATGCCGGCGAGACGCTGACCTGGCGATTCATAGGCAGCATCGAATAGCGCCGAGCGGATCGGCCGCCATTCGGGTCAGGCCGTGGCGAAAATGGTGATGACCGAGAACCGGAGCGCAGCGTACTTCGGTACGTGAGCACCGGAAGCGCAGGGCAGCGCCATTTGCAGCAAGGCATCACCCGAATGGCGGCCGATCCTCAGAATGGGATCCAGCGGCCTTTCTCACTGAACTTCATATAACCGATATTGGCGCCGAGCCGCAGGCCGGCGCCGAGCCGGATCGGGATCAGCACGATATTTCCGCGGCGCAGATAGCTGGCGGTGAAGCCGCCGACGAAATAGGCGGTGCCTTCGCCCTGCGGATAGCGGCGATAGAGATCCTGGCTGTCGTAGAGATTGTAGACGAGCACGAAGCTCTTAGACGCATTGCCACCCAGGTCGAAACCGACCGACGGGCCGGTCCAATAGACCTTGCGATCGCCCTCCACCTTGTGATGGAGCATACCCGAGCCATAGCGGACGCCGACGACGATCGCGCCCGACGCTTCCTGGCCGGTGATATATGCGTTGGGTTCGCCCTGATCCTTCAGGATATCCTCGATGATCTTGGCAAGCCCTTCGGCGCCGCGGCCGAACACGCCCTCGGCCGCGCCGATCAGGTCGCCCTTCTGGTAGGTGCCCTGCGTCGCCGTCGCAGCCGGCGCGGATGCGACCGGCGCCGCGGTGGTGACGGGCGCGCTCTGAACCGGCTCGACCGGCGCGGTGTCGGCGGGAAGCTGGGTCTGCTGGTCGGGGGGCAGCAGATCGGCGTCGATCGCCTCGTTTGGATCGACGTCGCGCACCTGCGCAAAGGCGGGCGCCGACGCAGCGAACGAAAAGGCCGCGGCGACGATCATCGTGCGCGCGAACAGGGTCTTCAACATCTTCTACCCCCGGAACTGTCCATCCGAAAACTTATGCCCTCCCCGCATGAGCCTGCAATGAACGGGCGGCGAACCGAGTCGATCCCGCGCCCACCCGAGTCCGAAGCCCTTTCGAAGCCCGCGAAAAACTCTTCCAACCCCGGTTGATCGCCGCACGCACGCCCGCTATAGCCGCGCTTCGCTGCTGCTTCGGAGACGTGGGTGAGTGGCTGAAACCAACGGTTTGCTAAACCGTCGTATGGAGAATTCCGTACCGAGGGTTCGAATCCCTCCGTCTCCGCCAGCCAGTCGCTCTCTTCGGAGAAGCGCACGGCGCTCCAGGCAAAAACGGCGCAGTTCTGCGGTCTTCAGCGCCAGATTCGGTAGCACAGGGAGCGACGACCGCCAAATCCAGGCGGCGGATTCGGCCACTTTCTCCGCCCGTATGTCAGTCACTACGGAATCGCGTTTCCCGAGCGGAATCCTAAGCTGTTGGAAGGCGACAGCGCGTGAACAGGATGCGTGGCTTCAGGCACTGGCGCTGGCACCTTGATGAAATGTACGTGAAGCTCAACGGCGAGATGGTCTATCTCTGGCGGGCAGTCGACCACGAGGGTGAGATCCTCGAGAACTATGTCACGAAAACACGCGACAAAGCTGCAGCCCTGATCTTCATGAAGAAGATGCTGAAGCGTCATGGTTCTCCTGACGCGATCACCACCGACGGTCTGCGCAGCCATGGTGCGGCAATGACCGAACTCGGCAATCGCGAGAAGCAGGAGGTCGGACGCCGGGCCAACAACAGATGCGAGAACAGCCACCTGTCGTTTCGAAGACGCGAGCGCGCCATGCTCAGATTCCGACGGATGAAGGCGTTACGGAAATTCGCCTCTGTCCACGCCAACATACACAATCGCTTTGCACTGGAGCGCCATCTCGTCGACCGAGAGACCTGCAAGGAACGACGCTCGGCCGCCCTGGCTGAGTGGCAAATCCTGGCGTCCTAGGCTGGCAGCTTCAAAGACAGAGGCCCGCCAAGTGGAGAGCGGGTCGCGTCAGACTGACAGCACCCCGCCGCGCCATCAGGGCGATGAACATCTGGCGCACCACCGGACATACTGTATGGCTCCCGCCGGACAGGGAGCCATCACTGCAATGCCCAACGACGAGATCTGGAACGCGGCCCATATCGTGATCGACCGGATCCGGGACGATCGCCAGGCGGACGGTCAGCGCATTGTGAGGATCGCCGCCGAAGACGAGGCAGCAGCGATCCGGAAAAAGGCGGCGCCGGGCGCACCACGCGCGCCAGCCGAGGTGATCGAGGATGCGGTGGGCATCTTCGCCAATCGCGTGCGCATGGATCATCCTCGATTTTACGGCTTCATCCCGTCGCCTGCCTCACCCATCGCATTCGTCGGCGACATGCTGGCGTCGGGCTTCAACCCCCATGCGGGCAGCTGGATGCAGAGTTCGGGCCCGGCGGCGATAGAACAGGGGCTGATCGCCTGGCTTGCCGAAAAGACCGGGCTGCCGGTCGATGCCGGCGGTCTGTTCGTCTCGGGCGGGTCGATGGCCAATTTGACCGGGCTGATGATCGCGCGCGATCGCATGCTCCCGGCTGAAGAGCGGAGGCGTGGCATCGCTTATGTCTCGACCCAGACCCATTCGTCTGTCGCCAAGGGGCTGGGCATATTGGGCCTGCTGCCCGATCAGCTGCGCAAGGTGGCGGTGGATGCCGATCGCCGGCTCGATCCCGCGGCGCTCGCCGCGGCGATCGCCGCGGACCGCGCCGCCGGACTGCTGCCCTTCGCCGTGGTCGCAAGCTGCGGCACCACCAATACCGGCAGCATCGACGATCTTCACGCCATTGCCGATCTGGCGGCAGCCCAGGGCGTCTGGATGCATGTCGACGGCGCCTATGGCGCCAGCGTCGCACTTTCCAATCTCCATCGCGCCCTGACCGACGGGTTGGGTCGCGCCGACAGCATTTCGTGGGATGCCCATAAATGGCTGTTCCAGACCTATGGCTGCGGCATGGTGCTGGTGCGCGATCGCATCCATCTGATCGAGAGTTTCGCCAACAATGCGGAATATCTGCAGGATGCGATCGCCGATATCGAGATACCCAATTTCTGGGATTACGGCGTCGAACTCACCCGCCCGGCCCGCGCGATGAGATTATGGTTCACGCTGCAGGTGATGGGCGAAGTTGCGCTGGGCGATGCGATCGATCATGGCTTCGCGTTGGCCGAGGCGCTGGAAGCGCAATTGCGGCTGATGTCGGACTGGCAAATCCTGTCGCCCGCGCAGCTCGGCATCGTCACCTTCCGATATGCTCCCGCCGGCCGCGACGCGGCGGGGCTGGACGCGCTCAACACACTCATCGCGCGGCGCATGGTGGATGATAATGTCGGCGCTCCGCTCACCACCCGGCTGGACGGGGCGGTAGTGATGCGCGCTTGCACGATTAGCCCAGCAGCTTCCACGGACGATATCCGGTCTATGGCGGTGGCAATGGATGCGCTGGCCATGCAGATCGCTGCAACAGGCGGTTGAGCGTGCGCGCCGCGGGGATATTCGACAGGAGCGCTGTCAGGCCAACGGGGCACACTTGAATCCTGAGCACCATCTCATTGACCGAAAGACCTACAAGGAACGCTGTTCAGCTGCCTTTGCGGACTGGCAAAATCTAGCGCCTTAGCTGTCAGCTTCAAAGACCTGGCCTCACCATGTGCAGAGCGGTTCGCGTTAGACTGACAGCTCCGCCAGCCAGTCGTTCTCTTCGGACAAGCGCACGGCGCTCCAGGCAAAAACGGCGCAGTTCTGCGGTCTTCAGCGCTGGAATGCCATCTCGTCGACCGAGAGACCTGCTCGGCCGCCCTGGCTGAGTGGCAAATCCTGGTGTCCTAGGCTGGCAGCTTCAAAGACAGAGGCCCGTCAAGTGGAGAGCGGGTCGCGTTAGGCTGGCAGCACCAGCCCGCCCGCCTCGATGCTCGCGCGCAGATAGTTTCCGCGTGCGCCGGAACATCGGTGCCGCGACGATCGGCAGGCGCAGCCGTCCGCGCAGCAGGTGCGGCAGCGGCATGGCGGGATCAGTGCGTGCGCGTGTGGGGCTCGCCCGGCCCGCCCTCCATGTCGCGCGCGACGAAGAAGGATCCGGCGAGGAAGCAGGCGGCGCTGGCAAGGTAGATCGGGCTGATCGCGACCAATGCGTAGCGCAGGCCGATCTCGCTGCTGCCATGCGCGTGCGTGAACAGGTCGCTGACATAGCCCAGCGCCATCGGACCGAAGCCGAGGCCGATGATGTTGATGAGGAAGGTGCTGATCGCCACGATCGTCGCACGCATCGCCAGCGGCGCGATGCTCTGGTTGAGCACCATGTTGGGCGCGACCCAGAGCGTCGTCATCATGGTGGGGACGAGTAGCAGCACCAGCGCGACATGCCATTCGGTCGACGTGACCGCCGCGATGTGGAAGGGCAGCGCAATCAGCATCCCGACCGCGGGTACGATCAGGATCGCCCGCGGATTGCGTGCGCCGAACTTGTCGGCCAGCCAGCCGCCGCCGAACGTGCCGATGAGCCCTGCCGCGCCGGAAGCTGCGCCCCAGGCCAGCCCGACCTGGCCGAGCGAGAGGCCGAAGGAGCGCATGAAGAAGGACGGGAACCAGTATTGCAGGCCGAGATTGCCGAAGGCGGCAAGGCAGCCCCCGCTGACCAGCAGCACGAAGGTGCGCTTGCGGCCGATCGTGCGCAGCACTTCGCCGAATGACGGTCGGTCGGCGGGATCCACGGTCTGACCGTCGACGTGGCCGCGGATCGGTTCCTTGACGGTGAGGCGGAAGATCACCGCCAGCAGCACGCCGGGCAGCCCGACGAGCAGGATCGCGATGCGCCAGCTGAACAGGTCCGCCATATAGCCGCCGACGGCGAGGCCCACCGCCACGCCGATCGGCGATGCCAGCGCGAACAATCCCATCGCGCGGCCGCGCTCGCTCTTGCGGAAGAGGTCCGCGATGATCGACTGGGACGGCGGACCCGATCCCGCCTCGCCCACGCCCACCGCGAAGCGCGCGAGCAGCAGCTGGATATAATTCTGCGCCAGACCGCCGATCGCGGTCGCGCCGCTCCACACCACCAGCGCGGCGGTGATGATGTTGACCCGCTTCGTCGCGGGCCGATCCGCATAGCGCGCGATCGGGATGCCCGCGATCGCATAGAGCGCCGCAAAGGCGAAGCCGGTCATCAGCCCCAGCTGCCAGTCGGCGAGATGGAATTCGGCCTTGATCGGTTCCTGCAGGATCGTGACGATCTTCCGGTCGATCATGTTGAAGATGTAGATCAGCGTCAGCATGACGAGGATGTAGCCGCGCCCGCCGGCCAGCCCCCCGCCCGATACGACCCCGGTCACGGGGACGTCCGTTGCAGCGACGGCGGTATCGGCTCGTGATGGCGGCATGATTATTCCTCTCCGACGTCAGCTTCTCAGCCGTGCTCCGCCATCACCACAAGCAAGGAGGAAGCAGGCTGCTGACTAAATGTTGGTCGCCGTGGTGCCTTGTCTCGCGCTGGCGTTCCAGACGATTTCTTGGTCTGCTGCCAATGTATCGGAGGTAGCGGCGGCGGCACGGTCGGACGCAAGCTGCCCCAAAAGCGCAGAGAGGTTCGAAACACATGGCGGAACAGCCGCTCGAAGGAATTCGCGTACTGGATCTGAGCCGCGTGCTGGCCGGTCCCTGGGCCGGGCAGATGCTCGCGGATCTGGGCGCGGAGGTCATCAAGGTGGAGCGGCCGGTGACCGGCGACGAGAGCCGCGTCTATGGCGCGGCCTTCCTGAAGGCGACCGACGGCAGCACGGTGCGCCAGACGCCGACCTTCCTGGCCGCCAACCGCAGCAAGAAATCGATCACCGCCAATCTCGCGAGCGAAGGCGGCCAGCAGCTCGTACGCGATCTGGTCGCCACCGCCGACATATTGATCGAAAATTACAAGGTGGGCGATCTCGCCCGCCGCGGGCTGGATTATGAGAGCCTGAAGGCGATCAATCCACGGCTGATCTATTGCTCGGTCACCGGCTTCGGCCAGACCGGCCCCTATCGTAAGCGCCCCGGTTACGATCCGATCGCGCAGGCGATGAGCGGTTTCATGAGCACCACCGGCATTCCCGACGACGAACCCGGCGCCGGACCGATGAAGGCGGGGCCCAGCATCATCGATCTGGCGACCGGCCTCTACGCCGATATCGCGATCCTGGCCGCGCTCTACCGACGCGACGCCCGTGGCGGTCCGGGCGAATATATCGACATGTCGCTGCTCGATTGCGGCGTCGCCTTCACCTCGCATTACGCCATGCAGTACATGCTGACCGGCGAGCAGCCCAAGCGCGTCGGCACGATGGGCGTCAGCGGCATGCCCGGCGGCGTCTTCTCCTGTGCGGACGGCCGGATCATGCTGGCCGCGGGCACCGATCGGCTGTTCCCGAAATTCTGCGCGATCATCGGCCGCGAGGATCTGCTGACCGACCCCCGCTTCTCGTCCAACGGCCTGCGTGTCACCAATCGCAAGACGCTGGTTCCCATCCTCAACGAGGCGCTGGCGAGCTGGAAGCTCGCCGACCTCTACGACACGCTCAACGCCGCCGGCGTCCCCTGCAGCCCGGTCAACGACATCCCCGGCGCCTTCGCCGATCCGCAGGTGACCGAGCGGCAGATGGTCCGCACCGTGCCGCATCCGGCGGCCGGCGAGATCCGGCTGCTCGCCAATCCCATCCGCTACGCCACGATGAGCACCAACGAGCATCGTGCTCCGCCGATGCTGGGCGAACATGAAGACGAGATCCTGACCGGGCTGCTGGGATATGACAGCGGCCGCATCGCGGCGCTGCGTGCGGCGGGAGACATTTGATGAGCGAAGAGCATATCCATGTCGTCGAGCGCGGCCCGATCCTGGAGGTCACCCTCGACCGGCCGGAGAAGCTGAACGCGATGACCCCCGCGATGACCGGCGCGATCTCGAAGGCGGTCGACGAACTGGGGCGCCGCCGCGATCTCAGGCTGATGTTGATTCGCGCCAAGGGGCGCTATTTCTCCGCCGGGTCCGATTTCGTCGGCGGCGGCATTCCCGATTTCCAGGGCAGCACCATGGAGGCGCGCCACTGGTATCGCGGCGGCACGGACCGCGAATCGCTCCAGTCGATCAACGACAAGATCGAGGCGGTGGAGAAGCCGGTGGTGGTCGCGCATCATGCGCCCTGCCTGGGCGGCGCGCTGGAATTGTCGCTGTCCTGCGATTTCCGGCTGGCCGCGAAGAGCGCGAAGTACGGGCTCCCCGAAATCGATCTCGGCCATTTGCCCGGATCGGGCGGGATGAGCCGGATGACACGGCTATGTGGCCCGCACTGGGCGCGCTGGCTGGTGATGGCAGGTAAGTGGATCGACGCCGATCTCGCGCTGACCATCGGCCTGGTCCATCAGGTGTTCGAGGACACGGTATTCGATGCGGAAGTGGACGCGTTCTGCCAGCATCTGCTCGCCCGCCCGACCGAGGCGATGGCGCTCGCCAAGCTGATGATCGAGATCGCCACGGACAATGATCGCGCGCATGGCCGCAATCTCGACCGGATCGCCAATTCCATCCTGTTCCAGACGCCGGAGACGCATGCGCGCATGCAGGCGTTCCGCGATCGGAAAAAGGGCGGACCGAAGACCGGGTCGACCGAATGAGGCTGAGCTACACCGCCGAGGACATCGCCTTTGCCGCAATGGTCTCGGACTGGATCGCACAGGCCCTGCCGCCCGAACTCGCGCGCAAGACCTATGCGGGCGAACGGTTCGACCGCGAGGAATATCTGGCCTGGCCGCACATCCTGCGCGCGCGGGGTTGGTCGATGCCGTCCTGGCCGAAGGACTATGGCGGCCCGGGCTGGACGCTGGTCCAGCGCCATCTGTTCGGCGAGATCGCGACCGTCGCGGGCGCGCCCTATATCCGGTCGATGCCGGAGAAGATCGCCGGCCCGCTGCTGATGGCCGTCGGCACACCCGCGCAAAAGGCGCATTACCTGCCGCGCATCCTGAATTTCGAGGATCATTGGTGCCAGGGCCTGTCCGAGCCCGGCGGCGGATCGGACCTCACCGCGCTCAGGACGCGCGCGGACCGCGACGGCGATCATTGGGTGATCAACGGCGCCAAGATCTGGACGAGCGACGCGCAGAATTCGACGCTGATGCTGGCGCTGGTCCGGACGGACCAGAGCGGCAAGGGTGCGCGCGGCCTGTCCCAGATCATCGTGCCCCTGGATAGCCCGGGCATCACCATCCGCCCGATCCTCCACATGAGCGGCGAGCATCATTTCAACCAGGTCTTTCTCGACGACGTCCGCGTGCCCGTCGCCAACATCGTCGGCACCGAAGGCGATGCGTGGCGGGAGGCCAGGACGATGCTGGCGCTCGAACGGTTCAACTTCGCGCGGCTCGGCGAATCGAAACGTCATCTCGTGCGGCTCAAGGCGCTGGCGCGCAGCGAGCGCGACGGCGATCGGCCCATGATCGAACATCCGCTGTTCAGGGCACGCATTGCCGAAGCGGAGATCGCGCTCGACGCGCTGGAGATGACGACCCTGCGCCTGCTCGACGCCGAACAGGCGGGCCGGCCGCTGGGCGGCGGCGCGAACATCGTCAAGATCAAGGGTGCCGATGTCGAACAGGAATTGCTGCGGCTGATCGCCGACATCATGGGCCCCAATGCGGCGCCGTTCGATGTGCGCGCGCGGATCACCGGATCGCCGCTGCCCGCCGACGCGGCGAAGCGGGCCAGCATCGCGCTGCCCGCCTGGCTGGAATCGCGCACCTTCTCGATCGCGGGCGGATCCAGCGAGATCCAGCGCAACATGTTCGCCCGGCACAAACTGGGGCTCGGCCACGCATGAATTTCGAGCGCACCGAAGAACAACGGCTCCTGGCCGAAAGCGCCGGCCGGCTAGCGCGCGACCGCTTCGCCTATCTCGACCGGATCGGCCAGTTCACCGGCAACGTCGATGCGGTCGCCGAGGATTGGGATGCGATCGCCGCGCTCGGCATCTGCGCGATCCTGATCCCCGAGGTGCATGGCGGCCTGGGAGGATGCTTCCACGACATCGCACCCGCGCTCGAAGCGTTCGGCGCGGCGGCGGTGTTCGAACCGGTGACCGCCACCGCCGTGGTCGGCGCCGGCCTGATCGACGCGCTGGGTTCGCCCGCGCAGAAGGACGCGCTGCTGCCGCGGATCGCGGCGGGCGACTTGCGCATCGGCCTCGCCACCGCCGAACGGCATTCGCGATACCGGTTCGATCATGTCGATACGCGCCATGCCGATGGCCGGCTGACCGGCGCAAAGACGCTGGTCTTCGGCGGGGCCACCGCCGAGCTCTTCGTGATTTCCGCACGCGACGAGGATGGCGCGCTGTCGCTGTTCCTGGTCGAGCGCGGCGGGGACGGCGTGGTCGTACAACCCTATCGCAACATCGACCTGAGCGGCGCCTGCGACCTGACGCTCGACGCCGCACCCGCGCAGCGGCTGGGGCCGGCGGGTTCGGCCGTCGTCGCGCTCGAACAGGCCGCCGACCGCGCCATCGCGGCACTCGCCTGGGAAGCGGTCGGCGCGATGACCGCGCTGCACGAGATCACATTGGAACATCTCAAGACCCGCCACGCCTTCGGAAAGCCGCTAGGCGGCTTTCAGGTGCTGCAGCATCGTATCGTCGACATGGTGACCGCGACCGAACTCGCACGCTCGATGGCGATGCGGGCGGCCGATCGCGCGGACAGCCCTGATCCCGAAGAACGCGCGCGCGCGATATCTGCGACGAAGGTCCAGATCGGTCGCTCAGGCCGCTTCGTCGGCGAACAGGCGGTCCAGCTTCACGGCGCGATCGGCATCACCATCGAACATCCGGTGGGCTATTTTCACAAGAAGCTGGCGGTGATCGACCGGCTGTTCGGCGATGTCGAACATCATCTCGCGCGGTACGCCGCAGCCTCCGGATATTGATCGAATCGAAGAAGGGACAAGCATGCTTCCACCACCCATATTGGTCGAACCGGACGACCGCCGGATGCTGCGCCAGAGCGTCGCGGACTATGTCGCGGATGCCGGCCGGGCCGATCTGGTGCGCGACCGGCGCAAGAGCCCGGACGGTTTCGACCGTGCGATCTGGCGCGAGATGGCGGGTCTGGGCTGGCTCCAGCTCGCCGTGCCCGAGGCGCAGGGCGGGCTCGGCATGAGCTTCGGCGACCTGGCCGCGCTCCACGAGGAATTCGGCAAGGCGGCGATGCCCGAACCGGTGATCGCGGTCGGCGTGCTCGCGATCGGTGCACTGTCCGCAAGCGAAGACGCAGCGCTGCGCGAGGCCGAATTGCCGCTGCTGATGTCCGGCGAACGCATCGCCACGCTCGCCTGGCAGAGCGGCGCCCATGGCTTCACCTCCGACGCCGTCGAGATCGAGGCACGGCTGGACGGCGACGGTTACCGCCTGACCGGAACCGCGGCCTTCGTACCCGTCGCGGGCAGCGCCGACGCGTTCGTCGTCGCGGCGCGGCTGGACGGCAGGGTGGTGCTCTCATGGGTGGAGGCGGGCGCCGTCTCCATAGAGACCCGCGCCAATGCCGATTATGCGCCGTTGGGCACCGTGACCTTCGACGATGCGCCGGGCCGGATCCTGGCCGGTCCCGAAACGGGCGCCGCGCTGCTCGACCGGCTGCTCGATCGCGGCCGCGTCGCGGTCTGCGCCGAAGCGGTGGGCGTGATGCACCAGACATTGGTCTCGACGCTCGACTATCTGCGCACGCGCGAGCAGTTCGGCCGGCCGATCGGCAGTTTCCAGGCGCTCCAGCACCGCGCGGTGAACCTGTACGTCCAGCTCGAACTGTCGCGATCGATCGTGCTAAAGGCGGCGGCGGCGATCGATGCCGGGCTTGCCGAGGTCCCGCGCCTCGTCGCCCAGTGCAAGGCGCGCTGCGCCGAAGCCGCGATCCAGGTCGCGGGCCAGTCGGTCCATCTGCACGGCACGATCGGCTTCACCGAGGAACTCGACCTGTCGATCCTGATCCGCCGCGGCCATGCGCTGTCGGCCTGGCTCGGCAATGGCGACGCCAGCGTGCGCCGTTACATCCAACTCCGCTGGCCCGAGGGAATCGCCGCATGACCGAGACGATCGACTATAATGCACTGAGCGACGACGCGCTGCGCGACATGGTGATCGACTATGTCCGCGCCGAATGCCCGCCCGACCTGCTGCACTGGAACGGGCGCGGTGGCTGGCACCGCGTCGCGCCCTGGCTGAAGAAGCTGGCCGAGCGCGGCTGGATCGCGCCGAGCTGGCCGGTCGAACATGGCGGAATGGGGCTGAACGGCCCCAAGCAGATCGTCTTCCACGAAGCGCTCGACCTGTCCGGCGCGCCGCGCACTTCGGGCAACGGTCCACAGATGCTGGGGCCGCTCGTCATCAAGTTCGGCACGCCCGAGCAAAAGGCGAAGTTCCTGGCGCCGATCGTGAAGGGCGACGTGCTGTGGTGCCAGGGCTATTCCGAACCCAATGCGGGATCGGATCTCGCCTCGCTCAGCACCAAAGCCGAGCTGGACGGCGGCCATTGGGTGCTCAACGGCCGCAAGATCTGGACGACCTGGGCGCATCAGTGCGACTGGATGTTCCTGCTCGCCCGCACCGGCAAGGGCCCGAAGAAGCAGGACGGGATCAGCTTCATGGTCGTCGACATGAAGACGCCCGGCATCACCCCACGGCCGATCGAGACGCTGACCGGCGCCGCGGAATTCTGCGAGGTGATCTTCGACGACGTCCGCGTGCCGAAAGAGAACATCATCGGCGAGGTCGACAAGGGCTGGGGCGTCGGCAAGGCGCTGCTCGGTTTCGAGCGGCTCTATATCGGCAGCCCCAAACAGGCGCGCGACATGATGATCAAGCTGCGCCAGGCGGCGAGCCGGCGCGGCATGGAGCGCGATCCGCTGTACCTGCGCGACTATGCGGTGCTCGCGCTCGACATCGCCGATCTCGAAGCCGCCTATGAGCGGTTCCGCGAAGTGGTGAAGCAGGGCGGATCGCTCGGCGCCGAAGCCTCGATCCTCAAGATCTGGGCGATGGAGACCTATCAGCGCGTGTCGGACATGCTGCTGCGCGTCGCCGGAGAGGAAGCCGCTTTGCTCGATCCGATCGACGACGCGAACGGCGAGCTCGAGATCCTCGCCCCGCACCTCCATTCGCGCACCGCGACGCTCTATGCGGGCACCAACGACATCCAGCGCAACGTCGTCGCCAAGGCGGTGCTGGGGCTCCCGACCTGATCCCTTTCAGGAATGGTGAGCATGGGAAAGGCCGCCGGATCGGATCCGGCGGCCTCTTTTTTGGGGTGAAGCCGGCAAGTTTGGGCATGCCCCAGACCCGTCCATCCGAGGCAGGCTTCGCTACGCTGCTGCGCAGCTACTCAGGCTTTCCTCAGGATGGGCGGTTGTAGGCAACTCAGACGACAGGCCGGCGCTTTAAGCGCCCGGGAACAGCAGCCGCGCATTCTCGACGAAGAACTTGCGGTCATAATCCTTGCCGACGCTGTTCATCGTCTTCTTGAAGCGCGCGATCGGATTGCGCGTCCCCTCGACATGCGGGAAGTCGGTCGAGAAGACATAGACGTCCTCCAGGCCGTGGCGCTCGACCATCGTGTCGATATTCTCGTGCCAGAAGGGCGTGATGCGGACGTTGCGCGCGATATAGTCCTTGGGGCGCAGCGGATAGGTAACGCCGACCTTGGCGAGCAGTTCGACATGCTGTTCCATGCGCTCGGCCATCGGGCCGAGCCAGCCGGCGCCACATTCGATCACGCCGAAACGCAGCCGGGGAAAACGTTCGAACACGCCGCCCATCACGAGCGAGATCAGGTAGGTTTCGACCGGCAGATGCGCGACGAGCATGAAGAAGGGGCCGATCGCCTCTTCCGCGCCCGGGCGCATCGCAAAGCTCGCCTTGAGCGCCTTGGCTTCCGAGAATTCGCGCGGCGGGATGACGGGATCGTCGGCTTCGCTGGTGAGCAGGCCGCCCGAGCTCAGATGGAGCAAAGCCGGCACGTCGGCCTCTTCCAGTCGCGCCCAGAACGGATCCCAGACCTCGTTCGCCGGCGAGACGCCGCCGGGCGCCGACGCGCAGGAGAGGATGACGCCGGTGGCGCCCAGCGCAAGGACCCGCTCAAGCTCTGCCAGCGCCGGCCCGACCTGGCTCATGTTGATCTGGCAGACCGCACGGGCGCGGCCCTTCGTCGCTCTGGTCCAGGGAATGACGAAATCATTGTAACGGCGGACGGCGGCGCGGGCGGCGTCCGAATCGATCCGCAGTTCGCGCAGCGCGGTGTTGGGGAAGACGAGCTGTTGCGCGACGCCCATCGCGTCCATCGCCGCGACGCGTTCATGCGCGTCATAGGCGCCCAGCGCCCCCAGCCCCTTGACGTTCCACACGTCGGTCTTGCCGGCTTCCTTGTCCTTGCGGAACTGATCCGACGCATATTGATTGCGGACATGGTCGAGCACGAAGCCGCCGCCGATGTCGCCGACGATCTCCGCCATCACCTCCGGCTCCATGTAGAGATGGGCGTCGCAGTCCAGGATCTCGCCCGTGAAACCGATTTCGGCAGCCGGCGCTTGCATCAGCTCCAGATTCATCTATCTCTCTCCTTGGTCGACTATTCGACCAATCATACGTTAAATCGAACAACGTGCAAGGGGAGAGGCAATGGGATTTGCACGCGACATCGGCGTGATCGACACGATGCTGGACCTGCCGCGCGGCGAGAGCGACTGGAGCAAGCGCTATTCCGGGCTGCTGCGCGACAGGGAAAGCCGGGCCGGCGCCTTCGCCCATCCCGCCGGCTATATGTTCAAGGATCCCGTCGATCCCGCGCGTATCGTCGATCCGATCGGCGACACGCTGCGCGGCATGGACGCCCATAATATCGACAAGGCGCTGATCTCTGTCGGCGACGATCTTTCGCTGACCGCGCTCACCCATCATCCCGACCGGTTCCTGGGCCAGGTGATGGTCGATCCCAATGACGGCATGGACGCAGTCCGGCTGCTGACCCGCGCGGTCGAGGAATTCGGTGCGATCGCGGCGAGCTTCTTCCCCTGCGGCGTGAACGTGCCGATCGACGACAAGCGCGCCTATCCCATCTATGCCAAATGCGCCGAGCTCGACATTCCGATCTTCATCAATGTCGGGGTGCCGGGACCGCGCATGCCCTATAAGCCGCAATATGTCGGCCTGCTCGACGAGGTGTGCTGGTTCTTTCCGGACCTGCGCATCGTGATGCGCCACGGCGCCGAGCCTTGGACCGACCTGGCGGTCAAGCTGCTGCTGAAATGGCCGAACCTCTATTATTCGACCAGCGCCTTCGCCCCGAAATATTTCCCGAAGGACATCGTCGCATTCGCCAACAGCCGCGGCGCGGGCAAGATCCTTTACGCCGGCTATTATCCGTCCGGGCTCAGCCTGGAGCGCAGCTTCGCCGAGCTGCCCGGCGTGCCGTTCAGAGACGAGGTGTGGCCGCTCTTCCTGCGCGAGAATGCGCTGAAAGTGCTCAAGCTGGAGGAAAAGCCATGACCGAGGGGATCACGCTCACGCGCGAAGGATCGACCGCGATCCTGACGCTCGACCGGCCGGAGCGGCGCAACGCCTTCACCCGCGACATGCGCATGGCGATGCTCGCCGAGATCGAGGCGCTCAACCTGGACGATGGCTGCCGTGCGGTGATCCTGACCGGTGCGGGCGGCCATTTCTCGGCGGGCGCCGATATCTCGGGCGTCGGCAAGAGCGAGGCGCCCTGGACGCTCATCAAGACACGCGAGAATATGGCGGAGGTCCACCGGCTGGTCCGTGCGATCGTCGCATCGCCCAAACCGTTCATCGCGGCGGTCGAGGGGCTGGCGTTCGGCGGCGGCTTCGCGCTGGCGGCCGCGTGCGACCAGCTTATCGCCGCGGAGACCGCGCGTTTCGGCGCGGCCTTCTGCAAGCTCGGCCTGATCGGCGACATGGGGCTGATGTGGTCGCTCAAGGAGCGCGTCGGCCTGGCCCGCGCCAAGCGGCTGATCCTGCTCGGCACCGAAGTGAGCGGGGCGGAAGCCGGCCGGATCGGACTGGCCGACGAGGTGGTCGAAAGCGGCGGGGCTCGCGACCGCGCACGCGCGCTGGCCGACCAGTTCGCGGAAGTGGCGCCGCTGTCCATGGCCTATACCAAGGCGAGCTATGCCCGGGGCATCGACGGCATCGAGGACGCCTTCGCGTGCGAGGTCGACTATGTGCCGATCCTCAACCGCACCGAGGACTTCAAGGCGGCGGTCCAGGCGTTCCAGACCAAGACCCGGCCCGTCTTCACCGGGCGGTGACGCGCCACCAGTCCACGCCGTCCGCGTCGCGGGCACATGTCGCACGCCCCTCCGCTGCCAGCCGGCGGAGGCAGGCGATGACCTCGCCCGTCGCGGCGCCGATGCGATGCGGGCCGATCGGCCGGCCGAACGCGGTATCGAACAGGTCGATCGCACGCAGCGGACGATCGAGCGCCGCCGCGATCCGCGCGATCATCGCGTGATGGCCGGACCGCATCTCCGCGACGCGCGCATGAAGGCCATGAAAGGGATCGCCATGGGAGGGCAGGAGCAGCACATCGTCGGGCACCGCCGCCTCGATCGCGTCCAGCCCGTCGAGCCAGACGCCGAGCGGGTCGGTTTCGGCATCGCCGGGCCACACGCCGACGCTGGCGGTGATCCGTGGCAGCACCTGGTCGCCGGCGATAAAGACGCGGCGGTCGGCGCAATGAAAGGCGGCATGCTCGGGGGAATGGCCGGCACAGCCGATGATGCGCCAGGGCGTGCCGCCCATCGCGATCGTGTCGCCCGCGTAAACCGGTTCGAAGGCGGGCGGCAGCGGCAGATAGAGATTGCGGAAACCCGCCAGCCGATCGAGCCAGTGCGCAGTAGTCGGCGGATCCCAGCCGGCGGCGGCGTAGAAGCGCCGCGCCTCATCGGCGCCGTCGGCGACCGCACGCAGCGCGCCCGCCTGCTCGCCCGGCGTCATCAGCAGCGGCGCGTCCAGGTGCCGGGCGAGCCAGCCCGCCTTGCCGAAATGATCGGGATGGCCATGGGTGATCAGGATCCGGCCGACCGGACGGCCGGACAGCGGGCCGGCGAATGCGCGCAGCCAGGCCGCTTCGGTCGCCGCGTCGCCCAGGCCGCAATCGACCAACGTCCACGCATCGCCATCATCGATCGCCCAGACATTGATGAAGCCGAGCGGCCCCTGCAGCGGCATGCGCAGCCAGCCGACCCCCTTGGCCGCCCACGTCATCGATCCATCGCCGATCGCCGGCGCCGGCATCCCGCTTGCGTTCATCGCCCCGCTATTCCGCAAAGACCCGGCGCGACGAACCGATCATGCGGCGGCGGCGGACCGCGTAAAACGCAGCCGGTTTGACAGTGCCGCCAAGCTTTGGGATCAGGAGCCGGCCTCGGCGCCTGTCCCGTCCCCCTCTTTCAAACAGGTCGCAATGCCAAAACCCCTGTCCAATCCAACGGCCCGCGTCCTCCAGATCATGGAGTTCATGGCGATTCGCCCGCTGGAGACCTATGGGCTTTCGGAAATCTCGCGCAGCACAGGGATGAGCAAATCCACCTGCCTGTCGATCCTGAACACGCTGGTCGACGCGGGCTATGTGATCCAGCATCCGGTGCAGCGCTATTATTCGTTCGGCCCGGCCGCGATCGCGGTGGGACAGGCGGCGCTGATGCGCTTCCCCGACGTGTCCGACGTGCTTCCCGTGCTGCGCAGGCTGGCGCGCGAAACCGGCATGACCGCAACCTGCGAAGCGCTGGCCGGCGACCAGCTCGTCGTCGTCGCATCCGCCGGGCGCGGCGATCCGATGAGCGGCGTCGGCCGGACCGGCGTGCGCCTGCCCTTTTCACCGCCCTATGGCGCGCCCTTCGGCGCGACGATCACGCGCCCCGCTTTCCAGGACTATCTCGACCGCGCCGATCCGCCACTGAGCGAAGAGGACGTGACCCGGCTCGTCCACTCGTTCGAGACGGGCCGGCGGCGCGGTTTCTTCATCGGGCTGGATCTGCCCGAGGATCATCCGCTCCACGATCGGCTGGTCGAGGCATGGGGCGCCCGCTCGCCCGACCGCGAGATCCAGGCGATCGCCGGAGCGCGGCGGATCGCCGGCTATTTCCTGGACGAGATCGACCCCGACAAGACCTATGCCGTCGCGTCGATCGCCGCGCCGGTCACCTCGCGCGCGGGCTCCGTCGATATCGCGCTGGCGCTGCTGACCTTCGGCTGGCGCGCAAGGGGTTCGGAGCTGGAGACGGTCGCGCAGTCACTCGCCGCCGCCGCCGATGCGGTTGCCGCGGCGCGCACCGACTGACGGATAAGTTGGGGCGCGACGTCCCACATTAGATGCCCGGTCCGTACGGCCGTGCTTGGACAGAAGAGCCTTAGCGTCCCTCGAATGTCGGCGTCCGGCCCGCGACGATCGCGGCGGTCGCTTCGGCATGGTCGCGGCTCTGCATCGACAGCATTTCCCAGGCCAGGCCGGGGTCGAGCACGGCGTCCATCTGCATCCGGATGCCGCGATTGACGACCATCTTCGTCCATTGCACCGCCAGCGGCGGCCTCGCCGCCAGTTCGGCCGCGATCTCACGCGCGTGCGCCAGCACCTCTTCGGCCGGGGCGACATGGTTGATCAGCCCGAGCGCATGGGCCTCGTGCCCGCGCAGCAGCGTCGCGCGCATCAGCAATTCCTTCGCCCGGTTGGGGCCGATCAGCAGCGGCCAGAAGATCGCGCCGCCATCGCCCGCGACCAGGCCGACATTGACGTGCGTGTCGCCGAACTTCGCGTCGCGCGCGACCACCGATATGTCGGCCGCCAGCGCCAGCGTCGCGCCCAGGCCGGTGGCATGACCGTTCACCGCGGCGACGATCGGCTGGGGAACCTCCAGCATGTTGACGATCAGCCGGCGCGCCGAGGCGCCGATGTCGAGCAGGTGCGCCCAGCCTGCCTCCGTGCCCGCGCGCGCGGCCATCGCGTCGATGTCGCCCCCGGTCGAGAAGCATTTGCCCGCGCCGGTGAGGACGATTGCGCGCACGTCCCTGCGCGCCGCCAGCGCGACCCAGATCCGTTCGAGCGAATCATGCGTGGTGCGGTCGATCGCGTTGCGCGCGTCCGGGCGATCGATGGTCAGGGTGGCGATGCCGGCGTCCACCGCCAGTGCCAGGCCAGGATAGTCGTCTGAAGCCATGTCTTGTCCCTTCCCATGATGCGATTCACATGTCGCGCTTGCATATTGCTACCACTGGTCTAAAATTCGACCAACAAGAATGAAGGCGGAGAGCATGTGATGAAGAGGATGTTGCCCCCGTTGAATCCGTTACGCGCCTTCGAGGCGGCCGGGCGGCATGTCAGTTTCACCCGCGCGGCCGACGAACTGGGCGTCACGCAGACCGCGGTCAGCCGCCAGGTCGCGGTGCTCGAGGCCTATATGCGGTGCCGGTTGTTCGAGCGGCACAATTCGGCGCTGATCCTGACCGATGCGGGCAAGGCCTATCTGAAGTCGATCCAGCCGGCGATGGAGACGATCGGCGAAGCGACCGCGATGACGCGCGGCCAGTCCAACAATCTGGTCAAGGCGCGCGTCTATCTGACCTTCGCGCTGCGCTGGCTGTTGCCGCGCCTGCCGCGTTTCCGCGCCGATCATCCCAATGTGGAGATCAGCATCGCCACGTCGCTGGCGCCCGCCGATTTCGAGCGCGACGATCTGGACGTCAATATCTGCCATGGTGGCCCCGACTGGCACGGCGTCGCGAGCCACCTGATCTTCAGGGATCAGTTGACGCCGGCATGCAGCCCGTCGGTACTGGAAAAGCTGGGGCCGAACATCGCGCCCGGCGACCTGATCGGCCAGCCGCTGCTTCATTCGCGCAACCGCATCGCCGACTGGGGCGACTGGTTCCGCTTTGCCGGCGTCGACGTCCAGCTCGAACCCGGCATCACTTTCGAGACATCGAGCCTGGTCTATGAAGGCGCGCGACAGGGGTTGGGCTTCGCGCTGAGCCAGGTCAGCCTGATCAAGGGCGAGCTCGACCGGGGCGAGCTGTGCGCGCCCTTCCCCGCGATGGCGCGCGAAAGCGGCTATTATTTCCTGCACAAGACCGGCCGGATCGAAGCCAAGACGCGGATCTTCCGCGACTGGGTGATGCGCGAGGTCGCGGCCGAGGCGGCCGCAGATGCCGCCCGCTTGCAGGCGGCATCTGCGCCGGCGCTTCAGGCCGCCTGACGCGGTAGGCCGGTGTCGGCTTCAGTCGTCCGCGGGGTCGCTGGCGCCGATCGTGTCATAATCGGTCGGGATGCATACCTCGACCACGGTATAGTCGAGCGTGAACGCGGTGACGTTGTGGCGGATGCCCGCCGGGATGAACATCACGTCGCCGCGCTTCATCCGCACTTCACCCAGCCCCTCGACCCAGATGTCGAGCCAGCCGGTGAAGGGCATGAAGAACTGGTCCATGCTGTGCGTGTGCCAGCCCGTGCCGCCCGGCGGCTGGACGGCGATGCCGACGACGTGGATATGCATGCGCCGTCCGCTCGCGTCGGTCGCGCCGAGATCGCGATAGGTAAAGAAGGATCGCGGCCCGTCGCCGGTGATATAGGTTTCGGGAGTGTCGCGGGTGACGATCGGCTGGTCGGGCAGCGGCCCGGCTTCCTGAAGGCCGTGGCGTTCGCGGAACCGGTCGATATGTTCGAAGCTGCCGCTGCTGGAGAATTCGAGCGCCTCGAAACCGTCGCTATAGTCATAGATATCGGGATCGAAACCGAATGGCGGCTGGATCGCGGTATCGCCGACCTCCAGCGTCACCCGCTCGCCGTCCAGGCGCTGCAAGGTCAGCGAGCCCGCCATCACCTGCAGATAATGGAATTCCTGATCGTCGCGATACCAGCCCCTGCGCGTGCCCGCCTTGGATGCGCGGACGAGCTGCGCGTCGAGCAGGCCATGCGAGGCACCCGCGATCCCGAGCGAACGATATTCGAGCGAAGAGCCCTGTACTTTGCGCCACACCGCGGTTTCCGCCGGATGATAGCCAAAGGCCAGCGGCAGCGATCCGATCTGCGGCCGTGTTGGTACGCCTGCCATGTCTCTCTCCCTTATCGCACTTGTTCAGATCACGCCCGCGTCGCGCAAGGCCGAAATCTCCGCGTCGCTGCGCCCCAATGTGCGCAGCACCGCATCGGTATGCGCGCCGAGCCCCGGGGTCGGGCCGTTGGCCGCCGGCGTCCGCGAGAAATTGAGCGGGCTGCGCACCATCGGCAGCAGCCGGCCGTCATCCTGTTCGACCTCGATGCGAAGCCCGCGATGGACGACCTGGGGATCCGAGAAGACCTGATCGATATCGTTGATCGCGGCGCTGGGCACGCCGACCTCTTCGAACAGGGCCGACCATTGGGCAATGCTCTTTGCCGCGAGCGCGCCGTTGAGGATTTCGGTGAGCGCCTCGTGATTCTCGCGCCGGCGGCGATTGTCGGCGAAACGATCGTCGTCGGCGAGGTCGGGACGACCGATGCGACCGGCCAGTGCGCGGAACTGCCGGTCGTTGCCGCACACCAGGATCATGGTGCCGTCGGCCGCGGTGAATACGCCCGACGGAAAAGTGTTGGGCGCGCGATTGCCGGCGCGCAGCGGCACTTCGCCGCTTGTCAGATAGCCGCTGGCATATTGCGCGGTCAGCGCGAGCGAGACGTCGAGCATGGCCGCGTCGACGAACTGTCCCTCGCCCGTGCGCATACGGTGGATGAGCGCGCCGAGCACGCCTACGGCGGCGCAATAGCCGGTCGTGAGGTCGGCGACATTGACCGCGGTGCGCTGCGGCTCCCCATCCGGATCGCCGCACAGGCTCATATGCCCGGCGGTCGCCTGGAGGATCGAATCATAGGCAGGCCGCTGCGCCGACGGGCCGGTCTGGCCGAAGCCGGTGATCGAGCAATAGATGATATCGGGCGCCACCGCGCACACCGATTCATAATCCAGCCCATATTTGACCAGCGTGTTCGCCTTGTAATTCTCGACCAATATGTCGCACTCGCGCGCGAGCTCGCGCACCAGCGCGCTTCCCTCGGCCGTCGAGATGTCGATCGTGATCGACTGTTTGCCGCGATTGAGCGCCAGGAAGAATGCGGAGAGCCCCTCGACGCCTTCGACCGACGGCCGGAAACCGCGGGAATCGTCGCCCGTGCCCGGCCGTTCCACCTTGATCACGCTGGCGCCCATGTCGGCGAGAAGCTGGGTGCACCACGGACCGGATGCCACGCGCGTCAGATCGAGCACCCGCACGCCCGCCAATATCCCTGTCACGCCGTCTCTCCAACTATCATCCGGCAAGTATGAAGCGGGGCCTTTCCGAGCGACCACCAGCTAAAGCTTGGGATGCCGCCGAGAAATTGTGGCGACGACCATGGCGGCGCGCGTCGCACCTTTTGTCGGGGCGGACCCTAAAGATTGCCGCTGGCGGCCGATCGCTTCCGGTTCCTAGATCGTCCGAATGCCGGAGATGCCGGCAAGGGAGGACGACCGAGGCAGGCATGAGCGCGTTGGCATTCGAATATCCGGAAGAGATCCAGGCGCTGCTGGAGGCATTGGGCGGGTTCATCCGTGCCGAGGTGCTGCCGCGCCATCGCAGACATGCCGATCTGCTGGCCGATTCCCGGCGCAAATACCTACCCGACGGGCGTTTCTCGCCCGAAGTCTGGGACATCATCGCCGAGGTCCGCAAGGCATCTGCCGACGCCGGATTCTATGCGATGAGCGTACCGGCCGAGATCGGCGGCGGCGGCATGGGCCTGCTCGCCTATTTCGCGGCCTGGGAATATATCTCGCGCACCTGCGGTCCGCGCGACTGGCTGTCCTATTACATCATCAGCCATTGGGCGAAGGGGCCGAGCCCCGTGCTGGCGATGGCCACCCCGGCGCTGCGCGACGCGGTGCTTCCGCAGATCATGAACGGCGACAAGACGATGTGCTTCGCGCTGTCTGAGCCCGAAGCGGGATCGGACGCGGCGGGCATCCGGACGCGCGCCGTGAAGGACGGCGACGGCTGGCGGCTGAACGGCGGCAAGATCTGGATCTCGAACAGCGTCCATGCCGATTATGCGATCGTCTTCGCGGTGACCGATTCCGAAAGGGCGGCCGCGCGCAAGGGCGGGATCAGCGCCTTCTTCGTCCCCACCGATTCGCCGGGCTACAGCCTGGAAAGCACGATCAAGATGTGGGGTCAGTCGGGCACCGTCGAAGGGCAGCTCAAGTTCGAGGACGTCCGGATCGAGCCGCATCAGCTCGTCGGCGAGCTCGACAACGGTTTCAAGCTGGCGATGCTCGGCGTCGGACTGGGGCGCATGTACAATTCGGCGCGCGCCGTAGGCTATTCGCGCTGGGCGCTGAACGAGGCGTTCGAGCATATCAAGCTGCGCAAGACCTTCGGCAAGCCGATCTCGGCCAATCAGGGCGTCACCTTCCCGCTCGCCGAAAGCGCGATGCAGATCCATGCGGCACATCTGATGTCGGTCAATGTCGCGCAATTGCTCGATCGCGGCGAACCCGCGACCAAGGAACTGGCGATGACCAAATGCTTCGCCGCCGATGCGGCCAAGACCTGCGTCGACCGTTGCATGCAGGCATTCGGCGCGATGGGCTTCACCAACGAGATGTTCCTGACCGACGCCTATATCGCGATGCGCAAGATCACCATCGCCGATGGCAGCGCCGAAATCCTGCGCCGACTGGTCGCCAAGCGCATGCTCGACGGCGACATGGCGCTTTAGGACGATCATGGCGGAGGCGGTGATCCGGACGGTGGCGGACGGCGCGGGCTTCGGCCTGGCGATGGCCGGCGGCATCATATCGGCCGCTGAAGACGCCAGCATCATCGCGGGTTTCCCGATGGTCGGGTTCGTTGCCGATTACGGCCTGGGCCGGACATTGCCCAGCGCGGTCGGCGCGGTGCGCGCCAAGGACATATTGCTGACCGGCCGCAAGGTCGACGCCGCCGAAGCGCTGGCGATCGGCATGGTCGGCCGGGTCGTGCCGCGCGACGCGCGCGACGCTCAGGCGTTGACTATCGCCCGCAAACTCGCCGACGGTCCGACCGTGGCGCTCGGACTGACCAAGAAACTGATCGACCGGGGATCCGACGGCGGCATAGGCGCCCATCTGGACCGTGAAGGCTTTGCCCAGGCGACCGCGTTCGGCACGCTGGATTTCCGCGAAGGCGTCGCCGCGTTCGGCAACAGGCGCGCGCCGCGCTTCGAGGGGCGCTGACGATGGAATATGGATTCTCCGCCGAGGATCGCGCCTTTCGCGACGAGGTCCGCACCTGGCTGCGTGCCAATATCCCGAGCGAGAAGAGACCGGGCGAAGGCGCCGCGATGCGGGCGTTCGATACGGCATGGCAGCGCCGCCAGTTCGATGCCGGTTGGGGCGGCATCGCCTGGCCCACCGAATATGGCGGCCGCGGGCTCAGCCTGATGCATCAGCTGATCTGGCACGAGGAATATGCCCATGCCGGCGCCCCGCCGCCGGGATGCATGTTCGTCGCGCTCAATCATGGCGGCCCGACGCTGATGGCGCGCGGCTCCGCGGAGCAGCAGGGTTTTCACATCCCTCGGATCCTGTCGGGCGACGCGGTCTGGTGTCAGGGCTTTTCCGAGCCCGGGGCGGGATCCGATCTGGCCGGCATCCGCATGCGCGGCGTGGTCGATGGCGACCATCTGGTGGTGAACGGCAGCAAGATCTGGTCGAGCTATGCCGATGTCGCCGACTGGCAGGAATTGCTGGTGCGCACCGATCCCGATCTGCCGCGACATCAGGGCCTCGCCTGGGTGATCTGCGACATGACATTGCCCGGCATCTCGGTGCGGCCGATCCGGACGATGGCCGGCGTCACCACATTTTCCGAGGTCTTCTACGACGATGTCCGCATCCCGCTGTCCGACGTCGTCGGCGGGCTGACCGAGGGGTGGAGCGTGGCGATGTCCACTCTGTCCTTCGAACGGGGCACCGCGATGATCCCCCATCAGGTCGAGCTGCAGCGCACGATCGAGGAACTGATCGCCCTCGCCCGCGCGCTGACCGGCCCGGACGGGACCGGACGCGCGATCGACGATGACGAGATCGCGGTGCGGCTGGCGACGGTGCGCGCGGAGGTCGCGGCGATGCGCGCCATGACCTATGCCAGCATCTCGCGCGCGCAGCGCTCCCCCGTGCCCGGCCCCGAGGGGGCGATGATCTCGCTCTATTTCGCCGAGCTGTTCCAGCGCGTCCACGCGCTCGCGCTCGACATATTGGGCGCGGGATCGATCGAGCGCGCCGGTGCGGCGACCGGCTGGATCTATCGCTATCTCGACGGCTTCAAACATTCGATCGCGGGCGGCACCACCGAGATCCGGCGCAACATCGTCGGGGAACGCGTGCTCGGCCTGCCGCGAGGCGCGCGATGATCGACCTGCTGCCCGACGAGACTCAGCAGAGCCTGGCCGAGAGCTTCGCCGAAGTGCTGGCGGCAGAGGCGCCGCTGTCGCGCCTGCATGGCGACCCGCAGGGGGACCGGGCGCTGATCCGTCAGCTCGCGACGCTCGGATGGCTGGGGCTCGGCCTGTCCGAAGCGCGCGGCGGGCTCGGCTGCGGCGCGACCGAAGAGATATTGCTGATGCACGAGGCCGGCCGCCAGCTTGTCGGCCCTGGCCTCGCGGCGACCATGCTCGCAGCCCATATCGCCGATGACGCCGGCCCCTTCGTCCGTGGCGAGCGTTTCGCGGCGATCGCGATTCCCGCCGGGAACGGCAGCCATCTCCTTCTCGACGATGCTCATACCGACGCGATCGTCGCAGTGTCCGCCGGCGGCGTCGAACTCGTCGAAAGACACTGCGTGACGAACCGCACCGAAACCCGCGCGATCGACGACAGCATCGCGCTGGCGCGCGCCGCGCTCCAGGCAGGCGGCGACGTCCGGTCTGCGGGCCGGCTGACGCTGTGGTCGGCGGCCGTGCTGACCGGCATGGCCGAAGCCGCGCGCGACATGGCCACCGGCTATGCGAAACTCCGCGAGCAGTTCGGCCAGCCGATCGGCGCGTTCCAGGCGATCAAGCATCGCTGCGCGGACATGGCGCTGCGCTGCGAGGCGGCCTGGTCGCAGACCGTGTTCGCGGCGCTCGCGCTGGATGCCGGGAGCGATGATGCCGCTTTCCAGCTTGCCGCCGCGCGCCTCGTCGCGGGCGAGGCGGCGCTCGCCAATGCGCGCGGCAACGTCCAGGTCCATGGCGGCATCGGCTTCACCGAGGAATGCGACGCCCAATTGCTCGTGCGCCGGACGCAGATCTGGCTGAACATCGGCGGCAGCACGCGCATGCATCAGCGCGCCCTGCTCGCCGCGCCGGCACCGGGAAGCGACGCGTGACGCTCGCGCTCGACACCGCGATGCGCGACCTGCTCGCCGGCGATCCCGACAGCCCCTGGATCGAAACCCGGGGCCGGTGGATCGCGAAGGGCGAGGTGCGAAAGATCGCCGACGCCGTGCTCGACCGCATCGAGGCCGCCGGCATTCCCGCCACGGCGCCGATCGGGCTGATCGCGCGCAACCGCGCGCCGCATGTCGCGGCGCTCTTCGGCCTGCTGTCGCGGCGGCGCCATATCGTGATGCTCCACGCCTATCAGGCGCGCGAAAAGCTGGCCGCGGAGATCGGCGGCCTCGCCATGGCGGCGGTCGTCGGCGCGGAGGGCGACTGGGACGACGGGCTGCGCGACGGCGTTTCCGGCGCGGGCATGCTGGGCATCGTGCTGGGCGAGGATCCCGATTACGCGGTCTCGACGGTGGCGGTCACGCATTTCGCGCCGCGCGGTTTCATCGGCACCGACACGGCGATCGAGATGCTGACGAGCGGCACGACCGGCGCGCCCAAGCGCGTGCCGATCAGCTATGCGACGCTGGCCGCGGCGGTCGAGGACGCGGCGCTGGCGACCGCCCAGGCGGGGACAGCGGATATCGCCGCGCCGTTCATCCAATTCTATCCGCTCGGCAATATCAGCGGCCTGTTCGGCCTGATCACCTGCGCGGTGCGCGGCCAGCCCGTGGCGCTGCTCGAGAAGTTCGAGGTCGGCGCCTGGGTCGACGCGGTCGAGCGCCATCGCCCGTCCGCGTTCATGTCGCTGCCGCCCGCCGCGCTGCGCATGGTGCTCGATGCCGATGTGCCAAAGGCGGCGCTGGCGTCCATCCCGGTGCTGCGCTGCGGATCGGCGCCGCTCGACCCCACGCTCCAGCAGAGCTTCGAGGATCGTTACGGTATTCCGATCCTGATCAATTACGGCGCCACCGAATTCTGCGGCGTGATCGCCAACTGGACGCTTGCCGACCATCGCACCTTCGGCGCCGCGAAGCGCGGCAGCGTCGGCCGCGCCCGGCCGGGCATCGGGCTGCGCGTGACCGATCCCGACACGCGCGAAACCGTGCCCCCCGGCGGCACCGGCCGACTGGAAGTGCTGGCGGAGCGGATCGCGCCGGACTGGGTGCAGACCACCGATCTCGCGACGATCGACGATGACGGCTTCGTGTTCCTGAAGGGACGGACCGACAGCGTCATCAACCGCGGCGGATTCAAGATCTCGCCGGAGGCCGTCGCGGCGATCCTGCGCGGCCATCCCGCGGTGGAGGATGCGAGCGTCATCGGCCTGCCGGACGATCGATTGGGCGAAGTGCCGGTCGCGGCGATCGAGCTGCGCGATGGCTTCGCGACACCCGAACAGGATCTGCTGGCCGACACGGTGCGCAATGCGATCTCTCCGCAGGCTGTGCCGGTGCGGATCGCGATCCTGGATCGATTACCGCGCACCGGATCGATGAAGGTCGATCGCGCCGCGCTGGCCAGGCTGCTGCTGGAGACGCCCGCATGACCGGCGAGGCACCCGATGCCGCGTTCCGCCGCCATCTCGAGCAAGGGCGGTTCATGCTGCAGCGCGCGCGGGGCAGCGGCCGTTACATCTTCTATCCCCGCGTCGCCGAACCCGGAACCGGCGCGACCGATCTGGAATGGGTGGAGGCGAGCGGAAACGGGACCGTCCATTCGACGACCGTCGTGCGCAACAAGCCGCCGGTGCCCGATCACAATGTCGCGCTGATCGACTTGGAGGAAGGGGTGCGCATGATGAGCCGCGTCGAGGGGATCGCGCCCGACGCCGTCACGATCGGCATGAAGGTCCGCGCGCGGATCCTGCCGGGCGAGGACGGCCCCGTCATCGTGTTCGACCCGGCATGACGGCGCACGGGTTTCCGCGCGGCGCGTCCGCGATCGTCGGCCATGCGACCTTTGGCGAGGGGCAGTCGCCCGGCTATTCCTCGATCGACCTGGCGGCGATGGCGAGCGTGAAGGCGCTTGCCTCGGCGGGGCTGGCGCCGTGCGACGTCGACGCGCTGTTCATCGGCCTGCCCGACGATTTCATGTCGGGCATGACGCTGGCGGAATATCTGGGCATCCGCCCGCGCATCACCGACAACAACCGCACCGGCGGTTCCGCATTCCAGACGCATGTCGCCCATGCCGCGCTGGCGCTTGCCGCGGGCGAATGCGACGTCGCGCTGATCGCCTATGGCAGCAACCAGCGCAGCGGCGCGGGAAAGCTGGTCCGATCCAGCCTGCCGCCCACCTATGAGGGGCCGTTCAAGCCGCGCATGCCGGCATCCGCCTATGCCCTGGCGGCCGCGCGCCATATGCATCAATATGGCACCACCCGCGCGCAGCTTGCCGAAGTGGCGGTGGCCGCGCGCCAATGGGCGATGCTCAATCCCAACGCCATGATGCGCGATCCGCTGACGCTGGAGGATGTGCTGTCGGCGCGCATGGTCTCCGATCCGCTGACCGTGCGCGACTGCTGCCTGGTGAGCGACGGCGCCGCCGCGATCGTGATGGTGCGGGCCGATCGCGCCGCGGACCATGCGGTCCGGCCCGCCTTCGTGCTGGGCGCCGCATCCGCGGTGACGCATCGCGACATCAGTTCGATGCCCGACCTGACGGTGACCGGCGCGGCCGAGAGCGGCCCGCGCGCCTTCGCCCAGTCGGGCTATGGCCCCGCCGATATCGACGTGGTCCAGCTCTACGACGCGTTCACGATCAACACGATCCTGTTCCTCGAGGATCTGGGCTTCTGCGCCAAGGGCGAAGGCGGCCGCTTCGTCGCGGACGGCGCGATCGCGCCGGGCGGGCGGCTGGCGGTCAACACCAGCGGTGGTGGGCTGTCCTATTGCCATCCCGGCATGTTCGGCCTGTTCACCATCGTCGAGGCGGTGGCGCAGATCGCGAACCAGGCCGGGGACCGACAGCAGCCGGACGTCGAGCTGGCGCTTGCGCACGGCAATGGCGGCGTGCTCGCCAGCCAGGCGACGGTGATCCTGGGTTCGGCCGCGACGCTGTGACATTTGGTCAGGCGCGGAACCAACGCTCCTCGCTGGCACGGCGGGCGGACCGGGGACAAGATCGACGCGATCCCAACACGACAGGACAGCAGAGTTGAACAGCCGAACCCGCAGCGTCTATCGCCACCACGAGCTTGCGCCCATCCTTGCCCCGCGGCGCGTGGCGATAGTCGGCATCAGCCCGTCGGAGCGCGCCGCTGGCGCACGCGCGCTGGGCCAGCTCAGGCTGCTCGGCTTCGATGGCGCGATCGACCTGATCAACGCGAAATATCCCGAGATCCAGGGCATGCCCTGCCACCCGTCGGTCGCGTCGCTACCCCAGGCGCCGGATGCGGTGATCATCACCGTGCCGCAGGGCGCGGTCGAAGGCGTGCTGACGGACGCCGCCTCGGCCGGCGCGAAGGCGGCGATCATCTTCGCCGCCGGCTATGCCGATACCGGCCGTGAGGATCGCATCGCACAACAGGCGCGGCTGAGCGCGATCGCGGCCGAGACCGGGATCCGCGTGATCGGCCCGAACTGCCTGGGCGCGGTCAACTATGCCGCGGGCGCGGCACTCACCTATACCAACACGCCGCTGCTCAAGCTGGAGGACGGCACGATCGCGCGGCCGGGCGACCGTGCCGTCGGGCTGGTTAGCCAGTCGGGCGGGCTGGGCTTCGCCGCGGCGCAGGCGGTGCAGCGCGGCGTGTCGCTCAGCCATATCCTGACATCGGGCAACAGCGCCGACGTCGATATCGCCGACTATATCGCCTATCTGGCCGAAGAGCCGAGCTGCGCGTCGATCGCCTGCGTGTTCGAGGCTGTGCCCGATGCGCGCCGGCTGCTCGAGGCGGCGGATATCGCGCTGGCCGCCGGCAAGCCGCTGGTCGTGCATAAGCTGGGCACCGGCGAACAGGGCGCAGCGGCGGCCATGACTCATTCGGGCATGCTGTCCGGCGCGCATGACGCGTTCCTGGCCGCCTTCCGCCGCGCGGGCGTGACCGTGGTCGACGAATTCGAGACGCTGATCGAGACCGCCGCCTATTTCGCCAAGGCCGACCGGAACGGCGCGCAGGACGTGATCGTCCTCACCTCGTCGGGCGGCGCATCGGTGATGGCGGCGGACAAGGCGGAACTGCACGATGTGCCGCTGCCCCAGCCCGAGGAGGCGCTGCGCGACCGGCTGCAGGAACGGCTTCCCGATTTCGGCACCGCGCGCAATCCGTGCGACGTGACCGGCGGCCTCGCCAACGATCATGACGGCTATTTCGCCTGCGTCGACATGCTGATGGCCGATCCCGCCTATGGCACGCTGGTCACCGCCCATCCCTATTCCGTCCACACCGCCAATCGCGTCCGCGCCTTTGGCGAGATCGCGGCCCGCGTCGACAAGCGCGTCTGTAATGTGTGGATCACCGAATATCTCGCGGGGTCGGGGCTGATCGAGGCCGAGCGCGATCGCAACCTGATGGTGTTCCGCTCCATGGACCGCTGCTTCGCGTCGATCGCCGCCTATCGCCAATGGGTCGAGGCCCATCGGGCGCGGCAACAGCGGCCCGATGCCGCGCGGCTGGTGCCGCAATCGGCGGCCGAGCGCGCCGGCGCGCTGCTGGCGGCGGCCGAAGGCCGCATGCTGACCGAAAAGTCCGCGAAGGCGGTGCTGGCGGAATATGGCATTCCCGTCGTGCGCGACCGGCTGGTCCGTACCCCCGACGAAGCCGCCGCGGCCGCGACGGAGCTCGGCTTTCCGGTCGTGGTGAAGATCGATTCTCCCGATATCGCGCACAAGACCGAGGCAGGGGTCGTCATGGTCGGGCTGGCCGATGCGGACGCGGTGCAGGCGGCGGGCGAGCGGGTGCTGGCCAATGCCGCGGCCAATGCGCCCGACGCACAGGTTCATGGCCTGCTGGTCCAGCCGATGATCCCGGCGGGCGTCGAACTGATGATCGGCGCGAAACGCGATCCCCTGTTCGGCCAGGTAATGGTCGTCGCACTCGGCGGCATACTCGTCGAGATCCTTGGCGATCGCGTCCTTTCGACCGTGCCGGTGTCGACCGCCGAAGCGCTGTCGCTGCTCGACGGGCTGAAGGGCGGCCGGCTGCTCGACGGCTATCGCGGCGCGCCAGCGGTGGATCGCGATGCGCTTGCAGAGATCGTCGCGCGCGTGTCCGAGCTGCTGGCCGACCATGGCGATGCGCTGGAGGGGGTCGACATCAATCCGCTGCTGGCATCGGGCGACAGGATCGTCGCCGTCGACGCCTTGCTCGTCCGGCACTGAGGCCGCCCGCTACTGCCCTGATATCGTGACGGAACGTCCCGTTCCCCCAGCGGTCGTTTCCGCGGGCGCCGCGCCGGCATAGCCGGCGACGATCCTGACGAGTTCCGCCTGGCGGCCGATCCCCGTCTTGGCGAAGATCGCGCGAAGCTGCGCGCGAACGGTGGTCTTCCGAACGCCGAGCACGCCGGCGGCTTCGGCAAGGTCGAGGCCATGCGCAAGCAGCGCCACGAGGCCGGCTTCGGCCTGTGTCAGGCCGAGCAGGCGCATGATCCCATCGCGCCCGAGCAGAGGCGCGGTATCCGGATCCACGATCATCAGCATCGCTTCCGGCCGCATCGACGGATGCGCGTCGCCCGCCGGCGCGATGACCAGCGCGAGCGGCAGCTGTCCTTCGGACCGATCGACCGGCACGATCGACGGCGTGGACGGCGCCTGGCAGGCGATACGCAACGCGTCCCGAAGCACGGCCTGATCGACCGGGTTGCGTGCGGACAGGCATCCGGCAGCGATCCGCAGACCCCGGCAACCGTCGAGCATGGCGCGCGCATGCGCGTCCATCGACAGGACTCGTCCGTCGACATCGACCCTGAGCGTGACCCGGCCGCCCAGCGCAGCAAGCGTGTGGAGCGATGCGCTGCGCCGTTCTGCCGCGACCAGACGAAGATACAGTGCGAAGGCGCGCTTCATATGCGGCACCAGACCCGCCACCTCGTCGATATCGGCGTCCGAGAATTCCGGCTCGTCATGCGCACGGATCAGGCGGACCCGGACATGGCCACCGCCGGACAGCGCGACGTCGACCCCCAGGATATGCGGGGAATCGAGCGCGGTCAGAAAATGATCGTCGGGCGCATCACCCCGTCCTGCCCGCGCGGCGAAGCGCGCGAAGGTGATCGGCATGTCGGGCGGCAGGCCGGTGAAGGGGTCGATGAGATAAAGGCGCTTCCAGTATCGCGCGCGTGCCCCTGGCGCGCCGCCGGTGCGGAAGCTGGCGACCGGCACGATCGACACGCCGTCCTGAAACAGGATCGAGCATGCAAGCGAACCGAACCGGTCGCATGCATGCTCCAGGAAAGCGGACCAGGGACTGGCGTCTGAGATCCCGTCGTACAACAGGTCGATCAGCGCCGGCCTCCGATCCAATCTCCGCATCCTTCTACATGGCAGGTCTCAGAAGCCGACCGTCAGCTCGACGCCGCCCTGGCGACCGCGTCCCCAGACCTTCGATCCGTAATTGGTCGAGTCGATGCCGAACAGGTAGCGATCCTTGTCGAAAATATTGTCGATATAGGCCTCGACGCGCAAGCTGGAGACCCCGACGCCGCTGCCCAGGGGAATGTCGCGCAGTGTGAAGCGCGCATTCACGAAGCCCTGTCCGTCGGCGCGCAGCCGCTCGTTGTTCGGGCTGTTGCGGGTGAGCGGATAGAAATACCGGCCGCTCTGATAGGAGTAGTTGATCCGCGCCGTGAACACGCCGACGCCAAGATCGGGCGAAGTGTAACGGATGCCGGCATCGGTGGTCAGCTTGGAGGTCAGCGGGAAGGTCGCCTCGTTCGCCACGTTGAGATCGTTGACCCCGTCGAAGAACGGATATTCGTCGTATTTCGGCCGGACATAGCCCAGCGTTCCGTCGATCGAGAAGCCGCCGCCCAGGATCGCGTTCATTTCGACTTCCGCGCCGTAATAATTCGCGCTGCCCGCATTGGTCAGCGTCGACACGCGGTTGCCGGTGACCGCGTCGGTCACGCGGCTCGTGACCTGGAGATCGGTGTATTTGGTGTAGAAGGCCGCGACGTTGAGGCGCAGATGCCGATCGAACAGCTCGGACTTGATGCCGCCTTCGATCGATTTCACCTTTTCGGGGAGGAAGGCCTGGAAGGCGCTGCCCGGCACGAAGCCGCCGGCCTTGTAACCCGTGGCGCCGCGGACATAGAGCATCGCATTGTCGTTGACCTGATAGCTGGCGCTCAGCACGCCGCTCAGATTCTTGAACGAGTCCTTGCCGACGAAATGACGGTTCTGCACGCCGTTGAGGAAGGCATAATCGTCGATCTTCTTCTCGTCCCAGGTGTAGCGCAGGCCGCCGGTCAGTTCGAACGGACCCTGGTTGGGACGCCAGGAGACCTGGGCGAAGCCGGCGAAGGAATCGGTGCCGTAATCATAGAGGCGGCGAGCGTAACGCTGCTGCCCCAGGCCATTGGCCAGCAACTGGGTGTTCCAGTTGATATTCTCTTCCGAGAAGCGCTCGCGGAAATAGAAGAGGCCAGCGACATAATCGAAATCGCCGAGCTTGCCGAGGAACTGCAACTCCTGCGAGAACTGGTTCTCGTCCAGCGTGCGCACCGGGGTCTGCAGCGGCGTGACCTCTTCGATGACGAAGCCGCCCGGCGCCGCGGCGTTGGCGATACGGCCCAGCAGCCGCGGCTGCGACGCGGTGTTGAACGGCCGATATTCCTTGTCCCAGCGATAGGCGGTGATCGACTTGACGCTGAAGGTGTCGCCGAAATCGAAATTGAGCGTCAGCGCATGGCCGCCGACCTCGGCATGCTGCCCCTCGGTTCGATCGATGGGCATCGATTCGAGCCGATCCGGCGCGACGACGAAGGCATCGCCACCCAGGCTGGCCGACGCGTTGAAA
>Ga0209902_100314_pt1 | contig 63611 bp, 58 predicted proteins | sample FECB27metaG_FD_188304 | JGI IMG/M metagenome (GOLD analysis project Ga0209902, IMG submission 188304) | Cyanobacterial communities from the Joint Genome Institute, California, USA - FECB-27 (SPAdes) (version 2) | ecosystem: Environmental > Aquatic > Thermal springs > Hot (42-90C) > Microbial mats...
CGCGGCGGCTGCAGGCGCGGCTGCTCGATGCGCGCGCCGAGATCGTGGACGCGGTGCCGCAGGGCGGCGAGGTGCGCTTCGTGCGGCGCGACAACACGGACGAGGCAGGCATCGAAGCACTGCTCGAGGGCGCGGCCGCCGAGCCCGTGGCGCCGCGGCTCGAGGACGGTTTCATGACGCTGCTGCGCACGCAGGAAGACCCGGCGCCGAAGCCCGCCGAGCCGACCGCGCGGCAGCCGGCGCCCTCCTCCTCCACGCCCGGCGACACCGTCATCGAGGTCAAGGACCTGGTGCGCCGCTTCGGCGACTTCACCGCCGTCGCCAGCACCAGCTTCAGCGTGCGGCGCGGCGAGATCTTCGGCCTGCTGGGCCCCAATGGCGCGGGCAAGACCACCACCTTCCGCATGCTCTGCGGCCTGCTGCCGGCCAGCGGCGGGCAACTGCGCGTGGCCGGCGTCGACCTGCGCCATGCGCGCGCGCAGGCGCGCCGGCGCATCGGCTACGTCTCGCAGAAGTTCGCGCTCTACGGCAACCTCAGCGTGCGCGAGAACCTCGAATTCTTCGGCGGCGCCTACGGCCTGCGCGGCCAGCGACTGCGCGAACGCATGGACGCGGTGCTGCGCCAGTTCGACCTGGCGCGCGAGATCGACGCGCCCAGCGGCCAGTTGCCCGGCGGCTACCGCCAGCGCCTGGCGATGGCCACCGGCCTGCTGCACGAACCCGAGATCCTGTTCCTCGACGAGCCCACCAGCGGCGCCGACCCGCTCGCGCGGCGCGAGTTCTGGCGCCGCATCACCGCGCTGGCCGAGGCCGGCACCACGGTCGTGATCACCACCCACTTCATGGAAGAGGCCGAGTACTGCGACCGCATCGTGATCCAGGACGCGGGCCGGCTGCTGGCCATCGGCACGCCGCGCGAGGTGCGCGCGCAGGCGCTGGGGGACGAGCACGGCGAGCACGATGCGCGCCGCATCGACATGGAGCAGGCCTTCATCGGCATCGTCGAGAAGGCGCGCAAGGAAAAGGTGCAGCCATGAGCGGTTTCTGGTCCCGGCTGGTCTCGCTCACGCGCAAGGAGTTCCGCCAGCTGCTGCGCGACCGCAGCAACCTCGCGATCGGCATCCTGCTGCCGATGGTGCTGATCCTGATCTTCGGCTACGGCATGTCGCTCGACGTCAAGCATGCGCCGGTGGCGATCGTGTTCGAGGACGCCTCGCCCGGTGCGCAGGAGGCGATGGCCGGGCTGCAGCTCTCGCCCACGCTCGCGCCGATCCCGCTGGCCTCGATGCACGATGCCGAGCAGCTGATGCGCGAGCGCCGCATCGACGCCATCGTGCGCGTGCCCTCGGACTTCTCGCGCACGCTCGCGGCCGGCCAGGCGCGCGTGCAGGTGATCGTGCACGGCGCCGACGCGGGCCGCGCGACCATCGTGCTGCAGTACCTCAATGCGGCCATCGGCCAGTCGGCGCTGCGACAGGCCGACCGCGGCGGCAACGCGAGCGCAGCGCCCGCCATCGGCAGCGTGACGGTCGAGCAGCGCATGTGGTTCAACGCCGCCAACACCAGCACCTGGTACCTGGTGCCGGGGCTGATCGTGCTGATCATGACGCTGGTCGGCGCCTTCCTCACCGCGCTGGTGATGGCGCGCGAATGGGAGCGCGGCACGCTCGAGGCGCTGTTCGTCACGCCGGTGCGGCCGGTCGAGATCCTGCTGGCGAAGATCGTGCCCTACTTCGCGGTCGGCATGCTGGGGCTGGCGCTGTGCCTGCTGGCCGCGCGCTTCCTGTTCGCGGTGCCGATGTACGGCTCGCTGGTCGTGGTGGTGCTGAGCTCGATGCTCTACCTGGTCGTGGCGGTGAGCCTGGGCCTGGTGATCTCCTCGGTCACGCGCAACCAGTTCCTCGCCAGCCAGGTGGCGCTGATCGCCACCTTCCTGCCCTCGATGATGCTGTCGGGCTTCCTGTTCGACCTGCGCAACACGCCGCTGGCGGTGCAGGTGATCGGGCATGCGCTGCCGGCCACCTACTTCATGGAGCTGGTCAAGACGCTGTTCCTCGCGGGCGACGTCTGGCCGCTGATCTGGCGCGACTGCGCCATCCTCGCCGCCTATGCGGTGGGCCTGCTGGCGCTGGCGCGCGCGGTCACGCGCAAGCGTCTGGACTGAAAGGACCCGCACCATGCTCGACTTCCTGCTGCGCATCGCCAACCTCTGCCGCAAGGAACTGCTCGCGATCCTCAAGGACCCCGCGAGCCGCGTGATCCTGGTCGTGCCGGCGCTGATGCAGAGCCTGATCTTCGGCTACGCCGCCACCTACGACCTCAGCAACGTGCCCTATGCGCTGCTCGACCAGAGCCATGGCGGCGCGGCCACCGAGCTGGTCGCGCGGCTCGACGGCACCGGCGTGTTCCACCGCGTCGCCACGCTGCGCACCCAGGCCGACATCCGCGAGGTCATCGACACGCAGAAGGCGCTGCTGGTGGTGCAGCTCGGCCCCGACTTCGAGCAGCGGCTCGCGGCCGGCCAGCGCGCGCCGGTGCAGTTGATCCTCGATGCGCGCAACTCCAACACCGCGGGCTCGGCCGCCGGCTACGTGGGCGCGGTGGTCGAGCGCTACAACGCCGAGCTGCGCAGCCGCGCGGGCCTGGCGCCGGCGCCGCTGGCCGTGGAGTCGCGCGCCTGGTTCAATCCCAACCTCGAGACGCGCTGGAACCTGCTGCCCGGCATGATCGCCGCGCTCAGCATGGTGCAGACGCTGCTCTTGACCGCGCTGTCGGTGGCGCGCGAGCGCGAACAGGGCACCTTCGACCAACTGCTGGTGACGCCGATGTCGCCGCTCGAGATCATGGTCGGCAAGGCGCTGCCGCCGGTGCTGGTGGGGCTGGTGCAGTCCTCGCTGGTGCTGCTGGTGGCGCGCTTCTGGTTCGGCATACCGATGGCGGGCTCGCTGTTCACGCTCTACACCGGGCTGGTGTTCTTCACCGTCGCGAGCGTGGGCATCGGGCTGTCGATCTCGGCGGTGTCGGCCAACATGCAGCAGGCCATGCTCTACACCTTCGTGCTGCTGATGCCGATGATGCTGCTGTCGGGCCTGACCACGCCGGTGCGCAACATGCCCGAGCTGCTGCAGATGGCCACGCTGGCCAATCCGCTGCGCTTCGCGATCGACCTGGTGCAGCGCGTCTACCTCGAGGGCGTCGGGCTTTCGACGGTGGCGGCCAATCTCGTTCCGCTCTCGGTCATCGCCATGGTCACGCTGCCGCTGGCGGCCTGGTTGTTCCGGAACCGGCTCGCCTGAGCGCACGCCATTCCACGTCTGGAGAAGAAGACATGTCCATGCCTCATGCCCTCGCGCCGCTGGTGCTCGCCCTCGTGTTGTCGGGCTGCGCGGTCGGCCCCGACCATCGCCCCGCCGAGCCGTCGGCCCCCGCCGACTGGTCGGCCTGGCACGGCGGCGCCGATGCGCTGCTCGGCGCCGAGCGGCGCGCCGGCGCCTCGGCCGCCACCAGCGACTGGAAGGCCTTCGGCGATCCGCTGCTCGAGAGCCTGCAGGCACGCGCGCTCGCGGCCAACCACGACCTGCAGACGGCCGCCTTGCGCTTCGCACAGAGTCGCGCGCAGCGCAGCGCCACCGCGGCGCAGCGAGGGCCGCAACTCGAGGCGAGCGCGGGCGTCAACCGCCAGCGGCAGAGCGAAAGCGGCGCGGCCACGCGCATGATCGACGCGATCGGCTCGTCGGCCAGCAACCGCGAGCAGTTGATCCGCTCGCTGTCGCAGCCCTTCGATCTCTACCAGGCCGGCTTCGACGCCTCGTGGGAGATCGACCTCTGGGGCCGCGTGCGGCGCGCGGTCGAGGCCGCCGATGCCGACAGCGCCGCCTCGGCCGCGCTGCTGCGGCAGGCGCAGCTCAGCGTGCAGGCCGAGGTCGCGCGCAACTACGTCGAGCTGCGCGGCAGCCAGCGCGAACTGCAACTGGCGCGCGCCGACCTCGCGGCCGCCGGCGAGTCGCTCGAGCTGGTGCAGGCCCGCGCGCGCGGCGGCCTCGTGACCGAACTCGACCCGGTGCGCCAGCGCGGCCTGCTGGCCGAGCTGCGCGGCCGCATTCCGGCGCTGCTTCAGCAGGAGGCGCAGGCGATGAACCAGATCACGCTGCTGCTCGGCGCCGCGCCGGGCGCGCTCAATGCCGAGCTCGCGGCGCCGGCCGATGCCACCGCGCAGGACCGCGCCCTGCCCGAACTCGCGCTGGGCCTGCCGGCCGAACTCGCGCGGCGCCGGCCCGACATCGCCGCGGCCGAAGCGCAACTCCATGCCGCCACCGCGCGCGTGGGCGTGGCGGTGGCCGAGCTCTATCCGCGCGTGACGCTGGGCGCGAGCTTCGGCAACGAATCGGTGGGCCACGAGCGCTTCGGCGACTGGGGCAGCCGGCAGTGGCAGATCGGCCCTTCGCTGAGCCTGCCGATCTTCGACATGGGAAGGCGCCGCAGCACCGTGACCCTGCGCGAATTGCAGCAGCAGGAAGCGGCGGTCGCCTTCCAGCAGACGGTGCTCAAGGCCTGGCACGAGATCGATGGCGCGCTCAGCGCCTATGCGGCCGAACGCCGCCGCCAGGCCGAGCTGGCCGAGCGCGAGCGCGAGAGCGCCGATGCGCTGGCGCTCGCGCAGGCGCGCTACGCGGGCGGGCTCACCGATTTCGGCGTGGCGCTCGATGCCCGCCGCACCCTGCTGCAGGCCCAGCGCGACCGGACCCAGAGCCGCAGCCGGCTGGCCGTGGACTGGGTCGCGGTCTGCAAGGCGCTGGGCAGCGCGCCGCCCGAGGAAGCGGTCGCCGCGGCGGCATCGGGGCCGCCAATTTGATACATTGCAACAACGTTTGAAACACAAACACACAATCCATCTAGAATTACTACCGGTTTCGGTAGTTGACGGATGGGTCTTGTCCGCGCGCCCCTGAGGCGCGGCCCGATCGGCACTCCCGGCACCCCCTGCATCGCAGGGCCGCCCGACGGGGGTCGCGCACGGCGAACGGCCGGCTCCCGGCGCCGACCGTTCGCGCTTTGCGCCCCCGCCGCGGGGAAGATCGATGCGAGCCTTCTCCTCGCTGCAAGCCGGCGTACGCCGGCTGTGCGCCGCCCTGCTGGGGGCGGTGGCCCTGCTGGTCGCATCGCCCTCGGGCGCGGTCGTGCTCGACGAGATCGGCCGTGGCACCGCCAGCGTCCACCGCCTGAAGTTCTTCGTCGATCCGCAGCTCGCGGCCGACATCGGCGGCGCCGAGGCCGGCCGCCGGCTCGCGCAGTACGTGGCCGACGTGAACACCGTCTTCACGCGCGAATCGGTGCGCGGCTTCGGCTTCGATCCCGCCGCCGACCTGCAATGGATCGCGCCGGCCCAGGCACCGCAGTGCAGCCTCAACGGCCTGGTCAACGGCGAGATCGCGGTCTGCATCAACAAGTCGACGCGCGGCTACAGCCATGGCGGCCTGACGATGAGCTGGACCTTTCCGGCGCGCGGCGCGACCTGGAACCTCAACTGGACCGCGATCCACGACCCGCTGCGACTGTCGCGCGCCATCGCGCCCGGCGCCGTCGAGTCGACCGAGAAGGACTACCTCGGGCGCCAGCTCAAGACCCTGCTGCACGAGCTCGAGCACGTCTTCGGCGCCGGCTCGGGCGAGTACTACAACGCGATCGCGGTGGCCGACACTACCGACGTCGCGCCCAAGGCCGACCTCGACCTCACCAGGCCCGCCGACCGCTACTGGTGGCCGCGCCAGCACTGGCGGCTCGATCCGCTGCTGGGCACGGTGTTCGAGGAGCGTTTCGACCCCGCGGCCAACCGCGTGGCCACGCTCGAGATGATCCGCTTCACCGAGGGCACGAAGGCCAACCTCGACACCGACTGGAGCAACTGGCCCAAGCTCGGCAGCTCGAAGTTCATGGCCGGCACCACCGCCACCCAGGTGCGCGTGAGCGAGCGCGAAGGCGGCGCGGCGCTGCCCGGCGCGCAGGTCTGGGTATGGCGCGATCCGGGCGCGGGCAAGCCGCTGGAGCCGATCGCGCAGGGCGTGTCGGACGCGGGCGGGCGCTTCGTCTTCGACTGGCGCTGCGGCTTCACCTGCTTCGCGGTCGGCAAGACCAACCTGCTGGTGAAGGCGCAGGCACCGGGCCGCGCGCCGGGCGCGAGCTGGTTCACCATCTTCGATGCCTTCGAGCAGAAGGCGGTGCGCGGCCAGGCCATGTTCTCCATCGACCTGCCGCTGGGCCTGCCCGACGAGCACAAGCCGGTGGTCTCGCTGGCCGCGCCGGCCATGGCCACCGTGGGCCAGCCGGTGACGCTGGCGCCGGTGGCGGTCGACAACGTGGGCGTGTGGGGCCTCAAGGTGATGGGCGCGCAGAGCCTGCCGATCTGCAGCTTCACCGCCCCGCCCTACACCTGCAGCTGGACGCCGACCGCGCCCGGCATGCAGACCATCCGCGTGATCGCGATGGACGCGGCCGGCAACACGGCGCTGGCCTCGGCCAACGTGATGGTCAACCCGCCGGCCGACACGCTGCCGCCCACCGTGGCCTTCGTCGCGCCGCCGACCGCAGCGGCCGGCCTGCCGCTGCGCCTGGCCGCGAGCGCGGCCGACAACGTGGCGGTGGCCGAGCTCAAGTTCATCGCCGACGGCCGCACCGTCTGCACGCTGCGCGCCGCGCCCTACGCCTGCACCTGGACTCCTTCGCGCGCGGGCCATGCGGTGATCGAGGTGCGCGCCTCGGACGCGGCCGGCAACATCGCGGCCGCGTCGGGCGGCGTGCGCGTCGAGGGCGGCCTGCGGCCCGAAGACCTGTAGCGCGGCCCTACATGCCGCGGTCGCTGCGCTGCCGCTGCGCCGTCATCAGCGCCGTGTGCATGGCCTCGCGCATCGCCGCCAGCGTGCGGCTGTCGTCGTCGGTCTTGCGCGTGACCAGCGACAGCTGCAGCATCGGCGCGCCGCGGCCGAGCCGCACGATGCGCACCGGGTAGGTCGCCACCAGCCCCGGGTCCGCGATCTGCACCACCGAGATACCCAGGCCGCCGCTGACCATGGCGACGATGGCGGGCGTGCTGTCGAACTCCAGCGTGCCGCGCTTCTCGCGCACCTGCGTGCTCACGAAGCGCGCGGCCAGCGTGCCGGTGACGGTGGAACGGTCGTAGCGAATCCAGTCGTACTGCTTGAACAGCGCGGCCACCGAGCTCTCGGTGGCCGTGGGCGGCGCCACCAGCACCAGCTCGCGCCGCAGCATCGGCTGCCAGCGCAGCCGCGCCGAACCGCCGCTCTCGGGCTGCGCCACCAGCGCCGCATCGAGGTCGCCGGCCTTCACCGCCGCGATCAGCGACGCGCTGCGGCCGCGCGCCGGGCGCAGCTCCAGCCGCGGATAGCGCTCGCGCAGCAGCCGCATCGTGGCCGGCAGCACGATGGGCTGCATCGACTCGATCACCCCGAGCCGCACGCTGCCCTCGATGCTCACGGTCGCGCGCTTGCGCAGCGACTCGAGCTGCTGCAGCGCATCCCGCATGACCGAGGAGACCTCGTGCGCCAGCTTCATCGGCTTGACCTGCAGGCCCGAGCGGTCGAACAGCGGCTGGCCCAGGTAGGCCTCGAGCTGCTTCATCTGCATGCTGATGGCGCTGGGCGTGAGGTTCATCTCGTGCGCGGCCGCCGCCAGGGTGCCGCCGCGCAGCACGGCGTCGAGCGTGGAGAAGGCATCGATCTTCATCAAATTTCCTTATCTAAGACTTGAAATAGTGTCGCTTTTTCTTTGCATCGCGCGGTCCTAGACTTTTTCCAACGACACCCGAGGACCCGATCGAATGAAAGACACGCAACCCGCCGCCCCTCTTGCCTGGACCGCCGAAGAGGTGCGCCAGGACAGTTCCTGGATCCAGCGCCTCAGCGAGACGGAGGTCGACGGCTTCCGCTCGGCGCTGCGGCATGCGGTCGCGCTGGGCAAGCCGCTGCTCTCGATGACGCAGGCCGACTTCCCGCTGCCCGCGGCCTCGCGCGAAGCGCTGGCCCGCGCCATCGCGACCACGCAGGGCCGCTGGGGCATGTGCCTGCTCAAGGGCTTCCCGGTCGACGAATGGAGCGAGGACGAGACGCGCACCGCCTACTGGGGCATGAGCCTGCACATGGGCGTCGGCCGCACGCAGAACCGCGCCAGCCAGGTCATGAACGACGTGCGCGACGAAGGCGGCGACTACAAGGTCAAGGGCGGCCGCGGCTACAACACCAGCGCCGGCCTCGATTTCCACCAGGACTCGTGCGACGTGGTGGGCCTGCTGTGCCGGCGCACGGCCAAGAGCGGCGGCACCAGCAAGGTCATCAGCTCGATCCGGTTGCGCGACGAGGTGCAGCGCCTGCGCCCCGACCTGATCCCGGTGCTGCAGCAGCCCTTCTTCCACAGCTACCAGGGCACGCAGGATCCGTCGCAGCCGCCGTTCTACCGCTGCCCGATCTTCGGCAGCGACCCGGTGCATTTCGCCGCCCGCACCAACCGCAAGAACACCGATGCGGCGCAGCGCGACTTCCCCGAGGTGCCGCGCCTCACGCCGCAGCAGGTCGAGGCCCTCGACCTGCTCGACGCGCTGATGCCGAGCCCGCTGCTGTGCTACTCCATGACCCTGGAGCGCGGCGACCTGCAGCTGCTCAACAACTACGTGACCCTGCATTCGCGCACGCCCTTCGAGGACTTCGAGGCGCCCGACGACAAGCGCCACCTGCTGCGCCTGTGGCTCGCGATCCCCTCGTCGCAACCGCTGCCCGCCGCCTTCGAGGAGTACTACGGCGACGTGCGCGCGGGCGCGGTGCGCGGCGGCGTTCGCGGCAGCGCGATCACGTCCGAGTTCCTGGCCTACGAGCAGCGGCAGGCCCGGGCCCTGAACATGCGGCTCGAGCCCTGGCGGCCGAAGCGGCTGGCGGCGGACGCCCTGGCCTGAACCGCGCGCCGGCACCGGCCGGCCCGGCCCCCGATGACAACGAAAGAGAGACACGCATGCTTCGACGCAGATTCATCGCCGCGGGCGCCAGCGCCTCGGCCCTCGCGAGCTTCGGCGTTCGCGCGCAGCAGGTCACGCGCCTGCTCGTGGGCGCGACGCCCGGCGGCGGCACCGACATCGTGGCGCGCGCGCTGGCGCAGGAGCTCACCACGCGCCTGGGCCACCAGTTCATCGTCGAGAACCGCCCGGGCGCGGCCGGCAACATCGCGGCGCTGGCCGTGGCCAAGGCGCCCACCGACGGCAGCGCGCTGCTGCTGAGCTACACCAGCCACGCCATCAATGCCTCGCTGTACCCGAGCCTCCCCTTCGATCCGCAGAAGGACTTCACGCCGCTCGCGGGCATCGCCAGCCTGCCGGCCATCCTGATCGCGCGGCCCACGCTCCCGGCCAACGACGTGCGCGAGCTGATCGCGCTGGCCAGGCGCGAACCGGGCAAGCTCAACGTGGCGATCGCTGGCTTGGGCAGCGCCAACCACCTCGCGGGCGAAATGCTCAAGCGCGACGCGGGCATCGACATCGTGGGCGTGCCCTACAAGGGCACCGGGCCGGCCATCGCCGATGTGGTGGCGGGACAAATCGACCTGGCCTTCGCGGGCGTCGCCACGGTGCAGCAGCTCGTGAAGGCGAAGCGCCTCAAGGCCCTGGGCGTGACGAGCGAGAAGCGCCTGGCGGCCTTTCCCGACGTGCCGGCCGTGGCCGAGGTGCTGCCGGGCTATGCGTACAGCTCGTGGTATGGCCTGTTCGGGCCGGCGCAGATGCCCGCGCCGCTGGTGGCGCGCATCGCCGACGCCGCGCGCGCCGCGCTGGGTTCCGAACTCATGCGTGCGCGCTTCAGGGACGAAGGCCTGGTGCCGATGGGCACCGGCCCCGACGAGTTCGGCGCCTTCGTGCGCAGCGAGATCACGCGCTGGGGCAAGGTGGTAGCGGCCACGGGCGCCAAGCCTGAATGAGCGGCGGGCGGGCGCCGCGGGCCCGCGACGCGCTTCTCCGAGCGCCTGCAAGGGTTTCCCCTTAAGACTAGCCTTCGCGTCCTCCCACGGCGTCGCCGGACGCCGCAGCCCTCTTCTTTCCGCGAGCGATGGCCTCCCTGTTTTCCCGTCAAGAGATCCATGCGGTCGGCCCGGGCCTGCCGGCCCACGAACGCTTCGGTTCGCTGCTCGCCGTCATGCTCGGCGTGTGCGTGGCCAGCCTCGACACCGCGATCGCCAACACCGCCCTGCCCACCATCGCCAACGAACTGCGCGTGAGCGAGGCCGCCTCGACCTGGGTCGTCAGCGGCTACCAGCTCGCGATGGTGGCCGCGCTGCTGCCGGCCGCCGCGCTCGGCGACGTGCTCGGCCACCGGCGCGTGTTCCTCTGGGGCCTGGTGCTGTTCACCGTGTCATCGCTGGGCTGCGGCCTGGCCGATTCGCTGCCCGCGCTGGTCGGCTGGCGCGTGGTGCAGGGCCTGGGCGCCGCCGGCGTGATGGGCGTGAACGGCGCGCTGGTGCGCGTCATCTACCCCTCGGGCATGCTGGGGCGCGGCCTGGGCGTGAACGCGCTGGTCGTGGGGCTGGCCTTCGCGGGCGGGCCCACGGCGGCATCGCTGGTGCTGCTGCTGGGCTCGTGGCACTGGCTGTTCCTGATCAACGTGCCGATCTGCGCGGTGGCGGTGTTCTACGGCCTGCGCTTCCTGCCGGCCACCGAGCGCCACGGCCACGGCTTCGACGGCCTGGCCGCGCTGCTGTGCGCCGCCGCGCTCGCGCTGCTGGCCTCCACGCTCACCGAGGCCGCGCACCAGGCCACCGTCGAGTCGGTGGTCGTGCAGGCGGTGCTGGGCTTCGGGCTGCTGGCCTGGCTGCTCAAGCGCCAGTCCGGGCACCCGGCGCCGATCCTGGCCGTGGACCTGTTGCGCAATCCCGTGTTCGCGCTGTCGGCGGCCACGGCCGTGTGCTCGTTCGCGGCGCAGGCGCTGGCCTTCATCTCGCTGCCCTTCCTGTTCCAGGCGCTGCTGGGCTACTCGCAGGTCGAGACCGGCTTCCTCATCACGCCGTGGCCGCTGGTGGTGGCCGCGATGGCGCCCGTGGCCGGGCGCCTGTCGGACCGCTACGAGTCGGGCATGCTCTGCGGCGTCGGTCTGGCGCTGCTCGCGCTGGGCCTGCTGTCGCTGGCGCTGCTGCCGCCGCATCCCACGGTGGCCGGCATCGTCTGGCGCATGGCGCTGTGCGGCGCGGGCTTCGGCTTCTTCCAGTCGCCGAACCTGCGCGCCATCATGGGATCGGCACCGGCCTCGCGCAGCGGCGGCGCCAGCGGCATGGTCGGCACGGTGCGATTGCTGGGCCAGTCATCGGGCGCGGCGCTGGTGGCGGCCTGCTTCCATGTGTCGAGCACGAATGGCGCGGTGTACGCGCTGTGGCTGGGCACCGCGTGCGCGGCAAGCGCCGCCGTGTTCAGCTTCATGCGGCTACGGCGGCGGGCGCTGGCGGTCTAACTACTTCCGGTTGGTGAAGCTGGCGTTGCCCAGCCCGGTGCCGATCGTCAGCACCGCCCAATGCCCGACATCGCGCATGAACGGCAGCTCGCTCAACCCCTGCACCACCGCGTCGTTGTGCATCAGCACCAGCGTCGGGCCCGAACCGATCATCGGCATGCGGCGCCACAGCGCGCTCGGCAGGTGGAAGTTCTCGCTCTCCCAGTCGCCCGGCAGGTTCTGCGCGCCGCGCGCGATCGAGCCGTCCTTGCGGATCAGGCCCGGGCAGGCGATGCCGATGAAGGGCGCAAGCCGGATCTTCTTGCGTTCGGCATAGCGCACCATGTCCTCGAGCATGCCGGCCACGTGCTCGACGAAGTTGGTGCGGCTGGGCTTCTCGTCGGCATGACGCCACTTCTCGCGCCGCACCACCTTCGCGAGCGAGAAGTCGCGCGCCTTGCGATGGCGCGTCTTCACGATGCCGCAGCGCACGTTGGTGCCGCCGATGTCGATCGCGAGGATCGCGTCGTGCTTCTTGAGCATCTCGGGCGGCGTCAGGTGCACCCAGCCGATCAGCCCGCCGTCGTCGACCTCGTGCGAGAGCCGGCCGAGCTGCACGTGCACGCCCATCTCCTCGAGGATGGCGCCGGCCTCGAGGATCGCGCGCTCGCCGGCCTCGCTCTCGGGAAAGCCGCCGCCCACCACGATGCGCTCGACCTTCTCCCATGAAGGCTGGTGCAGGAAGCGCTGGATCACGGCCGCGAGTTCCTGCGCGAACTCGCCGATCGCGCTGTGCATCACGTTGGCCGCGTCGCTGACCTTCTGGCCGCGCAGCAGCCGGTCGAGCTCTTTCTTGCTCATGTCGCGCGAATGCCGCAGGCCCAGCGGATCGGTGCCGTCGCTGCGGTGCTTGCGACGCCAGCGCTCGAGCAGCACGCGAAACGCGGTCTGGCTCGCCTGGTCGCCGACGAAGCCTTCGTTGTCGCGCAACTGCAGGCTGTAGCCGTCGACCTGCAGCTTGGGCAGCTCGCGCAGGCCGTGGACGTCGGGGCCGGGGAGATCGATGCGCGACGCGGACGGATCGCCGGCCTTGCGCTTGCTTTTCGGCGTAGCCGGTTCGGACTTCGGCTTCTTCTTCGCGGTCGTCGCGGTCGTGGACTTCTTCATGGACCCAGTGTGGCCGCGCCAAGGGCCGCGCCGCATCGGCGCCGCGCACGGCAGGCTGTAGGACGCCGACGGGTACGCCGCGCGCGGGCTTGTCTATACACTGGCCGCGATGCACCCGCCCCACTCCCTCCGGCGCGTCGCGCTGCCCCTCGTGCTCGTGCTGCTGGCGGCCATCGCCTGCCTGTGGTTGGCGGCACCGGCCCGCGCGGCCACCGACGACGGCACGCTGCGCGTCGGCTCCAAGCGCTTCACCGAGTCCTACATCCTGGCCGAGCTGCTCGCGCAGACCGCCGCGCCACACCTGGTGAACAAGCCGGTGGTGCGCCAGGGCCTGGGCAACACGGCCATCGTCTACGAGGCGCTGCGCTCGGGCGCGATCGACCTCTATGCCGAATACACGGGCACCATCGCGCTCGAGATCCTCAAGGGCTCGCCCGCGGCCACGCGCGAGCAGATGAATGCGTCGCTCGCGCCGCTGGGGCTGGGCGTGGCGATACCGCTGGGCTTCAACGACGGCTATGCGCTCGCGGTGCGCGCGGCCGATGCCGACCGGCTCGGGCTGCGCAGCCTCGGCGACCTCGCGAAGCACCCCGAGCTGAAGCTCGGCCTGTCGAACGAGTTCATCGGCCGCGCCGACGGCTGGAAGGGCCTGGCCGCGCGCTACGGCTTCACGCAGACGCCCACCGGCCTCGACCACGGCCTGGCCTACGACGCGATCGGCGCGAAGCAGGTCGACGTGATCGACATCTACACCACCGACGCCAAGATCGACCACCTGGGCCTGCGCGTGCTCGAGGACGATCGCCAGTACTTCCCGCGCTACGACGCGGTGGTGCTCTACAAGCTCGACCTGCCGCGGCGCCTGCCGAAGGCCTGGGCGGCGCTGCAGAAGCTCGAGGGCCGCGTCGACGAGCACGCGATGATCGCGATGAACGCGCGCGCCGAGCTGCAGAGCGTGCCCTTCGACACCATCGCGCGCGACTTCCTCGCGAGCGCCGGCAAGGACGGCGCGGCGCCGCAGGACACGCGGCGCGGCTTCACGGCCAAGCTGTTCGGCCCCGATCTCTGGCAGCTCGCGCGCCAGCACCTGCTGCTGGTGGCGCTGTCGGTGGGCGTGGCGATCCTCATCGGCGTGCCGATCGCGATCCTGGTGTTTCCGCACCTGCGGCTGCGCGCCCTGGTGCTGGGCGTCGCGAGCCTGATGCAGACCGTGCCCTCGCTGGCGCTGCTCGCGGTGCTGATCTCGATGCTCGGCGCCATCGGCACCCTGCCCGCGCTGATCGCGCTCACGCTCTATTCGCTGCTGCCGATCATGCGCAACACCGTGACCGGCCTGGCCGAGGTGCCCAACGGCCTGCGGCTGGCCGGCACCGCGCTCGGCATGACCTCGAAGCAGAGCCTGCGGCTGGTGCTGCTGCCGCTGGCGCTGCCCACGCTGCTCGCGGGCGTGCGCACCGCCACGGCGATCGCCATCGGCACCGCGACCATCGCGGCCTTCATCGGCGCGGGCGGCTTCGGCGAACGCATCGTGACCGGGCTCGCGCTCAACGACCGCGAGCTGCTCGTGGCGGGCGCGCTGCCGGCGGCGGCGCTGGCGCTGCTGAGCGAGGGCGTGTTCGAGCTGGTGGAGTTCTGGCTGCGCCGGCGCCGCCGCGCGCCGCCGGCATCGACAGTGCCTTGAGGCCCTCGCGCAGCAGCCGCGCGCCCACGCCCAGCGGCTTGTCGGCGCGGTGGCAGAAGTAGGCGCGGTGGCCGGTCTCGCCGTCCACGCCGAGCCGGCCCACCGGCAATTGCACCAGCGTGCCCGCCGCGATGTCGGCCGCGACCAGCCATGACGGCATCTTTCCCCAGCCGAGGCCGGCGCGCAGTAGCGCGAGCTTGATCTGCATGTCGCCCGCGCGCCAGGTGGTGGGAGAGAGCACGTCGAAGTCCTGGCCCTCGCTGAGCGCGCTCGCATCCTCCACCACGATCTGCAGATGCCGCGCGGCCGCGTCGTCGAGCGAGCCGCGGGCCTTCTTCCTCGCGAGCGCCGCCAGCGGATGCGCGGCGGCTGCCACCGCCACCATCGACAGCGGCATCAGGAACTCGCGCGCGATGCGCTCGTCGAGCTGCGAGAAGGCCGAGATCGCGATGTCGCAGCGGCCGCTGTGCAGCGCCTCGATCGGCGCGCCCATCGAGCCGTACTCGATGCGCATCGCGATGCCCGGATGCACCGCATGCACGCCGCGGATGGCGGCCGCCACGAGGTCGATCGGAAACAGCGTGTCGACCGCGATCGAGAGGCCGAGCTCGATGCCCTGCTCGATCCCCTGCGCGCGAGCGCGCAAGGCATCGACCTTCGCGAGGATCTGCCGCACGTCGCCCAGCAGCGCGTGGCCCGCGGGCGTGAGCACGGGCTTGTGGCCCGAGCGGTCGAACAGCTGCACCTGCAACTGCTGCTCGAGGTTGGCGACGGCCTGGCTCACGGCCGACTGCACGCGGTGCAGCCGGTCCGCGCCCGCGCGAAAGCTGCCGGCCTCGGCCACCACCACGAACATCTGCATCTGGGACAGCGTGAGCGCATCCAGCATGGGCTTCTCCTCTTTCGGGCAATGCGAGTCGATCGGTTCGATCGATGAAGTCGACCGATATTATTTGCTTTCATCGATCAGGCTCGAAGGCCAGACTGGCGCCCATGCACTCCACGTCCGCGCCGCTGCCCTCGTCCGCCGCCACCACCGCCTGGACCGGCGTCGCCCTGGTCGTCGCCGCGGGCGTGATCGCCGCGCTGCAGGTCGGCAAGGTCGCGATCGCGGTGCCGCAATTGCGCGAGGACTTCGGGCTCGGCCTGTCGGCGATCGGCTGGCTGATGGCGGTGTTCTCGCTGCTCGGCGTGCTCGGCGCGATTCCGGTCGGCGCCTGGATCGCGCGCGCGGGCGACCGTCGACTGCTCGCGGCCGGCCTGCTGGCGCTGGCGGTCGGCAGCACCATCGGCGCCCTGGCCGGCGGCCTGACCGCGCTGCTGTTCGCGCGCGTGGTCGAGGGCCTGGGCTTCCTGCTGATCGTGATCGCCGGGCCCGCGCTGCTGCAACGCATCGTCGCGCCCGCCGCGAAGGACCTGGCCTTCGCGATCTGGAGCTGCTTCATGCCGGTCGGCATCGCGATCGCGTTCTTCGTCGGCTCGGTGCTCGCGGGCTGGCGCGGCTTCTGGCTCGCGAACGGCCTGCTCGCGCTGGTGCTGCTGGCGCTGGTGCTGGCGGCCGTGCCGCGCGGGGAGCGCGACGCGCGCCGGCTGTCGTGGCGCGGCATCGCCGGCGACACCACCCGCACGCTCGCGGGGCCCGCGCCGCTGCGGCTCGCGCTGTCCTTCGCGATCTACAGCCTGCAGTTCTTCGCGCTGTTCAACTTCCTGCCGGTGCTGCTGATCGAGCGCATGGGCGCGAGCGTGGCCACGGCCGGGCTGCTGAGCGCGCCGGCCTGCCTCGCGAACGTGGGCGGCAACCTCGCGGCCGGCCTGCTGCTGGCGCGCGGCACGCCGCGCTGGCTGCTGGTGGCGATCGCGACCGCCATCATGGGCATCGCCGCGCTCGGCATCTTCCTGCCGCTGCTGGCGGCGCTGCCGACCTTCGTGCTGTGCCTGCTGTTCTCGGGCGCCGGCGGGCTGCTGCCCGCGACCCTGCTGGCCTCGGCCGAACGGGCCGCGCCGGAATCGCGGCTCGCGCCGCTCACGGTCGGCCTGCTGATGACCGGCAACAACGTCGGGCAGATGATCGGCCCGGTGCTGGTCGGCGGCGCGGTGGAGGCGCTGGGCTGGCCAGCCGCCGCCGCGATCGTGGCGATCGCGAGCGTGGCGGGGCTGTGGGTGGCGATGGGATTGCGGCCGTTGCGCTGAAGGCGTGGGCGCGAATGCGAACGCTGCCTCAGGCCAGCGTGTAGGCCGTCTTCACCGTGGTGAAGAACTCCTGCGCATAGCGCCCCTGCTCGCGCGGACCGTAGCTCGATCCCTTGCGACCGCCGAAGGGCACGTGGTAGTCCACGCCCGCGGTCGGCAGGTTCACCATCACCATGCCGGCCTGGCTGTGGCGCTTGAAGTGCGTGGCGTACTTCAGCGACGTGGTCGCGATGCCCGCCGACAGGCCGAACTCGGTGTCGTTGGCCGTGGCCAGCGCCTCCTCGTAGTTCTTCACGCGAATCATGCTCGCCACCGGGCCGAAGATCTCTTCCTTGTTGATGCGCATCGCCGCGGCCGATTCGCTGAACAGCGCGGGCGACATGTAGTAGCCGTCGGCCGCCAGCTTCAGGCGTTCGCCGCCGGCGGCCAGCACCGCGCCCTCGGCCTTGCCGATGTCGACGTACTCCAGGTCCTGCTCGAGCTGCGACTTCGAGGACACCGGGCCCACGTCGGTGCCCTGCGCGAGCGCGTCGCCGACCTTGATCTTGGCCATGCGTTCCTTCATCGCCGCGATGAACTTCGGGTAGATGCCTTCGGTGACGATCAGCCGGCTCGAGGCCGTGCAGCGCTGGCCGGTCGAGTAGAAGGCGCTCTGCGTGCTCAGTTCCACCGCCTGCGCGAGGTCGGCATCGTCGAGCACCACCTGCGGGTTCTTGCCGCCCATCTCGAGCTGCACCTTCTTGCCGTTCTTCACGCACTGCACCGCGATGTTGCGGCCCACGCCCACCGAGCCGGTGAAGCTGATCGCATGGATGCCCGGGTGGTTGACCAGCGCATCGCCGATCACGCTGCCGCGGCCCATCACGAGGTTGAACACGCCGGCCGGAATGCCCGAGCGGCTGATGATCTCGGCCAGCGCCCAGGCGCAGCCCGGCACCAGGTCGGCGGGCTTGAGCACCACGCAGTTGCCGAAGGCCAGCGCGGGCGCGATCTTCCAGGCGGGAATGGCGATCGGGAAGTTCCACGGCGTGATCAGGCCGACCACGCCCACGGGTTCGCGCGTGATCTCCACGCCGATGTTGGGCCGCACCGAGGGCAGCAGTTCGCCCGACAGGCGCAGGCACTCGCCCGCGAAGAACTTGAAGATCTGGCCCGCGCGCGTGGCCTCGCCGATGCCTTCGGCCTTGGTCTTGCCTTCCTCGCGCGCGAGCAGCGTGCCGAGTTCCTCCTTGCGCGCGAGGATCTCGTTGCCGATCTTGTCGAGCGCGTCGGAGCGTGCCTGCACGCTGCCCGTGGCCCAGGCCGGGAAGGCCGCGGTGGCGGCGGCCACGGCCGCTTCGACATGGCTCGCGTCGCCTTGCGTGTAGTGGCCCAGCACGTCGCCGAGGTTGCTGGGGTTGACGTTGGGGCTGTAGCTCGCGCCGGCGCGCCATTCGCCGCCGATCAGGTTGTCGTGGTTCTGCATGGAATGCATCCTTGTTGCTGCGGAAAGAACGGAATGAGGAGGTGTGAAGCCGGCGCGCTCAGCGGACCATGCAGGGTCGCTTGTTGTCGAAGCGCCAGTTGGGGATCAGGTACTGCATCGCCTGCGCATCATCGCGCGCGCCCAGGCCATGCTTCAAGTAGAGCGCGTGAGCTTTTTTGACTTCGTCCATGTCGAGCTCCACGCCGAGGCCGCCGCGCGTGGGCACCTTCACGAAGCCGCCCTCGATGCGCAGCGGCTCCTTCGTCAGGCGCTGGCCGTCCTGCCAGATCCAGTGCGTGTCGATGGCCGTGACCTTGCCGGGCGCGGCCGCCGCCACGTGCGTGAACATGGCCAGCGAGACGTCGAAGTGGTTGTTCGAATGCGAGCCCCAGGTCAGGCCCCAGGCCTGGCACAGCTGGGCCACGCGCACCGAGCCGGCCAGGGTCCAGAAGTGCGGGTCGGCCAGCGGGATGTCGACCGACTGCAGCGACAGGCTGTGGACCATCTCGCGCCAGTCGGTGGCGACCATGTTGGTGGCCGTGGGCAGGCCGGTGGCGCGGCGGAACTCGGCCATCACCTCGCGGCCCGAGAACACGCCCTCGGCGCCGCACGGGTCCTCGGCATAGGCCATCACGCCATGCAGGTCGCGGCACAGCCGCACCGCGTCGGCCAGCAGCCAGCCGCCGTTGGGGTCGAGCGTGACGCGCGCCTGCGGAAAGCGCTCGTGCAGCGCGCGGATCGCCTCCACCTCCTCCTCGCCGCGCAGCACGCCGCCCTTGAGCTTGAAGTCGGTGAAGCCGTAGCGCGCATGCGCGGCTTCGGCCAGGCGCACGATGGCCTCGGGGGTCATGGCCTCCTCGTGGCGCAGGCGGAACCAGTCGTCGGCGGCGCCGGGGTCGCTGTCGTAGGGCAGGTCGGTCTTCGTGCGGTCGCCCACGTAGAACAGGTAGCCGAGCATCTGCACCGCGTCGCGCTGCTGGCCCTCGCCGAGCAGCGCCGCCACCGGCACCTCGAGGAACTGGCCCAGCAGGTCGAGCAGCGCGGCCTCGACGGCCGTGACCGCATGGATGGTCACGCGCAGGTCGAAGGTCTGCAGGCCGCGCCCGCCGCTGTCGCGCGCGGCGAACTCGCGGCGCATGGCATTGAGCACGGCGTTGTGGTTGCCGATGGGCTGGCCCACGACCAGCGCGCGCGCGTCCTCGAGCGTCTGGCGGATCTTCTCGCCGCCGGGCACCTCGCCCACGCCGGTGCGCCCGGCGCTGTCGGTGAGGATCAGCAGGTTGCGCGTGAAGAAGGGACCGTGCGCGCCGCTGAGGTTCATCAGCATGCTGTCGCGGCCCGCGACCGGGATCACCTGCATCTCGGTGACGACGGGGGTGGAGGAACGGGAGTCCGGGAGCGTCATGGCTTTGGCGTCGGTTCTGAAGGCTGCGGGCCCGCGGGGCCCTTGTCAATCGGCGTGATCAATCGGCGGTGATGTGCCGGGTTTCGATCAGGGTCTTCCAGCGCGTCCATTCGCGCGCCTGGAAGGCGGTGAATTCCTCGGGCGTGCTCGCGACGATCTCGAGGCCCTGCTCGAGCATGCGCTTCCTGGTCTCGGGATCCTGCATCGCGGCCACCACGGCATCGGCCAGCTTCTTCTTCGTGGCCGGCGGCAGCCCGCGTGGCGCGGCCACGCCCTGCCACGAATAGACCTCGGCGCCCTTCACGCCGGCCTCGGCCAGCGTTGGCACATCGGGCAGCACCGGCGAGCGCTTGTCGCCGGTGACGGCGATGGCGCGCAGCTTGCCGGCGCGGATGTGCGGCAGCACGGCATTGACGTTCTGGAACGAGAAGTCGACCTGGTTGCCGAGCAGGTCGTTGACCGCCGGCGCGCCGCCCTTGTAGGGCACGTGCACGCCCTCAGTCTTCGTCTGTTGCCAGAACAGCTCGGCCGACAGGTGGTCGGAGGAGCCGTTGCCCGAGCTCGCGAACGAGACCTTGCCCGGTGTCTTGCGCAGCAGCGCGAGCACCTCGGCTACCGTCTTCTCGGGCCGCGCGACATTGGCCACCAGCACGTTGGGCGCCTGCACCGGCACGCTGATGTAGTCGAAGTCTTTCGTCGCGTCGTAGGGCACGTTCTTCTGCAGGTGCGGCGTGACCACGAAGGCGCCGAGCGAAGACACCAGCAGGGTGTAGCCGTCGGGCGCCGCGCGCTTGACGAAGCCGGTGCCGATGGTGCCGGTGGCACCGGGCCGGTTGTCGACCACGAAGCTGCCGCCGAGCTTCGTCTGCAGCTGCAGCGCCAGCGCGCGCGCCACCATGTCGGTGGAGCCGCCCGCGGGGAACGGCACGATGATGGTCACGGGCTTCTGCAGCGGCCAGTCACCTTGTGCCCCCTGGGCCGACGCGGCCATCGGCAGCCAGGCCGCACCGGCCAGGCCGAACAGGCCGGCCGCGAGCAATGCTCTGCGCTTCATGCGTGCCGTCCGCGAATCAGGAGGCGCGCACGGCCTGGCGCGCGAGCAGCTTCCAGTCGCCGCCCTGCTTCTGCCACACGCCGAGGATCTTCAGCGCCACCTTGCCGGGCTTGCCCGAGTCGTTGGTGTCGGCGGCCAGCGCATGGCGCACGATGGCGGTGCGGGCATCGACCACCTTCACGGTCTGCTCGGTGATGGTGATGGTCACGAAGTCGGACTTGCCGTCGAGCAGGTCGGCGATGAAGCTTTCCTTGGTGTCGACCTTGCCGCCCGAGTGGCCGTAGCTGAGCTCGTCGGCCACCAGCGCCGACAGCGCGGGACGGGTCGGGTCGACCATCGCGATGCGCAGCCGCTCGGCGGCCGCGGCCACGTCGGCCGCATCGGAGGCGCTGCCGCCGCCCGTGGGCATGACGTTGGCGCAGCCCGAGAACAGCGCCGCGGCGGCGGCAACGAGGAACAGTTTCTTCAGCATGTCGTCATCTCCAGTGTTTTGTATTTGCTTCTCGTTCGACAGCGGCACCGCTTACTGCGGGCCCAGCTTCTCGATCAGCGCGGCGAGCTGCGCGACCTCGTCGGGCTTGAGGTCGGTCAGCGGCGCGCGCACCGGGCCGGCGTCATGGCCGACGATCTTGGCGCCGGCCTTGACGATGCTCACCGCGTAGCCCGGCACGCGGTTGCGCAGCTCGAGGTAGGGCATGAAGAAGTCCTTCAGCAGGCGGTGCTGGGTAGCCAGGTCGTCGTTGGCGACGGCGTTGTAGAAGTCCATCGCGGTCTTCGGGATGAAGTTGAAGACGGCCGACGAATACACCGGCGTGCCCATGGCCTTGTAGGCCGCGGCATAGACCTCGGCCGTGGGCAGGCCGCCCAGGTAGGCGAAGCGGTCGCCCATCTTCTGGTAGATGGCGACCATCGCCTCGATGTCGCCCACGCCGTCCTTGAAGCCCACCAGGTTCGGGTTGCGTTCGGCCAGGCGCGCCAGCGTGTCGGGCTTGAGGCGGCTGGTGGCGCGGTTGTAGACGATCACGCCGAACTTCACGCTCTTGCACACGGCTTCGACGTGCGCGGCGATGCCGTCCTGGCCGGCTTCGGTCAGGTAGTGCGGCAGCAGCAGGATGCCGTGCGCGCCGGCCTTCTCGGCCGCCTGCGCGCACTGGATCGCGAAGCGCGTGGGGCCGCCGGCGCCCGCGATGATCGGCACCTTGCCGCGGCAGGTGTCGACCGCGGTCTGGATGATGCCGGGGTACTCCTCGCCGGTCAGCGAGAAGAACTCGCCCGTGCCGCCGGCCGCGAACAGCGCGCTGGCGCCGTAGGGCGCGAGCCATTCGAGGCGCTCGATGTAGCCCTTCTTGTCGAAGTCGCCGTTGACATCGAAGTCGGTCAGCGGGAACGAGAGCAGGCCGGAGCCCATGATGTTTTTGAGTTCTTGCGGGTTCATCGAAGAAAACGTCCAGTGAAAGAAATGAAGAAAGGGTTGGAAGCGGCGAGCGCGTTCAGTCGAGCTTGATGCTGGCGTCGGCCACCACCTTGGCCCAGCGCGCGCGTTCCTTGTTGAAGAACTGCTCCTCCTCGGCCGGGGTCATGGTCACCACCTCGGCGCCCTGCCCCGCGAGCCGCGAGCGGATGTCGGCCGTGCGGATGACGGCGATCAGTTCCTTGTTGAGGCGCTGCACGATCGCCTCGGGCGTGCCGCGCGCGACGCGCACGCCCTGCCAGGTGCCCGATTCGTAGCCGGGCACGCCCTGCTCGGCGATGGTCGGCACGTCGCCGATCAGCGGCATGCGCGTGGCCTTCGACACGCCCAGCACCTTGAGGCGGCCGCCCTGCACCTGCGGCAGGGTGGCGAGCATGCCGTTCATCAGCACCTGGGTCTGGCCCGAGACGGTGTCCTGCACCGCCTGCACGCCGCCCTTGTAGGGCACGTAGGTCCACTTGGCGCCGCTGGCGCGCTCGAGCGCCACGCCGGCCAGGTGCGGCGCGCTGCCGGTGGCGGTCACGGCGAAATTCAGTTCGGAGGTCTTCGACAGCGCGACCAGTTCCTTGAGGTTGTTGGCCTTCACCGACGGATGCACCACCAGCAGGTGCGGCGAATAGGCCAGCATGGTCACGCCGCGCAGGTCCTTCGACGGATCGAAGGACAGCTTGGTGTAGACCGAGGGGCTGATCGCCAGCGCGCCCACGTCGCACAAGAGCAGCGTGTAGCCGTCGGGCGCGGACTTGGCGACGAAGTCGGCGCCTAGGTTGCCGTTGGCGCCGGGCTTGTTCTCGACGATCACCGGCTGCTTCAGCGCTTCCGACAGCGGCTGGCTGATGGCGCGCGCGATGATGTCCGACGAACCGCCGGGCGGGTACGGCACCACGATGCGCAGCGGCTTCGCGGGCCAGCCGGCGGTGCCGGCTTGCGCCAGGGCGAACCCCGGCAGGCTTGCGGCCAGCGTCGTGGCCAGTGCGGCGCTGAGCGCGCCGCGGCGTTTGATGGTCATCCTCTGCCTCCAGTTGTCTCGGTCACTTGATCGCCTCGCTCGTGAATCTCGCGAGTTATCAGTCATCGTACAACTAGAAAAACAAGTTGTCCAGCATCACGAACCCCGAAAGGGGTTCATGGACTAGTTATCGGAGGACTTGGCCGCTTCGGCCTTCTTCTGCGCCGCTTCCTGCGCCATGCGCAGCCGTTCGCGGCTGTTGGTCAGGTGGATGCGCATCGCGGCGCGGGCCGACTCGGGGTCGCGCCGTGCGATCGCCGCATAGATCTCTTCATGCTCGCGGTTGACGCGGCTGAGGTAGGCCCCGCCCTCCTGGTGGCGGATCGCGCTGATGCGGGTGCGCGGGATGATCGTCGTGCCCAGGTGCCGCATGATGTCGGCGAAATAGGGGTTGCCGGTCGACTGGGCGATCTGCAGGTGGAAGCGGAAGTCGGGCGCCACGGTGTCGCCCGAGACCGTCACGTTGTGCTCGAAATCGTCGAGCGCCTGGCGCATCGCGACCAGTTGCTCCTCGGTGCGGCGGCTCGCGGCCAGCCCGGCCGATTCGGTCTCGAGGCTGATGCGCAGTTCGAGCACGGCCAGCACGTCGACCGAGGTCGCGATCTCGCCCGGCTCGAGCCGGAACACCCCGCCCGGGCGCGGCTGCAGCACGAAGGTGCCGACGCCGTGCAGGGTCTCCACCAGCCCGCCGGCCTGCAGCTTCGACAGCGCCTCGCGCACCACGGTGCGGCTCACGCCATAGGCCTGCATGATGGCCGACTCGGTCGGCAGCTTGTCGCCCGGCCGCAGCACCTGGCTGCGGATCTTCTCGCCCAGGTCTTCCACCAGCCCGTGCGCCAGTCCACGCGCGCGTTGGCGCGGCCGCCCCACGAAGGCGCTGCCGCCCTTCGAGGCGGAAACACCGGCTTCCGGCGCATCGGAAACCAAGGGATTACCCGCAGTCGTCTGGTCCATACCCACGATCATAATCTCCCATCAGTTGTACGACAACAGATAACCTATCACTCAAAACCTGCCAGATCGCCGCCTTCGCACCTCTGCGGGTGTTCTCGTCGAAGCGGCATTCACATGAAGTATTCGCTCGATTTCTCTCCGCTGGCATCGTACTGGCCCGTGTTCGTCAACGGGGCATGGCTGACCCTGAAGATGACCGCGCTGGCCGTGCTGATCGGCGTCTGCGTGGGCACGCTGGTGGCTTTCGCCAAGCGCAGCCGCATCCGGCCCCTGTCGCGCGCCTGCTCGATCTACATCGAGGTGGTGCGCAACACGCCGTTCCTGGTCCAGATCTTCCTGCTGTATTTCGGCCTCGCGAGCTTCGGCCTGCGCATGCCGACCTTCGCGGCCGCGGTGCTGGCGATGGTGATCAACATCGCGGCCTACGCGGCCGAGATCATCCGCGCCGGCCTCGAGTCGGTGCCGCGCGGGCAGATCGAGGCCGCCGAGTGCCTGGGCCTGTCGAAGTGGCGCATCGGCTGGCACGTGATGCTGCAGCCTTCGATCGAGAAGGTCTACCCCGCCCTCACGAGCCAGTTCCTGCTGATGATGCAGGCCTCGGCGATGGCCTCGCAGATCTCGGCCGAGGAACTCACGGCGATCGCCAACACCGTGCAGTCCGACACCTTCCGCTCGCTCGAGACCTACATCGTGGTCGCTGCCCTCTACCTGGTGCTGTCGCTGTTCATCAAGCTCGTGACCTGGGCGCTCGGCGAGTACATGTTCCGCCGCCGCCGCGTCGTGCGCCGCGCGGCCGCGCAGGCCGGCAAGGCGCAGCCGGGCGCAGCAGCCGCCGTTGCGATCCACGGAGGCGCGGCATGAGCATTGGAAACTTCACCTTCACGCACCTGATGTACCTGGTGCAGTCCATCGGCTGGACCCTGGTGCTCTCGGCCATCGCCTTCGCGCTCGGCGCCATCGGCGGCTTCGGCCTGATGCTCGCGCGCATCTCGCCGCAGCCCTGGCTGCGCTGGCTCGCGCTGGTCTACATCGAGTGCATCCAGGGCATCCCGCTGCTGATCCTGCTGTTCATCGTCTACTTCGGCCTCTCGGTCTACGGCCTCGCGCTGCCCTCGCTGATCGCGGCTGGCATCGCGATGATGATCTACGTCAGCGCCTACCTCGGCGACATCTGGCGCGGCTGCGTCGAGGCCATGCCCAAGCCGCAGTGGGAAGCCTCCGAATGCCTGGCCTTCACGCGCTGGCAGACCTTGCGCCTGGTGATCATCCCGCAGGCGGTGCGCCTGTCGCTGCCACCCACAGTCGGCTTCCTGGTGCAGATCATCAAGATGACCTCGCTGGCCTCGGTGATCGGCTTCGTCGAGCTCACGCGCGCCGGCCAGATCATCAACAACACCATCTTCCAGCCCTTCCTGGTCTTCCTCCTGGTCGGCGCTTTCTATTTCGCCCTGTGTTATCCGCTGTCGCGCTGGAGCGAAGCGATGGAGAAGAAGCTCAATGTCGCCAATCGTTGAATCCCTGCGCACCCCCTACATGGACGCCAGCGTCGGCACGGCCGGCGGCGGTGCCACGCAGGTCCCGGGCTCCTCGCCCATCGTGCGCCTGGACCAGGTCTACAAGAGCTTCGGCGCGAACCAGGTGCTCAAGGGCGTCTCGTTCGAGGTCGCCAAGGGCGAGATGATCGCCATCATCGGCGCCAGCGGCTCCGGCAAGAGCACGGCGCTGCGCTGCATCGACCGGCTCGAGGTGATCGACCGCGGCAGCATCGAGGTCTGCGGCATCCGCGTCGACGATCCCGCGGTCGACCTCAAGCGCCTGCGGCTCGAGGTCGGCATCGTGTTCCAGAGCTACAACCTGTTCCCCCACCTCACGGTGCAGGAGAACATCATGCTGGCGCTGCGCCATGTGAAGAAGCTCTCGCGCGGCGAGGCCGCCGAAGTGGCGATCCGCGTGCTCGACCAGGTGGGCCTCAAGCAGAAGGCCGACGCCTATCCCGAGCAGCTCTCGGGCGGCCAGCAGCAGCGCGTGGCCATCGCACGCTCGCTCGCGATGTCGCCCAAGGTCATGCTGTTCGACGAGGTGACCTCGGCGCTCGACCCCCAGCTCACCGGCGAGGTGCTGCGCGTGATGGAGGACCTCGCGGCCGGCGGCATGACCATGCTGCTGGTGACGCACGAGATGGCCTTCGCCAAGCGCGTGGCCGACCGGATCATCTACATGCACCAGGGCACCGTGTGGGAAACCGGCCCCGGCGAGATGCTCGACGCGCCCCGCACGCCGGAGCTGCATGCCTTCCTGAACAACGGGCTGTAAACAGGCAGCCCGGGTCTTTCTCTTTACTCCCATACCAAACCACACCAGGAGATATTCATGAAACTCGGCAAAGCCTTCACCCGCAGCTGCATCGCGCTGGCCCTCGTGGCCGGCGTGGCACAGGCCGCCATGGCCGACCAGCTCGACGACATCAAGAAGGCCGGCAAGATCCGCGTCGCGATCGCCATGGGCACGCCGCTGTTCAGCTTCGCCGACGCCAACCTGCAGCCCACCGGCTCCGACGTCGACACCGCCACGCAGCTGGCCAAGGACCTGGGCGTGAAGCTCGAGATCGTCTCGGTCACCAACGCCGCGCGCGTGCCCACCTTGCAGGCGCAGCGCGCCGACATCGTGGTGGCCGACCTGTCGATCACGCCCGAGCGCGAGAAGGTGGTCGACTTCTCGACGCCCTACGCCGTCATCAGCATCATCGTGGGCGGCCCCAAGAGCATCAAGGTCGCCGACTACGCCGACCTCAACGGCAAGCGCATCGGCCTGACGCGCGCCACCGTCAACGACACGCTGACCACCCAGCAGGCCAAGGGTGCCGAGATCGTGCGCTACGAGGACGACGCCACGCTGATCACCTCGATGGTCACGGGTCAGATCGACCTGTTCTCGAGCACGCCTTCGAACCTCAGCGAGATGATCAAGCAGGCCCCGGCCAAGAACCTCGAGCTGAAGTTCTCGCAGAAGGACTTCGACCTGGGCATCGCGCTCAACAAGGAGCAGCCCAAGCTCAAGGAGTGGATCAACAACTGGGTCGTGACGAACCAGAAGAACGGCAAGCTCAACGCGATCTACAAGAAGTACCACGGCCGCGACCTGCCGGAACGCATCACCAAGCTGTAAGGACGAGCGACGGATGGAATCGAACAAGAAACTCGACCGGCTGCTGTTGACCGGCGCGGCCGGCGGCCTCGGCAAGGTGCTGCGCGAACGGCTCAAGCCCTATGCGGGCGTGCTGCGCGTGTCCGACATCGCGGCGCTCGCGCCGGCCGCCGACGCGAGCGAGGAAGTGGTGCCCTGCGACCTCGCGGACAAGGCCGCGGTGCATGCGCTGGTCGAGGGCTGCGATGCCATCGTCCACCTGGGCGGCGTGTCGGTCGAGCGGCCGTTCGAGGAGATCCTCGAGGCCAACATCAAGGGCATCTTCAACGTCTACGAGGCCGCGCGCCGCCACGGCGTGAAGCGCGTGGTGTTCGCGAGCTCGAACCACGTGATCGGCTTCTACCGGCAGGACGAGCACATCGACGCCCATGCCGCGCGCCGGCCCGACGGCTACTACGGCCTGTCGAAGTCCTTCGGCGAGGACATGGCGCAGTTCTACTTCGACCGCTGGGGCATCGAGACCGTGAGCATCCGCATCGGCTCCTCGTTCCCCGAGCCGGCGAACCGCCGCATGATGAGCACCTGGCTCAGCTACCGCGACCTCACCACGCTGATCGAGAAGTCGCTGTTCACGCCCGGCGTGAAGCACACGGTGGTCTACGGCATGTCGGCCAACCGCGACGTGTGGTGGGACAACTCGGCGGCCGCGCACCTGGGCTTCGTGCCGCAGGACGGCTCCGAGGTGTTCCGCGACAAGATCGAGCAGCAGCCGCCGGTGGCCCCCACCGATCCCAACGCAATCTACCAGGGCGGCGCCTTCACGGCGCAGGGCCCGTTCGGCGATTGAGCGGCACGCCCAGCATGCAGGCCGAACTCGTTCTCGACGCGCGCAACGGCACCGGCGAAAGCCCGGTCTGGCATGCGGCCGAGCAGGCGCTCTACTGGGTCGACATCCCGGCGCGCGCGCTGCACCGCTGGCATGCCACCGAGGGCCATGCGAGCTGGACCGCGCCCGAGATGATCGCCTGCATCGCGCCGCGCGCCGACCGGCCCGGCGCCTGGATCGCGGGCATGGAGAGCGGCCTGTTCTCGCTCGAGCCGCGGGCCGACGGCACGCTGGCCGCCACCTCGATCGCGCCGGTCGAGCACGCGGCTCCCGCGATGCGCTTCAACGACGGCCGCTGCGACCGCCAGGGCCGCTTCTGGGCCGGCACCATGCTGCTGGACATGGCCGCAGGCGCGCGCGTCGGCCGCCTCTACAGCCATGGCCAGGGCGATGCGAGTGCCGCCCTGCGCCTCGACGACCTGATCGTGCCCAACGGCCTGGCCTGGAGCCCCGACGGCCGCACGATGTATCTCTCCGATTCGCACCCGAGCGTGCAGGCCGTCTGGGCCTTCGACTACGACACCGCCAGCGGCACGCCGTCGAACCGCCGCCTGTTCGTCGACATGAAGCCCCTGCCCGGCCGCCCCGACGGCGCCGCGATCGATGCCGAGGGCTGCTACTGGATCTGCGGCAACGATGCCGGCCTGGTCCACCGATTCACGCCCGGGGGCCGGCTCGACCGCTCGCTCGCGGTGCCGGTGAAGAAGCCCGCGATGTGCGCCTTCGGCGGCGCGGGCCTCGACACCCTGTTCGTCACCTCGATCCGGCCGGGCAACACCGACCTGTCGGACCAGCCGCTGGCCGGCGGGGTGTTCGCGCTGCGGCCGGGCGTCACGGGGTTTCCCGAGCCGATGTACGGCACTTGATTGGGTACCTGAGTCTTTGCGCTTTCATTTTCACGACAACCAACGATCAGAGGACGAGACAGACATGAAACTCCAGAAGACACTCATCGCACTTGCAGTCGGCGCCGCGGCCATGCTGACCACCCTGGCCGCCAGCGCCACCGAGTTCCGCTCGGCCGACATCCATCCCGACGACTACCCCACCGTCACCGCCGTCAAGTTCATGAGCGAGCGCCTCAAGGCGCTGTCGGGCGGCAAGCACAGCATCAAGGTCTTCAACAACAGCGCGCTCGGCAGCGAGAAGGACACCATCGAGCAGACCAAGATCGGCGCGCTGCAGATGGTGCGCGTGAACATCGCGCCGATGAACAACATCTGCGCCGAGACGCAGGTGCCCACCATGCCCTTCCTGTTCCGCTCGGTCGACCACCTGCACAAGGTGCTCGACGGCCCGATCGGCGAGGAGATCCTCAAGTCCTGCGAGAAGCAGGGCTTCGTCGGCCTGGCCTACTACGACAGCGGCGCGCGCTCGATGTTCACCGCCAAGAAGCCGGTGCGCAGCTTCGCCGACATGAAGGGCCTGAAGGTGCGCGTGCAGCAGTCGGACCTGTGGGTCTCGATGCTCGAGGCGATGGGTGCCAACGCCACGCCGATGCCCATGGGCGAGGTCTACACCGGCCTGAAGACCGGCCTGATCGATGCCGCCGAGAACAACTACCCCACCTACGAGAGCGCGCGCGCCTTCGAGGTGGCCAAGTACTACAGCAAGACCGAGCACTCGATGGCGCCCGAGATGCTGCTGTTCTCCAAGCGCGTGTGGGACAAGCTCTCGGCCGAGGAGCAGGGCTGGATCCGCCAGGCCGCCAAGGAGTCGGTGCCCTACATGCGCAAGCAGTGGGAAGAGCGCGAAGTGAAGTCGCTGGCCACCGTGAAGGCCGGCGGCGCCGAGATCATCGAGGTCGACAAGGCCCCGTTCCAGGCCGCGATGAAGCCGGTGTACGACAAGTTCATCACCGACGCGAAGCTCAAGGACCTCGTGAAGCGCGTGCAGGACACGAAGTAACCGGACCGGTTTGCTGAATTGGCTCCTTCCCCCGCTGGGGGAAGGCAGGGATGGGGGCATCGGCGCATCCATCGCCGCGCGCTTGCCGGCGCCCGGCGCCCCCACCCCAACCCTCCCCCACTGGGGAGGGAGGACGACAGAAGGCTTCACATCGTATGTACACCAAACTCTGCCGCACGCTCGCGCGTGCCTGCATGTGGCTGGGCATCCTCGGACTCGTCGCGGTGATCTGCGCGGTGAGCTGGCAGGTGTTCGGCCGCTACGTGCTCAACAACACGCCGACCTGGGCCGAGAGCCTGGCGCTGCTGCTGGTGCTCTACGTCACCATGCTCGGCGTGGCCGTGGGCGTGCGCGACGCCGGCCACATCGGCCTCGAATCCTTCCTCGTGCTCGCGCCCGACTGGCTGCGGCTGAAGATGGAATACCTGATCCACGCGCTGATCCTGATCTTCGGCGCCGCCATGGCCTGGAACTGCGCCGAGCTGGCCGCCTCGGTCTGGGACTACCGGCTGCCCACGCTGTGGATCTCCGAAGGCTGGAAGTACGTTCCCGCCACCGTCTCGGGCGTGCTGATCGTCCTGTTTTCCATCGAACACCTCATCGCGCTCGCACAGGGCCGCGAAGTCGAACCCGCCTGGGGATAAGCCGCCATCATGACGATCCCGCTCCTCATCCTCTGCCTCTCGTTCACGCTGTTCCTGCTGCTCGGCGTGCCGGTGGCCTTCTCCATCGGCCTGTCCGCGCTCGCCACCCTGCTCTACGAAGGCCTGCCGCTGGCGGTCGGCTTCCAGCAGATGACCTCGGGCATGGGCATCTTCTCGTTCCTCGCGATCCCGTTCTTCATCTTCGCGGGCGAGCTCATGCTGTACGGCGGCATCGCCGACCGCATCGTCAACTTCGCGCGCGCGCTGGTGGGCCACGTGCGCGGCGGCCTCGGCATGTCGAACGTGGTGGCCTGCACGCTGTTCGGCGGCGTCTCGGGCTCGCCGGTGGCCGACGTCTCGGCCATGGGCGCCGTGATGATCCCGATGATGAAGAAGGAGGGCTACCACGCCGACTACGCGGTCAACGTGACGACCCACGCGGCCCTGGTCGGCGCGCTGATGCCCACCAGCCACAACCTGATCATCTATTCGCTGGCCGCGGGCGGCAAGGTGTCGATCGCGGCGCTGATCCTCGCGGCGCTGCTGCCGGCGGCGGTGCTCACGCTCAGCAACCTCGCTGCCGCCTACCTGGTGGCGGTGAAGCGCGGCTACCCCGCGGGCACCTTCCCGGGATGGGACATCGTCTGGCGCTCGCTCGCCGCGGCGCTGCCGGGCCTGTTCATCGTGGTGCTGATCCTCGGCGGCATTCTCTCGGGCGTGTTCACCGCGACCGAGTCGGCCGCCGTGGCGGTGCTCTACGCGCTGGCACTCACGATCTTCGTCTACCGCACGCTGAAGTGGGAGCACTTCATCAAGGCGGCCTCGAAGGCGGTGCGCACCACCGGCGTGATCCTGCTGCTGATCGGCATCTCGAGCACCTTCGGCTACCTGATCAGCCTCTACGGCGTGGCCGAGCTCACGGGCCAGATGCTGTCGCAGGTCACGACCACGCCGTGGATGATCTTCCTGCTGATCAACATCATCCTGTTCGTGCTCGGCACCTTCCTCGACATGGCGGCCACCATCCTGCTGTGCACGCCGATCTTCCTGCCGATCGCGCAGCACTACGGCATGAGCTCGGTGCAGTTCGGCGTGGTGATGCTGATCAACTGCGCGCTCGGCCTCAACACCCCGCCCGTGGGCACGACCCAGTTCGTGGGCTGCGCGATCGGCGGCGTGTCGGTGGGCCAGGTGATGCGCACCATCTGGCCGTTCTACGGCGCGCTGATCTTCGCGCTGGGCGTCGTGACCTTCGTGCCGGCCTTCTCGACCTGGCTGCCCAGCATGTTCATGGTCGTGCGCTGATGACCGAACCCGTGCGCCCACCGCTGTACATCCGCATCCATCCGGCGGACAACGTCGCCATCGTCGCCAACGACGGCGGCCTGAAGACCGGCGCGGTGTTCGCCGACGGCCTCGCGCTGGTGGACAACGTGCCGCAGGGCCACAAGGTGGCGCTGACCGATCTCGCCGAGGGCGAGGCGATCCGGCGCTACGACGTGGTGATCGGCTATGCGCAGAAGGCGCTGCCGCGCGGCAGCTGGGTGCACGAGCGCGTGATGCGCATGCCGAGCGCGCCCGAGCTCGACGGCCTGCCGATCGCCACCGTCAAGCCGCCGCCGATGGCGCCGCTCGAGGGCTTCAGCTTCGAGGGCTACCGCAATGCCGACGGCTCGGTGGGCACGCGCAACATCCTCGCGATCACGCAGACGGTGCAGTGCGTGGCCGGCGTCACCGAGTTCGCGCTGCAGCGCATCAAGCGCGAGCTGCTGCCGAAGTACCCGAACGTCGACGACGTGGTCGCGCTCGAGCACGGCTACGGCTGCGGCGTGGCGATCGACGCGCCCGACGCGATCGTGCCGATCCGCACCTTGCGCAACATCAGCCTCAATCCGAACTTCGGCGGCGAGGTGATGGTGGTGAGCCTGGGCTGCGAGAAGCTGCAGCCCGAGCGCCTGCTGCCGCCCGGCAGCATCCCGATCGCCGACGGCCGCGATGCCGACCTCGACGTGGTCTGCCTGCAGGACGACGAACACGTGGGCTTCATGTCGATGATCGATTCGGTCATGCGGCAGGCCGAGCAGCACCTCGCGCGGCTGAACGAGCGCCGGCGCGAGACCGTGCCCGCGAGCGAGCTCGTGGTGGGCGTGCAGTGCGGCGGCAGCGACGCCTTCTCGGGCGTCACCGCCAACCCGGCCGTGGGCTTCTGCACCGACCTGCTGGTGCGCGCGGGCGCCACCGTGATGTTCTCCGAGACCACCGAGGTGCGCGACGGCATCGACCAGCTCACCGCGCGCGCCAGCACGCCCGCGGTGGCCGAGGCCATGATCCGCGAGATGGCCTGGTACGACGACTACCTGCGCAAGGGCCGCGTCGACCGCAGCGCCAACACCACGCCCGGCAACAAGAAGGGCGGCCTGTCGAACATCGTCGAGAAGGCGATGGGCTCGATCGTGAAGTCGGGCTCGGCGCCGATCTCGGGCGTGCTCGCACCCGGCGAGAAGGCCGCGCACAAGGGCCTGATCTACACCGCCACGCCGGCCAGCGACTTCATCTGCGGCACCTTGCAGCTCGCGGCCGGCATCAACCTGCACGTGTTCACCACGGGCCGCGGCACGCCCTACGGGCTGGCCGAGGTACCGGTCATCAAGGTCGCCACGCGCAGCGACCTCGCGCGCCGCTGGCACGACCTGATGGACGTGAACGCGGGCCGCATCGCCGATGGCGACGCCACGATCGAGGAGGTGGGCTGGGAGCTGTTCCGCCTGATGCTCGACGTCGCCAGCGGCCGGAAGAAAACCTGGGCCGAGCACTGGCAGCTGCACAACGCGCTGGTGCTCTTCAACCCGGCTCCCGTGACCTGAAAAAAAAGAGGCAGGCGCGGGTATTCCGGACGACCCGGCAAAGGGGGCCGGGCGTCCTTCTTTCAACCGAGAGAGGAGACCGAGGATGCAAAGAACCCGTTTGGTGGCGAGCATGATCGCAGGCGCCGCCCTGCTGGCCGCGTGTGGCGGCGGCGGTGGTGGTGGCGCGAGCTTCGTGCCGCTGCCGCCCGCGGCGAACAACCCGCCGCCCGAAACACCCGTGCCGCCCGAGGTACAGGCAGCCCAGCCGAAGCTGTCGAACACGCCGATGGACGAGATCGTGAGCAGCCACCTGCTGCCCACCATCGAGCGCCTGTTCGCGCAGGTGCGCACGCAGAAGCTCGACACCGTGCTGCTGGGACAGAAGGTGTTCGCGCCCGGCAGCAAGGACAAGTTCCTGCCCGGCAAGGTGGCGATCGGCTTTTCCTACATCCTGCTGAACACGCCCAGCTCCGACCCCAAGTACCGCGAGTACATCGACGGCTACCGCGAGATCGCCGACGCGACCATCGACGTGACCAACGACAGCTGGGGCATCTACTACTACATGTCGGCGCTGTGGAAGCTCAAGAAGGCCGGGCTGCTCGAGGGCAGCGGCGCCGCGATCTCGCCGGCCACGCTCGACAAGCTCAAGACCAAGCTCAACTGGACCGCCTTCGTCAACCCGGCCGACTATTCGCTGATCGGTCTGCCGACCAACTACTACGGCGTGGCCTTCAGCATCGCGCGCCTGCGCCACCTCATGGGCTGGGAAGGTCCCGAGGCCAGCGAGGCGCTGCTGCAGAAGATGATCAACCACTACAAGACCTTCTCGGCCTTCGGCTTCTCCGACGAGACCGACGGCAGCGGCCGCTTCGACCGCTACAGCGTGCTGCTGATCGGCGAGATCATGCAGCGGCTGATCGAGACCGGCATGACGGTGTCGGCCGAGGACGAGGCCTCGCTCAAGGGCTGGCTGCGCCAGTCGGTGGACGTGATCAAGGTGCGGCTGAACCCGGCCGGCAACGGCGTGGACTACGGCCGCAGCCTCGCGGGCTATGCCGACACGGCCTTCGCCGAAGTGCTGTCGGCGGCCGAGCACATGAACGTGCTGAACGAGGAGGAGAAGCAGATCGCCTATGCCTTCGCCACGCGCGTCACGGCCAAGTACGTGGAGTTCTGGTACGACGCCGAGCTCGGTTCGCTCAACATGTGGCAGAAGGGCCGGCGCGTCGACAGCTACCGCGGCATCGACCGCGTGCTCGGCGAGAACCTGAGCCTGTCGCACCAGCTGATCTACACCAACAACCTCTGGAAGTCGGCCGGCTACGCGCAGAAGGCGCCGGTGTCGACGCAGACCTTCCTGGCCTACCTCGACAAGCAGCCGCGCGCCACGCTCACGAAGTTCGCGGGCTTCGACGGCGGTGCCTCGACCTACGACCGCGGGCTGGTGACCTACCGCGACGGCCTGCGCGTGATCAGCCTGCCGGTGGTCAACGGTGCGAAGACCTACCACCACACCAACCCCTACTTCGCGATCCCCCACTCCTACAACATGCTCTCGGGCGTGGCCGACACCCAGTGGCCGCAGCTGCAGCCGCGCTTCACCGTGGCGACGGGTTCGCAGCCGCTGATCCCCGCGGCCTACCAGAAGAACCTGAAGATCGCCGAGGCCGGCCAGGTGCTCACGGTGAGCTACGACCAGGATGCGATGGACCGTGCCACCTCGGGCAACGACCCGATCAAGGACACGCGCATCACCTCGCGCACGCGCTACACCTTCGAGCCCGGCCGGATCACGCGCGTCGACACCTACACGCCCGCGGCCGCGCTCGACATCGCGAAGCTCGAACTCGAGTTCGGCAGCTACTCCGACGGTGCCAGCGCGCTCGGCGGCAACCGCTTCGCCTTCGCGAACGGCGACGTGCAGGGCTTCGAGGTCGAGGGCCTGCAGGACTGCGCGGCGGTCGATGTGCGCGAGAACGTCGACTACAACACGCCGACCGGCGCGCTGAAGACCAGCATCCGCTGCAGCACGCCGGCCTTCAGCCTGGCCGCGCCGCTCACGATCAAGTGGGTGCTCAAGTACCGCTCGCCGAGCGTGGCGGGCATCGCCCCCAAGTGACCCACCGCCCGGCCGCCGCGAGACGGCCGGGCTTTTTTTTCTCCAACGACGACAAGCCCCATGGAAGACCTCAGGAACAAGACCGCCCTCGTGACCGGCGCCAGCACCGGCATCGGTGCCGCGGTGGCCATCGCCTTCGCCGCGCGCGGCATGCGCGTGGCGGTGCACTACAACAGCTCGGCCGACGCCGCGAACCAGGTGGTCGAGACCATCCGCGCCGCCGGCGGCAGCGCCTTCGCGGTGCAGGCCGACGTGCGCGACACGGCCGCGATCCGCGACTGCGTGCAGCGCACCGCCACCGAGTTCGGCCGCATCGACGTGCTGGTGAACAACGCCGGCAGCCTGGTCAAGCGGGTGCCGATCGCCGAGTTCGACGACGCGCTGTTCGACGAGGTGCTGCATGTCAACGCGCGCTCGGTGCTCGCCTTCTGCCGCGAGACGGTGCCGCTGATGCGCCAGCAGGGCAGCGGCAACATCATCAACGTGACCTCGGTCGCGGCGCGCACCGGCGGCGGACCCGCCGCCTACCTCTACGCGGGCGCCAAGGGCTTCGTGAGCACGGCCACCCACGGGCTGGCCAAGGAACTGGTGGGCGACCGCATCCGCGTCAACGCGGTGGCGCCGGGCGTGATCCAGACGCCGTTCCAGGACCGCTTCTCCACGCCCGCGATGCTCGAGAACTTCAAGGCCGGCATCCCGATGGGACGCCTCGGCGAGCCCGAGGAGTGCGTGGGCGCCTTTCTCTTCCTCGCTTCGGAACAGCTCTCGGGCTACGTCACGGGGCAGGTCATCGAGGTGAACGGCGGGCAGTACATGCCCTGAGTTTCTTGAGCGACGGCGCCCTCTCAGGGCGCGCATGGATTTCGATCGACAACAACCACTGGAGACAACATGAACAGAAACGACTTCCTCCGCGGCCTCGCCGCCTTCTCGGCGACGGCCGCGCTCTCGCTGGGCCTGGCCGCCACGGCCTCGGCGCAGGCCAGCGACTACCCGAACCGCACCATCGAGCTGCTGGTGCCCTACCAGCCCGGCGGCGGCACCGACGGCCTGGCGCGCGCCTTCGCGGACGCGAGCCGCAAGCACATCTCGCAGCCCATCGTGATCGTCAACCGCCCCGGCGCGGGCGGCGCCATCGGCTGGACCGAGGTGATCAATTCCAAGCCCGACGGCTACAAGCTCGCGGTGCTCACGGTCGAGCTGCTCACGCTGCCGCACCTGGGCCTGGCGAAGTTCAACTACGACGACTTCCAGCCGATCGCGCAGCTCAATGCCGACCCGGCCGCGATCACGGTGAAGGCCGACTCGCCGTGGAACACGATCGAGGACTTCCTCGCGGCCGCGAAGAAGGACCCGGGCAAGGTGAACGTCGGCAACTCGGGCAATGGCTCGATCTGGCACCTGGCGGCGGCCGCGCTCGAGGACAAGACCGGCACCAAGTTCGGCCACATCCCGTTCCAGGGCGCGGCGCCCGCGGTGCTCGCGCTGCTCGGCGGCCACATCGACGCCGTGGCCGTGAGCCCGGCCGAGGTGACGACCCATGTGCAGGGCGGCAAGCTCAAGGTGCTGATGGTGATGGCCGACCAGCGCGTGAAGGGCTTCGAGAAGGTGCCGACCGCGAAGGAACGCGGGATCGACCTGACGATCGGCACCTGGCGCGGTCTGGGCGCGCCGAAGAACACGCCGCCCGAGGTGATGGCGCGGCTGCGCGAGATCACGGCCAAGACCGCGGCCGAGCCGCTGATGCACGAGGTGATGGACAAGCAGAACCTCGGCTACGTCTACACCGACGGCGCGGCCTTCAAGGAGACGCTGGCCAAGGACAACGCCTATTTCAAGGCGTTGATCACCAAGCTCAACATCAAGCCATGAGCACAACGACGCACCGCGCGCGGCGCGTCGCCGCGGCCGCGCTGCTGTCGGCGGCCGCGTGGCAGGCCCAGGCCGCGACCTGGGTCTACGTGGCGAACGCCGACAGCCAGGAGATCTCGGTGCTCGCGCTCGACCGCGACAAGGGCACGCTGGCGCCGGTTCAGACGCTCGCCGTCGGCGGCACGGTGATGCCGATGGCGGTGAGCCACGACAAGCGCCTGCTCTACGCGGCGCTGCGCTCGCAGCCGTTCCGCGTGGCCACGCTGGCGATCGACGCCGCCACCGGCCGGCTGCAGAAGCTCGGCGAGGCGCCGCTGGCCGACAGCATGGCCAACATCGACCTCGACGCCAGCGGCCGCTGGCTGTTCGCGGCCTCCTACCAGGGCGGCAAGATCTCGGTCAACGCGATCGGCAAGGACGGCACGGTGGGCGCGATCCAGCAGCTGGTGCAGACCGCGCCGAACGCGCACGCGATCCATGCCGACGCCAACAACCGCTTCGTGCTCGCGACCAGCCTGGGCGGCGACAACCTCTCGGCCTGGCGCTTCGATGCCGAGCGGGGCCTGCTCTCGCCGAACGATCCGCCGCTCACGCGCACCGCGGCGCAGGCCGGGCCGCGCCACTTCGTCTGGGACCGGGCGCAGCGCCACCTGTACCTGCTCGACGAGCTCGACGCGGCGCTGCACGTGTACGCCTGGGATGCCGAGCGCGGCACGCTGAAGCTCGAGCAGAGCACGACCACGCTGCCCGCGGGCTTCGCGGGCAAGCCCTGGGCCGCCGACCTGCACCTCACGCCCGACGGCCGCCATCTCTACGCCTCGGAGCGCACCTCGAGCACGCTGTCGGCGTTCCGGGTCGACCCGGCGAGCGGCCGGCTGCAGCCGCTGGGCCAGACGCCGACCGAGAAGACGCCGCGCGGCTTCGCGATCGACTCGAGCGGGCGCTACCTGATCGCGGCCGGGCAGGAATCGCACGGCCTGACCTTGCACACCATCGATGCCGCGACCGGCGCGCTCGGCACCGCGCAGGGGCTCGCGGTGGGCAAGAACCCGAACTGGATCGAGATCGTCGATCTGCCCTGACCTTCGCCACGACTTCGCCACAACCATAAGGAGACATCGCCATGCAACGCCGCACCCTGATCCGCAGCGCCTTCGCCACGCCGCTGCTCGCCGCCCTGCCCCATGCCTTCGCCCAGGGCAACTGGCCGACGGGCAAGGCCATCACCTACCTCGTGCCCTTCCCGGCCGGCGGCACCACCGACGTGCTGGGCCGGCTGATCGGCCAGAAGCTCGGCCCGGTGCTCAACACCAGCGTCATCATCGACAACAAGGGCGGCGCCGGCGGCAGCGTGGGCTCGGAGATCGGCGCGCGCGCCGCGCCCGACGGCTACACGCTGGTGGGCGGCACCATCAGCTCGCACGCGATCAACGTGAGCCTCTATCCGAAGCTGGGCTACGACCCGCAGAAGTCCTTCGCGCCGGTCACGCTGATCGGCACCAACCCGGTGGTGCTCGTGGTGAACCAGGCGAGCCCGCACAAGACGCTCAAGGACGTGCTCGAGGCCAGCAAGGCCAAGGCGGGCGGGCTCTCGTCGGCCTCGGCGGGCACCGGCACCTCGCAGCACCTGGCGCTGGAACTGCTGGCCTACAAGTCGGGCGTGAAGTTCACGCACATCCCCTACAAGGGCAGCGGCCCGGCGATCCAGGACGTGATCGGCGGCCAGGTCGACATGATGTTCGACACCACGGTGGTGGCCGGCCCGCACATCCAGAGCGGCAAGCTGCGCGCGATCGCCGTCACCTCGGCGAAGCGGCTGGCCTCGATGCCCGACGTGCCGACGGTGGCCGAGTCGGGCATCGCGGGGCTGCAGGACTTCGAGGTGGTGTCGTGGCAGGCGATCTTCGTGCCCGCGGGCACGCCCGCGCCGGTGGTGCAGCGGCTGCACACGGAGATCCGCGCCATCCTCGCGACCCCGGAGATGCAGGACAAGCTCAAGGGCTTCGGCATGGAGCCCACGGACCTGGGCACGGCGCAGATCGCGGCCTTCCAGAAGGCCGAGGTCGAGAAATGGGCGCAGGTGATCAAGGCGGCGGGGATCAAGGCCGAGTAGCGAAAAAACGCCCAGCGGCCGCGTGGCCGGGAAATTCCGCGCAATTCGCCCCCGCGAAATCCCGAGGGAAGTTTCCTACGCCCCGGGCCGGGCCCGCTTTATAGAATGCCCCTCCCATCCAAGAACCAGAAGCTCCGCACGTGTCTGATCGCTCCGCTGTCCTGCCCCAATACCTGTTCCCCAAGCAGGCACTGACCAATTTCGCCGGCTGGGTCGCGGGCAAGGAGCGGGGAGCGGTCACCACCTGGATCATCCGGCGCTTCGTCGACAAATACGGCGTCGACATGAACGAGGCGCTCGAACCCGATATCGCGCACTACAAGAGCTTCAACCAGTTCTTCACGCGCGAGCTCAAGCCCGGCGTGCGCCCGCTCGCCGACGCCGACCTGATCTGTCCCGTCGATGGTGCGATCAGCCAGTTCGGTGCGATCGAGGGCGACCAGATCTTCCAGGCCAAGGGCCACAACTACAGCACCACGGCCCTGGTGGGCGGCGACGCGGCGCTCGCGGCGCAGTTCGCGCACGGCAGCTTCGCCACGCTGTACCTGAGCCCGCGCGACTACCACCGCATCCACATGCCCTGCGACGGGCGACTGCTGCGCATGATCCACGTGCCGGGCGAGCTGTTCTCGGTCAACCCGACCACCGCACGCGGCGTGCCGGGCCTGTTCGCGCGCAACGAGCGCGTGGTCTGCGTCTTCGAATCGGCCCATGGCCCCTTCGTGCTGGTGCTGGTCGGCGCCACCATCGTCGGCAGCATGGCGACCGTGTGGCACGGCGTGGTCAACCCGCCGCGCGGGGGCGAGCTGCGCGAATGGCGCTACGACGACCGGCAGATCGCGCTGCGCAAGGGCGAGGAGATGGGCCGTTTCTTGCTCGGCTCGACCGTCGTCATGCTGTTCCCCGCGCCCGCCGTGGCGTTCAATTCCGAATGGGCGCCCACGCGCCCCATCCGGCTGGGCGAAGCCATGGCGAATTTTTCAAAGATGTGACGCTTTGTCTCTGGAGCCGCATGCAGCGTACGCCCACAGCTATAAAACTAGTAGCATCGTAATCATTTGAGCTATAGTCCCCGGCCGGAGCGAAGGCCGGACAGCGGTCCGCCAACCATCAAAAAAGAGCGAGGCCGAGGCGCTGCCCACGGGGCCGGCCTCCCGCGCAGCACAGATCGCAGAGGAGATGATGACGATGAGTTCCAAGGAAAACGCAGCCATCAGCCAGTTGCTCGCGCTGCTCGAAGCCCGCTATGCGCTGCGTGTGCTCTGGGCCCTGCGCGACGGCCATGCCCAGACCTTCCGGCTGCTGCAGGACAGCGTCGGCGGCATCACTCCCAACACCCTCAACACCCGGATCAAGGAACTGCGCGAAGCCGGCGTGGTGAGCCACGGCGGCGATGGCTACAGCCTCACGCTCAGCGGCCAGGACCTGCTCAAGCGGCTGTCCGACCTGCAGGCCTTCGCGAGCAAGTGGCAGCTCGGCCAGGCCAAGAAGGCGGCGGCGCAACCGGCCGCCGCGGTGCCGCCCGCGGCATCCGCCTCGGCGCCATCGGCCGCGCCCGCGCCGCAGCCGGCCTTGCCACCGCTGCCTGCGCCCGCCTCGCCGCCGCCCTCCCCGCCCTCCTCGCCGATCCCGCCGCCGATCTCGGACTGAACCCGGCGGCGCCCCGTCCGGCAAACGCCGTGCGCCGGCCTCGGTAAACTCCGCGCCTTCGATCCCCGGATCGATGCCCTTCTTTCATCTCGCGAACATACCGACGCAAGGAGCGTTCACCATGCCCACCACTCCCTCCGGCCTGCAATACGAAGACACCGTCGTCGGCGACGGCGCGGAAGCCAAGCCCGGCCACCACGTGCACGTGCACTACACCGGCTGGCTCTACAACGACGGCGTGCAGGGCGCCAAGTTCGACTCGAGCCGCGACCGCAACGACCCGTTCGCGTTCTCGCTCGGCGCCGGCCAGGTCATCAAGGGCTGGGACGAAGGCGTGGCCGGCATGAAGATCGGCGGCCAGCGCACGCTGATCATCCCGGCTTCGCTGGGCTACGGTGCCCGCGGCGCCGGCGGCGTGATCCCGCCGAACGCCACCCTGAAGTTCGACGTCGAGCTGCTCGACACCCACTGATCGAGCGCGGGCCCTCGGCTCGAAGGCCCTGCGAAGGGCCTTTTTCATCGCCGGGCCGCCCCAAGATGGAAAACGCCCCCTGGGGGGCAGCGACCTCACGGAGTGAGGGAGCTCGGGGGCCATCTTTCATGCCCATGCGGCCTTTTCGGCCGCATTTTTTCGCTTGAAAAGCCTCCGGAGGGCCCCAACTGGCCCGCAATCGTTTGTTTCCAGCCCATCGATCAATCCGCTTCAAAAGATGTCCGATCCGCAACAATCCGCCCCGAATTCGCAAACCCTGCACGGCGAACCCAGCCCTGAAGAGCTGGAGGCCGCGCAAGCCGCCAACGAGGCGGACGCGCTGGCCGCGGCCCAGGGCGAGCTCGCCGCCCTGCAGGCCAAGAACGCCGAACTGGCCGACCAGTACCTGCGCGCGCAGGCCGACGTGCAGAACGCCCGCCGCCGCGCCGACGACGAGATTTCCAAGGCCCGCAAGTTCGCGGTCGAAGCCTTCGCCGAGAGCCTGCTGCCGGTGACCGACAGCCTCGAGGCCGGTCTCGCCATCAAGGACGCCACCCCCGAACAGATCCGCGAAGGCGCCGAAGCCACGCTGCGCCAGCTCAAGAGCGCGCTCGAGCGCAACAAGGTGATCGAGATCGCGCCGGCTCCCGGCAGCAAGTTCGATCCGCACCAGCACCAGGCGATCTCGGTGGTGCCCGCCGACCAGGAACCGAACACCGTGGTGGGCGTGCTGCAGAAGGGCTACACCATCGCCGAGCGCGTGCTGCGCCCCGCGCTGGTCACCGTCAGCGCCCCGAAGTAAGCCGCTGCGCCCTCTCCCCGTCCACACGAATTCCACAGGAAAACCCCGTCTCTTCCCTTGAATAGACCCGGGTTATCCACAAGTTCATAACAACATATTTTTCAGGTTTCAGGAGTACAGAACATGGCAAAGATCATCGGCATCGACCTCGGCACCACCAACTCGTGCGTGTCGATCATGGAAGGCAACACCACGCGCGTGATCGAGAACTCGGAAGGCGCGCGCACCACGCCTTCGATCGTCGCGTACCAGGAAGACGGTGAAGTGCTGGTCGGTGCCTCGGCCAAGCGCCAGGCCGTCACCAACCCCAAGAACACGCTGTACGCGATCAAGCGCCTGATCGGCCGCAAGTTCGAGGAAAAGGAAGTGCAGAAGGACATCGACCTGATGCCCTACACCATCGCCAAGGCCGACAACGGCGACGCATGGGTGGAAGTGCGCGGCAAGAAGATGGCCCCGCAGCAGGTCAGCGCCGACATCCTGCGCAAGATGAAGAAGACCGCCGAAGACTACCTCGGCGAAGCCGTGACCGAAGCCGTGATCACGGTGCCGGCCTACTTTAACGACGCCCAGCGCCAGGCCACCAAGGACGCCGGCCGCATCGCGGGCCTCGACGTCAAGCGCATCATCAACGAACCCACCGCCGCGGCGCTGGCCTTCGGCCTCGACAAGCAGGACAAGGGCGACCGCAAGATCGCCGTGTACGACCTCGGCGGCGGCACCTTCGACGTCTCGATCATCGAGATCGCCGATGTGGACGGCGAGAAGCAGTTCGAAGTGCTGTCGACCAACGGCGACACCTTCCTCGGCGGCGAGGACTTCGACCAGCGCATCATCGACTACATCATCGGCGAGTTCAAAAAGGAACAGGGCGTCGACCTCAGCAAGGACGTGCTCGCGCTGCAGCGCCTGAAGGAAGCGGCCGAGAAGGCCAAGATCGAGCTGTCGAACAGCGCCCAGACCGACGTCAACCTGCCCTACATCACGGCCGATGCCACCGGTCCGAAGCACCTGAACATCAAGCTCACGCGCGCCAAGCTCGAGAGCCTGGTCGACGAGCTGATCGAGCGCACCATCGCGCCCTGCCGCCTGGCCATCAAGGATGCCGGCATCAGCGTGAGCGACATCAACGACGTGATCCTGGTCGGCGGCATGACCCGCATGCCCAAGGTGCAGGACAAGGTCAAGGCCTTCTTCGGCAAGGACCCGCGCAAGGACGTGAACCCCGACGAGGCCGTGGCCGTCGGCGCCGCCATCCAGGGCCAGGTGCTCTCGGGCGACCGCAAGGACGTGCTGCTGCTCGACGTGACCCCGCTGTCGCTGGGCATCGAGACCATGGGTGGCGTGATGACCAAGATGATCACGAAGAACACCACGATCCCGACCAAGTTCGCGCAGACCTTCTCGACCGCCGAGGACAACCAGCCGGCCGTGACGATCAAGGTGTTCCAGGGCGAACGCGAAGTGGCCGCGGGCAACAAGCTGCTCGGCGAGTTCAACCTCGAGGGCATCCCGCCGGCATCGCGCGGCACGCCGCAGATCGAGGTGAGCTTCGACATCGACGCCAACGGCATCCTGCACGTCGGCGCCAAGGACAAGGGCACCGGCAAGGAAAACAAGATCACCATCAAGGCGAACTCGGGCCTGTCGGAGGACGAGATCCAGAACATGGTGAAGGACGCCGAGCTCAACGCGGCCGAGGACAAGAAGAAGGTCGAGCTGGTGCAGGCCCGCAACCAGGGCGAGGCCATGGTCCACAGCGTGCGCAAGTCGCTGGGCGAGCACGGCGACAGCCTGGACGCCGGCGAGAAGGAAAAGATCGAGACCGCGATCAAGGAACTCGAGGACGTGGTCAAGGGCGAGGACAAGGCCGCGATCGAAGAGAAGACCAACACGCTGATGACCGCGAGCCAGAAGCTCGGCGAGAAGATGTACGCCGACGCGCAGGCCGCGGCCGGTGCCGCCGGCGGCCCGGGTGCCTCGGCTGGCGCGGAAGCTGCGAGCAGCGCCCCGGCCGACGACAACGTGGTCGACGCCGAGGTCAAGGAAGTCAAGAAGAAGGACTGAGCGTCCGCTCGGTCGAACGGGGCTGGAACACCTGAAAGGGTGCTCCAGCCTTTCTCGCTTCGATCGATCCCCGTTCCCGAAGAGACCTGAAGACCGCCCCGCCGCCCGATCGAACCTGCCATGGCCACCAAACGCGACTACTACGAAACCCTCGGCGTTCCCAAGAACGCGAGCGACGACGAAATCAAGAAGGCTTATCGCAAGCTCGCGATGAAGCACCACCCGGACCGCAACCACGGCGACACCAGCAAGGACGCCGAGGCCAAGTTCAAGGAGGTGAAGGAAGCCTATGAAATGCTGTCGGACGGCCAGAAACGCGCGGCCTACGACCAGTACGGCCATGCCGGCGTCGATCCCAACATGCGCGGCGGCCCGGGCGCGGAAGGCTTCGGCGGCTTCGCGGAAGCCTTCGGCGACATCTTCGGCGACGTGTTCGGCGGCGGTGGCCGCGGCCGCGCCGGCGGTGGCCGCCAAGTATTCCGCGGCAGCGACCTGAGCTACGCGATGGAGATCACGCTCGAGGAAGCGGCCGAGGGCAAGGAAGCCCAGATCCGCATCCCGAGCTGGGACGACTGCGGCACCTGCAAGGGCACCGGCGCCAAGCCGGGCACCAAGCCGATCACCTGCACCACCTGCCACGGCGCGGGCGCGGTGCAGATGCGCCAGGGCTTCTTCAGCGTGCAGCAGACCTGCCCGACCTGCCACGGCAGCGGCAAGATCATTCCCGAGCCCTGCGCGACCTGCCACGGCCAGGGCAAGATCAAGAACAACAAGACGCTGGAAGTGAAGATCCCGGCCGGCATCGACGACGGCATGCGCATCCGCAGCACCGGCAACGGCGAGCCCGGCACCAACGGCGGCCCACCCGGCGACCTCTACATCGAGATCCGGCTCAAGAAGCACGAGCTGTTCGAGCGCGACGGCGACGACCTGCATTGCGTGGTGCCGGTCAGCGTCACCACCGCGGCGCTCGGCGGCGAGATCAACGTGCCCACGCTCAAGGGCAACGCAGCCATCGACATTCCCGACGGCACGCAGAGCGGCAAGCAGTTCCGCCTGCGCGGCAAGGGCATCAAGGGCGTGCGCTCGAGCTACCCGGGCGACCTCTACTGCCACGTGCGCGTCGAGACGCCGGTCAAGCTCACCGAGCACCAGCGCAAGCTGCTGAAGGAGCTCGACGAGTCGCTCAAGAAGGGCGGCGAGAAGCACAGCCCCACCGACAAGGGCTGGTTCGACAAGGCCAAGGAATTCTTCAGCTGAGGACGCGCGGCGCGCGCTCCGATCCACCGCACTCCGATCCATGGCCCTGTTCGACGAACTCGCGGCCTGGCGCCGCGCCACCGCGGCGCAGCGTGAAGCCGCCGCGCGGGACCTGGCGGCACAGCTGCCCGTGGGCTTCGCCTTCGACGGCATCCGGCGCTTCGCGCTCGGCGGTGTCGCGCACGACGTGGCGCAGTACACGGCCGGCGGCGCCCTCTTCTCCCTGATTCCGGGCGGCCCGGCCACGCTGGGCTTCGACGTCGGCGGCTGGCGGCCCACGCCCGCGATGCACGAGAGCTGGCAGGGCATGGCGGAGGAATACGGCCTCGAGGAAAGCCTGGCCGACTACGTGGCCGCGCGCAGCAGCCGCGTGCGCGAGGTGGCGCTGCCACCGCTGCTGGCCGAGACCCTTCATGCCGAGGTCGGCTGGCAGCCCATCGATCCCGCGGGCGAGAAGGTGCGGTCGCTGCTGGCCGAGCACCCGCGCGGCGTGACCGAACATGCGGACATCGTGACCCGGGTCGAGGTCGCGCCCGATGGCCGCGTCAGCGCCTGGCAGGCCGACGAGGACGCCCTGAGCCATGCGCTGGTCGCCGATGGCTTCGCCGCACAGGGCTTCCGCCTGCCGAGCCCCGACGAATGGGAGCACCTGTGCGCGGCCGGCGCGCGCGGCTTCTTCCGCTGGGGTGACGAGGCGCCGATGGACCGCTACCCCACCGACATCAGCCCCGAGGAAGCCGAATGGCGCCGCCAATGGGTGCGGGCCGCGGGCCAACTCGAGAAACCGGCGGCGGGCTTCGCCAGCGACTGGGAATTCCACCGCCTGCCCAACGCCTGGGGCCTGCAGATCGCGGCCGACCCCTACAAGTACGAACTGACCGCGCAACGCGGCCTCACGCGCGGCGGCGATGGCGGCTGCGCCATCTGCGGCGGCGCCGGTTTTCTCTCGGGCTGGCTGCCGCTCGCGAGCGCCTGGCACGACCCCGACTTCTGCGAGCACGCGCCCGGCGAGGAGATTTCGCTGGGCTACACCGTGGCGCGCCGCGTCCTGCCGCTGGCCTGAGCCTCGTAACCCTTTGGTTTGCGGCCGCGCACGCAAACGGTGCTCCTCGAACGCCTTCGGTGCCACGCACCACAACGGCGCCTTCTCCCGCTTCCCTCCGACTCGCAACTGGCGCGCTTTCCCACGCCGCGGCGCGCGCGCCGCTCATCAAAAGATGGCGCGTAGATTGCTTTTAGATATTTTTTGAATGTGCAATAAACCCAAACGGGAGCTGCCGCGTTATTGAAGGACAGCGTTGTTTTTTTGAGTCAGTGGGCTCAATAGGAGGTGCTTGCCGTTAAAACACGCAAAGGACGCATATGTCGATTGCCATAGGTATTTTCACTGGCAAACTGGTTTACCCGAACCCGTTTGCGGAACCTGGGAATTTAGCTGGAATTCGCAAACTCGTGCACGAATTTTTTGTTGAACTTTACTCGTGACTGTGGTTCTGAATTAACAACTATTTCCTGGGTGCACTCTTTGCTTTATGCTGATTGTGCAGATTGTGTTTAAGGGAGTTTTCCAAGGCATGCAGCCCTGGGCGGCCACACCTTTTTCAAAAGATGCGACGCTTTCGGACTGCAGGATTTCGGGCTTTAAAGGCCCGCTGACTTGACGGAGGCGTGACCATGGATGTGATCAGCAACTTTGCAGCGCGTTACGAGCGCACTCGCGAAGAGGTCCTTTCACTGCAGGACTACCTGGAACTCTGCAAACGGGATCCGATGGCCTATGCCACGGCTTCCGAGCGCATGCTCAAGGCCATCGGCGACCCCGAACTGGTCGACACCCGCAACGACTCCCGCCTTTCGCGCATCTTCGCCAACAAGGTCATCAAGATCTATCCGGCGTTCAAGGAGTTCTACGGGATGGAGGAGGCCATCGAGCAGGTGGTGTCCTATTTCCGCCACGCCGCGCAGGGCCTGGAGGAAAAGAAGCAGATCCTCTACCTGCTGGGCCCGGTCGGCGGCGGCAAGAGCTCGATCGCCGAGCGCCTCAAGCAGCTCATGGAGCACGTGCCCTTCTACGCGATCCACGGCTCGCCCGTGAACGAGTCGCCGCTCGGCCTGTTCGACGCGGCCGAGGACGGCGAGATCCTCGAGAAGGAATTCAACATCCCGCGCCGCTACCTGCAGCGCATCCTGTCGCCCTGGGCCGTCAAGCGGCTCGAGGAGTACGGCGGCGACATCCGCCAGTTCAAGGTGGTGAAGCGCTACCCGTCGGTGCTGCGCCAGATCGCGGTGGCCAAGACCGAACCGGGCGACGAGAACAACCAGGACATCTCCTCGCTGGTCGGCAAGGTCGACATCCGCAAGCTCGAGACCTATGCCCAGGACGACCCGGACGCCTACGCCTACTCGGGCGGCCTGTGCCTCGCGAACCAGGGCCTGCTCGAGTTCGTGGAAATGTTCAAGGCGCCGATCAAGGTGCTGCACCCGCTTTTGACCGCCACGCAGGAAAGCAACTTCAAGGGCACCGAGGGCTTCGGCGCGATCCCCTTCGACGGCATCGTGCTGGCCCACAGCAACGAGAGCGAGTGGAAGGCCTTCCGCAACAACAAGAACAACGAGGCCTTCCTCGACCGGATCTACATCGTCAAGGTGCCCTACTGCCTGCGGGTGTCCGAGGAAATCAAGATCTACGAGAAGCTGGTGCGCAACTCCTCGCTGGCCCAGGCGCCCTGCGCACCCGGAACCCTGCGCATGATGGCGCAGCTGTCGGTGCTCACGCGGCTCAAGGAACCCGAGAACTCGAGCATCTTCAGCAAGTCGCAGGTCTACGACGGCGACAACCTCAAGGACACCGACCCCAAGGCCAAGTCGATCCAGGAGTACCGCGACTACGCGGGCGTCGACGAGGGCATGAGCGGCGTCTCCACGCGCTTCGCCTTCAAGATCATCTCCAAGGTCTTCAACTTCGACAGCTCCGAGGTGGCCGCCAACCCGGTGCACCTGATGTACGTGCTCGAGCAGCAGATCGAGCGCGAGCAGTTCCCGCAGGAGGTCGAGCAGAAGTACATCAGCTACATCAAGGAGCTGCTGGCGCCGCGCTATGCCGAGTTCATCGGCAAGGAGATCCAGACCGCCTACCTCGAGAGCTACAGCGAGTACGGCCAGAACATCTTCGACCGCTACGTGACCTACGCCGACTACTGGATCCAGGACCAGGAGTTCCGCGACGTCGACACCGGCGAGGTCTTCGACCGCGCCTCGCTCAACGGCGAGCTCGAGAAGATCGAGCGGCCGGCCGGCATCGGCAACCCGAAGGACTTCCGCAACGAGATCGTCAACTTCGTGCTGCGCGCGCGGGCCGGCAACAACGGCCGCAACCCGGCATGGACCAGCTACGAGAAGCTGCGCGCGGTGATCGAGAAGAAGATGTTCTCCAACACCGAGGAGCTGCTGCCGGTGATCAGCTTCAACACCAAGAGCAGCGCCGACGAGCAGAAGAAGCACGAGGACTTCGTCACGCGCATGGTCGAGAAGGGCTACACCGCCAAGCAGGTGCGCCTGCTGTGCGAGTGGTACCTGCGCGTGCGCAAGAGCTCGTAGCGCGCACCGCCAACGGAGCACGCCAACGCCCATCGTTTTGCAAGGAGCTTTGAAACCATCGTGGCCATCCTGCAGCAGATCATCGACCGCCGGCTCTCGGGCAAGAACAAGTCCATCGGCAACCGCGAGCGCTTTCTCCGGCGCTACCGCGGCCAGATCCAGGAGGCGGTGCGGCGGGCCGTGAGCGGCCGCAACATCCGCGAACTGGAACAGGGCGAGGATGTGACGCTGCCGCGCCACGATGTGTCGGAGCCGGTGTTCGGCCATGCGCGCGGCGGCGACCGCGAGTACGTGCACCCGGGCAACCAGGAGTACGTGCGCGGCGACCGCATCAAGCGCCCCGACGGCGGCCAGGGCGGCGGCTCGGGCAGCGGCGAGGCCAGCGACAGCGGCGAGGGCAACGACGACTTCGTGTTCCACCTCACGCGCGAGGAGTTCATGCGCGTGTTCTTCGACGACCTCGCGCTGCCGCACCTGATCCGCACGCAGATCGCCGACGTGCCCGAATGGAAGAGCCACCGCGCGGGCTTCACCAGCGACGGCACGCCCAACAACCTGCACGTGGTGCGCTCGATGCGCGGCGCGCTGGCCCGGCGCATCGCGCTCGGCGGCGAACCGCGCAAGGAACTGCGCCGGCTCGAGGCGCACCTGCTGCACCTGAGGGCGCATCCGCAGGCCACGCAGCCCTTCATCCAGAACGAGATCGCCGAGACCGAGGCGCGCATCGAGGAACTGCGCCGCACCGCGCGCCACGTGCCCTACATCGATCCGATCGACCTGCGCTACCGCAACCGCGTGAAGACGCCGGTACCCAGCGCCAAGGCCGTGATGTTCTGCCTGATGGACGTCTCGGGCTCGATGGACGAGGCGCGCAAGGACATGGCCAAGCGCTTCTTCATGCTGCTGTACATGTTCCTCACGCGGCACTACGAGACCATCGACCTGGTGTTCCTGCGCCATCACACGCAGGCGCAGGAGGTCAGCGAGGACGAGTTCTTCCACGCCACCGAGACCGGCGGCACCGTGGTGTCGAGCGCGCTGGTGCTGATGGACGAGATCGTGCGCGCGCGCTACCCCAGCGGCGAATGGAACATCTACGGCGCGCAGGCCAGCGACGGCGACAACTGGCACCAGGACAGCGGGCGCTGCCGCCAGCTGCTCGAGGAGAACATCCTGCCGAAGGTGCGCTACTACGCCTATGTGCAGGTGGCCGAGACCGAGCAGAACCTGTGGCAGGAATACGCGCAGCTCGAGGGCATCGAGCCCAACTTCGCGATGCGCAAGGTGTCCGAGGCCAGCGACATCTACCCCGTGTTCCGCGACCTGTTCAAGAAGGAAGGAGCCAGCGCATGACCACCGCCGATCGCCCTCCTTCGGCACCGCCGCTGCCGACCGCCGCCACCATCCCGCAAGGCAAGCTCGAGCGCTTGCCCAGCCCCTCGGACTGGACCTTCGACCTGATCGAGCGCTACCACACCGAGATCGCGCGCACCGCGCGCGGCTACGGCCTCGACGTCTATCCGAACCAGCTCGAGATCATCACGGCCGAGCAGATGATGGATGCCTACGCCAGCGTGGGCATGCCGATGATCTACAGGCACTGGTCGTACGGCAAGCAGTTCATCGCCACCGAGAAGAACTACCGCCGCGGCCACATGGGGCTGGCCTACGAGATCGTGATCAATTCCGATCCCTGCATCGCCTACCTGATGGAAGAGAACACCATGGCCATGCAGGCCCTGGTGATCGCGCATGCGGCCTACGGCCACAACAGCTTCTTCAAGGGCAACTACCTGTTCCGCATGTGGACCGATGCGTCCTCGATCATCGACTACCTGGTCTATGCGCGGCACTACATCGCCGAATGCGAGGAGCGCCATGGCGTGGACGAGGTCGAGAAGCTGCTCGACTCCTGCCACGCGCTGATGAACTACGGCGTGGACCGCTACCGCCGTCCGCAGAAGCGCTCGCTGGCGCAGGAGAGCGCCCAGCGCGCCGAGCGCGAGCGCCACATGCAGCAGCAGGTCAACGACCTCTGGCGCACCCTGCCGCGGCGCAGCGAGCAGAACGCCGGCTCGGAATCGGCGCCGCGCTTTCCGCTCGAGCCGCAGGAGAACCTGCTCTACTTCATCGAGAAGAACGCCGCGCTGCTCGAGCCCTGGCAGCGCGAGGTGGTGCGCATCGTGCGCAAGATCGCGCAGTACTTCTACCCGCAGCGCCAGACCCAGGTCATGAACGAGGGCTGGGCCACCTTCTGGCACTACACGCTGCTCAACACCATGTACGACCGCGGTCAGCTCGACGACGGCTTCATGATGGAGTGGCTGAGCTCGCACACTGGCGTGATCTTCCAGCCGCCGGTGGGCCACCGCGCCTACAGCGGCATCAACCCCTACGCGCTCGGCTTCGCGATGTACACCGAGCTGCGCCGCATCTGCGAGAAGCCCACCGACGAGGACCGGCGCTGGTTCCCCGACTTCGCGGGCAGCGACTGGGTGGCCACGCTCGACTACGCGATGCGCAACTTCAAGGACGAGAGCTTCGTGGGCCAGTTCCTGAGCCCGAAGACCATGCGCGACTTCCGCCTGTTCGCGATCCGCGACCACCAGAGCGAGTCCGAGCTCGAGGTCTCGGCGATCCACGACGACAGCGGCTACCAGGCGCTGCGCGAATCGCTGTCGCGCCAGTACGACCTCGGCAGCCGCGAGCCCGACATCCAGGTCTGGAACGTCAACATGCGCGGCGACCGCTCGCTGACGCTGCGCCACACCCAGCGCAACAGCCTGCCGCTGCACGACGACGCCGAGGAGGTGCTCAAGCACGTGGCGCGGCTGTGGGGCTTCGACGTGCACCTCGAGAGCGTCGATGCGCAGGGCCGCATCAGCCGCAGCTGGAAGGCCTCGGCGCCGCGGGCGCTGTACTAGCCGAGGTTCAGGGCACGAGCGCGGCGATCGCCAGCGTGTAGCCCTTCACGCCCAGCCCCACGATGATCCCGCGCGCCGCCGGCGAGATGTACGAGCGGTGGCGGAACTCCTCGCGCGCATGCACGTTCGAGATGTGCAGCTCGATCAGCGGCACGCTCGCGCCCTTGATGGCGTCGTGCAGCGCGATCGAGGTGTGGGTGTAGGCCCCCGGGTTCATCACCACGCCGAGCATGGTGCCGGCCGCCACCTCGCGGCCCGCTTCCTGGATCCAGTCGACCAGCACGCCTTCGTGGTTGGTCTGGCGGCACTCGATCGCCACGCCGAGCTTCGCGCCCGTTTCATGGCACAGGCGCTCCACGTCGGCCAGCGTGTCGCGGCCGTACTGTTCGGGCTCGCGCGTGCCCAGGAGGTTGAGGTTGGGGCCGTTGAGGACGAGGATTTTCTTCATGATGGATCGGGCTGGCAGCACGCGTCGGACGGGCCGCCATTATGGTCTGGCACCCGCCCTGCCCCGCCGGGCCGCGGACGAGCCGACGTAGTAGTTGTACGAGTCGATGTCGACCACGCAGCGCGCCATCAGGTCGACGAAGGCGCGCAGCTTCTGCCCCATGTAGCGCTGCCGCTGGTAGGCGCAGTAGATGCGCCGCGGCTGCGGCTGCCACTGCGGCAGCACCGGCACCAGCACGCCCTGCGCCAGCTCGGGCCGCACGAAGAAGGCCGGCAGCAGCGCGATGCCCAGGCCGTCGATGCAGAAGGTCTTCATCACCCAGTGGTCGTTGGTCTCGAAGGCGGGTTCAGGCCGGTAGGCATGGCGGCCCGACGCGCCCGACACCAGCAGCACCTGCGACGGCCCCGCGGCCTCCTTCATCACGATCGCGCGGTGCGCCGCCAGGTCGTCGGGCGAGCGCGGCGTGCCCTGGCGCTCGAGGTACTGCGGGCTCGCATAGAGGCCATAGTTGAGCTGGCCCAGCAGCTTGGCCACGAGGTTCGGCGCGTCGGGCGGCTCCGAGCACACGTAGCAGTCCACGTCGCCGATGCCCGGCGCGTTCGGCCGGCTCGCCACGTCGAGCTGGCAGCGCACGTTGGGATGCGACTCCAGGAACAGCTTCACCACGTGGCAGACGAAGGAGGTGCCGAACTGGGTGTCCGACAGCAGCGAGAGGCTGCCCGACACGCCGGTGGTGATCTCCTGGATCTCGGTGCGCGCCGTCTCGAGCCGGCCCGTGACCTCGCCGAGCAGGTCCTCGCAGCGCACGAAGAAGGCGCGGCCCGCCTCGGTCGCGGTGATGCGGCGCGAGCTGCGCATCAGCAGCTGCGCGCCCAGCAGTTCCTCCAGCCGCGTGAGCTGCCGGCTCAGCGTGGCCTTCGAAACGCCCGACAGGCTCTCGGCCCGCGTGAGGCTGCCGCTTTGCACGACGAGCACGAAGGCCTGCACCAGCGCCAGGTCGATGCCGGTCACGCGCGCTTCCTGTCGGCGAGGGTCGGCCGTTTCAGAAATGAAAAGTTGCGTCTCGGCATGTGGCTTTCATCGGAGGGCGGGAAACGGTACGGTCTGCGCGGGCGTAGCGAATGCTATGCCATGCCCCGCCACCCCTCGAGCCCTCGAGACCCGAGCCCCACTCCCCACGACAGGAGAACCTCCGATGCACAGCCCTGCCCGACGCACCCTGCTTTCCGCCGGCGTTGCCGCCTCCCTGCTGCCGTTGCGCAGCGCCTGGGCCGCCGGCCCGCTCAAGATCGGCTTCGTCTTCCTGGGCCCGGTCGGCGACACGGGCTGGACCTACCAGCACGACCTCGGCCGGCGCGAACTCGAGAAGAACCTCGGCGCCCAGGTCAGCGTGCGCACCGTGCCCGACACCAACGAAGGCCCGGACTCCGAGCGCGTGGCGCGCGAGCTGTCGGCCGACGGCTGCCAGCTGATCTTCGGCGCCTCCTTCGGCTACATGAAGCCGATGCTCACGGTCGCCAACGACAACCCCGGCGTTCAGTACCTGATCGCGAGCGGCTACCAGATCGCGAAGAACTTCGGCGGCTACAACGCGCGCTGGCACGAGGGCGGCTACCTCGCGGGCATCGTGGCGGGCCGGACCACGCGCTCCAACATCATCGGCCTCGTCGGCGCCCACCCGGTGCCCGACGTGATGTGGTATCTCAACGCCTTCGCGCTCGGCGCGCGCAGCGTCAATCCGAAGGCGATGGTGCACGTGGTGTTCGTCAATTCGTGGTTCGACCCGCCGAAGGAGCGCGATGCCGCGGTCGCGCTGATGAACCAGGGCGCCGACGTGCTCACGCATTTCACCGACACGCCCGCCGTCACCACCGCCGCCGAGGCGCGCGGCGTGGGCGCCATCTCGTTCCACTCCGACATGCGCAGCCACGCGCCCAGGAACTACCTCACCGGCGTCACCCACCACTGGGGCGGCTTCTACACCCGGGTGGCGCGCGAGGTGATGGCCGGCAGCTGGAAGCCCGGCCTCTACCTCGGGGGCATCGGCGACGGCGTGGTGAAGATGGCGCCGATGGGCCCGCGCGTGCCGAAGGACGTCGCCGAACTCGTGCAGGCGAAGGAGCGCGACATCGCCAGCGGCAAGCTGCAGGTGTTCGCCGGTCCCATCAAGGACCAGAAGGGCGCGGTCCGCGTGGCGGCGGGCGCCCGCGTCGCCGACGCGGACCTCGGCCGGATGGACTGGTTCGCCGAGGGCGTGGTGGGCGGCTCGCGTTGAAGGCCATGGAGAACCCCATGACGCATCCCGCTACCGCCCCCTGGCACCCCGTCGCCCCTTCGGCCGGGCTGCGCCCCGGCGCCAACATCGTCGCCGGCTTCGCCGAGGGCCAGGAGCTCGCGCTCTGGCGCTCGGCCGACGGCGCGGCCCAGGCCTGGGAGAACCGCTGCCCGCACCGCAGCGTGCGCTTCACGCTCGGCCAGGTGGTCGAGAACCGCCTCTCTTGCGCCTACCACGGCTGGCAGTACGCCGCGGGCAACGGGCAGTGCGTCGGCATTCCCGCCCATCCGGCGATGCCCGCGCCGCGCAACGTCTGCGCCAGGGTGTTCGGCGCGGTCGACGCGGCGGGCATGCTGTGGGTGAACCTGGCGCACGAGGGCGACGCGCCGCCGCCCGCGCCGCAGGCACTGGCCGATACCGTGCCGGCCGGCTGGCACTTCTGCCGCACGCTGACCTTGCGCGCCGGTGCGCAACAGGTGCGCGAGGCACTCCCACGGCTCGGCTTCGCGGCCGGCGCCGCCCCGGGCGCCTGGCGCGGCACGCTCGGCGGCACGCCGACCGTCGCGCTGCTGCTCGACGCGCAAGCGCAACTGGCTTTCGTCCACCTGTGGACCGAGGCCGCCCCGGGCTCCGAGGCGATGAAGACCCTGCACGCGGCCGCGCGAACCCTGCGCGGCGACATCGAACAACCCGAGACCTGAAGGAAGCACGATGCCCTTCGTCACCGACGATCCCAACATGCTCGACGACTGGCTGGTCGTCGGCCCCGCGAGCGCGCTCGCCGGCCGCTCGCAGCAGCAGCCCTACGGCACCTGCCTGCTCGGCGCCACGCTCTCGCTGTGGGCCGAGGCCGACGGCACGCCGCAATGCCGGCTCGGCACGCAGCCGCTCTCCGTGCAATCGCGCCACGGCTACCTCTGGGTCTGCCCCAGCGGCCGGCCCGCGCGCCCGCTGTTCGCGTTTCCGGAATACACCGAGCCCGGGCGCCGCCTCGTCGACTGCGGCGGCATCGGCGTCGCGGTGTCGGGGCTGCGCGTGATCGAGAACTTCCTCGACATGGCGCACTTTCCCTTCGTGCATGCCGACTACCTCGGCAAGGTGCCGCACACCGAGGTCGCCCGGTACGAGGTGGCGATCGAGCCCGCCACCGGCGAGATCTGGGCCACCGACTGCCGCTTCTGGCAGCCGCGCGCCTCGGCCGCGCACGACAGCGGCGCCGACGTGCGCTACACCTACCGCGTGATGCAGCCCTTCTCGGCCATGCTCTACAAGTCGAGCCTGCGGCCCGAGGCGCAGGACGCGATCGGCCTGTTCCTGCAGCCGCTGGACGACGAGCATGTGATCGCCCACACGGTGCTGGCCTACTTCGACGACGTGTCGAGCGACGCCGAGCTCATCGCGTTCCAGCACACCATCTTCGGCCAGGACAAGCCGATCCTCGAGAACCATGCCTTCAAGCGCATGCCGCTCGAAGGCCGCGCCGAGACGCCGACGCGCGGCGACACCACCTCCGTCACCTACCGCCGCTGGCTGCGCGAACGCGGCATGCGCTTCGGCACGAGGGCCGCCGCATGACGACGCTGCTCAGGCTCCACGACTACCCGCTCTCGGGCAACTGCTTCAAGGTGCGGCAGCTGCTGGCCTGGCTGGCCGTTCCCTACGAGGCCGTGCCGGTCGACTTCTACCCCGGGCGCGCGCACAAGTCGGCCGCGTTCCTCGCGCAGCTCAACCCGCTCGGCCAGATCCCGGTGATCGAGGACGAGGGCTTCGTGCTGCGCGACGCGCAGGCCATCCTGGTCTACCTCGCGAGCCGCCACGACGCCCGGCGGCGCTGGTACCCCGACGATCCGAAGCTGCGCGGCCAGGTCGCGATGTGGCTCGCCACGGCCGACGAGATCACGCGCACCGCCTCGGCCGCGCGGCTGCACGACGCGCTGGGCTACCGCCACATCGACATCGAGGCCTGCCGCGCCGGCGCGCGCGCCGTGTTCCGCGTGCTCGACGACCACCTGGCCGAGCAGGCCGGCGCCGGCCTGCGCTGGCTGGCCGCGGCGGCCGAGCCGACGATCGCCGACCTGGCCTGCTTTCCGTACGTGGCGCTGGCCGGCGAAGGCGGCATTTCGCTCGACGAGTTTCCCGCGCTGCGACACTGGGTCTGGGATTTCCGACACCTGCCCGGGTTCATCGGCATGTCGGGTATCTTCCCCGCTGGCCCCGCCTGAGTATCCTTGAGGCCTCGCGCCGTCTTCCGGCCCCCATTCCTTCCCTCCTCCCCCCTTTCCCCCCGAACACGCCATGAAAACCAAAGCCGCCGTCGCCTGGAAATCCGGAGCCCCCCTGACCATCGAAACCGTGGACCTCGACGGCCCCCGGTTCGGCGAAGTGCTCGTCGAGATCAAGGCCACCGGCATCTGCCACACCGACTACTACACCCTGTCGGGCGCCGACCCCGAAGGCATCTTCCCCGCCATCCTCGGCCATGAAGGCGCGGGCATCGTGGTCGACGTCGGCCCCGGCGTCACCACCCTCAAGAAGGGCGACCACGTCATCCCGCTCTACACGCCCGAATGCCGTCAGTGCAAGTTCTGCCTGTCGCGCAAGACCAACCTGTGCCAGCTGATCCGCGGCACCCAGGGCAAGGGCCTGATGCCCGACGGCACCAGCCGCTTCAGCCTCGACGGCAAGCCCATCGCCCACTACATGGGCACCTCCACCTTCAGCAACTACACGGTCGCGCCCGAGATCTCGCTGGCCAAGATCCGCGAGGACGCGCCCTTCGACAAGGTCTGCTACATCGGCTGCGGCGTCACCACCGGCATCGGCGCGGTGATCTTCACGGCCAAGGTGGAAGCCGGCGCCAACGTGGTGGTGTTCGGCCTCGGCGGCATCGGCCTGAACGTGATCCAGGGCGCGAAGATGGTGGGCGCCGACAAGATCATCGGCGTCGACCTGAACCCCGAGCGCGAAGCCATGGCGCGCAAGTTCGGCATGACGCACTTCATCAACCCGAAGGACACCGAGAACGTGGTCGACGCCATCGTGCAGCTGACCGACGGCGGCGCCGACTACAGCTTCGAGTGCATCGGCAACACCAAGGTGATGCGCCAGGCGCTCGAATGCACGCACAAGGGCTGGGGCCGCAGCATCATCATCGGCGTGGCCGAGGCCGGCGCCGAGATCAGCACGCGCCCGTTCCAGCTGGTCACCGGCCGCAAGTGGGAAGGCTCGGCCTTCGGCGGTGCGCGCGGCCGCACCGACGTGCCCAAGATCGTCGACTGGTACATGGAAGGCAAGATCAACATCGACGACCTGATCACCCACACCATGCCGCTCGAGAAGATCAACGACGGCTTCGACCTCATGAAGCGCGGCGAGTCGATCCGCGGCGTGGTGCTCTACTGACGCCGCGGGTGCCGACCATGGAACGCATGGAGCCCCTGCGCCGCATCGAAGCCGGCGTGCTCGAGGTCGCCTATCACGAGAGCGGCCCGGCCGACGGACCGCCCGTGCTGCTGATGCACGGCTTCCCCTACGACATCCACACCTATGCCGAGGTCGCGCCGCTGCTCGCGGCCGAGGGCTGCCGCACCATCGTGCCGTACATGCGCGGCTACGGCGGCACGCGCTTCCTGAGCAAGGACACGCCGCGCTCGGGCGAACAGGCGGCCTTCGGCGCCGACCTGCTGGCGCTGCTCGATGCGCTGAAGATCGACCGCGCCGTGCTGGCCGGCTACGACTGGGGCGGCCGCGCCGCCTGCGTGGTGGCGGCCCTGTGGCCCGAGCGCTGCGCGGGGCTGGTATCGCTCAACAGCTACAACATCCAGAACATCGCCAAGGCGATGGAGCCCGACACGCCCGAGAACGAGCACAGCCTCTGGTACCAGTACTACTTCCACAGCGAGCGCGGCCGCGCCGGCCTGCAGAAGGACCGCAAGGCCATCGCCAAGCTGCTGTGGAAGCTGTGGTCGCCGACCTGGCGCTTCGACGACGCCACCTTCGAGCGCAGCGCCGCGGCCTTCGACCATCCCGACTTCGTGGAGGTGGTGATCCACTCGTACCGCCACCGCTTCGGCCTGGTGGCGGGCGATCCGGCCTATGCCGACATCGATCGCCAGCTGGCCGCGCAGCCGGTCATCCGCGTGCCCGCGATCACCTTCGACGGCATCGACGACGGCGTGCGGCCACCGGCCGAGGCCGCGGCGCATGCGGCGCGCTTCAGCGGACCGCGCTCGCACCGGCTGGTGCCGGGCGTGGGCCACAACCTGCCGCAGGAGGCGCCGCGCGCCTTCGCCGACGCGGTGCTCGAACTGGTGCGGGGCGCCGCATGACCGATCTGCTCAAGACCCTGTCCGAGCACCACTGCTTCGGCGGCGTGCAGGGCTTCTACGAACAGGCCTCGCACGAGATCGGCCTGCCGATGCGCTTCTCGGTCTACCTGCCGCCGCAGGCCGCGAACGAGCGCGTGCCGGCGCTGCTGTACCTCGCGGGCCTGACCTGCAACGAGGAGACCTTCGCGATCAAGGCCGGCGCGCAGCGCATGGCCGCCAGCCTCGGCCTGGCGCTGATCGCGCCCGACACCAGCCCGCGCGGCGCGGCCGTGGAAGCGCTGCCGGGCGCCAACGCGAGCTGGGACTTCGGCATCGGCGCCGGCTTCTACCTCGACGCCACCGAGGCGCCCTGGGCCGCCCACTGGCGCATGGAGAGCTGGATCGTGCAGGAGCTGCTGCCGCTGGTGGGCCGCCAGTTCGCGATCGACACCGCGCGCCTGGGCATCTTCGGCCACTCGATGGGCGGCCACGGCGCGCTGACGCTGGCGCTGCGCCATCCGGGGCGCTTCCTCTCGCTGTCGGCCTTCGCGCCGATCTGCGCGCCCACCCAGTGCCCCTGGGGCGACAAGGCGCTGCGCGGCTACCTCGGCGAACCCGGCGACGACCGCGCGGCCTGGCTCGCGCACGATGCCAGCGCGCTGATGCAGTCGCAGGTCGCGGCGCCCTATCCGCACGGCATCCTGGTCGACCAGGGCCTGGCCGACAAATTCCTCGCCGAGCAGCTGCATCCCGAAGCCTTCGAGGCCGCCTGCTTCGCCGCCGGCCAGCCGCTCACGCTGCGGCGCCACGCGGGCTACGACCACGGCTACTACTTCATCCAGAGCTTCATGGCCGACCACCTGGCGCACCATGCGCAGGTGCTGCGCGGCTGAACGAACGGCCATGTCCGACGCCCAGACGCCCGCCTTCCACCTGCGACTGCGCGATGGCGCGGCGGAGGAGAACATGGTGCTCGCCGGCATCTGGCGCCGGGCCTGGGCGGCCTCGCATCCGGGCACGCCCGTGATCGAGCCGATCGCCCACTGGCTGCAGCGCGTGCGCACCGAGTTCGTGGCGCCGGCCGAGGTGGTGATCGCCGAGCGCGACGCCCAGGCGCTGGCCTTCATGGTGCTGCACGACCGGCGCGAGTACGTGGCGCAGCTGTTCGTCGATCCGCACCTGCGCAACCAGGGCCTGGGGCAGGCGCTGCTCGACGAGGCCTGCGTGCGCATGCCCACCGGCTGGCGACTGCACGTGGCGCTCACCAACACCGCGGCCCAGCGCTTCTACGAACGCTACGGCCTCGCGCGCGGCACGGTCGACCGCCATCCGACCAGCGGGCGCGAACGCATCAGCTACCACTGGTACCCGGCGCGCGCCCCCTGGCGCAAGGCCTGAACCCATTCGCCGTCTTCTTCACCATGCGCATCGACCACATCGCCCTCTGGACCACCGACCTCGAACGCTGCAAGCGCTTCTACGTCGACTACTTCGGCGCCGCCGCGGGCGAGGGCTACGTCAATCCCGCGAAGGGCTTCGCCTCCTGCTTCCTGAGCCTGGGCGACGGCGCCCGCATCGAGGCCATGACCACCAGCACGCTCTCTCCGGTGACGGCCGAGCCCGGCGCGCAGCGCATGGGCTGGACCCATCTCGCGATCAGCGTGGGCTCGGAAGAAGCGGTCGACGCGCTGAGCCGCCGGCTGCAGGCCGACGGCTACCCGCTGCTCGACGGCCCGCGCCGCACCGGCGACGGCTACTACGAGAGCGTGGTGCTCGACCCCGACGGCAACCGCATCGAGATCACGGCCTGAACCCCACGAACACCCCATGCACTACCTGCTGATCTACGACACCGCGCCCGACTACCTCGAGCGCCGCGGCGAATTCCGCGATGCGCACCTCGCGCTGGCCTGGCAGGCGGTGGAGCGCGGCGAGCTGCTGCTCGGCGGCGCCACCGGCAATCCGCCCGACGGCGCGCTGCTGCTGTTCGAGGCCGCCTCGCCCGCGGTGCCCGAGGCCTTCGCCAAGGCCGATCCCTACGTGACGAACGGCATCGTGACCGGCTGGCGCGTGAAGGCCTGGAACACGGTGGTCGGCGCCCAGGCCTCGACGCCGGTGCGGCCCGCCGCGGGCGGCACGCCATGAAGAACGCCTTCGCCGACAGCCTGCACGAGACCTTCGAGCGCTTCGGCCGCATAGACATCCGCCGCATGTTCAGCGGCTTCGGCATCTACCACGAGGGCCGCATGTTCGCGCTGGTCATACGCGACACCCTCTACCTGAAGTCCGACGCCGAGAGCGCCGCGCATTTCGACCGCCTGAACCTCGCCCCCTTCACCTACGAACGGCAGGGCCAGCAGATGCCGATGTCCTACCGCGAGGCGCCGCCCGAGCTGTTCGAGGACCGCGAGGAAGCGGCCCTGTGGGGCCGGCGCGCCTACGAGGCCGCGCTGCGCTCGGGCACGGTGCCGAAGGCGATGCGCAAGGCAGCGGCCGCGAAGAAGGCGGCGGCGAAAAAAGCGCCCGCCAGGAAGGTGGCGGCGAAGAAAACCGTCGCGAAGAAGGCTGCACCGGCCAGGAAGACCGCCGCGAAGAAGACCGCCCCGGCGAAGACGGCCCGGAAGGCGGCCTCCCGTTGAACGCACCTCGCACACCCCTGCCCCCGCTTCCCGAGCGCGAGGAGATCGCGCTGCTCGAGCCCTTCGAGGGCCTGGGCCTGAACGACATCGTGCTGGTCGCCACGCGCGACGATGCCGAGCGCGCGGCCGCCGCGCTGCTGGCCGCGGGCGTGGTCGGCTTCGACACCGAGTCCAAGCCCACCTTCGCCAAGAACGAGGTCTCGACCGGCCCGCACCTGGTGCAGTTCGCCACGCGCGAGACCGCGTGGCTGTTCCAGCTGCATCGCAGCGACTGCAACGAGGTGCTGGGCGCGCTGATCGGATCCGAGGCGCTGCGAAAGGTGGGCTTCGGCCTCTCGAGCGACCTCTCGCTGATCCGCCAGAAGCTCAAGGTGGAGCCGCGCGCGGTCTACGACATCGACGACGAGTTCCGCCGCCGCGGCTACCGCCGTTCGGTCGGCGTGAAGACCGCCGTGGCGCTGGTGTTCGGCCAGCGCTTCACCAAGTCGCGCAAGGCCACGACCTCGAACTGGGCCAGCCACCGGCTCAGCGAGGCGCAGCTGCGCTACGCGGCCAACGATGCCTATGCATCGATCCGTGTGTTCGACGCGCTGCTGCCGCGCGACTGATCAGTCGCGCCCCGCCTCGAGGATCGCCTGCGCAAGCCGCTTGGGGTTCGAGAAGAACATCTCGTGGCTGCCCGGGCATTCGACCAGCCGGAACAGCCCCAGCCGCTCCGACAGCCGCGGATGCCACGGCAGGCTGTGCGGCAGCGCGATGTCCTGCTGGCAGTTGACGTAGGACTTGCCCACCTGCAGCGCGGCCATGGGCTGGCTCAGCACGATCTTGTCGGTGAAGGTGCGGTACGGGTGCGGGTTGAGCTGCTCGTAGGCCGAGCGCGCGAGCGCCATGTCGGCGTCGTTGATGAAGGCATCGCGCCAGATCTCGAACGGCAAGGTCACGGCCTGGTCGTTGGCGCCCGCCACCGCGTCGAACAGCGCCACGTAGTGCGGCGGCACCATGTCGTTGAGCGACTCGCCGGGCTGCGGCACGAAGGCGTTCACGTAGACCAGCCGCGCGATCCTGCCCGGCTGCTGCGCGAGGCGGTCGGCCACGCCGGTGATCACCATGCCGCCATAGCTGTGGCCCACGAGCCGCAGCTGCGAGAGATTCTTCTCCTCGATGTACTGCAACGCCGAATCGATCGCGTCGGCCAGGCCGATCTTCGCGCGGTCGTCGCCGGGCCGGTTGCCCGCGAGCGTGGGGCAGTGCACGGTGTGGCCGGCTTCGCGCAGGCCGTTCGCGACGGCCTCCATTTCGGCACCGGTGTGCCAGGCGCCGTGGATCAGGACATAGGTGTCGGACATGGGGGTCTCCTCGTTGGGTGGATGCGGGTTGCTGGCGATCGAACGCAGCGACTGTAGAAATCCCGCCGCGCCGCCGCTGGCCGCTAGCCGCCAGCGCGATGGCCGATTCGCGCCAGCCGCAGCGCGCCCGGCGTGGCGCCCAGCTGCTGGCGGCACAGGCGCACGAAATGCGAGGCATCGCGCAGGCCGACGCGAAAGCCGATCTCCGCCACGGCCAGCCGGTCGAAGCGCGCGTCACCCAGCATGCGGCGCGCGGCCTGCATGCGAAAGCCCAGCAGCGCGGTGGCGAAGGTGGTGCCGCCTTCGCTACCTTCGCCACGCTCGGCCAGGCAGCGGTGCAGGCTGCGCTGCGAGATGCCGAGGTCGCGCGCCACTGCCTCGGCCGTGAGGCCGGGCTCGGCATGGCGCTCGCGCGTGGCCTCGAGCAC
>Ga0209902_100315_pt1 | contig 63484 bp, 46 predicted proteins | sample FECB27metaG_FD_188304 | JGI IMG/M metagenome (GOLD analysis project Ga0209902, IMG submission 188304) | Cyanobacterial communities from the Joint Genome Institute, California, USA - FECB-27 (SPAdes) (version 2) | ecosystem: Environmental > Aquatic > Thermal springs > Hot (42-90C) > Microbial mats...
ACCTCAACACTACACTTCTTTACCGGTACTCAAAAAAACGTTAACTGAAATTTGGGCTCAAGTTGGACAACTATACACAGTCAGCTTTAGCTAACGCTTGTTATATTTATTTTTGTCCTGTTACTTAAGTATGTGCGATAACTTCACTAAGTAAAGCCGTTTTGCCACTCAATCAGGGCCATCAAGTGCTTCGATTACCGTGACTCCCGGAACGATTCTTTAGGTCACTGAGCGAAGTCGAAGTGCCCTAAAGAATCGTTCCAGCCGCCGGGCGACCTGCCCGAAACGCTGCTTTTCGCTACTCACTCCGATAAGGCGTTACCTACTCAGCTACAACGCAATGTTTCGACTGCATCCGGCCACCCCGGCTGATACGACATTACTCACTGTTTACTGGTCACTGTTAACTGTTCACTGAAATGGTTTGGAGATGCGTGCCGGTCTTCGTTCCTTTGTCAAAACACTTTCCCTACGAATAAGTTTCCATGAAAAACACCTCTTTGTTTGCTTCCGTACGGATGCGCCCCTACCTGAACCTCTCTTTTGCCATTTTGCTCTTCGGTGGCCTCACTGCCTGCGGTAACAAGAAGGAAGTCCAGCAAACTTATTACAACGGGGGGAAGCTCCAGCAGGAAATTGAATACGAAAACGGCGTTCCCAACGGCAAAATGACCGCCTATTACCAGAATGGCAAAGTGAAATCGACCGGCTACTTCAAAAACGGCCGCATGGACAGCGTCAGCACCGGATACTACGAAGACGGCCAGGTGCGTTCCGTCAAACATTACAAAGACGGCGTGGCCGAAGGACCCTACCAGAATTACCACGAAAACGGCAACCTGATCGCCAGCGGAGAGTACCACCACGGCATGCGTACCGGCTACGCGTACGAGTACTTCCGCGAATATCCGGGCAAGGTGAAGAAAAAGACGTATCTGTATAACTTCAAGGGCAAGGAGGAAATCGGTTACGTGGTCACCTACCAGCCCGAAGGACAAGTGGATGAGGTCAAACCCGGCAAAGTGCTGGTGAAAGTGCCCGGCGATACGTTGCAAGTGGGTAAAACCACCCAGCTGGAAATCAGCCTGGCCGAGGATGGGCAAGAACTGCAGTCCATCATCATGGGTGGTTTCAACGAGCAGTTCGAGCCGGCCAACGTACAGAAGATGGATACCATCAAGGCCGATGGCAAAAAAGCCCTCATCGACTTTACGCCTACCCAACCTGGTCTGAACCCGGTGCGCGGTAGTGCCCTGGTCAAGCTCATGAGCGTACAGAGCGGCAACACCCGACAGATCACCGTTAAGCCCGTTTACTTTAATTATCCGCTGTATGCGAAGTAGAATGGGTTGAGGGAATACCAAAAGGAAATTTCTCCTACCAAGTCTAGGAATTCCCACTTTTCCCGGGAAAAGTGGGAATCTTTTCTCAACCATCCGGTGATCGTTTGGCAATACCGGAGAAAACAAAAAACGCCGGAAGTAGGGACCTCCGGCGTTTTTAACACACAAAACACGTTTAAATTAAGATTGAGTACTTAAGAGCGAATAACGATGTCGGGTAAATAGTTTCACCGACTTTATCTATGGTTTAAGCAGTCATTCCTATCACTGCATTGTTCCACTTAAGAATTTCAAGTGACAGTCAACAGGCATTCTACAGTCAGCTTGGGTCTCAAAAGTAGGTAGAATCAATACAAACCACAGCTTTTAACCAATTATTTGTTGAACATCAGCCTGAGGTGCTTTACCTGGCTACCGTTGACCAGCCGTAGCAGGTAAATACCCTGGCTCAATCGGCCGCCATTCACGTAGGCCTGTTGTAGCTCTCCGGCCTGTACTTGGGAGTCAAAAACGCCCTGCACTTTCTTTCCTTGCAGATCGTACAGGTCTATTGCTACCCGGCCACTTTCCTGAACGGTAAAAGAAACAGTCGTGATGTCATTGAAAGGGTTGGGAGCGGCCTGCAGCTGTAAGTCTACCCCTTCTTCCACTTCCACACTTTCTCTGGCAATGGCACCGATGGCCCAGGTGGTGGCACTCACAACCGGAGAATAAGGTCCGTAGCCGGAAGAGTTGCCGCCTCTGACGCGGTAGAAGTAGGTCGTGTTGGCTACCCGATTCCCATCGGTGTGAGTGATGGCATTGGCGGCCGTAGTGGCAATCACCGTCCAGGGACCAGTGGCCGAAGTAGCCCGCTCCACTTCGTAGCGGTTCTCATTACCGGCTGCATCAGTCCACTCTACCTTGATCTGAGAGGAGGAAATCGCCGTGGCTTTGGCAGAGGTAGGTCCTACCGGAGGCAGCACCAGTCGCCAGTTGTAGTTGCGGTAGGCGCCATCGATACCCCCCATCATAAACAGGTTGCCATTGGAGTTGACCACGGTCTGACCGCCCACTGCTGAAGGCAGAGCCGATCCTTCACTCCAGGTATTGGTCTTGGGATCGAAGATCTCTACGGAGTGGAAGAAAGGTCCCTGGTTGGGCACAAAGCTGCCCCGGCCGCCCACCACGAAGATACGGCCGTCGTTGTTCAACACAGTGCCGAACTGCGCTTTGGGTACCGGCATGGAAGCAGCGCCGGACCAGGAATAACTGGAGGGATCGAAAATAAGCACTCTATCGCTCAACCCGCCCTGAGAAGCCGTGCGACCTCCGAACAGATAGATCTTACCATTGTAGCTACTGACGGCCTGGGCCTGCATCAATCGCTGAGGTATCACCGGTCCTTGAATCCAGAAGTTGTACTGGATACTGTAAATTTGCAGGCTGTTGCTCACCGTATTGGCAGAAGTCTGTCCTCCGAATACGTAGATCCAGTCTCCCTGTACCGCTGCCGAAGCCGCCCATACGGGTATAGGCATACTGGCCAGAGCCGTCCAGCTGTTGGTAGCCGGATTGTACTTATAAGACTGGCTACGGTTGCTGCCACTGCCATAGCCACCTAATACGTAGATCTGATTGTCGTTGCCCCGCACGTAGGCCGCTCCCCGGGTAGGAGTAGGAATGGGAGCACCGGCCGACCAGGAGAAAGCATTGGTGTTATAGATCTCCAGGGAAGAGAGTTCCGAGCCGTTGGTCCCCCCGAAGGCGTAGACCCGGCCGTTGGAAGAAATGGCCACGGCTCCGTGCTGGCTACGAGCCGTGGGCAGTGCCGACTTGGCCTGCCAGAGGGAAGTTACCGCCGCTACGGTGAGACTGCTGGCCGAAGTGGCCGTACCGGCTGGCGTGATCACCTGGATGGAACCGGAGGTGGCGCCGGCTGGTACAGTGGCGATGAGCAAGTCAGGCCCTTCGAAGCTGACCTGGGTCGCCGCCACGCCATTGAAACGTACGGTTGATCCAGCCGTGAAGTTGCTGCCCCGGATGGCTACTCCCACTCCCACGGGTGCACTCAAAGGAGCCAGGCCGCTGATCGCCGGTGCGGAAGTAGATGGAACCGGCGTGTACTTGATGGTGACAAAGTCATTTCCGGAAATTCCTCCGTCTGAGGTACCCGTAACGTATACGCTGCCGCTTAGCCCCAGAGCCAGTGAAGTGGCCTTATCCGTACCATTGTTCGGACCATCGTAATTAACAATCCACTGCTGGTTACCGTCGGTATTGTATTGGAGCGTTGTATAGTTGATTCCACCCGGTACTTGGTTGGCATACCCGGTTACGTAGCTATTTCCATCCGGAGTTACTGCAATGGAAGCAGAATAATCATTTCCAATGCCACCATCATAGGTCCTCACCCATTGCTCTACCCCGGAAACGCTGTACTTGATGGTCACATAATCGATGTTTCCGTGGTCAGGCTCGTATTGGCTGCCGGCGACGTATACATTGCCGGCCGCATCGACTGCCAGGCCAAAGGCAGCCGCGTAAGTATGATAGGTTACCTCATTGGGATCAAAGGGATCTTCGTGAATCTGGTACCACTGCAGGGCTCCCGCTGTATTGAATCGGGTCACGATAAAAGAGTAATAACCCGGGTTGCCGTCATTATCTCCCGGAATAAAATTAGACGCCACCCACACGTTTCCCGCGGCATCCGATGTCAAGCCACCAATGTGCGCCCCTACTCCGTAAGCTGCTCCAGCCAACCATTGCTGAACACCGTCCGCGCTGTATTTGATGAGCAGGCATTGGCTGGAATAGACGGTCGGCGATTCGCCGGCGATGTAGACATTGCCCGCGGCATCCACCACCACTTTGCTGGCGATATCGTCGCCTTTTTCGTACGGCGTATACCAGGCACCGGTAGTACCGTATATATTCACCCATTGCAACACACCGGAACCATTGTACTTCCAGGTAGCGTAGTCTTGATTGATAAAAATCTCGTCCTCCTCCCACCACGTCCCGACAGTATCTGATTTGGTAATGTAGCCGGTTACGTACACGTTGCCCGTGGCATCCAGCGCCAGGGCATTCCCGGCATCCTCCTTTTTTTCCGCATCGGCATACTGTACCCAATCCTGGGTACCCGCCGCACTGTATTTTATGGTAACCATATCGAAACCCTGGCCGGGCACTTGGGAAGCGCCCGTTACGTACACCGAACCGGAGGCATCTACGGCCAGGTCTTTGACCAGATCATTGCCATTGGCCAGACCATTGAAACGGGTTGTCCACTGTTGCACCCCATCGGCGTTGTACTTAATGGTAACAATGTCGTTGTTGACGCCGGCACTGGCATCACCGTCAGAAATGCCCGTTACGTAGACATTACCGGCGGCATCGGAGAGCATTTTCACGGTTTCGTCTATCCCGTTGCCCGTGCCGTTATACCGGGCCGTCCAGGCCGTTACTGGTGCCTGGGCCAGCGCCGTTGTATGGATGATGGATAGCAAGTGAATGAGAAAAAACGCAGCCAACACGTGAGGACTCAAAAAGATATTATTCCAGGCAAATTGGGTTCGGCACGAGCCGGATGGAGGAAAAGTCAGTTTCATAATTTTAAAAGAATAGGATGAAGAAAAGGAATGAGTAGGAATCAGAACGGGTGCCAGGGCACCCGGCCAGGAGCGGTTGGAGGGAAATTTTAATACCTATGCGGCACACAGGGGGTAAAGTAGAACCATTCAAAAACCGGTTTAAGGGCCGCGCTTCTATCTACAAAGACATTGGACGTGTCCCTTCCCGGTTAGCACGGGTATCCCATCGGGTCTTTTTTCTGAAAATTGATCAAACAGGAAGTAATCAAGCATTTTCACTGACTTGACATTGCTGGTAGTAATGGTTGTCGGTCTCTTGTTCCAAGCGAAAGCAGACTGGCTGGTAATTCTTTTTGAGCTTAGCCATTTCGGCACGGGCCTCTTCGTAGCCGATCTCTCCGGCGTGGAACTTGTCAGCGATTTTTTCCAGGCGATGAACAAAAAGCGCCTGATCAAGAAGGGTTTTCATAGGATTTCAGAAAGAGGGTTTAGAAACGAAATCAATATCCTGGCCGTAGAAGGGGAAAGCCCTCCGGCCACTTACGGGTTGCGGTCAGATCAGCTTACAATACATAGGATAGCGTACGGGAGTAAAAGGTGAAACTATTCAGAAATCGGGTTTAAGATGCCTGTACTGCAGACAAAACTATGCCAGGTGCCCCATGCTCATTAGCACTGGTATACCAATGATTAGCACTGGTATACCATTTTATCTTTTCAGGCCCAAAGCGCAGGAAAAAAACCGAATGAAATCCTTTTATGCAGCGTACGCCGGCACATTCAACCCCTTTTCCCGAACAGTGCTATGATATGCCTTCGATAAAAAACAACCGCCACCGCAAGCCTGAATAACAGACTTACCGTGGCGGAAAGGAAAAACAGGAAAACTTATTGGTTGACCAACGCTTTCAGATGCTGCACCCGGCTACCGTTGACCAGTCGGAGCAAATAGAGTCCCTGCCCCAACCGGCTGCCATTGACCTGGGCCTGTTGCGGCTCTCCGGCCTGCACTTCAGCCTCAAACACGCGTTGCAGCTTCTTGCCTTGCAGATCGTAGAGATCCAGTACGGCCGGGCCACTCTCCCGGGCGGTGAAGGTAACGGTAGTCTGATGGGTGAAGGGATTAGGAGCGGCTTGTAAATTCAAGCCAGCTGCCGCTTCGGCATTAGCAACTTCTGCGTATTCCAGTCGGGCATTGCCGGGTACGAAGGGAGAAAGCACGGAACCGGGAATCACCACTGGGGAAGCAGATGCGGGCGATGAAGACAGCCTCCAGGCCACCGACAGATTGTCGTTCACCCAAGCCTGCTTGTGCAAAGCTTCGATGTAGTAACGCTTGCCTTTTTCCAAATAGATCAAAGCGGACTTCTGGGAATAATGCTTGTTCCACTGTCGGGGATTGCTCCAGCCCTTGATCCAGGCGATTAATTGCTTATTGGCCGGATTGTCATCGGAGCTCAGGTAGAGATCGCCATAGTCGTCGGAAGCGATCCAGAAAGTATAGTTGCCGGTTTCGGGTGCGCACAAGTAACCCCTAATGCGGGAGGCGTAGTTTTCACCCACGCCAGTTGGCCCTTCAAAGGAAGTCAGGTAGCTGATGGAGGTGGGTGCTTTGTTCACCGGCACGTTGATGGTCTGGTTGCCGTTTACCTTCGCCCAATATTCCCGTAGAATCGTTCCACTGGCCTGGCAATCAGCGGGGCTTTCAACGCTTACGTGTACCTTTCGGCGATGCAACGTAAGCCCAGTAACGACGGTATTGGTAATGCTACAACCATACGTTCCAGCTTCGGCCACGGTGAGGGTGGGCTGGTTAGCACCGGAAATCTCGACGCCGTTCTTGGTCCACTGGTAGCGGTTGTTGGCCCCGCCTACCAGGGCCGATAATTCGAGCGATTGCCCGGCAACCAGTACCCGGTTCGCCGCTTCGCCCACGCTGTCCTGCGGTGCGTAATCGGATGGACTGCCAAACTTACCGATGTTCGCCTCCAGTGATTCAAAGGTGAATCGATTACTGGCAACGTAAAATGCAAAAGGATTGGATTGAATGAGGGGTAGGCTGGTGAACTGATTATTGCTCAGATCCAGATAAGAAAAGGTGGTTACGTTTCCAAGTTCAGCCGGAAGCGGGCCACTGAGTTGGTTGTCATTCAGCCAGAGGTAAGATAAGTCGGGCATACTTAACAGGCTGGGAGGCAGACCGCCACTCAATTGATTATAACTCAATTTGATACTTGACAGAGCGTTGAGCTGACCAAAAATATCGGGAATAGGACCGTCCAGGCTGCAGTTGGTCAATTCAAGGCTGTTCAATGCGGTGAGACTACCAAAACTGTTGGGGATCTCACCGAGGAATCCATTGTAAGATAACCACAAGCCCTGCAGTGCTTTCATATTATCAAAGATATCAGGAATGGGTCCGCCAAGACCGGAACTAGTCAAATCAAGCGACCGGAGTGATACCAGTTGGCTAAAACTCCCCGGAATGCCGCTGCTGAAGGAGTTATTATATAAATAGAGTACTTCTAATTTAGTCAGGTTACCCAGTTCGTCGGGTAGATCGCCGCTGAGTTGGTTGCTCCTCAAATTGAGTGTAAGGAGGGCATCCAGATTTCCCAAACTCGGGGGCAGTTCGCCCTGCAGATCGTTCTGTGGTATCCACAGACTAATTACTCTGCCCGCCCGTAAATAAACACCATACCAGGTATCTACCCGACCCGTGAGCCAGTTATCCTTGTAGTACCAGTTATCTCCGTTAGTCGCATTGTACAAGTCTACCAGAGCCATCGAATCCGATTCGGGAACGGTACGGGGATCAGCCGCCACAGCGACGAGGGAGGAAGGGGCGACCCTTTTGGCAAGGGCATCTCCTGTTGAGAAAAGCGAAATGCTCACGAGAAGAAGCAAGCAGAGAAAAGCCCTGAAAAAGAGCAACGGGGCGCAACGAACCGGTATCCGGTTGAAAGTAAATGTGTTCGAGTGCATGGGATGAGTAGGATTAGGAAAATGAACAAACAGGCATTCTTGAAAATTGGAGGAGGCTTACACCCCCTTACCACCTTAGCGGTGAATGGAGAAAAAAGGTGGACCTTGGCACAAACAGATGACAGTTTGCCATCAGTAATTAAAAAACGGCTAAAAACCGATTTTAAGACTGGGTTTACTTCTGAGGAATCTAGTTTAGAAGTGATCGGTAAGGTATAACAAAGCAGCAAACTTTTCAGGATAAAATAACCAGGTCCACATTTTGTTTTTCACTCATAGTTGAAAGTTCAACGAAAAACTTTACATCTCATCAGTACAAGCAAACCGCCGTGGCAAGCCTGAATAACAGACTTACCGCGGCGGAAAGGAAGAAAACGGGAAAGCTTATTGATTGACCAACACTTTCAGATGCTGCACCTTACTACCGTTGACCAACCGGAGCAGGTAAAGGCCCTGCACCAACCGGCTGCCATTCACCTGGGCCTGCTGTTTCTCTCCGGCCTGCACTTCAGCGTCAAACACGCGTTGCAGCTTTTTGCCCTGCAGATCATACAGGTCCAGCACGGCCTGACCACTTTCCTGAGCGGTGAAGCTCACCGTCGTCTGATGGGTGAAGGGATTAGGAGCGGCTTGTAAATTCAAGCCAGCTGCCGCTTCGGCATTAGCAACTTCTGCGTATTCCAGTCGGACATTGCCGGGTACGAAGGGAGAAAGCACGGAACCGGGAATCACCACTGGGGAAGCCGATGCGGGCGATGAAGGCAGCCTCCAGGCCACCGACAGGTTGTCGTTGACCCAGCCCTGCTTGTGCAAAGCTTCGATATAGTAGCGTCTGCCTTTCTCCAGGTAGATCAAAGCCGATTTCTGGGAGAAGTGCTTGTTGTATTGGCGGGGATTGGAAAATCCCTTGATGAAGGCAATGAGTTGCTTGTTGGCCGGATTGTCATCGGAACTCAGGTACAGATCCCCGTAATCGTCGGAAGCAATCCAGAAAGTGTAGTTGCCTGTTTCGGGCGCACAGAGGTAACCCCGGATGCGGGAGGCGTAGTTTTCACCCACGCCAGTTGGCCCTTCAAAGGAAGTCAGGTAGCTGATGGAGGTGGGTGCTTTGTTCACTGGCACGTCGCTGGTCTGATTGCCGTTTAACTTTGCCCAGTACTCCCGCAATATCGTACCCGTGGCCTGGCAGCCGGTAGAACCATTGAGCAACACCGCTACCCGGGTGGACTGCTCATCAACCACTACTATATCCAATTCATTGTCTCCGTTGAGGTCTGCAGCCTGGATGGCACGGGGAGTTGCGCCTACCGTGAGCGATGTATTGCCAGAGAAAACGCCCGCCCCGTTGTTTAGCCGAACGGTTACCAGCTGCGTATCGGGATTGATGGAAGCTACGTCCAGATCGCCATCTCCGTCAAGATCGCCTACCTGCAAACCGCCCTGCGGAATGGCTACTGCCACGGGTGCCGCAAATGAGCCGTTTCCATTGTTTCTGATCAGCTTTACATCCGCCGAAGCCACGTTACTTGCCAGCAGGTCTACGTCGCCATCGCCATCCACATCAATCGGAAACACACCACCGGCGTAGGTGCCGGTTACGAAAGAAGTATTGCCACTGAAGTTGCCTTTTCCATCATTCCAGCGAATGGTGACGGTATTGGCAAAGTAGTTGGAGTTGGTCAGATCCATGTCGCCGTCGTTGTCAAGATCCGCCGCCTGGATCGAACCGGGCGTAAATTCCACGGGTACGGAAGTAACTACGTTGAACTGGCCGGTGCCGTTGTTGAAGAGTACCGACAAGGAAGCCGAAGCCGAATTGGCCGTAGCCAGATCCAGGTCGCCGTCGCCATCGAAATCGGCCGCCGTGATTGTGACGGGTTGATTGCCTACCGGTACCGATCCTGCACTGGTAAACTGTCCAGCTCCATTGTTGCGCAGAATCGTCACCGCATTGGTATATTCACTGGCTACGGCCAGGTCGGTGTCCCCGTCGCCGTCCAGGTCGGCGGCCACAATACCGCGCGGGTTACCGGCTACGTTCACGGCCCCGGTTCCGGAGAGCACCCCACTGCCATTGTTGAAGCGAATCGATACCTTGTTGGTGCTGAAATTGACCGCTGCCACGTCCGCATCGCCATCGCCATCGAAGTCGGCTACGGCCAGTGAGGTGGGCTGAGAGCCGGGCTGGTTATTCAGCGGAATGCTGGAAGCGAGGGCAAACTGCGCGTTGGCCATGGCTGTGGCGGCGAAGAAGTCGTAAACAACGGCTTTGGCCAGCGGATCGCCTTGGGTATTCTGGGCATTAGTTGTCACCGAAACGGATACCTTTTCTCCAGGCTTGAAGTCTTTGGCTGGATCGAAAGTGACCGTAGCCGTGCTACCACCGCTAAAACTTCCGCTACGTAGACCCGTCTGGGAGCCGTAGACTTTCACGGTGGTGCTACTGGCCGTGGCCGCATTCATGGCTTGGGAAAAAGTGAGGCCAACGTTGGTATTTCGGGCGGCACTCACCGCATTACGAGCCGGGCTGGTGCTCACCAAAGCGGGAGGCGTAGAAGTGCTGCCAGGCGTGTATTTCATCAGCGTGCCTAATACATACCCAGACAGCTTTAACAGGGCAAACAGGCTATTGAATGCATTATAGAGTTCGGGGCCGTCATAATTCGCCGAATAATCGAAAGCTTTGGTGGTTCCACTCGCCGTTCCATCACTTTGCCATACACTATTGGTCCCCAAACCAAGAAAATAAATGTAATTACCTGCTAGCAGGGGATTGAATCCTCTTGCATCACTGACCAGTACGGTGCCGGCAGTCGTTCCATCGGTCTTGTAAAAACCACCAGCGGGTATGGTCTGACCAGAATAGACAAAAGTAAAAAAATAGGTACTGCCTTGATATTCCAGGTAATCACTCGTGTACGTGTCGGCAGCAGAAAGGTCTTTTAGCATAAAAGTACCACTTTCCGTACCATCGCTTCGCCAGGGTTCAACCCCGTGAATAAAGTCATCAACGGTGAAATAGAGCAGATTACCGATTTTGCGCATCTGGGTTTGCAGAGGTCCCCCGAACGGTGAACTGGGCGTGAAATCCTTTACCAGAACCGTACCGACAGTGGTTCCGTTGCTTTTCCATAAGCCGTATCCCACCCCATCTACGTAGTTGATAAAGTACACCTGATTGTTGAGCACGATCAGCTGGGATGCATAGGAGTAAGTGTTGTTCATCCGGGTTCTGATGGCTCTAAGGGCTACCGTTCCGGCGGCGGTGCCATTGGATTTGATGAGGGCTGACGCATTTGCGTATTCACAAACGTACCCATAGTCACCCTGATCGGAACAAGCCAGGCTGTCCAGTATGAGAAACACCTCATTTCCTACAGGGATAAAATCCTGTATTTCCACTCGTCTGGAGGCGGGTAAATTCAGGGCCAGGTTTATGACCAACACTGTCCCTTCCGGAGTGCCATCGCTTTTCCATACCTGCGACTGGTTGGCCACGAAAAACAACGTGCCCTCTACATCAATGAGTTTGCTTAAAGCAGCCGTTCCTAAGTTTTTGACCAGTACCGTTCCGGCAGAAGAGCCGTCGGTTTTCCAAAGCTGGGTGCCCGTCGAAAAGTAAAGCGTACTTCCTATTACTTTCCTCTCAAAGGGTCGATTGGGGTTGAATGTACTTTCGGCTCCCGGCTTAATATCTTTAACCAGGGCGTTCCCCCCTGGTGTGCCATTGCTCTTCCATAGTTCATAACCCGTTGCGTTGTCTTGGGCAATGAAGTAGATATTTCCGTTCATGCTCGCCGGTGAAGCGTCCGCAGCGACATTTTCTTTGATGGTTTGCAATTGCGCCCGCAATGGGCCAGATGCCAGCAGCCATAGTGCCAGCAAGGAAAGTAGTTTTGTTTTCATTGGATTGATTAGGGTTGGGTAAATTAAGAAAGTGGTGAATTGAGTAATGATACCCTTAAAGGTATCGGAAGAGCCACTAACCCGTTAGCACTGGTATATCAATGATTAGCACTGGTATACCATTTTATCTTTTCAGGCCCAAAGCGCAGGAAAAGAGCCGAATGAAATCCTTTTGTGCAGCGTACACCGGCACATTCAACCCCTTTTCCCGAACAGTTCTATAATATGCGTTCGATAAAAAACAACCGTCGCTGTAAGTCTGAATAACAGACTTACAGCGACGGTGAGGAAAAAATCAGAAAGCTTATTGATTGACCAACACTTTCAGATGCTGCATCTGGCTGCCATTGACCAGTCGCAGCAGATAGAGGCCCTGCCCCAGCCCACTGCCATTCACCTGGGCTCGCTGCTGCTCCCTGGCCTGTACGTCTGCCTTGAAGACTTGCTGGAGCTTCTTGCCCTGCAGATCATACAAATCCAGCACGGCCTGACCACTTTCCTGAGCGGTGAAGCTCACCGTCGTCTGATGGGTGAAGGGATTGGGAGCGGCTTGTAAATTCAAGCCAGCTGCCGCTTCGGCATTAGCAACTTCTGCGTATTCCATTCGGGCATTGCCGGGTACGAAGGGAGAAAGCACGGAACCGGGAATCACTATTGGCTTGGCATTGGCAAGACTGCGGGGCGTTTGCCAGCCTACGATCAGGTGATCGCTGCCATAACCTTCTTTGTGCAACACTTCCAGGTAATAACGCTGTCCTGCCACTAACTGAACCGTAGCTGACTTTTGCGTGGGATACTTTCCCCATTCACCCGGATAAGCCGATCCACCGCGGATATAAGCCTGCAACTGCTTATTGGCCGGGTTGTCGTCGGTGCTGAGGTACAGTTCTCCCTCATTATCAGAAATGAGCCAGAAGGTATAGCTACCCGTTTGGGGAGCGCAGATGTAGCCGCGCAAACGCTGGGCATAACGATCTCCGATGTTGGCCGGGGCCCTCAGGCTATCCAGAAACGTAATGGATGCAGGGGGGCTTGACAGCGGAATATCGGCAATGGCGACACCGGAAACGTTGTACCATACTTCGCGCAATACTTGGCCAGTGGCCGAGCAGGAGGCAACCTGTGGTACAAAGGGCGAAAGCCGGTAACCAGAAATAGGTCGTTCCAGCGTGCCGTCCGGCATTTGCCAGCCCACCGCCAGGTTGTCTGATCCGTAGGCCTCCTTGTGAAGGGCTTCGATGTAGTACTTTCTGCCGGCCACCAGAGCAACGGGAGCCGATTGCTGGCCTGCTGCGTAATCCCACTGCCGGGGCCTGGGGTAGCCGGTGGAAGTAGCAATTTTTACTTTATTACCTGGATTTTCGTCACTGCTCAGGTAAAGCTCGGCTTCATTGTCAGAAGCAATCCAGAAGGTATAATTGCCGCTCATGGGAACGCACACATACCCCCGGATGCGGCTGCCATAATTATCGCCTGCGTTGGAAGGGGCTTCAAAGAGCGAAAGCTGACTGGTGCTGTCGGGTACATCTCCGACGGGTACAGCGGCGACACTGGCACCCGTCACTTTAGTCCATACTTCGCGCAGGATCGTACCGGTAGCACATTGATTTTGATTGGTTTTGACTACTAGGCTACCCAGGCAATTTCCACCATCAGCCGCCAGATCCAGGTGTCTCAATACGGTAAATCCGCTTCCATCGGCATTGATGCGAAAGACAGTACCTGCATTTTTAGATCCTCCCTGCGCAGTTGTTCCATAGAATTGTCCGGTGTTTCCTGGCACCATTGCACCGCGTGGGAATGCGCCATCGGTGGCAGAATTCAGGTGCCGCAAAACCGTAAAGCTGCTCCCATCAGTGTTCATCCGAAAAAGAGTGCCATTGCCATAACTCCCTCCCTCCCTGGCTGATCCGTACAATTTCCCATCAGTTCCTTGCGTGAGACCGCCACTGGGATTGGCTCCTTCCGTAACAGTATCCAAGCTTTTCAAAATCGTGAAAACACTGCCATCGGTATTGATCCGGAATATTTTTCCTCCCCCACCCATGTTTCCGGCAGTGCATGCTCCGTACATCCACCCATCTGAACCCTGCGTAAGGCTACCTAAGGAAAAGCCTTCAGTGCTATTATTCAGGCTTCTCAAAACCGTGAAGCCGCTCCCATCATTGGTGATCCTGAAAATAGTGCCCCCGTTGTTAATACCCCCAATAGCGGTCATTCCGTAGATACGCCCGTCGGCCCCTTGCGTTAGGACACTCATGGGAGAACCTCCGTCCGTAGCCCTTCGCAGGTTACGCAGGTTAGTGAAACCACTTCCATCGCGGTTGATCCGAAAAATAGTGCCCTGCCTGTAACTCCCTCCCTGATAAGTCACGCCGTATAATCTTCCATCAGAACCCTGCATAAGCCCTCCCCTGGCTTCTACTCCGGAAGAGTTGCCGGAAAAGTTATGTAATACGGCAGCGCCACTTCCGTCGCTATTGAGCCGGAAGATGACACCGTCCCCATTGCTCCCTCCCCGTGTGGTCATCCCATAAAAAAATCCATCGGTTCCCTGAATGAGGTTGGCCTTGGGATACACTCCCTCGGGGTGCTTTTCTATAGTTCTCAACGTTGTGTAGTCGCTCCCATCGGTATTGATGCGAAAAATGGCCCCCGTGCGTTGGTTATTCCCCATCCCGGACATTCCGTATAGTTTCCCGTTCGCCCCTAAGGTGAAGCTGCCTTGCGGAGCGACGGCGTCCGTAGCGTAAAGCATTGTTCGTAAAACCATGAAACTGCTCCCATCGGGATTCATGCGAAAAATCGTTCCGTTTCCATCATTGTTAAGGCCACCACTGCTGGTCATTCCATACAAAACGCCGGCAGCATCCTGGGTGAGATTTCCGGATGGATATCCTGCCTCAGAAAAATTCAGTGCCCGTAAGACAGTAAAGTTGCTTCCATCGGGATTCATCCGAAAAATCGTCCCGGCATTGTAAGTCCCTCCACCATAAGCCATTCCGTAAAATTGCCCATTGGCTCCCAGCATAAGACTCCCCTTCGGACCGCTGCCATCCGTTGAACCATTCAGGTGCCGTAAGACGGTGAAACCGCTGCCATCTTGCTTCATCCGGAAAATAGTACCATTCTCCGCGCTTCCCCCCAACGTTGTCATTCCGTACAACTGACCATCGGAACCCAGTGTGAGGCTACCCTGCGGAATGAATCCTTCGGCTTTGGTCAGGTGCTGGAGTACTGCAAAGTCAGTTCCGCTACTGTTGATACGGAAGATCGTCCCCCCGTTGTTAGTACCCCCAATGCTGGTCATTCCATATAAATAACCATTGGTGCCCCAAGTGAGGTTTTCGTAAGGAGAACTTCCATCCACACCGTAATTCAAGTGTCTCAGAACGGTAAAGCCGCTTCCGTCGCCATTGATCCGAAAGATGGTACCGGCATACAAAAGTCCACCCTGATGGGTCAGGCCGTAAAATTTCCCGTCCGGCCCCTGCGTAAGGCTACCCATTGGACCGCCGCCATCCGTTATAGGATTCAATTCATGCAACACGACAAAACCGCTTCCATCACTCTTGACCCGGAAAATCGTCCCTCCATTGTAGCTACCTCCCAGGCTGGTCATTCCGTAGAATTGGCCATCGGTGCCCAGCGTAAGGTCGCCATTAGGGGAATTTCCTTCGCTAATGAAAGATTTTCGCACCGAAAAAGCGGTTCCATCATTTTTCAGGGAGAAGACCGTACCGCCGCCCTTTGGCCCTCCGTTAATGGCTATTCCCCAGATTTCGTCCTGGGCAAAAGAAATTGTAAAATTTAAACCAGCCAGCAGTATCAAGGCCAGCAAGGAAAGTAGTTTTTGTTTCATTAGGATTAAGAAGGTTATAATTGAGTATGCGTGATTGGTGATTGTGTTTCGTTGTTAATAATTGATGTAAAGACGCACCTGAGCTGATAGAGCCTGTCGATTAGCCGGATGCCGGATTGGTATTGAAGAGCAGTAACATAAATTGGAATGAATGGTTATATATTAAAAATATCTGAACCTGCGATACTCATAAAGGTACCCGAAGGGGGGCATCCCCGTTAGCACTGGTATACCAATGATTAGCACTGGTATACCAAATCCAAAAAACAGCGAGTTAACCCCCATTATTTACAGGGATAAACTCTTACTCAACAGTTGGCTGATGACAGTTATTTTCCGAAGCATCGGTTATTACGCAGCCGGGAGGGCGCGCGCATCCGATCAGCACTGTCGCACGAAAGGCAGGCAGCGGATTGACCCAAAAGGCCTTAAAAGAGCACGTATTGCTTCTGGAGAAATACTCAGACGACGGATCTTTTCTGGTGAATAAAATAGAGAGGGCGGTTCCCACAGATTTCCAGAAAGGTATGGCTGAAAGTAGAAATACTTTCGTAACCCACCTGATAAGCCAGCTCCGATACATTGTCTTCTCCCCTTTCAATCAATTCCAGGGCTTTGATCACCCGGGCAATTTTGTTGTAACGGGAAAAGGGAATTCCGGTGTGCCTGGCGAAAAGGCGGGTCAGGGTTCTGGGAGAAAAACCAAAGGCCCGGGCCAGACTTTCCAGGGTCCATTTTTCGTGCAGGTGGTTTTGCAGGTGCTCCAGCAAGGCCGACAGCTGGGGATGCGTGGTAGACGGCAGACATACGCTGGCAGATCGGGTCATTTCGCCCGGAAGTATCTGTTGCACAGCCAGCAGGAAAGTACTTTCTGCCGCATCGACCGCCGTAACCCGGTGCCACCTTTCCGTATAACGGAGCATCTCTTTGAGTAAATCGGATACCGGAAAAACACAGGGCTGCCTAAACTCTTCGCGGTGTTGAGCTGGGTCATCAAAAAACAGGGTGCGGATCAACAACCCCGGACTGTTCGACCAGATGAGATGGTGCGAACCAGCGGGCACCCAAGCGGCATACCAACTGGGCAGCAGTAGTTGTTTCCCTTCCAGGTTGAAGTGAATGCAGCCATTCTCGGCGTACATCAGTTGTCCTTTGGGGTGCTGATGCCAGTCGGATTCAAAACATCCCACTTTTTCGTGCCAGACAAAGGAAGGCTTATTGCTCACCTCCGTAATCAACGAACAGGTTACCTGCTTTTTTATCATGGCCGATATTAACAAAAACCTGACTTATTTCAACAAATGCGTTACTGCTTCACCCATTAACTTTGCCTCCACAATCCCCGGATCAGGGCACGTGAATGATTGTCGGAATAAGCAAGTGAGTAAATTTCGCTTATACTATTACTTAACGTGAACTATGGATTAACTTTAGTGTAAATAATTGATTTTAAATGCGTTAAAATCATGCACAAATTACAAAGAGGAAAGAAGGCGGGCTGGCCTCTTTGACCAGCGAGGGGCGCGTTTGCTTTACGCGAGGAAGCATTGGGCAAAGTGCCTTTTTTGGTTACTTTTTGGGCAAGCAAAAAGTGACAAACGCTACGAAGGACAAAAGTTTGCTGTTTGAAATCCATAGCTCACGTTACTTACCTAAATATATCATTTACAGTCCGATAACTACGTATCTTAACCTGTACTACAAACAGAAAACGGAAAGCTGCTTATTCAGGTATCTCTCTTAAAAGTCATTCACCATCAACAAATGCAACCCAACTATTTATGCCGGAGCAACACCCCAACGTTCAATTGATTCATCAATTCTTTCAGGCGTACGCCGCCCAGGACCTGGATGCGATTCAACAAATCGTATCGCCGGATATCGAATGGGTGATACCTGGTCGTCACCCACTAAGCGGAACCAAAACAGGTGTAGAACAAGTGCTGGCCTATTTCAGGCAGTTGAGCACCTATGCTTTTGCGGCACAGCCCCTGGTTATGGGCTACAACGATGACTACGTCATTGACTGCCACATGAATTGGAGCAACCGGGAGGAAGGAGAAAATCTTCGTAGTATGTCATGCCTGCTTTGGAAAATCTGGAACGGAAAGATTGTACAGGTCTATAATTTCCCCCAGGATCAACACCTGGTAGACGCCTTTTTTAATCAGGACCAAGCTGCTGTAAGCTGATTACCTTCCTGGGATCCGGCTGTAACGGCCTGCTGCACAGCTTTTTAAAACCAAAGAGTGAAACGTAATCACTGGCGGGAAAATCTAGCAAAACAGATTCCCGTCGGTGATTACGTTTTGGGTTCGGTATTGGGATGGTGAACGGCGACGTATTCAGAGGGAGTCAATTGATACAACTGACGGAAAGAGCGGGTAAAATACGACAGGTGCGAAAATCCCACCCGATAGGCCACCTCCGACACATTGCATCCTCCCTGTAACAGGAACTGCGCCGCCCGCTGCAATCGGTAGTGCCGCAGAAACTCACTGGGCGACTGATCGGTCAGGGCTTTGAGTTTGCGGTTGAAGTTGGCGTGGCTCATCCCCACTTCCTTCTCCAGCTGTTCAATGCTCAGGTCGGCGTCGGACAAGTAGGTTTCGATGGCCTGGGTTACCCGTTGCAGAAACCTTTCATCCGTAGCACTCAGCGCCGATGCAGACGATGCTTGAGAGTCAGTAACGGGAGTGGCCGTAGGCAGTTGGGTAAACTCCCGGTTCCAGCGCTCCCGAAGCCTTTTCCGCTGTTCGATCAGGTTTTTCACCCGGATAGAAAGCTCTTCCGTATGGAAAGGTTTGGTGATGTAATCATCGGCACCCGTCTCCAGGCCTTCCATCCTGCTCTGCATGTTCATCTTAGCCGTGAGCAGAATGACCGGAATGTGGCTGGTACGTTCATCCGTTTTGAGCTCCTGACACAGTTGTACGCCATCCATAACGGGCATCATCCAGTCACTGATGATCAGATCAGGAATGATTTCGAGCGCTTGCTGCAAACCTTGCTGTCCGTTGGTGGCTTCTGCGATCCGGTACCTGCCTTTAAAAACACCCCGCATGTAGGTACGTAAGTCGGCATTGTCCTCCACGATCAGCAGCCAAGGTGCCTGCGCATCCAAAGGGGCAACATCCTCTTCATCTACCCGCACTGGTTCGGTCAGGCCGTTCTCCGATGCAGACCCGGCCAGGCCCAACGATTCGTCGCTGCCTCCGAAATCCTGCGCATCAATCTCCATCAGTGGCAGTTCTATGGTCATACAGGTGCCCAGCCCTACGGTACTGCTCGCGTGTATGGTGCCGTGGTGCAGGGCCACCAGTTCTTTGGCCAGGGCCAGTCCGATGCCAGTCCCCTCAAATTCCCGCGTATGTGAATCATCGACCTGATAAAAGCGGTCGAAGATTTTATCGAGCTGATCAGTCGGGATGCCGATTCCCGTGTCCTGTACTTCCATGATCAGCCAATGGGTTGCCACTACGCTTTCCGGAGCCGGTCTTACCCATACCCGCACAATTACTTCTCCTCCCGAAGGCGTAAACTTAATGGCATTGCTCAGCAGGTTAGCCACTACCTTTTCAAGTTTATCCTGGTCGAAGCGCGTGTACAGGGTATCTAACTGGCTGGTGAAAGAGAGCCGGATTCCTTTGTTTTCGGCCAATGATTCAAAGGTCAGCACGTTTGCCTGCAGAAAAGAGATCAACTCTCCGGCGCTGGTTTCCAACTGCACTTTACCGGCTTCCAGCTTGGAAATATCCAGCAACTGGTTGATCAGTTCCAGCAGCCGCCGGGCGTTGCGGTACATAAGCCGAACTTCCGTTTCACCAAAACGGCCTTTTTGCGGGGAATTCAGGTTTTTCTCCAGCGGACTCAGAATCAGCGTCAGCGGGGTGCGGAATTCGTGAGAGATACTGGTAAAAAACCGCGTTTTCATCTGATCCATTTCCAGCAGTTTCTCCGATTCGAGGTGACTGATCAGCAGATTGTTTTTCAGCCGTTCCTGCGTGATGATATAATGACGGAGCGCCAGCAGCGCCCCTACAAACAGGGCCGCATAGAGCAGATAAGCCCAGGTGGTTCGCCACCAGGGCGGCGTAATGATGATTTTCAGGGAAGCCCCCTGCGTATTCCAGACGCCGTCATGGTTGGCGGCCTTTACCCTGAATACGTACTCACCCGGGTCCAGATTGGTATAAGATACGTAGCGACGCGTCCCTGCCTGCACCCATTCCTTGTCCACTCCTTCCAATTGGTAAGCGTACTGATTCTTGGCCGGAAAGGCATAACTCAGCGCGACAAAATCGAAAGAGAAGAAATTATCGCGGTAAGGCAGGACAATCTCACTGGAAAAAGGCCGTGGCTTGTCAAATACCTTAAACCCGCTGATCGCCACGGGAGGTGCGTGGGGATTGCTTTGAATGCTGTCCGGATGGAAAAACGTGAGGCCATTTTTTCCGCCGAAGTACATGGCACCATCGCGGGTTTTCAGGGCCGATGCCAGGAATTCGTCCCCCTGCAAACCATCCTGGGCATCGTAAGTAGAAAGGGTATGGCGCCGCGGGTCAAACCGATACAATCCGTTTTTGCTGGTACTCATCCACAAATGCCCCCGGTTGTCCTCCAGAATCCGCTTGATGATCGTCTTTCTGAGCACCTTCGGCTGAAGAACGGCCTGGAAGGCGGTCTTCTTCCGATCCAGGTAAAGCAGTCCCCCGTTTTCAGGACAGATCCATAAAAGTCCCGATCGGTCTTCGTACAGAAGGTGAATGGCCTGTTTTCCCAAGGCCCGGTCTTTAGCACCCTGGCGGATAAAACTCCCCTTCTGCGGGTCGAACAGATACAAGCCGTATTCACTGGCCGCCAGCCACAATTTCCCCTTGTCATCTTCCAGAATGTCCTTCACACTAAATCGTCGGGTGAGAATTTCGGCTGGCTTGTAAACAATGAATTTTTGGGTACGCTCGTCCAAACGCGCTAAGCCGAAATATGTCCCGAACCACAGCGTACCTTGCTTATCCTGGTAAATTGTACTGACATTTCCGTTGGGGATCCCGCCTGAATCAGCCGGGTTGTACGGATAGTGGGTAAATTGCTGTCGGGTCCGGTCAAACATTTTCAGCCCTCCTCCCTTCAAGCCAATCCACAATCGCCCCGTCTGGTCTTCGTAAATACAATTTGCGTTGTGATCACCGTGGTTCTCCGGCGCTTGGGAGTAGTCATAGTGGGTGTAGTGCCCGGTTTTCCTATCCAGTTTGTCAAGGCCAAAATTATTGCTCAACCAGATATTACCCGTTTCGTCTTCACACAAAGCGTTTACATCATTTTCCCGAATGCTGTTTACATTCCCGGCTTCCTGTGACAGATGCGTGAATTTCTTTTTGAGGAGATCCGATTTATTCAGGCCTCCCTCGTACGTTCCTACCCACAGTACGCCCGACCGGTCTTCGTAAACCGCATTGACCGAGTTATGGCTGATGGACCTGGCATTTTTCGGATCGTGCGAATAATTGGTAAAAGTGCCTTTCCTACGGTCGTACCGGCTCAATCCGTGGGTTTGCGTGCCTACCCACAGCGTGCCGGAGGCATCTTCAAAGAGCGTAAGAATATGGGAACTGCTGATACTATTGGTACGGGCGGCATCGGGCAGGTGAACCGTAAAACGACCGGTTTTCCGATCGAATTCCATCAAACCGTCGGCATAGGTAGCTATCCACATTACACCCGTACGGTCCTCGAGTATATCCATTACTGAGTGCTGGGGTCGGATATCAGTACCGGGTACGTCCGGTCGGGCGATGCGGGCGAAACGGCCGGACCTGCGGTCGAACCGACTGATCCCCTGGGTAGTGCCTACCCAAAGAACTCCCTCCCGGTCTTCACAGATGGTATTGATGAGGTTATGCGCCCATTTGTCGGGATGACCCGGCTCGTGCTCATACAGGGTAAAAGCGTTGGTTTGCCGATCGTATTTGTTCAGACCTACGTAACTGCCGATCCATAAGGTATGAAATCGGTCTTCGTGGATTGTCCGGATATCGTTGTGACTGAGCGAAAGGGGATTGGATGGCTCGTGCTGAAATACACGGAATGTGTAATTGGTTTTGTTGAGTCGGTTCAGGCCCCCGGCCGTGCCCACCCAGAGGGTGCCCTGATGATCCTCAAAAAGGCACAGAATGGTATTGTGACTCAGGCTACTCCGGTCCTGGGGATCGTGCTGAAAATGCAAAAAGTTGTAGCCATCGAACCGGTTGAGTCCATCTCGGGTACCGATCCAGAGAAAACCTTCGCGGTCCTGCAATATGCAGTTGACCACGCTGTGAGAAAGCCCCGCCTGCGTAGAAAGACGTTCAAATAGCAGATCCGTTCCCTGGGCTGGTGCCTGCCAGGAAAAGAACAAAAAAACGACTACCAGGAAAGCGAATTTCATTTCCTAAAATTCCCTTGTAAGGACTCAATCACAGCAGAAATCAGACCATTCAGAGGCATTTCCGTCGGGTTCCGGCTAAAAATTTTCTTCTTATGTATGGTTGTAAAGTAGCATTAGCAATATACTATTTTCCAATGGAGTATTACAAAAAATAACACCCATCTGCGTGCCCTTGCCGGTCGTAAAACCCTTCCTTGTCGGCTTGCCAGGTAAAACACCAACGAATCGGATAATGGAAAACCACTCTCTCATGGTTTCTCTGGATGCAACTCAGAAAAATCCAAAATCTTGTGCCCGGTAGACAGGCAAAGGCCGGAATTCCAATCACCTTCGGTGCGCAACAAAAGAGCCGGGAGCGAAATTTTTTTCAGCTAATTATTTGATAAGTGAATGAACGTTCATTTATATTTGTACCCATTATGAGAACCCGAGACGAAAATAAGGAAGCGGCGATCCGGCAAAAAGCCCTGGAGATGATTGTCAAGCACGGATTTGATGGATTTAGCATGCAAAAACTGGCCAGGGCAGCCTCCGTGTCTCCGGCTACCATTTATATTTATTTCAAAGACCGGGAGGACTTGCTCCTCCAGTTGTGCCAGGAAGTATCCCAGAAAATGATGGATGCCACGCTGAAAGATTTTGATCCGGCGATGTCTTTCAGCGAAGGACTCAAGCTACAGTGGATCAACCGGGCCCGATACTGCATGGAAAACCAGATTGAAATGCTCTTTCTGGAACAGATCCGGAATTCGCCGCTTTATGAAAAGTCGATGGTACTGATCAATGAACGTTTTAAAACCGTGATGGGCGAATTCGTTCACCGTGCCATTGAGAAGAAGGAACTGGTAGAAGTCCCGATTGAGGTTTACTGGTCCATTGCCTTTGCCCCCCTGTATATGCTGGTGAAATTCCATAACGCCGGAACCAGCATCGGAGGAAGGCAATTCACCTTTTCCGAAGCGATTATGACGCAAACCCTGGCCATCGTCTTAAAAGGGTTGAAACCCTGACGTTTTTTGCTCATTAAATAAATGAACGTTCATTTTAAAGCTACACCCATGCAACTCAATCACCTCCACCTTGCGGTAGCGGACGTAGAAGCATGCCGGCTATTTTTTGAGAAGTACTTTGATTTCCAGTGTATCGACACCAGGGGCGCGCACAAGCTGGCGGTCCTGAAAGGCAAGGATGACTTCACGCTGGTATGGATGTCCGATTCGCTCAACCGAAATGGCCCGGTTTTCTACCCGGATGCCCGGCAGGTGAATGAACTATTTGAGCGACTGAGAGCAGACCAGGTTCCCATGACGCAACAGCCAGGTACGATGCGGGGGGGTTACGGATTTTATTTCCACGCTCCCGACAATATTTTAACCGAAGTAAGCAGCCCTTTGGCTACCGGCGGTTAGCGTTCGTCTAACCGCTTTTAAATAAGCAGACTACAGCAAAACAGGATCAATTTAGCTGGCTGGGCTATTCCAGCGCATTATCACCGGCATTTACTGATGGAAATCCTCATTTTCAAAACCAACATCCGATACCAGAAGGACCTGAAAGCAGTAGAGCCGCTGCTTAGCACCAACGATTCCATCCTTCGCTGGAACGTTGACCGGTCGGATGTGGATCATGTGCTGAGGGTGGTCGCATCGGTGGACATCTCCTGCGAACTCAAGCAACTCCTTCAGCGGGCGGGGTATGCCTGTGAAGAACTTCCTGACTGAACCTTTATATCCCAAAGCCATGACTGCTGTTCCCCCCAAAGAAAAGGTATTTTCCCGCTACCAGGTTTTTGTCATTGCCATCCTGGCACTCCTTCAGTTTACGGTGATCCTGGATTTTATGGTCTTGTCACCGCTGGGCGCCATACTGCTACAGGAATTAAACATCAGCACTTCGCAGTTTGGGCTGGTGGTTTCGGCCTACGCCTTCAGCGCGGGCGCTTCCGGCTTGCTGGCCGCCGGGTTTGCCGACCAGTTCGACCGGAAAAAACTACTGTTGTTTTTCTATACCGGTTTTATGGCTGGAACCCTGCTGTGCGCCGTGGCTACCAGTTATCCCTTTTTGTTGATCGCCCGTATCGTGACGGGGATTTTCGGTGGCGTCATCAGTTCCATTGGCTTCGCCATCATCACCGACCTATTCAAGCTGGAAGTACGGGGCCGGGTAATGGGTTTTATTCAAATGGCATTCGGAGCCAGTCAGGTATTGGGTATTCCCATCGGGCTGCTGCTGGCCAACCGGTTTGGCTGGCATTCGCCCTTCTGGATGATCGCCGGTTTTGGCATTGTCCTGGGCCTGGTTATTCTCCGATATATGCAACCCGTTACCGAACACCTGAAGGTTCAATCGCCCCACAGCCCGTTTCGTCACCTGATCAATACCCTTTCCAAAAACCACTACGTACGGGCCTTCATGGCCACCACTCTATTGGCGACGGGTGGTTTTATGCTCATGCCCTTTGGCAGCGCATTCAGCATCCATAACCTGGGCCTTACCCTGGATCAACTGCCCATCCTTTACGGCATTACGGGGGTTTTTTCTTTTATAACGGGACCACTGGTAGGAAAGCTCAGCGACAAAATCGGCAAATATCAGTTGTTTGTGATGGGTTCACTACTGAGTATGGTGCTGGTGGCCATTTATACCCAGTTGGGAGTGACTCCCCTGTGGATCTGTATTGTACTCAACGTTATTCTCTTTACCGGCATCAGTGCCCGCATGATCTCTGCCTCTGCCCTCATGAGCGCCATTCCTGCCTTACCTGACCGGGGTGCCTTTATGAGCATCAATGCTTCGGTGCAGCAGATTTCCGGTGGGGTGGCCGCTGCCGTAGCCGGTATGATCGTGGTGCAGTCGCCAAGCGGACGGTTGTTGCATTACCCTACCCTGGGCTACGTGGTCATTGGCGGCATGCTGGCCGCCATCGGGCTGATGTACCGGATACACCGGTCGGTAAGTAAACAACCGGCTTCCCCGCCCGTAACAGCACCCAAACCAATCGAAGCCCCCAGCCAGCCGGTAGAGTAATCATTTCCGGTGTTTTATGTGCGAAAAGAGGTGCTCCCGGGGCTTTACCGCCAGCGACAATCCCGACGGGTATTCACACTCACCGACCAACGACCTGGGCGTGATCAGTCCGCCGGCCGCGGTATCTTCCCTGCCTTTACAGCTTTTACGATGCCTTCAACGTGACCAAAGGCTGGTTCGGAAAATTATACCTGGCCATCGGCCGATGATCGCCACGATTGAGAATCACCGGACGGCCCTGTTGTGGAACCTGTGTAAGTCAGCAACGGAAGTAAAAAATGGATTGAGGGCGCTCAGCTTCCTAAAGGAATGACTGAAGCCGGTTTCGGATACAGTGATGCGGCCGAATGCGGTGGCTTTTACTTTGGGGTAATTGAGTGCCTGAATTTACCTAACTCTCCTGCCGGAATGGAAAAATGAACGGGCTTTTCCCGGAAATGAACAGCCCTGTTCATCGGATGTTTATTTGACCAGCTTCACCCTGACGGCGTTCAGTCCTTTTTGTCCCCTTTCGGTTTCAAAGGTGACTTTGTCGCCTTCTTTGATCGGGCTTTCCAGTCCGTTGACGTGCACGAAAATGCTCTCCTGCGATTCCAGGTCCTTGATAAAACCGTACCCTTTTGAATCATTGAAGAAGGTGACCGTTCCTTTGCGGATCAGGTCCGCCGGGTCCAGGTCTTCCTGCCGGGAAATACCAATGCGGATATCTTCCGTTTTGATGGCCTTCTTCTTGGTCAGATCCGGCGGCGTGGAAGTGATGTTTCCGTCCGCATCTACGTAAGCATACATTTCATCTACGCTTTTGCCTTTATCCGAATTGGCTTTGCGTTCTTCTTTCTTCTGCTCTTTGTCCTGGTGCTTTTTCAGCCTTTTCTTTTCTTTCTCTTTTTTACTGTATGTTTCCTGTGATTTACCCATTGTTTACTTTAAGTGATTTTAAATGTGAAAGATGAACTCCTGACCTGTTCGTGACTGTAATAACCACCGAAAAGGCGTGCTTAATCGAAGCAGGTCTTACTATGAGGCAACGCTGTATTGAAGAATTAGTTCACCTTCCACTTCGACGGATGGGGTGAGCAGGCGAAAATTCTTTGAAGACTGGCTGATGCACAAAGATACTCATAAATTTGACCCGGTGCAGCTTCCTCTCCTTTTTACATTCTGCTAAATATTACGCCCCGGCAAAAGACCAATGGCCGTTCGCGCCAGAACTAAACTGAGAATTCAGATTTTGTCGTATTTCTCCACGGTGAGCGCGTGCTTCACGTCGCCGGTGTGCTTGGTGCTGGCTGGCTCAAACAGCATTATCCAGACTTCCTCTTCGGCTACGGGCCGGTGCTCCACCCCTTTGGGAACAATGATCATCTCTCCCGGATTCAGTTCTACCGTCCGGTCCCGGAATTCGATCTTCAGTTGTCCCTTGATGATAAAAAAGAGCTCGTCTTCGTCGCGGTGGTTGTGCCACACAAACGCTCCTTTTACTTTGGCAATCTTGACTTCCTGCCCATTCAGCTCTCCAACGATTTTCGGACTCCAGTGCTCGTTGAAGAGGCCAAATTTCTCGTTCAGATTGATCACGTTCATCATACACTTTCGAAGGTAATGGATAAATCAGAATGCGGATTCAACTTGGCTCATTCCGGGAGTGGTCCGTTCACCGGCCACTCCGGTGTGCTTTTCTCAAATTAAACAGGGATTTGGTAAAAGCAGTTTTACCTGCCAACTAAAATTACAAACTTTTACCGAAGAAAACTGGTAAATAAGAGCACGGATTCCAATTGCGGGCAGCGGTTTCAATGGATTACCCAATAAGCAAAAACCAGGCTGTTTTTAGTTCAATTCGACCGCTCAGGCAGGTCTATTCAATGTGATCTTTCGATATGGATGTGTATAGCAAATATTTTTCTGTGATTATATCTGCCTCGCTTAAGTTTCTGATGGGCTCGGTGATCGGATTGGCTCTCGAACTTACCTGGTGGGAGACCATGAATTGTACCATCATTGGCATGATGCTGAGCGTAATCACATTCACTTTTCTGGGCAGATTCATCCAGACCGCCTGGCAAAGACTCAGGAAATCGCCCACGAAGCGCTTTTCAAAAAGAAGCCGCTGGGCCATCATCGTCTACAATCGTTTCGGAATAGCGGGTATCGCCTTTCTGACGCCGCTGATATTTACCCCCATTGTTGGAACGCTGATCGCCCTCTCTTTCAAAATTCCACCGCTTAAAATCATTGCCTGGATGGCCGTTTTTGCGGTCATCTGGGGGTTGATTGTCTCGATTGCCCTTTATAGCATTCCCGGGCTTCAGCGGTTTCTGTAAATCCGGATGGCAGCGGTCCAGCCGGTGCGCCTCAGCGATCAATCGGAACTCACGATACTCTTCCAGGTCCTTTTTTCAATGTCCCGAACGTTTGGTACATCTTTGATTTTTATCAGATAATTGAGCAGCTGTGCCAGTTCGCGGTCTTCCGGTTCTCCCAGGTATGCTTTGGGATAAATGGCGTTGCCATAATTCCTTTTTGCTTTCGAAGGTGTATCGTCTACAATCAACACCCGCTCCAGGGCGTAGCCCCTCTTCCTGACTTTCTTTAGTATTTTGAGGTAGTGATAATCGGCAGCATAGTAGTCAATATAGTGTCCTGAATCCATTGAGGCTATATCCAGGCAATGCGTACAGCGGCTGCGGCCCCAGACGAAAGTCAGTGCAATTTCCGATGGAAAGATTTGCCTGACAATTTCCTCCACGTAATCATCCGAAGCGGATGACCAGACCGCCAGTTGAAAGTACTGGCTGCAACCCAGGAGAAACTCCCGCAGATAAGGTCGCTTATACACAAAGTAATTGAACACCTGAAAGTCTGCTGGCCGTGCTAAGGGCTTTGAAGTAGCGTGGATCAGGGTTTCGTCCAGATCCAGGATGAGGAGCAAAGGACGGTGAACGGCTGACTCAGATGACTGCATAATAATGAGGAAAGGCCGCTTTTATACTTTCTTCAAAAGTGATGGTGGGGCTTGATACTCCTTTTCGGCGCTTCTTTTATTCATTACTCCTATGAGCAGACAAACTACGCCTGCGATACTCAATGTATTGAAGGTTACGTAATGACCGCCGTCGCTGAACAGGTAACTCATCACCGTCAGTACAAGGCTACCACCAAGCAGGACGGCTCCAATCAACTGAAAAGCATCCGCCTTTTTCAGCAGTTGCTTTTTCTTCTCCGCCATTAAAAATAAGTAGTCATGGTAAAACTGATCAGCCAACGAAGCAATTTGTTGTTCATTAGCATTTTCTTCGATCAGCATAGCCATCACCGCTTCCCGGCTTTTTCCCTCCGCGTACATCTGAACGGCGGCTTTTCTACAGTAACTTTCTCTATACATTTTCCGGAATTGTTTTAAAACCCAGTTCTCCTGCCATTGCGCCCGAACGCTTCTATAGCTTCCCCTATTTTAGGTATCGACCCACCAGCAGGCTTCAGGTAGTGAAGTAATAGGAAACAATTCAATTATCAAATAAAATCAATATTATAATGCTAATTTATGCGCCCTTGCCGGTGATAACACCGGCAAGGGCAAGAAAAATTTCGTCCAAACAACATCTCATCAAGCGCCCACCGTTGGGGGACGGCCATTGCCCTGCAGCAGTTTTTTGAGGGAATCGAGCAGATCGCCGGCCATGGGAAACAGGGCCGAAGCTTTGTTGATGATGGTAGGCGCAAATGGACGGACGTAGGGATAGAGGTAACTTTTCTGGACTACCTCCGGCGGCAGGGAGACGTCTACTGCCTGGATCAGCCAAAAGAACACGCTGATGCCGAAAGCCCAGGTGAAAATGCCCACGAAGGCACCCGCCATGCTGTCAAAACTACCCAGCAGGGTGTAGCGCAGGCTGTTACGCAGCAGTTTCCCCAGTTTGTTGACCAGGAAAATGATGGGAAAGAAGATGATGGAAAAGCCAAAGTAGGGCAAAAAACGGTTGTTTTCGCCGGCGTAGGGCTTTAGGAAAGACAAGCTCACCCCGAGTAGTTTGAAGCCTACTACCACGGCAATGATAAAGGCAAGAATGGCGATGATTTCCAGCAGCAACCCTTTCCGGTAGCCCTGGTACGCTCCCCAAAACAAAAACAACCCGATGAACAGATCCAAGACGGTAAAATTTGTGATGAATATTGATTGAGGGACTGAACCGGGGGCCGGGCCCGATTGCAGAACAGAAGAGATCAAATGGCTATACGAACAAATGGTTGTTTGGTACAGGTTGCATGATCACGCTCTACAATCGTCTGACTACCGGACCAAAGCGAAAGAAGGTTGCCACAAAGCCACAAAGAAAAAAGAGTTCTTAATTACTCTGTGGCTTGATGACTAAAATTAAAAATTTACAGCAATCCTTCTACCCTTCAGTCCTTCTATCCCTCAACCCTGCCCGCTGAGCAGCGATTTGACTAAGGTGGAAACGGTTTTTCCTTCGGCCAGACCAGCCAGTTCCTTCGTGGCCACGCCCATCACTTTGCCCATATCGGCGGGACCTTTGGCACCTACGCGGCTGATGATGTCCTGCAGGCGGGTTTTTACCTCTTCTTCACTCAGTTGCTTGGGCAGGTACTTCTCAATCACGCTGATTTCGGCCATTTCAGCTTCCAGCAGATCGGGGCGGTTCTGGCTGCGGTAGATCTCCGCCGAATCCTTACGTTGTTTCACGGCTTTGGTCAGCAGTTTGATTTCGTCTTCAGGCGACAGTTCGGCGGCAGCGCCTTCTTTGGTTTCTTCCAGCAAAATCAGTGATTTGACGGCACGCAGGGCTCTCAGCCCATCCTTGTCCTTGGCAAGCATCGCCTGCTTGATGTCGGCCTCAATCTGTTGTTTCAATGACATAGTAGGTACGGATAATGATTGGTTTAAGGTTTCTCCAAAAGCAGAAACAGGTTAGCAGAAAACAGTCTTTTTTCTCTCCCTGAATATTGTCTGGCACTTCACTTCCCGAAACGGCTTATTTTGATAGATTTGTAAGAAGCCCTGCTTCGGAGGGAACAAAGTTAATAACTAAAACCAAAGATTGATGAGGAATGCCGGCACTTGAGAAAATGGGTATGCACGATCGATCCACCTCCGATCTGATCAAACAAACCTGATCCGGGACAAAGCCGGCCAGACCGCTGAATACAACCCTATCAGGCGTTTGCAGCATTTTTACCGGCCAGGTTCTACCAGAAAACACGTTCTGTACACTATTAAATAATTTATTGTAAACACGTATTATCTATCAGGGCGGGCAGGCCGCCTGTCCAGCGAGGGGAGCGCAAGCCTTGAGCGCTGTAGCATTGGACAGGCTTGACTTTTTGGTTACTTTTTTGTCAAGAAAAAAGTGACAAAAGCATTCTTGTAAAGTTAAAACCATAGAATGATGTTCTACCATCAAGTGAAATAAACTTTCTTAATAATGTATTCAGCATAATTTACTTTTTACACCAATTCCAACACCTGCTTCGTACATATCACGCAAAAAAGCATATTCGTGCCTGCGTACATTCACCATTCTACTAAATCACTGGAACTTCCCTATGACCAAACTGAGTGTAAACATCAATAAAATAGCGACCCTGCGTAATTCGCGGGGCGGCAACAATCCCAACGTCATCCAGGTAGCCAAAGACTGCGAACGCTTCGGCGCCGAAGGCATTACGGTGCATCCCCGCCCCGACGAACGGCACATCCGGCAGCAGGACGTGCTGGAACTCAAAGACATTATTCAAACCGAATTTAATATTGAAGGCAATCCCCTGCCCCGTTTTATGGAAATGGTGCTGGCCGTGAAACCTACCCAGGTGACGCTGGTACCCGACGAGGAAGATGCCATCACTTCCGACCACGGCTGGGACACCCTGCAGTTTGCCGACTTCCTGAAAAACACTGTAGCCGAACTGAAAGCCAACGGCATCCGGACTTCCATTTTTGTCGATCCGGTAGAAAAGTACATTGAAGGAGCTGCCAAAGCCGGCGTAGACCGGATTGAGTTATACACGGAAGCTTACGCCCGCAACTACCACCAGGACCGCAAAGAAGCCATTGCCCCTTATGTAAAGGCGGCAAAACTGGCGCACGAACTGGGGATGGGAATCAACGCCGGGCACGACCTGGATCTGCACAACCTGCGTTACTTCCACGAAAACATTCCCCACCTGCTGGAAGTATCCATTGGACACGCCCTTATCTCCGATGCCCTCTACTTTGGCCTGGAAAACACCATTCAGCTCTACTTAAGGGAATTGGGTAAGTAGTACGCTGAACGGGGAATTTTATAAACTATTTCGGCAGAAGCTGACCAACGGCTTCGCTGAAACGAACAGTAGGAACACGCCTTGAGGTGTGTTCCTATTCTCCAAAGCAGTGATTCTTTCAGGTAGCTGCGGACGGATGAACGGTAGATTTTGGATAAGTAAATGCGCTCATTTTTGGTAAGCAGTGGAGCAAAATAAGCTGGCATTGCCTTTCTTATCAACGGTATATTGGAAAGCTGATCGCCATTTAACCGACAAAGATTATTTAGGTCAGGCATTGATTTCTAATGTCAATCCGTTTAATTGAAAATCAATCCGGCTTGGCTGTCAGTGAGGCCGGATGGGGTGTAGTCAGTTGGCCACCCACGCGTTTCACCTTTTTATTTCTTATGCATTATTCATCCAAATCCACGCAATGCGTACACAGCGGAACGGCGGTTGATGAGGCCACCGGGGGCGTCAATACGCCCATTTATACCTCTACGGCCTACGCCTACCTCAACCAGACCCAGCACCGGTACCCACGCTACTTCAACACGCCCAATCAGCAGGCTGTGGTTGAAAAAGTCTGCGCGCTGGAGCACGCCGAAGCTGGTCTGCTCTTTGGTTCGGGCATGGCCGCCATTTCCACGGCACTACTTTCGCTGCTACAAAAAGGCGATCACATCGTTATTCCAAAGGAAATCTACGGAGGTACGCACTACCTGGCGATGCACGAATTTCCGCGGTTTGGCATTGAATTTTCCTTTACTGAAGGAAATACCGCCGCCGATTTTGCCGCCTGCATCCGGCCCAACACGCGCATACTGTACCTGGAAACGCCATCCAATCCGTTGCTGTCCATTACCGACCTGGAAGCGGTAGCCAGCCTGGCCCGGTCCAGAGGCCTGCTGACGGTGATCGACAATACCTTTGCCTCCCCGATCAACCAGAACCCGATCGACTTTGGCATCGACGTAGTGACCCACAGCGGCACCAAATACCTGGGCGGCCACAGCGACATTGCCTGCGGCGTGATCGTAGCCAGCCGGCAGCTGATTTCTACCATTCACAAAAGCGCCATTTGCTACGGTGGTAACCTGCCGGCTGAAACCTGCTCCCTGCTGGAGCGCAGTCTGAAAACCCTGGAACTGCGCGTATCCCGCCAAAACGCCAACGCCATGTCGCTGGCTACTTCCCTGCAAGAACACCCGGCCATTGCGCAGGTTTTTTATCCCGGACTGGAAAACCATCCGGACCACGAGACCGCCCGGAAGCAGATGAAAGGATTTGGAGGCATGCTTTCCTTTGAGCTGAAGCAGATAGAGCCGCAATCCTTTTTAAACGCACTCCGATTGATCAAACCGGCGATGAGCCTGGGTGGCATCGAATCGACCATTGTGCAGCCCTGGGCCACTTCGCATTCCAAGATGAATGAAACCGAACGCCGGGCACTGGGCATATCCGAACGGACCATGCGCCTGTCGGTAGGCATTGAGGACGCCGCTGAATTGCTGGCGGACATTGAACAGGCACTGACGAAGGGCGAATCGCATTGGGTAACTCCCCAAGCAGATGCCGCCATCAATTAGTGTTTTAACCAGCCCGTACGCGCTGGCTGGTATTTAGAGAGTACCCGTAATCAGGCGTTTCACTTATTTATAACCTACTATGGCAAAAGCCAGAACCAAGAAGGAAAAGAAGACCTTTGTGCTGGACACTTCCGTGATCCTGTACGATCATAATTCCATCAACAATTTTGATGAGCACGACGTGGCCATTCCCATTACCGTGCTGGAGGAGTTGGACAATTTTAAAAAGGGCAATGACACCAAAAACTTCGAAGCCCGCGAATTCATCCGCTTCATCGATAAGGTATCGGGAGAGCACAAATTGCAGGAATGGATCCAGCTGGAAGGGAAGAACAAAGGTCGTTTTAAGGTAGTGATGAACACCCGGGGGAACGGGGTGGATGCGGAAAAGGTCTTTGACGAACGCAAAGCCGACCACAAAATCCTGAACGCCGCCCTGAGCATGCAGTCGGAAGTACCCGACCAGAAGGTGATCATGGTGACCAAGGACATCAACCTGCGTCTGAAAGCCAAGGCCCTGAATCTGAACGCCGAAGACTACGAAACGGGTAAGATCAAGGACGTAGACACGCTGCACACGGGCAAGAGCACCGTGAGCAACGTGCCCGACAAGGTGATCAACGAACTGTACGAATTCGGCTTCTGCAAGGTAGAAGATGCGCTGAAGACCAAGCCGCTGAAAAACCACTACTTCATTCTGAAGAGTACCCGCAATTCGGTGCTGGCCTGTTACAATCCGATTGAAAACCGGCTGGAAAAGGTAGAGAAACGATCGGTGTACGGCATCAAGCCCCGGAATGCGGAGCAGACCTTCGCCATCGACGCCATCATGAACCCGGCCATCCGCCTGGTCACCATTCAGGGCGTGGCCGGTACGGGCAAAACCCTGCTGGCGCTGGCCAGTGCTATGGAGCAACACCGGGCTTTCAAGCAGATTTACCTGGCCCGGCCCATCGTGCCGCTCAGCAACAAGGACATTGGCTACCTTCCCGGCGACGTGAAATCGAAGCTCAATCCGTATATGGAGCCGCTCTGGGACAACCTGAAGTTCATTCAGAACCAGTACGAAGAGGGCGACCGCGACTTCAACAAGATTCAGGACATGGTCAATCGCGAAAAACTGGTGGTCACGCCGCTGGCCTACATCCGGGGCCGCAGCCTTTCCAACATCATATTCATTGTGGACGAAGCCCAGAACCTGACGCCGCACGAAGTGAAGACCATCATCACGCGGGCGGGCGAAAACACCAAGATTATCTTTACCGGTGACATCTACCAGATTGACACGCCTTACCTGGATACCCAGAGCAATGGCCTGTCTTACCTGATCGACCGCATAAAAAACCACGATCTGTACGCGCACATCACGTTGGAGAAAGGGGAAAGGTCGGAACTGGCCAACCTGGCGAATGAACTGTTGTAAAGAAGCGATCCGCTTTCAGCCGTCAGCAATCCGCTGCAATTAAGTGCTTCGGATAGATTGGTTATATTATCTTCTAAATTACCCCCAACCCCCTAAAGGGGGCTAGAACACGGTTTAGCCCCCTTTAGGGAGTTGGGGGTAATGCGAACAATTTTATAGTCTTTACTTATTTCATAACTCATTGACAACTGATTGAAGCCTGGTGGCGGCGGTCACTTAGAGCTTGTTGAATCTGTCTCGGGCATTCCAACTTCTGAAGCCGATCGGGGGTCCAGGGCTTGAGACCGGTTCCAACGAAGTTGCGGGCCCAAATGCCTTTACTGATATCGATTGGGCCTTTCGTAACCCGAAATTCCGGGTTTAACACCTTTTGCGTTGCAAACTTTTTGATTGCCCATGATATTTGTCCTACACTTTTCCAATAAAAGCCTTTTATGAAAAAGATAACCGGACTGCTGGCAGTCCTGCTGATGCTGGGTGCTACTTCTCTTTTTGCCCAAAACGATGTGGTGACCGACGCCCCCATTGCCAAACCCCGCGAACCGGAAAAGGAAAAAGTGCCCTGGAACGAACGAATTGTGTTCGGGGGCAGCATGGGTCTGCAATTCGGTACTTTTACCAACATCAACCTCTCCCCCATTGTCGGCTATAAGGTGACGGAAAGCCTGGTGCTGGGGGCGGGTCCTACTTACATCTATACCAGTGTCAATTACGGAGGAGTTAAATACCGATACAGTGTGTACGGAGGCAGGCTATACGGGCGGCAGCGGATTGTGGAAAATTTCTTTGCGCAGGCCGAATACGAATTTCTGAACGTGCAGAACTATTACGATCCGAACAACCGGGACGCCAGAAAGTGGATCAGCGCTCCCCTGATTGGTGGCACCTACGTACAGCCCATCGGAAACAATTCGGCCTTTGTTCTTTCCGTTCTTTTTAACCTTAATTACCAACAAAACCTCACTCCTTACGCCAATCCGATTATCCGGGTGGGCTTCAATCTTTGAGGTATGGGTAAATAAAAAAAGCCTCCGATCAGTTTCACATTGATCGGAGGCTTTTTTATGTATTTCTCGTGCTAGTCGGCAAACAGCTGCATCTCTACTTTCCTTTGATAAGGATTACTATTGCCTTTTAGCTTCGCCTCTCCGGTCTGCCCGTAATAATTGACCAGAATCCGGCCGGGTTCGATGCCGTGCGCATTTTTCAGGTACTGTACCACACTTTCGGCTCTTTTCCGGGAGAGCATCAGGTTGTATTCCGGATTGCCGGTCTGATCGGTATACCCTTTCACGTGTAGTTTTGCCGAAGGATCGGCTTTCATTTTGGCGGCCAGCCCTTCCAGCCGTAGTTGGTCGGCTGCGTTTAATGCCCACTTGTTGGTGTCGTAATACACAACCAGCGTACCATAGTTGCTCAAGGCACCGGAGCGATTGACTGGCTCCCGTGGTGCGGACAGGGATTCTTCCCGCAGCCTTTCCAGCGACCGGTTCAGGTCTTCCACCTGGTTGCGCAAAGCGGCAATCACAGTTGTATCGGAACTGGCAGCCATTTGCGCCACGCTGTCAGCCCGGGCTTCCAGGGTATCGGCTCCGTATCTGGCCCGGATGTTTTCGGTGGCCTGCCGGTCCAACGCGGCTACCAGCGTCAGCAATGAGTCCAGCTTTCGGTTGGTGGCCGGGTCGTTTCCTGCCCGTAATGCCGTCAGGTCAGCCCTCAATTGATCCAGGTCGCTTTGCATCGTCGTCACATTGGCCGAACTGACGCTTCGGAGATAGACTGTATCTGGTCTATCGGCGTACCCGCTGCCTCCCGACGGCACCGGAATGGGGATGGGCACGTAAGACTGCGCGGGTTGCTGATTGTAAACGGGATCGTACTGGTTGTAGGGCCGGTAAGTACGGTTATCGGCCGGGCGATTGTACGCCGGGTCCGGATAGGCCTGTCGGGCTCCGGTCTGGTTGGTCTGATTGCTATAACCAGAAGTAAGCCCTGGCTGCCGGGTCGGTTCCTGCTGCCGGATCTGGTTGCGGATGCTGTCGGCCCGGACTTTATCCAGGTCCTGGAGCGCTTGCGAACTGTAGGGAATATTGGCCGGCTGGCTGGTATTCGGGTCAGTCGCCTGCCGGTAGGTTTCCTGAGGAACGGGTGCTTCCTTGGTTTGTACGTCTCGGGTTACTTCCCGGCTTATTTCATTCGGCCGGAGCGCAGTGGGAGCCAGTTTTTGCTCTACTGGCTGGTTATTCCCAACCGTGGTATTCGGCAGCATCGTGTTCGACGGCGCATTGACTTCGTTGCGGGCCAACGGACCGGCTTGCCGGTAGCCGGTATAAACCAGCGGGGCTTTGAAGTCTTTCTTCTTGTAGCCAAAGTGATAACTCAGCGTCAGGAAGGAGGAAAAGTACCAGTCGTTGTTGGCTTTGGCTTCGCCCCGGGGCTGTCGGATGGTGCCCGAAGGATTGGCCGCGTACGCCTGTAGCTCGTTGTCAAAACCCCCAGCCGGGAAGTTTCCGCTCACGTCGTCCAGGTAGTCGGTAAAGGCGTAAGTGGCACCTACCTGAAAGCGCAGGCTCAACTGATCGCCCAGTTTCATCTTCACCCCCACGCCGGCCGGAATGCTCAGCACCGTGGTTGGATAATCTACGCCTTCCGTTCGTAATCCGGAAAGTTTGGTTTCGAACGCTCCATCCTGCTCAATCACCGGTACCTGCGCCCCACTGCCTTCCGGCTGGCTCCGCACGGTTTGATCCGACCAATAGTAATAGCGACCTCCGCTGGCCGAATACAGATCGCCGTACACCGTAAAGTCGGTCAGGCTGGCACCAATGAACAGAAAGGGCGCAAACCGGCTGTATTCACTCAGTATCCGGCCATTATCGAAGTAGTAGTTGAGCAGCAAACTCGCCGAACGGATGTCGGTCTGGAAATTCAGCGCCCGGCCGAAATCCGGGTTGGCAGTAACCAGATTGCCCTTCCAGTTTTTGGTACGGTCGTTGGCAGTGATTTTTCCAAGCGCACCGTTCAGTTCCAGACCAAACGAAGGGCTTAGCTTTTTTTCCAGGAAAACCGTATAGGCCGGAAAACTGGCCTGTTTGGTGTTGAGCCGGTAGCTCACGTCGCCGTGGTAGCCCATCACCCCGATGCCCCCTCCTACCCGCCATTCGTAGTAGGGCTGCTGCGCCCTGACTGATACACTGAGCAGGCACACCAGCCCCAGCAGACCCGATATAGAATTGAGTAATTTCATAACCCGCACCTTATAGTTTGTTTTTTCCCAGCCCCAGCCAGATGTTCACGTCCACACTCAGACCCACGTAAGGCCGGATAAAGACCTGTTGCAGGTTGATACCGCTGGGAGCCGCACTGCTGTTCTGCAGCACCGTCGCGCCCGCGTTGATCCGCAGAAAATCCATAATGGGATAACCCAGTCCTACGTATACCGGCAAACCTACCACCGGTCCGGAGAGCGTCTGGCCTTCGGCGTTGGAGAAATTGCGCAGGAATACCCCGGCTGAAAGGGTGGTTTTGCTGAAAAACTTAGAGGCAAAGGCCTCATTACCCAAAGGAAACGACACACCGGCGTAAAGTGCGTGCCCGTAAGACAGGTTGTTGATGTTGCCACCCAGGTAGACACCCCCGTAACCAAAATTGAGCGTCAAAGAACTTTTCAACTTTTCGGTCGGGTAGTTTCTCACGTCCTTGCTATCGGTCACGGTCAGCAGATCGGTGTTGAGCACGGCATTCACTTCCCCGTGGATCATTTCCTTCAGTTTGGTAATCTGTTCGTCGGCGTACTGGTTTTTCAGCGACTGCTTGTTTTCTCCTTCCCCCTGATCCTGGTTGTACTTGCCGGGCGCCAGGCTTTTGTTCTTCAGGTTTTCAAATCCCCGCACCACCATATCCGAAAATCCGGGAAAGGCAATGTTGCTTCGGTTGTTGTAATACAGGCTGGAACGCTCTACAATGGCATTCAGGTCCTTGATGATCTGCCGGGGCGGGGCCGTCAGGCGCAGGCGGTTTTTCTCCACCTGGATGCTCTGTTCAACGTAAGTATCCAGGTAGCTATATAATTGCTGCCTGAACTGCCCGCTGCTGGTCGAATCGATGCGTTTGTAGTACGCCACCCGGATGTTGTAGTCGGAATTAGAGCGGAGGTTGTAAGAAATGGGAATCTGAAAAGTATTTCCCGCCTTTACTTCCGAACGCTTCCAGATGGCCTGATAGAGGGGCTGGTTCGTTTTGGATGAACCGGGGAAGAGGCGGATTTCCACCATTTCCACTTCCGGACTTACCTCACCGTTTACCAGGAAGTAGCTTTCGGCCGGAAGCGGTTGCCCATCGTTAAAGGACGAGCGTTCGTAGTCGAAGGTGACATTTTTGTACTGAGCCAGCACCCAGGTATAGCTGCATACCCAGAAGGTTAGTAAACATAGTATCTTTCTCATAGTGGTTGGTTCATATCTTACATTTGTGTACGGTCAATCCGGGTATGGGTTGTATAATTTAAATAATCAAGGTCTTTCCGGATAAAATCCTTTGAAATGACGCGTTACAAAGCTGATTTTCAATCAAGCCTCCCTTGGCCGGAAATTTTTTTAAGTTTGTGTTGTTATGTATCCGGCAGACTCAGCTGCCCAGTGAAATGGCGGTTCTTTCCGCCCAATGAAACCAGACATGAAAAAACGCATCTTTGTTTTGAGTATCCTGATGGCTTTTCTGGCCATGTCTACCTACGCACAGGTCCTCCGGCCGGCCCAGTGGTCGTACGGCGTCTCCAAAACCGAAGTGAACGTAGGTGATGAGGTCGATTTGCTGCTTACCGTAACGGTTGATAAGGACTGGTACATTTACTCTTCGGACCTGGATCCGGATCTGGGACCTACGCCCACCACGTTCAGCTTCCAACCCCACGCATCCTACCAGTTGGTCGGCAAAGTAACGCCGGTGACCAAAGCCAAAAAGAAGTATGAGGAAATCTGGGAGGGCGATATTCTGTATTTCACCGAAAAAGCCACGTTCAAACAGCGGGTTCGCATCCTGAAGCCCGACCCGGTTATCAAGGGAAGTTCCGATTACCAGGTATGCACCAACGTAGACGGGCGCTGCATTCCGCTCAATGAGGACTTTACTTTCAATCAGATCAAAGTGAAGAAGAAAGCGGAGGCGGAACCGACGCCGGCTCCTCAAACGCCCACTGAAAAGACCACTGCCGTTGCTTCTGTCCCACCGGCACCGGATACCCCTCCGGCCAAAACGTCGGCAGCCATTGCGCAAAACGATACTGCCAAAGCCGCAATTGCGGATGCCAATACAACCAACCCACCTACAATCCAGCCAAAGACGGACAAACCCCTTGCGCCGGTGGGTGCGGAGCCCGAAGGCTTGTGGATGTTTCTGCTAGGGGCTTTCGGGGCGGGTTTGCTGGCCCTGCTAACACCCTGCGTATACCCGCTTATTCCCATGACGGTGACCATGTTTACCAACCAGGGCGGCTCCCGCGCAAAGGGCATCCGCAATGCGATGGTCTATGGTCTGTCCATTGTGGCCATCTACACACTGATTGGCCTGTTGTTTTCCAGTATTTTCGGGGCCGACTCCGCCAATTTCTTCAGTACGCATTGGATTCCTAATCTCCTGTTCTTTGCCATTTTCGTTGTTTTCGGCATGTCCTTCCTGGGCCTTTTTGAAATCGTACTTCCCAGTTCCCTAGTCAATACTGTAGATACACAAGCCGACAAAGGAGGGCTATATGGCATCTTTTTTATGGCTTTCACCCTGGCGCTGGTTTCTTTTTCGTGCACCGGTCCCATTGCCGGCAGTCTGCTGATTGCCGCATCGCAGGGCGAAACTACCCGGGCGGCCCTGGGCATGATGGCCTATTCCCTGGCTTTTGCCATTCCATTTACCCTGTTTGCCATCTTCCCATCCTGGCTCAAAAGCCTGCCCAAATCGGGCGGCTGGCTCAATTCGGTGAAGGTGGTGCTGGGTTTCCTGGAGCTGGCGCTGGCGCTGAAATTTCTGAGCAATGCCGATCAGGTATATCACTGGGGCCTGCTGGATCGCGACGTGTTCCTGGCCATCTGGATCGTGCTTTTCGCCCTCATTGGCTTTTACCTGCTGGGCAAAATCCGCCTGCCCCACGACAGCGAAACGAAAACCATTGGGGTGCCCCGGCTGATGTTTGCCATTGCTTCCTTTTCACTGGTGGTCTACCTGGTGCCGGGTCTGTTTGGTGCCCCTTTGAAACCGCTGGCCGGCCTGCTGCCGCCGCACTCCTCCCAGGATTTCAACCTGGCTTTGCAAACCAATGGCAACACATCGGCCAACCCAGTAATGGACAGTGGAATAGGAACGCCCAAGTATTCGGAGTTTCTGAAGCTTCCCCACGGCTTGCAAGGATTTTTCGATTACAAAGAAGGAATGGCCTACGCCAAAAAAGTGGGCAAGCCAGTCTTCCTGGACTTTACCGGACACGGCTGCGTCAACTGCCGGGAAATGGAAGCCCGCGTCTGGTCGGAAACACCAGTGCTTTCCCGGTTACAGAATGACTTCGTGATCATTTCGCTGTACGTAGATGAAAAGAAAGAGCTGCCCCAATCGGAGTGGTACACGTCAACTTATGACAACCGGGTGAAGAAAACCATCGGGGCGCAGAATGCCGACCTACAGATTTCCAAATTCAAAAACAACGCGCAGCCTTACTATTGTCTGCTCGACCAGAATGGCAACCTGTTGACCACGCCCATTGGCTACGAACTGGACGTAAACAACTTCGTCCAACTGCTCGACGAAGGTAAAACCAACTTCAATCAGCAACTGGCGTATAGATAAGGGTTAAGGGAGAAAAGGAGACCGGAAAAGGGACTGGAACAATTTATCAGAAGCAGTTGCTCCTCCATCTCCTCACCCATTAGCACACCAGCACATAAACCCCATTAGCACATCCCCATGCTCACCACGCTTCACATCAAAAATATGGTCTGCCCCCGGTGCATCCGGACGGTCAGCGAAACCCTGGGTGGCTTGGGTCTGCATGTGAATCGGGTGCAATTGGGGGAAGCCGAAATCGGAGAAAACAACCTCCCCTTGGATGAAATCGACCGGGCTTTGCAGGCGCAGGGCTTCGAATTGGTGCAGGAAAAAGAAGAACAGACCGTAGCCCGTATCAAGGCCGCGCTGATTGATTACCTGGGCTTGCTGGAAACGCATAAGCAGCCGGTAAATCTATCGACTTACCTTTCGGAGCGGTTGTATGCCAGCTATCCCCACCTCAGCAAGACCTTTTCGCGTTCGGAAAATACCACCATCGAAAAGTATTTCATTCTCCTGAAAATTGAACGGGTCAAGGAACTGCTTTCCTACCAGGAGCTGACCCTCAGCGAAATTGCCTTCCAACTGCATTACAGCAGTGTGCAAGCCCTTTCCAATCAATTTAAGAAGGTAACGGGGCTGTCCGTAAGTGACTACCGCCACGAAGGAAGCACCGCCCGCAAAAGCCTGGACGCCCTCTGATCGGTTTCCCTGAAGAGCCAACATCCGGCTGCATAATTTTGTACATCTTTCGCAAAATTCTGTAACGCATCGCCCTTCCCCCCCCTTTATCTTTGTAGTGTTCAAATTTTAATTGACACTACCGATGAAAACCTTGAAATTCAAAACCAATATCAATTGCGGTGGTTGCGTAGCCACGGTGACGCCTTACCTGAATGCCGTACCGGATGTGATACGCTGGAGCGTGGAAACGGAACGCCAGGATAAGCTGCTGACCGTTACCAGCGTCGAACCCAATGCCGCCGCCGTGGAAGAGGCCGTACGCAGTGCCGGCTTCCGGATTGAACCGGTATCCTAGTCGATCACGACCAAACTTCCATTTGCCCGTATAAACGGGTATTGTTCAACGCTAAAGCCAAATCCAATGGAATCTACGAGAGCATCCATGAATTCGACCAATGCCACTGCCCTGCAAGCCTGCATAGACGCCTGTTTCGGCTGCGCGGTAGCTTGTGAAACCTGCGCGACTGCCTGCCTGGAGGAAGCGGATGTACAAATGATGGTCGGCTGCATTCGCCTGGACCGCGACTGTGCCGACATCTGCCGCCTGACCGGTACGCTGATGTCCCGCGGCTCGGAGTACGGCGTGCAAATGGCCGAAGTCTGCGCCAGTATCTGTGATGCCTGTGCCGAAGAGTGCAGCCAACATCAACATGAGCACTGCCAGCGCTGTGCGGAAGCCTGTCGCCGTTGTGCCGACGAATGCCGCCGGATGATTGCGGGCGGATAAGGGCTTACTAACCCGCTGCCTTGTGCCGGATCCGGTAATTTTATGTTGCCGGTTTATTTGGCACAAGGCAGCCCAAAACTCAAGAACAAATTTTATTGTTCATCTGATATGAAAACGGACAAACCCATTGAACTAAAAATAGAAGGCATGACCTGTACCAACTGTGCGTTGGGAGTGCAGAAATACCTTCAGAAACAAGGACTGGAAGATGCTTCGGTGAGCTTTGCCAATGCCGAAGCCACTTTTTCTCCCAAATCTAACGTACCCCTGAATCAGATTGTAAAAGGAATTGAACAGTTGGGCTACCACGTGGCCCACCACGAAGAATCCGGAGTTGGTTCTTCTTCGTCTCCTTTCCTCACCATTGAAAGGAAATTCTGGATCAGTCTGGTGTTTACCATTCCCCTGCTGCTGCACATGGTGTCCGACTGGCACCTGTTGCACAGGCCGCTTTTTCAATTGCTGTTTTGTATACCCGTGTTTGCCATTGGCGTGCTACACTTTGGTAAAAGTGCCTACTACAGCCTCAAATCAGGCGTACCCAATATGGACGTGTTGATTATTCTGGGTGCCACCGCGGCCTTCGTATACAGCCTGATCGGTACGTTGCAGGGTTTGGGAGACAATTACCTGTTTTACGAAACCGCGGCGACCATCATTACCCTGGTTTTGCTGGGCAACCTGATGGAGCATCGGTCGGTCAAGAAAACCACTTCGGCCGTAGAGGAACTGGTCAAACTACAGCATACCAAAGCCCGGCTGATCCGGCAGGATGCGCAGACCGGACGGGAAGAAGTGGTGGAAATAGAAGCCTCCCAAATTCTAGCCGGGCAGCTTTTCCTGGTCAATACCGGCGACGTTGTACCGGTGGACGGAGAAGTCAGCAGCGGCCACGCCAGCCTGAATGAAGCGATGATTTCCGGAGAAAGCATTCCGGTGGAGAAAGCCCCCGGCGACCGGCTCATTGGCGGCACCATCGTCGAGTCGGGCAGCATCCGGATGCAGGCCTTGGCGGTAGGAAAAGAAACCGTGCTGGCGCAGATCATTGATCTGGTCAAAAACGCCCAGACCCGCAAGCCGCAACTGCAAAACCTGGCCGATAAGATCAGTGCGATCTTCGTTCCGGCCGTCATCAGCATTGCCCTGCTTACGTTCCTGATCTCCTACTTTGCCGTCGGGCTGGCTTTCCAGGCATCCCTGCTCCACAGCATTGCGGTGTTGGTCATAGCCTGCCCCTGTGCGCTGGGCCTGGCCATTCCGACTGCCGTGGTGGTGGGCATTGGCAAAGCGGCCCAGAATGGCGTTCTCATCAAGGGAGCCGACACGCTGGAAAAGCTTTCGCACGTAAAAACGGTCGTGTTTGACAAAACCGGCACCCTGACCACTGGCAACTTCCGGATCAAGCGGGTAGGCATACCCACGTCTGCCACCCAGGCTGCGATGGCTACGGTTTCCGTCTTCACTGATCCGGCTGAAGAAAGCAATAGTGAAGAAAAAGCCAGAACCGTATTGTATAACCTGGAAAAGCATTCTTCGCATCCCATTGCCCGGTCGCTGGTGAAAGTCTTGCAGGGCCTGCCGGATCTGAAATTTTCGCAGGTAGAAGAGATGAGAGGAATGGGCATCCGGGCTACCGACGCGGAAGGAAACCACTGGCAGGCGGGCTCTTACGAAACCGCCCGGCACCTGACTACCGACAGCCAGCACACGATCTACCTGCTTCGCAACGACCAGCTGATGGCTACGTTCGACCTGGAAGACGAAATCAAGCCTTACGCGGCCGAACTGGTGCGCTTCCTGAAAGGGAAAGGCATTCGTACCGTATTGCTGAGCGGCGACCGGCAAGCCCGAACCGAGGAACTGGCCGCCCAGATTGGCATTGACACCGTATACGCCGAAAAGAAGCCCGACGAAAAACTCCGGCTGATCGAAGAGCTGTCGCAACAAGCCCCGGTGGCGATGGTAGGCGACGGCATCAACGACGCCCCGGCCCTGGCCAAAGCCAGCGTGGGCATTTCGCTCAGCAATGCCACCCAGGTAGCGGTCAACGCCGCCCAGATCGTGTTGCTCAATGACAGTCTTAAGAACCTGGAACGGGCTTTCAATGTGGGTCGGATGACGATGACGACCATTAAACAGAACCTGTTCTGGGCCTTCTTCTACAACGTACTGGCCATTCCCTTCGCGGCGGCTGGCTTCCTGAGCCCCGCCCTGGCGGCCTTCTCCATGGCCTTCTCCGATGTAGTGGTCGTGTTTAACTCCCTGCGCCTGAAATGGCGGGGTTGATTGCTAATGCATAAATCAGAACTTATAAAGATTCCATCTCTTTGAGAGATGGAATCTTTATTATTACCTAACCGCAGTTGCCTAACCGGTTTCACTTCTCCGGAGGCGGCACCCGGGTATCTATTGTAAATTCCTTCGTTGTCTTTTTCAGGTTGTCGGTGACTTTTACTTTAAATCGGTAAATGCCCTGGTTCCTCAGGTCGCCGACGTAGTATTGCCAGGGCCTTCCCTTTCGCTGAAAAGTAAAATCGCTTTTGCGAAGCAATCGGTCCGTACCCGCGTCCATGATCAATATCGTCAGGGGCGTGTTGAGGGCGTATTGGAGCCGCAAGGTAAGGAAGTCTTCGGGTCGGAAAGCCTGGGGCCGGTATTCCACTTTTTTTTCGGTAATCCAGGTCTGCGTACTGTCCTGCCCGATGCCAATGATCTGGTACGTATAGCTACCGCGTTCGGCCAGCGTATCCCTAACGGCATAATGCAGTACCGATTCGCCCCGGGTATTCCGTTGGTGGGAAACGGAGCGGATGAGCGTCGACTTCTTTTCCTGCTCGTGCCGCCGGTAAATCCGGTAGTCGATCAGGTTTTGCGCCAACGACTCAGTCACGTCCCAGTCCAGTTGGAGCCACTGCTCTTCCGTCCGAAGGTCGGGGTTTCCTTTCAATCCAATGGACCGGGCCGGGAAGCCCCTGGCCCGGGTGCTTACCGCAATGCGAAACTGACAGAAGTCGTTGAGGTACCCATCCACGTTGAGCAGGTAGGAACGTTGAGCCGGAAGTGAATCCAGCTTTACGTAGATATCGTCCTGGGTGGCCAGCGAAGTACAGGACAGAATGCGGTAGGTCTGCGGCCGGCAAATCTCTCCTTCCATTACCACCAGTTGTACCCCCCGGATGTCGCGGCAATCCTGTCCGGATACGTTGATGAAGTAGGTACCTGCCTGCCGGGTCGTAAAGCCAAACCACTGGTCGTTGTGGTACTCAATGCATTTGCCCGTCAGCGACTCATCCACGCAGCTCCATTCTACCGTGCAGCCTGTGGTACTGGAAGAATGGGGAGCCGCATTCACCCGCAATTCAATCATTCCGGAGGCCTGGTCGTTTGCTACCTGAGCGCAGGTCGGGTGTGGCAACCAACCAAGCGCCATCAACGTCCAGATAAAACAATACAAGTAACTTTCTGACATACCAACACGCTGATAAGCACTTTTCAACCCCATAGACAACGTTCGCATACGTGCTCAGCAGCTACTCTTAAACGGGAAAATCCGGTGGGAAATATTTCTGGAAGCGCCCGCAATAGCTTTGGGATTGTATCAAAAATTGGGTAACTTACAACAAGTTATCCAATCGCCAAACAGCACCTTCAGCATTGCAAACGTTTATTCAAAGAAACATTTTCCCAGATTGCATTTTTATTTTTCAATCCCATATTGCAAATTAAAAAATACCTTTTACCTTTGTTGTATTCCACTAGGATACAATTTTATTTTCGATTATCCTAAAAACCCTACATAATTTCCCTAACACTATGAGTGACAACACGGCAAAACTAAAGGCATTACAGACTACGATCGAAAAGCTTGACAAAGCATACGGTAAAGGCACGGTAATGCGGCTGAGCGATAATAAAATTGTGGACGTCCCCTCCATCTCCACGGGCTCACTGGGCCTTGACATTGCGCTGGGCATTGGTGGTCTGCCTCGTGGCCGGGTCGTTGAAATCTACGGTCCCGAGTCTTCCGGTAAAACGACCATGACTATGCACTGCATTGCCGAAGCGCAGAAGTCTGGCGGTCTGGCGGCTTTTATTGATGCCGAACACGCTTTTGACCGTACCTACGCCGAGAAACTGGGGATCGATACCGAAAACCTGCTGATCTCCCAACCTGACAACGGGGAACAGGCGCTGGAAATTGCCGAACACCTGATCAGCTCCGGCGCCATCGACATCATCGTCATTGACTCCGTAGCGGCACTGGTGCCCAAAGGCGAACTGGAAGGCGAAATGGGCGAAAGCAAGATGGGCCTCCAGGCCCGTCTGATGTCTCAGGCCCTGCGCAAGCTGACCGGTACCATCAACAAGACCGGCTGCTGCTGCATCTTCATCAACCAGCTCCGCGACAAAATCGGGGTGATGTTTGGTAGCCCGGAAACCACCACTGGTGGTAATGCCCTGAAGTTCTACGCTTCCGTTCGTCTGGACATCCGCCGCATCGGTCAGATCAAGGAAGGCGACAACATCATTGGGAACCGTACCCGCGTGAAAGTGGTGAAAAACAAAGTGGCTCCTCCTTTCAAAGTCGTAGAATTCGACATTATGTACGGCGAGGGCGTGTCCAAAGCCGGTGAAATTCTGGACCTGGGCGTTGACCTGGAAATCATCAAGAAGTCCGGTTCCTGGTTCTCCTTCGATGGCAACAAACTGGGCCAGGGCCGCGATGCCGTAAAAGGCATTCTGCTGGACAATCCGGAGCTGATGAATCAACTGGAAGAACGGATCAAACTGAAGGTAAAAGAGGAAAGCGATCCGAAAGCCGCAGCCAACGCCAAGAAGCCCGTTGCCGCTGCTGCCGAAGCTGACAGTGACGACGACATCGACGATATATAATCGGTTATTTTTTTAATAAAAAAAGCCTGTAGAGATACAGGCTTTTTTTATTGGACTCCTTACGCCAGTCGGTTTAGGGTCGTGGATTGGCAGCGGGTTGGTTTGCCTGTTCAACTTTGTATACGTAGTACTTGGAATCGCCCTGCCAAAAGAAACGGACAAATTTCTCCTTATAAAACAGGCGCACTCTTTTTCCATTGAGCAAAGCATCCTCCAACTGCTGAATCACTTCCTTATCGCTACTGTAAACGGAAAAATCCCACAGGTTGGAAGCCGGACTACCCGTTTCGCCTGACAGCGCTCCGACGTTGAGTTGTCCTTCGTAAGTTTTAAACAAAGCCCCCCGCTGTGACAATTTAGAAACGGTTCCAGCCCGCTCTCCCGTACTATAATTGCCAAACAAGTAATACGAAAAAATCAGGAGGACAATCACAGCCACCGCAATAAGGATCTTCTTCATAGAAAAAGGTTGGTTCAGTAAAACATCGACAAGTTACGGTTTATGCAGAGATTTGGTTATCACCCCAATAAAATAGTTTAGAATCAATCCATTACCACTGCTTACCTGACCGTCTTACGGTGCGAAGTATTCCGGTAATGCTCACTCAGAAAATCTTCTCCGAAGTCGTTTTGCAAATCGCGCACCACGGTATGGACGTGGTTGGCCTCATTCTGGGTATTGTCAAATTCAATCAGCAATACGGGGCCGTGGATGCGGTAGTAGTGTCCGGTACTGCGGTCGGTACTGCCCGCCCAGGCGAAGTGCAGCTTTTCCAGCCCTTCTTTCTCCAGTTTATTCATCTGGTACTGAGCCAGGGTCTTGTGGTACCGGCCAATGTACACGTTGAGCAGCTCAGTAAACTTCTTCTTCTGACTGACATCCATCTCCGAAACGGGCAATCCTTCCATCTTTTCCAGACTGGCTTTCCGGCTGTTGCCCGTTACAATTTCGTAGGGCGATTCGGTGGAAATGATCACCTTCTTTAACTGGTCGGGAGTAAAAGACTTCAGCAAAGCATAGGCAATGTCCGCCTCCTGCTTTAATATCTGCTTTCCTTTCTGGGCACCGCTGGGCACAATACCCGGATTAGAACCCATGAAGCCGGGCGTAAAAGAGATCAGTTTCCGGCTAATGAATGAAAAATGCAGCGACAGGTGGTGTCCGTCAATTCGCCAGCCCCAGGGTTGTTGCTCGGAGGGCGTGCCGAAAATGGTAAAGGCATAATTCTCCGGATCGCGGCGGGTGTCGTTGGGGGGCCGGTTCTCAATTTCCCGGAGCACATTTTCCAGGTCTATAATGGCCTGGGCCTTGGCGAAACCCTGTTCGCTCAATCCCATTCGCAATACGGCCAGGGCCGCTCTCCGCTGTGATTCGTTCATTGCCTTTATGGGTAATCCATTGCGGTTACGGGGCACGAAGTGCCAGTCAAAACGCTCTTCGCTGGTAAATGGATACAAGGCCTGTGCACGCAGATCATCGGGCAGCAGGCTCAGAAAGCGGTTGGCCGTGGCTACTGCTTCGTTGATGGAAGAAGCGGGCACCACTGCGGCATCGGTCTGAGCCGGAAGCAAGCGGACAAAGCCTGCCAGCAGCAGGAAAAGAAAGAGGCGGAAGATTTTCATAAGAGGTTGATGAAGTTCTACTCCTAAATATAGCTGTTTCAGCTGAACCAACCTGTATGATCACCAATTACGGTGCGCTATTTCCTATCCTTGGCTTCATCTGCGCTCCGGGAAGCAATTTGGCAACTCCAAGAAACGTGTTTAGGACACTTCGGCTCCGCTCAGTGTCCTAAACACGTTTCTTGGAATTACTCACTGTTATACGGCGTTACAGTTAAGGCCGCTACCCAAAGACGCAATGAATTACGTCTCTACTGTTCTCTGTTCATTACTCACTGTTTACTAATAACAGTTAACTGTTCACTGTTTATTGCCCCCAAACTCATTGGTTACGGTCAGGTAGCCGGGATAATTAACGGCCGTGGTTCCCACCATAATGGAAGGCTTTACCTTCAGAGAGATCCGGCTGGGCCGATTGCCCGCTCCCACCAGGTTCATCCCGAAATTGATCGTCGATTCGGCCGACTTTCCTGCTAAAGCCTGGCGTAAATCGGCCCGTATCCGCAGCGGCAGGATGGTCGTGCCATTGTTGGGAGCAATTTCGGTGCGGTCGGCCACGGCCCCGGTAGTTACTTCTACATTATCAATGAGCATGATCCACTCCAGTCGATTCATCGCGGCCACACTGGCGTTGGGGTTCTTCACTTCCACGTTCAGCACAAAATCCAGGGGAAGGGAGCCGGAAGCATAAGCTGCCGAAATTTTACCGGCCTGCAGCAGGTTCAGGTCTGTCAGAGAACGTACGTTTTGCACGTTCACTCCGGCCAGCGTGGTATTTTCCATCGTAGTCAGCCGGAAGTCGCACTGGGCAAAGTTTTTCAATTCGTTCAGTTGGCGGGCAATACCACAGGCACTTAGTACGGCCAGCAAGCCCAACAGTGCATAAGAAGATTTGATTCGCTTCATCATCTTTGGTTTACATTTTCAAATAAGAATTACCCTCGGCGTTGGCTACTGACTGTCTAGAAAAATACTTGTTTTCCTGAATGAAATGCCGCAACACGGAATGAGGAAGTTTTCCTGCTTGCAAATATATGGCCAAGTATACAATACCCATACGGTCAGAAGAATTGAACCTGAATTGATTATTAAAAAACCATGCAGGTACTTCTCAGATCAGAGTGCGCTACATACGTGTAAAGGTCACTGGTGGCAACCGGATTGCTCTATGGCCCTTTTGATTACCCATACCATACGCACATGAATAAGCCACGAAATTCTTGCCGATGGCTACGCAATGCGTCCTTTCAATAAATTAACGTGCGCATCAAGGCGATGACCCTCCGAAAGCAGTCCCGCCCACGAGAGGGCCATGGTTGCCGAGCGGTATTCTTGTGATTGTTGTCATTGCAGTTGTTTAAATGATTGACCACGCAAAGATCAGCCTGTTTGCCCTTCCATTACTTTCCCGAAAGGCTCAATCTACTTGCCTGGATGGCTCAACGCGGTTAGATGACCAACCATCCAGACGTACTTGAACGGGTAATTGACAATTCATTTGGATCGGTCTGCTACGCTGCCCGTACGCATCCCTTCCGTAAATTAAATGAATGTCGAAATTCCAACGGCGAAACGCTGGTTTTCTTCTTAAACAAGGCACTGAACGGTTTTAGATGCTCAAACCCCAGTGCATAGGCCACTTCAATCACCGACACGTTGCAGACATGGCAAAGAACCGGGCTTTGAACCGGGTTAATCGGAAACAATTAACCGAAGATCATCCGCATTGCCCATGCGGAATGGCTTGAGTCAGTCTTAAAAGATGTAACTTCATCCCCTAAAGGCCAAGCCCTCCGAATCGTATTACGTTTATTGAGTACTTTTATTGACTAACCCTGTGCATACGCCTGTCATATACCCATCCACCCTGAAATTTCTGCAAAATCTGTCTTCCCGTAATAACCGGGAATGGTTCAATGAACACAAGCGAGAATATGAACTGGCCAAAGCAAACGTCGAACAATTCCTGGACAGCCTGATTGGGCGGATGAATGAGCACGATCAACTGGAAACACTTTCCGGCAAAAAAAGCCTTTATCGCATTTATAATGATCTGCGTTTTTCCCCGGATAAGTCTCCCTACAACCCGCGGTTTGCCGCCTATCTCAAGCGAACCAAACCCTTCCTGCGAGGCGGCTATTACCTGTGGATCCAACCGGGCGGCTCCCGGGCCGGCTGTGGGTTTGCCGCTCCCAATGCGATGGATTTAAAAAGAATCAGAGAGGATATCGTGGCCAATCATCCCGCCTGGTGCCAACTACTGGCCTCCCAAGCGCTGAAAAAAACTTTTGGGTCAATGAGCGGCGAAAGGGTGAAGACCGCTCCACGCGGTTTCTCCAATGATGATCCGGCTATTGACCTGTTGCGTTACAAGCAATTCTGGTTCGAGCACGCCTTTACGGACGAAGAAGCGACCGCGCCTGACTTTCTTCTTCGGGTCAATGAGACCTTCCGGGTCATTCGGCCTTTTTTCGATCACCTGAGCGAGGTACTCACTACGGATGGCAACGGAGAATCCCTTTATTAAGAACTGACTTACCTGTCAACTCCCTTAAACGTAGGACAGTTTACAAGTAGAGCAAAACACCTTGACTTTAAACTGTAAATGATGAAAAGAAAGTATTATAAGAGAAGTCCACGTAACTAGAAGAGGTAGGTTGCGCGTGTATTGATATGTCAAAGGCCATTTAAGAAAAAAAATGAAAGTAGAGAAATTGGTTGCCGGCGGATTCGGTGTTAGCGAATGTTCTTATTTAACCAGTCAAAAGCTGCTTTTACTTTTGCGTCCTGCATCAATTGATCAAAATTGTCTTTTCCTTTCAGCTCTAAATCTGGCCTGACCAACACCTTATAAACATTGCCTTTTCTATCAGCAATATATTCGGTAGCTAAATTTAAGGCTAAGTCACTCCTCAGTTGTATATAGTTGTTAGAGGTTGTATAGCCTTCAGCCGTTGACTCTCCAATAAAATACGTTTTTGACCTCCCTTTAAAAGCTACGGCAGTAGCTTGTCCAGAACTACGAGTAACCGAACTCAGCAATACTACTACCGGCATTCTGGATAAATCAAGTTTACAATAAGCTTTAACATTGGTCTGTTGATAATCACCTTGGTAAAAGTTACCATTCTTTGTTTGCCAGGTTCTTACCATTCTACCACTTTCATCCACTTCGCCACCTACTTGACTGTTACCTAAAAAAGCACTTAAGCCGGCAAGCATTGGATAAAGATTACCGCCCCCATTCAATCGTAAATCAATGATATAGCCTTTTGTATGGCTTGAATGCAGTTTACATAGGCTATCTCCAATTGCCTGTGCGTAGCTATTAATCTGTTCCCCAAATGCTTGAATAGTAGGAATGAGAATATAACCAAAATGATTTGCTAAAAAAGCCGCTTTCATTTTACCTGCTTGGGCAGTACTTCGATCAAGAAGCGGTTTAATTTTTTCTGCTGTTTGTTGATCAACGCCTTTGTAGTGGCCAAAATATTGATTCTTGTAGTAGATGGCACTATGCACATCATGAAGCTGCTTGAAAACAAAGACGAATGCTTTTAGTGTATCTTCTTGATTTTTAGCAGAATCAACTTTATTTTGAAAAGCTTGATCCACTCTATTCCAATCAACTGTTTTTCTGTAAACAGATTTCGACTTAATGAGTTGATAGATGCTATCAATGGGAAGAGAGCTACTTTGGGCTTTTATTTCCAATGATAGCAGTAGAACCAAGAGGCCTATAAAAAGTCTTCTCATTCCTTCATTCTTTAATATTCGCCAATGGACCGTGAACACTCGCACCTTGGCTGACTTGGCTATGTGTTTTGGCTGGTAAGGTGGCGAAGTGTGCTATGTTATGGGCTGGCCTTCGTTTTTATCTTTGATTTATAATCTAAGAAAAATTCTTTCTTAGAAGAAATTTGCTCAAACCAGTGCCTAACGTCAGTATAAGAAAACTGCCTACCCAAAGCTTATACCCAAGACCTAAGGAAGTGATAGCAGAATAAGTACCTAATTCACTTGTCATAATGCTCGTTAGCTGTGAAAAGCCCAAGGCTATGAGGGTGGCCATTCCACTCCATAAAATTCCTTTCGGATTCTGTTTTAGTAAAAGGATGATGGCTATGAAGTAAATTGGGTTTGCTAGCCAAAATAAAAACGGAATCCATGCGCCCCCTGCGAAACTCATCCAACCTAGCAGAAATAATAAGAAACTGTTGGAGTAAGAATTAGGGTCCTCTGCCCGGTCAATTAAAAAAGCTAGTTGAGTTAAAGAAATGACCAATACCGATAAGCTGACAAATATGGTCAGTTTTTGAATAGTAAGAATTGCGTTTATCCCCATTATAAGTTTACTCATTTGTTGTGTCTTTCTGCTTGCCCATAATGTATCGTGAACACTCGGAATATTGTGCAGGCGGCCCGGGAATCGGAGTGAGTAGTGTTATATGCTGGTCATTTCCCCTTTTAAGGTTTCTTTTCATACAAATACCGGGTGTAATTGCTGCCACTCTTCCAGGATATGGTCAATTCTGTCGCTGTCAACTTATTAATGATTCCTGTATCGGCCTTACTGATTATCACATTTTCGAATAATTCGAACGCTCCAAATTGAGAATCCTTGTTCCTTCGAAAAGCTTGGTTCTGGACTTCAACAATGAAAGGTTGGTTCAACTTCATTTCATTAAGATGTTCGCCAAACTTATAGACTCCTTTATAGGCGGCCCATTCCCCTTGCAATTGTTGAGGAGTAATCTCAGTCTTACTGACCATTGAACCGGGGTCATAGGCCTCCCAAGCTATATTTCGATTCGCTGCTGGGCTTGTTGAACCAACTCGCTGAGTAGGGTTGGGCGAACAGCTGAAAAGTAAACCAATGGAATAAATGCTAAGTATAGTTTTTGTTTTCATCTCTTTTTACTGACATATCCAATAACATGTATTATAATCTTAACTCCACATTTCAGTTGTAGTTATTTCAAGGAATGAGCCAGATTTCCCTGACCTACATGCATTTTATTAAGTCAATCAAATAGGTAGATGCCATTTTCATCATACATTCAGGTGATTCAGTGGACTCTCAATCTGACTCATTCCCTTAGTAGTAAGGTCGTATCAACTTCAGCAGTCCGGGAAGATTTGTGCCCAATAGTGTCTGAATGTACCGCGGTGGCGGACCATCTCCAATTAGTACCTCTTTCCAGCAAATGCGTGGCAAAGTTATGTCGCAACGAATGGAAACGAATCGGTTTTGAGATCCGTGCTTGCTGGCAGGCTTGTTTAAGAATAACCTGCACACTGCTTTGGGAATAAGGCCCTTCATCGGGTCCTTCGAAAAGCCAGCGTTTGAGAGCACACAAAACCAAATACTCCTCCAAATAAGTCAATGTTTTTGGGAAAGCAAAGCCATGCGGTCCTTTTTTCCTTAACTCCCATTTACTTGAATCATTATTCAATTCTGATTCAGATCGGGCAGTTCCAGGGCCAGTACTTCCCCTACCCGCACACCCACCGAATACCCCATCAGCAACAGGCACTTGTGCTTCAGAATGGTCACGGCTTGCAACAACCGCTGCACTTCTTCACTCAATACCACCGGCAGGGTCTGCTCCTTTTTGGGCGTTCCACTGAGTAAAACTTGCGTTGTCCTCCCAGCACCTGCTCATAATAGAACTTGATCGCATTGGTGGTTTGGGTTTCTCTGTTTTTGCTCTGTTTTCTCCTGCCATGTCCAGCCCTGCTGACAAAAGTCCCTTAGTGCGTTACAGATCAGTTCATTGTCGGGTACGGTTCACCACTGATTGGTAGCCTGCCTGGGTGTACTTTCTGAACTCTTAGGTTCACTTGCATTGCTTCGTTCACGTACTTGGTTACTTTAATCCCTTGCCCTTTCAGGTAAACCGCTAGCCGTATTCCTTGCCCTTTTGTATTATTCCATTGGGGTTACTCCCTTTCTACCTTTGGATAACCCCATAAAGCAAGCCAATGAAGGGAGCAGGCTGGTTTAACTCCCTCCTGCCACGGTATTCATTCCGAAAACACGGGACAGCAACCAAAATGGGCTTAAAAAGTACCAGTTGAGTAGCCTTGACCAAATGAAGGGTAGTAATTATACCTATATCAGCTGGCTAATAAGTCGGCTGGTTTCCTTGGCCCCCTAAGGAGAAAGAGATGAGCGGAGACGCAATCAAATCAACGGCTGCGATTGGGGCAGGAAACCCATCCGGATGCAATTTTTGCAGTAGTGTAGAAAGTAAAAAGCCCAGATATGTCAGCATATCTGGGCTTTTGGGCAGAGGGAGAGGGATTCGAACCCCCGGAACCTCACGGTTCAACGGTTTTCAAGACCGCCGCAATCGACCACTCTGCCATCCCTCTGAGTGGTATTGCGTGCAAAAATAGACGCTCCCCGGGGCATTGCCAAATTTCGGAGCGAAAAAAGCGAAAATTCACCCGTTTTTATTTTTAACCATTCCGAAAGCATTTGCTATCAAATCATTTTCAATTGTATACCCTAAGACCTACCTTTGCCCCACGAAAATAAAACCGGCACTGTAGCTGTTTACTTCCGGTCGATGTGGCTTCCATCCGATCAGCAGCACTGGTAATGCAGGAAGAGGAAAAATCATTGATGCAAGCCACCATTGTTTCAGTCATTGCGAAAAGTTATTGCAGCACATTCGCCTATCAACGCATTAGCACACCTACTTATATCCTGTGGAAACTGAACAACTTACTACCTTCGACACCGCCAAGAAACTGGGATTGCTGGAGTCTGAATACGAAAAAATCAAGGAAATTCTGGGTCGCACCCCCAACTTTACCGAACTGAGCATTTTCTCCGTGATGTGGTCGGAACACTGCTCCTACAAAAACTCCATCGTCTGGCTGAAAACCCTGCCTAAAGATTCGCCCCGGATGCTGGCCAAAGCCGGAGAAGAAAACGCCGGTCTGGTAGACCTGGGCGACGGCATTGCCTGTAGCTTCAAAATCGAATCGCACAACCACCCTTCGGCCATTGAGCCGTACCAGGGCGCTGCCACCGGCGTAGGGGGCATCAACCGCGATATTTTTACGATGGGGGCCCGTCCCATTGCGCAACTGAACTCCCTGCGCTTCGGCAACCTCAACCTGCCCAAAACCAAGCGACTCTTGAAGGGCGTGGTCAAAGGCATCGGTGACTATGGCAATGCCTTTGGCATTCCGACCGTGGGCGGTGAACTCTATTTCGATGACTGCTACAATACCAACCCGCTGGTCAACGCTTTTTCAGCGGGCATCGTGAAGGTGGGCCAGGTGGCCAGTGCCATCTCTTACGGGGTAGGCAACCCGGTATTCATTGTGGGATCGGCTACCGGAAAAGACGGTATCCACGGGGCTACTTTCGCTTCGGAAGACATTTCGGACAAATCGACGGAGAAACTGCCGGCCGTGCAGGTGGGAGATCCTTTCCAGGAAAAACTGCTGCTGGAAGCCACGCTGGAAGTGATTGCTACTGGCAGCGTGGTTGGTATTCAGGATATGGGAGCAGCGGGTATTATCTGCTCCACTTCCGAAATGAGCGCCAAGGGGGAGCACGGTATGGACATTCACCTGGACCGCGTACCTACCCGGCAGGCCAACATGGTGCCTTTCGAAATCCTGCTTTCCGAATCGCAGGAGCGCATGCTGATCGTGGTGAAGAAGGGAAAAGAAGACGAGATCAAAGCCATCTTCGACAAGTGGGACCTCAACTGCGCCCAGATCGGCACCGTGACCGATACCAAGCGACTGCACTTCTACATGCGCGGTGAGCTGGTGGCCGACGTGCCGGCCAACGACCTGGTGCTGGGTGGCGGCGCCCCGGTCTATCACCGCGAATACCGCGAACCGGCCTACTACCAGGAATTTCTGAAATTTAAAATCGAAAGTGTAGAAGACATCAAAGACACGGAGCAGCTTAAAAAGGCAACCCGCTATCTGCTGGCTCATCCCAACATTGCCTCCCGTCGCTGGGTGTACGAGCAGTACGACTCCATGGTAGGCATTGCCAACCGCAGTACCAATGCCCCTTCCGATGCGGCGGTGGTGCGGGTGTTGGATAGTGAAAAATCCATTGTGATCACGGTAGACTGTAACTCCCGCTACGTCAATGCCGATCCGGAACAGGGTTGCGCCATTGCCGTGGCCGAAGCCGCCCGTAACATCGTCTGCTCCGGTGGCGATCCCATTGCCATTACCAACTGTCTGAATTTCGGCAATCCCTACGTGCCGGAAGTGTACTGGCAGTTTGTGGGAGCCATCAAAGGCATGAAAAAAGCCTGCGAAAAATTTGGTACGCCGGTGACGGGCGGCAACGTGAGCTTTTATAACCAGAGTTCCGACGAAGGCCCCGTATTTCCGACGCCCACCATTGGTATGCTAGGAATCATGGAAAAACCCGACAACCGGATGACGCTGCACTTCAAGCAGGCCGGCGACCTGATTTTCCTGGTGGGAGAAGCCCAAAACTGCCTCAATTCCTCCGAATACCTGTATTCATACCTCAGTACGAAAGCTTCCCCGGTTCCGACCTTCAACCTGGACGAAGAGTTTCGGGTGCAGCAAACTATCAAAGCCTTGATCGAAGGGAAATCCATTGAGTCGGCACACGATGTTTCGGATGGCGGCCTGTTCGTAGCCCTTTCCGAATCAGCGATGGCCGGTGGCTTGGGTTTTGAAGTGAAGACTGATTCCCGCTACCGTCAGGATGCCTACCTGTTCGGCGAAAGCCAGAGCCGGGTGGTGGTGTCAGTAAATCCGGCAAAGCAGGCGGCTTTCGAAAAATCGTTGCAAGAGCAAGGCACTCCTTACACCCAACTGGGCAAGGTAACGGAGAGCGAATTCGTAGTAAATGCGCAGCCGCTTCTGAACGTTTCGGATGCCAAGTATTTGTACGACAACGCTTTGCATCAATACCTGAGCTAATACCAAAGAAAAGCTGCTTCTGAAACTTCGGTTAGCTGCCCGCCGAATTCATCGCCAGAAAAGGCGACTAAGGGCATGCCAGGCGGGTTTTATCCGGAAATGAAGGAGAAGCGGCTCTTTTTAGAATGAAAGCGTTCATCGTTTTTCTGACTACTTACAAATAGAAATCAGCCGAAAAACCTGCGCGAAGGAAAGTACTGAATTTTACGCTGGCTTGGTAAGTTTTGAGAACGGACCTTTGTACTAACTCAAGCTTGAAGGGATGGGCATACAATTCCAGGTTCCTTCAGCCAGCTATCGGACAGGCAGCAGGCATCTGCCCAATAAAAACGCCGGCCTCCTACATGGAAGTCGGCGTTTTTATTGGATGAAACAAAGCAGCCTTTTAAAAGCCGAACTGAATGCCAGCCGAAATATTGATGGTCTGGTTGTTGATATTGCCCCCCGCTTTGGAAATATCGCTCAGCCCGTAAACGTAGCGGGCGTCGAGCAGAATACGGGTTTCATTGGCAATCTCATAGTTGAGGCCCAAACCTCCAGTCAAACCCAGGTCGAAGGTGTTATAGATGTCTTTGTAATCGGAGATTTTTACGGCATCCGCATCGCCCACTTTATTCGTGCCTCCCATCAGAAAATTCAGGGAAGGCCCCACGAACAGGTTGGGACGGAATTTACCGGAACGGTTTAGAAAGAACCGGCCCAGCACCGGCACTTCAATGTAGTTGAGGGTGGTTTTATTGGTAACCCCATTTGCCGTACCCTGCGCGCCCCTTTGGGAAAGCAGGAATTTGGCCGTTACGCCGAAGTGATCCACAATGCTGTGCGTAACGAAAAAACCCGCTACCACGCCCGTCTTCATATCATTTTCGGGGGCATCCCGTCCGAATTTAGATAGATTGACGCCCAGTTCCGGACCAATGCTCCACACTTTGCCCGACTGCGCCTGAGCCGGATTCAAGACCGCACAAAATAACGCCAATGTACTGACAGCAAATAATTTAGAAACAATACTTTTCATAATAGGTAAAATGGTTGTTAAAACACCCCTTATTACGCGGCTATTTGCGAAAAGTTTAACTCTCCCTCCTACCGATGCACCTGCTGGATTGAAATGCGGCTCCATTGCGCCTGCTTTTTGCCGGCATGGTTTGTTTATTCTTACCGATGACGTAAGTCACTTTTCCGAAAAATGACAACCGGGAACAAGAGAAAACAAATTCGGATAGCAGCATTGTTTATCTTTGCGCCATTCGACAAAATGGTTCAATGAGGTATTTTCTGGAGCTGGCTTACCGGGGCACTGCCTACCATGGCTGGCAGATCCAAGCCAATGCGCACACCGTACAGGCAGAATTGAAGCAGGCAATGCAAACGGTACTTCGCCAACCCGTGGAGACAGTGGGCAGTGGCCGGACCGATACGGGCGTACACGCCCTTCAACAGTTTGTGCATTTCGACCTGACCGAGCCACTGGATCGGCTACACAACCTGGTGATGCGGATGAATGCGCTGTTACCCGATGACATTACGGTAAAAGCCATTTATTCCGTCGCACCCGACGCCCACGCCCGTTTCGATGCCGATTTCCGTCGCTACGAATACCGGATCAGCCCGACAAAAAATCCTTTTCTGACGGACATGAGCTATCATTTTTACCGTCCCCTGCAAGTAGACCGAATGAATGAAGCGGCGCAGTTGCTGTTGCGTCACGAAGATTTTGAGTGCTTCAGCCGCGTCCATACCGAAGTGAATCACTTTCGTTGCCGCATTACCGAAGCCCGCTGGGAACTTCGCTCCGACGCTTCCCAAACCGAACTGCTGGTTTTTCACATCCAGGCCGACCGCTTTTTGCGGGGCATGGTACGGGCCATTGTGGGCACCCTGTTGCAGGTGGGATTGGGAAAGTGCGACATTGCCGACGTGGAAAGCATCCTATTGTCCAAAGACCGGAAAAAAGCGGGGCAGGCCGTGCCTCCGCAGGGCTTGTTTCTCACGCAGGTAGGCTACCCGGCTGGCTTATTCGGTTAAATCGAAATTTTAGGCTCGAATTTTTGAATTAAATTAGGGCGGAGAAGGTTTTTCTTCCAGAAGTCATTTCTGTCTGTCAGGCCAGGCTTCAGCCCCGTCATACTTCATCCGTAATTACCCGATTTCCGTGGATAAAGAAATCAAGAGCGGTCGTATTTTCGACGTGCAAATATTAAAAAGGCTTTTCTCTTTCGTAAAGCCCTACAGCCGGCAGTTTTATACGCTGGTTTTCCTGATTCTGCTGATGGCTGTCTTGACGCCGCTGACTCCATTGCTCATTCGCTACACGCTGGATCACCACGTCGCGCTGGGCAACTACGCCGGACTGACCAATATGCTGCTGGTGATGCTGGGGTTGCAGGTCGTACAGTCTTTCGCGCAATACGCCAATACCTACCTTTCGGGCTGGCTGGGTCAGAACATCATTCGCGACATCCGCATTCAGTTGTACGAAAAAATCCTGCACCTGCGGCTCAAGTTTTTCGACGACACGCCCATCGGTCGCCTGGTTACCCGCACGGTTTCCGACATCGAGACCCTGGCCGACGTCTTCAGCGAAGGCATTGCGGCCATTGCCGGTGACTTTCTGCAACTCATCCTGATCCTGGTGGCGATGTTCTGGATCGACTGGCGGCTTACGCTGATCAGCCTGACTACCATTCCCTTTCTGCTGCTGAGTACCTACGTATTCAAAGAAAAAATCAAGGATGCCTTCAATGAAGTAAGAACGGCCGTTGCCAACCTGAACTCCTTCGTGCAGGAGCACATCACAGGCATGAGCATTGTGCAGATATTCAACAGTGAAAAGGCCGAATACGAAAAGTTTAAGGAGATCAACCACGAACACCGGCGCTCCAATATGCGGTCAGTCCTGTACTATTCGGTATATTATCCGGTTGCCGACGTGATTGGTGCCGCCGGGGTGGGCCTGGTCGTCTGGTACGGAACCCGGAGCATTCTACAAGAAATGACCACGCTGGGTACGCTGACGGCATTCATTATGTTTCTGAACATGTTTTTCCGGCCCATCCGGATGATTGCCGATCGTTTCAATACGCTTCAGATGGGCATTGTGAGTACCGACCGCATTCTCAAACTGCTGGACAGCCAGGACTACGTGGTCAACGAAGGAACGCATCAGCCCACGGATATGAAAGGCAACGTCGTTTTTGACCGGGTCTGGTTTGCGTACAACGACGAAAACTACGTGCTGAAAGACATTTCCTTCCGGGTCAACCAGGGCGAAACGCTGGCTTTGGTGGGTGCCACCGGAGCCGGCAAATCTTCGGTAGTCAACCTACTGAGCCGTTTTTACGAAATCAATCGCGGCAGCATCACCATCGACGGCGTCAACCTCCGCGATTATGAACTGGGTGCCCTTCGGACCCGCATTGGCGTGGTACTGCAGGACGTGTTCCTTTTCTCCGACACCATCGAACGCAACATTACCCTGGGCAACCCGGATATTTCGCGGGAAAAAGTCATCGAAGCGGCCGAACTGGTAGGAGCCCGGAAGTTTATCGAGCGGTTGCCGGGCGGTTTCGATTACAACGTGATGGAGCGCGGTGCCACGCTATCGGTAGGGCAGCGCCAGCTGATTTCCTTCGTACGCGCCATGGTCTACGATCCCAAAATCATCGTGCTGGACGAAGCCACTTCTTCCGTGGATACCGAAACGGAGGAGATGATCCAGCAGGCCATCGAAAAACTGATGAAAGGGCGTACCTCCATTGTGATTGCCCACCGTCTTTCTACCATCCAGAAGGCCAACCAGATTCTGGTACTCGACCGGGGCGAAATCAAGGAATCGGGGACCCACGAGACTTTGTTGCAGCACGATGGCTTCTACGCCCAGTTGCACCGGATGCAGTACAAAGAGATGGTGTAGGGAGTTGAGGAGTTTGGAAGTTTAGGAGTTGAGACGCAATTTATTGCATCTTTGACGGAACGGCAAGCAAAACGGGAGTTGGGGAGTAGAGACGCCATTGATTGCGTCTTGGCCACCAAGGCAAGCATCCAGGGTGTTTAAGTTTCTTTTTAGCCGACGGCGGAAAGCTGTCAGCTAAATATTAAAATAATTTTTGCAAACTATTGGTGGGATTGGAGGCTTTTACTATTTTTGCCCCACCAAAAGCCGAAGTGGCGGAACTGGTAGACGCACACGTTTCAGGGGCGTGCGAGCGCAAGCTCATGCGAGTTCGACTCTCGCCTTCGGCACCCCATCTAAACCGCTTAATCCTGATCGATTAAGCGGTTTTTTTGTTTTTAGCATTTCAACTGGACATTTTAAAACGAGGTCGTTGGTGATACCACCCACGAAGGCTACCGCGCCATTGCGATCGCTGCGATGTGATCACCCGCAATTTCCCAATCAGTTTCTGGCTTTTTTAAAGTATCTCAAGGGTAATTCCTGACGGGAATCTGCCACGAAAAAACCTGTCCTTCAATCTGCGTACTTCTTTTCGGTGATTTTCCCGGTACGGGCCAGGCACGATTCGTAATATTTTTTCAGGTAGTGGTAAATCACCAGTTCGTGCACTCGCTGCCGGGAGATAAAGAGCCGGTTGAGGAACATATGAATCAGGCTGGCTACGATATTATCCGGAGAGGCATCCGACTTTTCCAATACGACGGAGCGCAGGCTGCGGATGCTGGCCGAGCGATTCTGCAGAATCCGGATTACTTCTTCCATCTCATTTTGCTCGTCGTGGGCTGGATTCATAAAACTCATAATGTCCCTGCTGTTGGCCCGGTATTTATCATTCAGCTGATAGTGCAACTGCGTATTGCCGTTGAACTCCCGGAAGAAGTTCTGTTGAAGCAGCGTCATCAGCTGTTTCTTTTGCGGCAAGTCGTATCCCCAGTCTTCCAGGAGCATGTGCGTGCCCCGCAGGGCGGTGAGCCAACGGTAGCGTTCGCCGTCATCTCCGCCCAGTAAATCCAGGAAACGGATGACGGCTACGCTATCGGCGCAGAAAATGGTTTCTACTTCTTCGATGGAAGAACTGCCATAGCGCTCCAGTTCACGCTTGTAGGTATCGGTTTGCACCCGGAAAATAAGCCCCTCGTCCAGATACGGCTGCAGCCGGTGGCTGAGTTCATTCAGGATCTGGTGCCAGAAATTTTTATCCTGGCTATGATAGAACCGGAGCCGGAGGTGTTCTTCAGGATCGGCAAAACGGGGCTTTGTTGTATGACTCTCACGGAAGCAATTTGTTGCCCTGCCTCTGCTTCTAATTAAGCCAGTTTGACTGCTATTGGCGTAGCTATCTGAATGAAGCGATTCAATATGGCTACCTTCACGGCGGC
>Ga0209902_100316_pt1 | contig 63456 bp, 62 predicted proteins | sample FECB27metaG_FD_188304 | JGI IMG/M metagenome (GOLD analysis project Ga0209902, IMG submission 188304) | Cyanobacterial communities from the Joint Genome Institute, California, USA - FECB-27 (SPAdes) (version 2) | ecosystem: Environmental > Aquatic > Thermal springs > Hot (42-90C) > Microbial mats...
GCGGGCGCATTTCCCCGCCGATGGCGTCCCTCCGGTACGATGCAACTACCCCGCGTCCGATCCGATTCCGCCAGTGCTCGACCAGACTTCCCTGCTCATCGCCATCGGCTTTTCTGCTACCGCCCTGATGCTGACGCTGGTCATCACCTGGCTGGGGGCGCGGAAGGATTACTATCTGCTCAGTTGGGGCCTCGGGCTCGGCTTCGTGGCGCCGGGCTCGATGCTTTACGGCTGGTTCGAAACCTACGAGCCTGCGGTGCAGTGCGTCGCCTTCGCCCTGCTGCTCGCCGGTTTTGCCTTCATCTATATCGGCTGCACGCAGTTCTCCTCCGGCCGCACCCCATGGCGCTCGGCGCTCGCCGGCTGGGTGGCGACCTGCACCGTAATGACCGTGCTGTTCGCCGTCGGCCTCAGCGGCGTCGGCACCATGGTGATGAACATCGCCGCAGCGGGCTACTTCCTCGCGGCCGGCCGCGAGCACTGGCTGGCGCGTGCCAACACGCCGCTCGCCATGCTCGCCAAATCCGCCCTCTACGGCTCGACCGCAGTGACTTTCGCGCTCTGCGCCGTAGTGCTGTTCGTCGAGGGCCGTTGGGTGCTGACAGCCCGCCCGCATAATTGGGCCGAGGACCTCAATTCGATCGCGCTGCTCGCGGCGCTGGCCGCGGCCGGCGCCGTCACCATGGCGCTGCACCAGTTCCGCATCACCGAGGCGCATCGCCGCCTTGCGATGACCGACGCGCTGACCGGCCTGCTTAACCGCCGGGCCCTGTTCAGCTTTGCCGGCAATGCGGCAGTGGCGCCGGCCACCGCCGTGGTCATGCTCGACCTCGACGACTTCAAGACCATCAACGATCGCTTTGGTCATGCCATCGGCGATGAAGTGCTGGTCCGCTTCGCCACGATCCTGTCGCGGGCCCTCGGCCCACAAGACGTGGCGGCACGGCTGGGCGGCGAAGAATTCTGCCTGCTGGTTCACATGACCAGCGCCGCCGCGGTGCACAGCCTCGCCGAGCGCATCCGGCTCGAGTTTGCCGCAACCGAACCGCTACCCGGCGATTTCGGCCCGCCGACGGTCAGCGCCGGCATCGCCATCGCCTCGCCGCACCCCGAGACCTTTGACGCGTTGCTGCGCGCCGCCGACGAACTGCTGTATCGCGCCAAGGACGCCGGCCGTAACCGGGTCCACGGGCCGGAGCTGCGGCTGGTCGCCTAGCCCGCGGCAAAGCGTAGCTTTGTCCGCCCCCCGGCAAAGCGTCAGCTTGTCCGCCCCCGGCAAAGCGTCAGCTCTTATCCGGCGAGCGCCGTGCGAATCTTGGCCGAGGCCTTGCCGAAGTCGATCCGACCGGGGAACTCCGCCTTCAGCGACGCCACCACCTTGCCCATGTCCTTGGCACCCTCGGCACCGGTCTTCCTGATCGCGTCGATAATCGCCGCTTCGACCTCTGCCTCGCTCAGGCCCTTGGGCAGGAACTCGCCGAGGATCGCGATCTCTTCGCGCTCGACCACCGCCAGATCTTCGCGACCGGCCTTTTCGTAGATGCCGAGCGATTCCTCACGCTGCTTGACCATCTTCTGCAGCAGCACCAGCACGTCCTCGTCGCTGAGCGGGCCCTTGCCCTGCCCGCGCGCATCGATGTCCTTGTCCTTGATCGCTGCGTTGACCGCGCGCAGCGTCGCGGTGCGCCGCTTGTCGCCGGCCTTCAGCGCCGTCTTGTAGCCTTCGCTGATCGCGTCACGCATTGCTCTAACTCCTTTGTGCAGGCGGCACATCGGCCACCATCAATAGATTTCCGTCCGGGTCCTTGAAGGTGAAGAACACCCCGTCGGTCACCGGTCCCACTTCACTGGCGCCAGCGGCCACAGCCTGCGCGCGGGCGGCGTGCACGTCCGAGGTATTGAAATGGAAGGCCGGCTTCCTGTCATGCGGACCGGCAAAGCCCTTGCTGTCGAGCACCAGCCCGCTACCTTCGGCCATCGGCAGCACGTGGATGTGGCCGAACAAGATCTCGCCGCCCGGCGCCATGCCGAGAAAGCCGCGGTACCAATCCCGCGCCCGCTCGATGTCGCTCACCGGAACGAACACTCCACCGATCTCGCGCTCGATTGCGCTCATTGCGACTTGTCCCTGATTTGCCGCACCCCATATAGCGCAATAATCCCCGTGCGCCACTTGCGCTTGGGCCGGGCCCCTTCTAAGGAGAGCCCTCAACCGACACCGACCCGAACCCTTGGAGCCCCGCCATGACCGGCTGGCAGCAAAAACCTGCGACCGCCCTCCTGCTGCTCGAGGATGGGACCCGCCTTGAAGGTCACGGCATCGGCGCCATCGGCCATGCCGCCGGCGAAGTCTGCTTCAATACCGCAATGACCGGCTACCAGGAGATCCTCACCGATCCCTCCTATGCCGGCCAGATCATCACCTTCACCTTCCCCCATATCGGCAATGTCGGCACCAACGACGAAGATATCGAGACGGTCAACATGGCCGCGCTCTCCGGCATCCGGGGCTGCGTGCTGCGCGCCGACATCACCAACCCGTCGAACTACCGGGCGGTCGAAAAGCTCGATGCCTGGCTGAAGAAGCGCAACATCATCGGCATCGCCGGCGTCGACACCCGTGCGTTGACCGCCCGCATCCGTGAGAACGGCATGCCGAACGGCGTGATCGCCCACGCGCCGGATGGCTATTTCCACGAGCCGTCGATGCAGGCCGAGCTCAAGAACTTCCCCGGCCTCGAAGGGCTCGACCTGGCTCGCGAAGTCACCACGGCGCAGACCTACCACTGGGACCAGACCTCCTGGACCCGGACGGAGGGCTATGGCCGGGTAGAGAACCCCGAGTTCCACGTCGTCGCCATCGACTATGGCGCCAAGCGCAACATCCTGCGCCAGCTGGCCGACCAGGGCGCGCGGGTAACGGTGGTTCCGGCCACCGCCACGGCCAAGGATGTGCTGTCGCACAACCCGGACGCGATCTTCCTCTCCAACGGTCCGGGCGATCCGGCGGCGACCGGCAAGTATGCCGTGCCCACGATCAAGGCGTTGATGGAAACCGGCAAGCCGATGTTCGGCATCTGCCTCGGCCACCAGTTGCTCGGCCTCGCCGTCGGCGGCAAGACCCAGAAGATGCATCAGGGCCATCACGGGGCGAACCATCCGGTCAAGGACCTGACCACCGGCAAGGTCGAGATAACCTCGATGAACCATGGCTTCGCCGTGGACACCGAAAGTCTTCCCGGCAACGTCAAGCAGACCCACGTCTCGCTGTTCGATGGTTCCAATGCCGGTCTCGAAGTCGACGGCAAGCCGATCTTTTCGGTGCAGTACCACCCCGAAGCCAGCCCCGGCCCGCACGACAGCCACTACCTGTTCACCCGGTTCCTCAACCTGGTGCGCGCCCAGAAGGGCGTGGCGCTCGAGCCCGAACAGGTGAAGGCCGGCGAGTAATCGCCGGACCAATGGAAAAAGGGGCCGCCGGTGGCCGGGCGACCCCTCTCAGCCATTACTGGCCGGATTACTGCGCGGCCGGAGCCGGAAGCGTCGCTACATAGGCATCGAACTCGGCCTGGTCGAGCGAGCCGTCCTTGCTCGTGTCGGCGGCGTCGAACGCCTCCTGGGTCAGATCAGGCCAGGCAACCTGTGCCTCGGCCAGGCTCACACCGCCACTGGTGTCGGCGTCGACCGACGTGAAGGTGACTGCCGCCGCCTGGGCGAAAGCCGCCGAGGAAAGGCCAATGGCTGCGATGGTGATCAGGAGCTTCTTCATGGAGTTTTGTCCTTCCATGTGAGGTTCAAATCGGCACCCGGTGGCCCAGGTCCGGCCCACAGCCTCAACGCTGTCGGCGAGGTCAAAGACTAAGCCTGATTGTGCTCGCAAACCGGCTGGATCACGGCTTCGTGGCGATCATTTGCTGGTCATTTTGAGGGCCGGTGGGAACCCAACGGGAACGGGGAACCGATCGACAATTCACGCGTTTAGCAGGGTTTTTGGCAGCACTTCGGGTACCTCGCTGCCTCCCTCGGCACGGTCTCGGCCACCGCGCTTGGCACGATAAAGTGCGATGTCCGCGCAGCGCATCAGCGCCCCCAGATCGATCGATTCGATGCTGGCCGCGGCGATGCCGATGCTGGTGGTTGGCCGCAGCGGCCCGGCCGGCGTCCAGACCGTGACGCCACGGACCGCGCGCAGCACCCGTTCTGCCACAATGCCGGCAACGGCTGGGTTTGCACCGGGCAGCAGCGCGGCGAATTCCTCACCGCCATAGCGGCAGAACAGATCGCGCGGGCCGAAGCACCGGCCGACGGCAGTAGCGACGCTCGCCAGCACCTCATCGCCGATGGCATGACCATGCGTGTCGTTGATCCGCTTGAAGTGATCGAGGTCGAGCAGCAGCAGCGCATAGCCCTCTAGCCGCTCGGCAGCACCGCGGATCTCCCGCTCGGCCAGTCGGGTGAACTCCGACCGGTTCAGCGCGCCGGTAAGACCGTCGCGCGTCGCCGCCACCTTCAGCGCCGCCTCTGACACTTCCTTGCCCAGCGCCACCATCGAGAAGCTGGAGATGACGATCAGCAGCAGCACGCAGATCGTCGCCGCTTCCGAGCCGAAGGCGATCGCAAAGCGCGGATCGTCAGGGCCGAACGCCACGAAGGCCACGAGACGGCAGAGGTAGAACACCGACCCGCCGGCCCAGGCGACGGCCAGCACCACGTGGTTGCGCATCCGCGGCCCTACCGGTCGCCAGCATTCGAACGCCGCCAGCAGGTTGAACACCACCACGCCACCGGCGAGCAGCGGAAAGCCGCTCCACGTCACCAGTGGCTGTTCGAGCACGAAGGGCAACGCGGCAGCCAGCACCGCTGGCCCGACCCAGGCGATGAGCGGCGTCCGCTTGTGGCTGAAGGCGCGCGCCCCCACCCAGAGCAGCGAGCTGCCGGCGACCACGAGGCCGTTGCCGATCGGGTTGAGCACCACGAACTCGGGCGCCTGCCCGGCCAGCGCATAGATCACCGCCGGGGTGATGGCGAAGAGAAACGCCAGCCCCCACCAGCGCAGCGCTGGATCGGGACGGCCTCGCATATCGAGCAGGAACAGCAAGCCCGACATGCCGGTCACCATGGCGGAAACCAGATAGAGCGTGGTGAGATCGAGCGACATCGAATAGGCCCCGGGCGTGTCGGAGCGCACCCTATTCCGAGGCGATTAACGAGTTCCCACCCGCCAGTGCAGCGTCAACGGCCCACCTGCCCCGCCGACGGGGTCCGTGCGCGGCAACGGCACCCGCTCGATATTGCGATCGGCGGTGGGGCGATCGCCCGCTTCGCCGCGCAGCAGGTCCCAGTTCTGCCCGGGCGGATAGCAACCGACCACCAGGAAATCGGCGCTCGAATCAAGCCGCCGATGCGCGACACCTGCGGGGATGACGATCACATCGCCCGGCTCGACGTCGAACTCGCGGCCTTCCGGCCCGCCGAGCAGCAGCCGCGCCGAGCCGCGCACTACGCCCAGCGTCTCGTGTGCTGTGGAATGATAGTGGTGGTAAGTGAACACCAAGGCGCGCCAGGCCGGCGGCCAGCCATTGGCCGCGAACAGCGCTTCCATCGCCTCGGGGCCGGCAGCATCGCGCGGCAGCGCCGCCTCATAGAACAGCAAAGGCAGCGCATTGTTGGGATAGGTGCCGTCGTCGAAGAAGCGTTCGAGACGCAATCCATCAACCCGGCCGCTCACCTCACACCAACCCTTCGTCCGCGATCTTTTCCAGCTTGCAGCTGCCTGGCGCCGGGATGGCGTAGCCCTTGTCGTACCAAAGGGCCCTTGCCTCCGGGCTGGCCGTCGCCAGCACCTCCGGCACCACGCGACCGAGCGGAAGGCTGATGATGGCATTGCCGCGATTGCCTCAGATCCTTGCCCGCCATGCCGCAGCCGAAGCCGCTCGAGCTCTCGACCACGCTCATCGTCACCCGCGGGTGGATCAGCCCCATCGATCGCCTAGATCGAACCCTTGAAGGTATCGCACTGGCTCACGTCGCCGGTCTGCATGCCCTTCTTGAGCCAGGCCATGCGCTGCGCCGAGGTGCCGTGGGTGAAGTTGCGCTCTGCCACCTGCCCGCGCGTCAGCGTGTCGTCGCCGATGGCGTTGGCGGCAGTGATCGCCTCCTCGGTATCCCCCTGCTCGAGCAGGTTCTCGCGGTTGACGTAGTTCGCCCAGACGCCGGCATAGCAGTCGGCCTGCAGTTCTACCCGCACCGAGTAGGCGTTCTGCTGCTCCTGGCTCATCGTGGCGCGGGCCCGGTTGAACTCCGGCAGCACGCCGGTCTGGTCCTGCACCGCGTGGCCGATCTCATGCGCGATCACATAGGCCTGGGCGAAATCGCCCGGCGCGCCGAACTGCCGGCGCAGCTGATCGTAGAAGCTGAGGTCGATGTAGACCTTCTTGTCATTGGGACAATAGAACGGCCCCGAGGCCGACTGCGCCGTGCCACAAGCCGATTGCGTGGCGCCGGAGAACAGCACCACCTTGGGCGGCTGATAGGTCAGGTTGTTCTGCTTGAACACCTCACCCCACAGATTCTCGGTGTCCTTGACCACGACGCCGACGAAGTTGGCGAGCTCGTCTTCACTGGCGCCAGACGCTGGCGGTGACCACTGCTGGGTCTGCGAGGTCGTCGCACCGCCACCACCACCGGTCAGGATGTCGATCGGGTTCTGCCCGGTGGCAAACCAGATGATGCCCAGGACGACGATGATGCCAAGGAGCCCGAGGCCGCCGCCGCCGGCGCGCCCCATCGGGATCGGCATGCGTCCGCCGCCGAGGCCTCCCATATTGCCGCCCATGCCCCCGCCACCCTGGCCGCGCCGGTCCTCGATGTTCGAACTGCGCTCACGCCCTTGCCACTTCATCCGGAATCTCCATGGGACCAGCCCAGTGATAATACTGCCAATCATCCGACGACAGCAAATTTGACCAATTGGTCCAGAACGGTCACTGTCACAATTGCCGTCGTCATTGCAACGTCACGTCGCGGCGGCATCTGAGGCCTTGATCGCCACTCGGGATAACCGGTCAACAGAGCCGACGTTCCGTCTGGCCACGCTTTCTTCAAATGTTGTGGGAGACGTCAATGAACTACAATTACTCCATTTCCCGCCGCGCCTTCCTTGCCGGCTCGGCGACGCTCGGCGCCGCAGTGGTGCTGCACCCCTTTGCGGTGCAGGCCGCCGCCGGTCAGGCCCACCTCCGCCTGATGGAAACCACCGACCTCCATGTCGCGGTGTTCCCCTATGACTATTACGCCGATGCGCCCAACGACACGCTCGGGCTCGCCCGCACCGCGGCGATCATCGACGCGATCCGCGCCGAAGCCGGTAACTCGGTGCTCATCGATAATGGCGACGTCATCCAGGGCAACCCGATGGGCGACTACATTGCCTATGAAAAGGGCCTGACCAACGAGCCGCATCCGATCATCGCCGCCATGAACACACTCGGCTATGAAGTCGGTACGCTCGGCAACCACGAGTTCAATTACGGCCTCGAGTTCCTCGATGCCGCCATTGCCGCCGCCAACTTCCCGATCGTTTCGGCCAACCTCGCCAAGGGCGAGCTCGGCGCCGATCCCCTGGCCGACACCACCTATGTGGCGCCCTACAAGATCGTCGAAAAGGAACTCACCGACGGCGCCGGCGCCAAGCAGACCATCAAGCTCGGCTTCATCGGCTTCCTGCCGCCGCAGATCATGACCTGGGACAACACCCATCTCGCCGGCAAGGTCGATACCCGCGACATCGTCGAGACCGCCAAGGCTTATATCCCGAAGATGCGGGCGGAAGGCGCCGATCTGGTCATCGCGCTCGCCCATACCGGCATCGCCGCTGACACCGGCCTGCCAAAGGCCGAGAATGCCGCCTTGCAGCTCGCGGCCGTCGAAGGCCTCGATGTCATCGTTACCGGCCACCAGCACCTGGTCTTCCCCAATTCCAAGGATTTCGAGGGCCTCGAAGGTGCCGACCTCACCGCTGGCACGCTGGCCGGCAAACCTGCCGTGATGGCCGGCTTCTGGGGCTCGCATATGGGGCTGATCGACCTGCTGCTGGAGAAGGCCGACGACGGCAAGTGGAGCATCGTCTCCCACACTGCCGAAGCCCGCCCGATCTTTGAGCGCGTCGACGGCAAGGTGAAGCCGCTGGTCGAAAGCGTTGCCGGAGTCCTCGCCTCGGCGCAGGACGACCACGACGAGACGCTCGCCTATATCCGCCGCCCGGTCGGCGAGACGGCGGCGCCGCTCCACTCCTACTTCGCGCTGGTCGCCGACGATCCGAGCGTCCAGATCGTCAACATCGCTCAGAAATGGTACCTCACGCAGATGCTGAAGGGCACCGAGTACGAGGCCCTGCCGATCCTCTCTGCCGCCGCGCCGTTCAAGGCCGGTGGCCGTGGCGGCCCGGACTACTACACCGATGTGCCGGTCGGTCCGGTGGCGATCAAGAACGTCGCCGATCTCTACCTCTATCCCAATACCATCCAGGCCGTGGTGATCACCGGTCAGGACGTGCAGAACTGGCTCGATCGTTCGGCCGGCATCTTCAACCAGGTGACGGCGGGCGGCGCCGACCAGCCGCTGATCAACCTCGATTTCCCGGCCTACAACTTCGACGTCATCGACGGCGTCACCTACAAGATCGACGTCACCAAGCCGTCGAAATATGGCCCCAAGGGCGAGGATATCGGCAATACCGAGAGCCGCATTATCGACCTGCAGTTCGACGGAAAGCCGATCGACCCCACCCAGAAGTTCGTCGTTGCCACCAACAACTACCGCGCCGGTGGCGGCGGCACCTTCCCGGGCATCGGGCCCGACAAGATCATCTTCAAGGGTCCCGATACCAACCGCGATATCATCGTGCGCTACATCATCGACCAAAAGACCATCGAGCCCAAGGCTGACAGCAACTGGTCGCTCGCCCCGATCGGCGGCACCGTGCTGTTCGAGACCGGCCCCAAGGCTGCCGAGCACCTCGCCGACGTCACCGCGGTGAAGATCGAAGCGACCGGGAAGACCAGCGATACCGGCTTCGGCATCTATCGCATCACGCTCTGAAGGCGTTTGCCCCGTGATGCCACGTCTTGCCCTCCCGGTTCGCCGGGAGGGTTGATGTAGAGTGCGGTCCTGCGTCGTTCTCGAGGTGGCCCGCCATGCGCCTGATCCCGACCATCCTGCTTGCCCTGCTCTGCGCCTCCCCGTCCCTTGCCCAGGACGACACAACCGCCTGCTGGGACCGGGTCGAGGGCCAGAACCCGGTCAACACCTTCTTCAACAAACAGATGACCGACTATTGGCGGCAGATGCTGCAGCAGGCCGATGGCCAGCTGATGGGCCAGATGGCCGGCGTCTATTACGGCGAGCGCCCCTCGCCGGATGGCCAGTACATCAACCGGCAGTACCGCAGCTACGAGGCAAACGGCCTGTTTCAGTACCAGGATCAGACCTGCGGCAGCATTCCCGACATCGCCTGTTCGCAGAACCAGGGCACCGGCGAGTGGCGCGCCGCGCAGCAGGGCGACGGCACGGTCTACCTGATGACCCGCTTCTCCGACCTCATCCGTACCGCGGCGTGCGGCGGCGAGCGCATTCAGCTCAACGGCCAGGGCTTTACTGATGAGGGCGGCATTTTCTGGCAGCGCACCCAGTAGCAATCCATCGCTCGCCTTCCCCCGGTTCGTCGCCTTGACTCGCACCGGCCAACGGCATTGGCTTCCCGCGTTTTGTCGTTCTGAACGAGCAGGGATTCGATGGGAGCCACCCCACAAATGGAAGTCCTCCTCAAGGAGGCAGATATCACGCTGAACGGTCCCAACCCGTGGGACCCTCAGATCCATTCCGATGAATTCTGGAGACGATTGTACGGCCAGGGCACCCTCGGCCTCGGCGAAGCCTATATGGATGGCATCTGGGACGTCGCCGACATGGCGGAGTTCTTCAACCGCGTGCTGCGCTCGCGCGTCCCCCAGGGCGTGCGGGTTACCACCAACCTCGTCTGGCAGGTGGTGCAGGCCCGCATCATGAACATGCAGAACATTGCCCGCTCACAGCGCGTTGCGGCCATGCACTACAACGAGACCGAAGCCTACAAGGCCTCGCTCGATAAGCGGATGACCGGCTCCTGCGGTTACTGGCCGGAAGGCGTCACCAATCTCGACGCCGCGCAGGAGGCCAAGCTCGACATGGTCTGCAGGAAGATCGGCGTGCAGCCGGGCCAGACCGTGTGGGACATCGGCTGCGGCTGGGGCGCCTTCATGGGGTTTGCCGCGGAGAAGTACCGCGCCAATTGCGTCGGCGTCACCGTCTCGCCCGACCAGGCTGCCTATGGCCGCGAACGCTACAAAGACCTGCCCGTAGAATTCCGGGTTCAGGATTATCGGCAGTTCGAAGGCAAGACCGACCATGTCGTCTCGATGGGCATGTTCGAGCATGTCGGGCACAAGAACTACCGCACCTATTTCGAGAAGGCGCGCAGCGTCATCAGGAACGACGGGCTGTTCATGATGCACACCATCGGCAGCCAGTGGTCGACCGAAACCATCGAAGCCTGGCTGGAAAAGTACATCTTCCCCGGCGGCGTCATCCCGTCCATCGCCCAGATCGGCAAGGCCATCGACGGCCTGTTCAGCGTCATCGACGTCCACAATATCGGGCCGCACTACGACAGGACCCTGGTCGCCTGGTACGAGAACTTCGATCGCAACTGGAAGAAGGATCGCAACCCGGAGGAAGAGCGGTTCTATCGGCTGTGGAAATACTACCTGCTGTGCTGTGCCGGTGGCTTCCGCGCCAAAGTGCTGCAGGTCTGGCAGTTCGTGCTCGCCACCCGCGGCGTCCCCGACGGCTACGTGACGCAGCGCTGACCGGATGAACGCGAGGCTGCTGTCCGCCCTGCTGCTGGCTTTCCTCATTGGCGGGGCGGTCTATCTCTGGTTGCGACCGGCGGATACCCCGCCGGTCGCCCCAACTGCCCCTGCCCCGACACGGCCAGTGCCAAAACCAGAGCCGGTAGCGCCCTCAGGGGCTTCTGAGCAGTTCTTGATTCTGGCTGCGAGCTGGCAGCCGGCCTTCTGCGAGGGCGCGGCGGGCAAGCCGGAATGTCGCCAGCAAAGCCGCAGCAGGTTCGATGCCACCCACTTCTCGCTGCATGGCCTGTGGCCGACCGGCGAGTATTGCAAGGTTTCGAGCAGGCTCGCCGAGCTCGATCGCGACGGCCGCTGGTCCGCCCTGCCCCCGGTCGACCTGCCGATCGATCTGCAGAGGGAGCTCGACGAGGTGATGCCCGGCACCCGCTCACAACTGGAGCGCCACGAGTGGGTCAAGCACGGCACCTGCTTCGGAACCGCTGCAACGCGCTACTACACCACCGCCACCCGGTTGCTGGCAGCGCTCAATGCCTCGAAGGTACGCGACCTGTTCGCCGACAATATCGGCAAGACCCTGACTCGCGATCAGATCCGCGAAGCCTTCGACGACTCCTTCGGGCGCGGCGCCGGCCAGCGCGTCCGCATCGCCTGCGATGACGACGGCAAGCGCCGCATCATCAGCGAGATCACCATTGGTCTGTGGGGCGCGCCAGGCGATGCACCTCACCTGGGCAAGCTGATCCGCGCCGCACGACCGACCGATGGCGGCTGCATCGGCGGCATCGTCGATGCTGTGGGTCTGCAGTAGAAAAGCTGCAAACCTTTTCGAGTGAGCTGGCGTGACTGGAGGATCACGTCAGTTCTTTGTTTACCGGCTGCCTTCAGCGCCTCTCAACGGCTGACGGATAGTCTCTGCCCCACGTACAGCGGAGCCTCGCATGCCGTCCCCCGATTTCGCCCTCGCTATTTCCGGGCTCAGGAAGAGTTTCGATCGCCCGGTGGTCATCGACCTCGAGCTCAAGGTAAAGGCGGGTGAGTTCTACGCCCTGCTCGGCCCGAACGGCGCCGGCAAGACCACGATCCTGCGCATGGTCGCAGGGCTGCTGAAGCCCGATGCCGGCGCCATCTCGGTCTACGGCATCGACACCGCCCAGGACCCGATCGCCGCCAAGTCCATTGTCGCCTGGGTCTCCGACGAACCGATGGTCTACGACCGCCTGACCCCGCTCGAATACCTCGAGTTCGTCGCCGGCCTGTGGCGCATCGAGGCGCGCGAGGCCGAGCGCCACTCCAACGAACTGATCGACTGGCTCGGACTCAGGCCCCACGCCAATGAACGCTGCGGCGGCTTCAGCAAAGGCATGCTGCAGAAGGTGGCACTGGCCGGGGCCCTGGTCCACAACCCGCGCCTGATCATCCTCGATGAGCCGCTGACCGGCCTCGATGCCGGCTCGGCCCGGCAGGTCAAGGACGTGTTGAAACAGAAGGTGGCCGCCGGCGTCACCGTCATCATGACCACCCACATCCTCGAGGTGGCGGAGCGGATGGCCGAGCGGATCGGCGTCATCAATCACGGTCGCCTCGTCGCCGAGGGCACGCTGGCCGAATTGCGGGCCCGTATCGGTCGCGAGACAACGCTCGAGGAAATCTTCCTCGATCTGGTCGCCCAGAAGGAAGCCGACCTCGCGGCGGTCGCCTGATGAGCGCGCCTGCTACGCTCCCCTGGTTTGCCGCGCACGAGTTCCGTCTCGCCTGGCGCGATTGGCTCGCCATGACCACCGGCGGCCGCAAAGTCCGCAGCATCGTGCTGGTCCTGGTGCTCGGGCTGTTCTACCTGGGGTTGCACCTGCTCGCCAACGCGCTGCTGGCCCCCTGGGTCAGCGAGGGCATCACCGCGGACAAAGCAACGCTTGTCATGGTCACCGGCACCGGCTTCCTGTTCTGGACGGTGATGCTGAGCCAGGCGCTGGAATCGGTCACTCGCGCCTATTACTCACGCGCCGATCTCGACCTGATCCTCAGTTCTCCTGCGTCCTCGGCCAGCGTTTTTGCCGTCCGCACCGGCGCCACCGCCTTTGCCACGGTGCTCCTCGCCTGCCTGCTCGCCAGCCCGATCATCAATGTGCTGGTCGCCTATGAGGGGCCGAAATGGCTCGCCGCCTATGGCGTGCTCGCCGGTTTCGGCGCACTCGCCGCGGCGATTTCGGTGCTGGTCACCGTCGGCCTGTTCCGCAGCATCGGGCCGGCGCGTACCCGCCTGATCGCCCAGATCATCGCCGGCATCGTCGGCGCCGGTTTCGTCATCGGCATCCAGGCTGTCGCCATCCTCAGCTTCGGCAACATGAACCGCTTCTCGGTGCTTCAATCGCCGGAGTTCATCGCCGGCGCGCCTGACCTGTCGAACCCGCTCTGGCTGCCTGCCCGCGCCGCCATGGGCGATGTCGGCGCCATGCTGCTGGTACTGGCGCTCGGCCTCGGCGCCCTCGCACTGGTGATCCGGGCGACCTCAGGCGGCTTTGCACAGCATGCCATTGCAGCGGCCGGTGTCTCCGCCACCCGCGTGCAGCAGACCGCCGCGACCCGGCCGTTCCGCCAGGCCTCGCAGCGCCATGCCCTCAGGGTGAAGGAATGGCGCCTGCTGCTCCGCGATCCTTGGCTGCTCAGCCAGACGCTGATGCAGATCCTCTATCTGTTCCCGCCGGCTCTGTTCCTCTGGGTCTCCTACGGCCAGAGCGCCGGTACCTATGTCGTCGTCATCCCGGTGATCGTCATGGCGGCGGGCCAGCTCGCCGGCGGCCTGTCGTGGCTCGCCATCTCCGGCGAGGACGCGCACGATCTGGTGGTCACCGCGCCGATCCATCCGCGCGCCGTGCTGATCGCCAAGATCGAAGCCGTGCTCTGCTCGATTGCGCTGGTGTTTGCCCCCGTCCTGCTGCTGGTCGGGATCGCCTCGTGGGAGCTCGCGGCGATCACCGCCGCTTTCGTCGCCATCTCGACCGGCTCCGCCACCGCGATCCAGCTGTGGTTCCGGGTGCCGATGCGGCGCGCCATGTTCCGCCGCCGCCAGGTCGCCTCGCGCACCGCGACGATCTCGGAGGCGCTGAGTTCGATCATGTGGGCCGGCGCCGCTGTGCTGGCGGCCGGCAACCAGTTGCTCGCCATACTGCCGGCAGCGCTCGCCGTCATCGTATTGATCGTCGCCTGGGTCCTCAGCCCAAAGGGCAAGCGCGCTTAGCTGGCTGACCGCTGGGCGCAGGACCAGGACTCTGCGTCCCTAGCGGTGGTCCGGCGCCAGATAGGCGGTTACCAGCGCCGCCACCGCGGCGACCGCGCCGATCGGGCCCAGCCAGGCAATGCCGAGGTTTTCGAGCACCAGCCCACCAAGCAGCGCCGACACCGCCCCGCCGATATTCATCGAAGTGAGGTTCAGCGACGCCGAGAGCGGCACTGCCGCCGGCGCGAGTGCTGCCAGCCGGTGCAGTTGCGGCGGGAAGAACCCCCATGACACCACGCCGTAAAGCAGCATGTGAACGAGGAAAGCCGGAAGCACCATCGGACGCGGCAGCATTGCCAGCAGCGGCACCGCCGCCAGCAGCACCACCATCAACCCGCCGATCACCAGCATCGTCTGCCGGCCGCCGATCCGGTCGGCCAGGCGGCCACCGAACAGGTTGCCGAACACCGCGCCAATGCCGAAAGCGAACATCACCAGCGGCAGCAGGACGCGCTCAAGCCCGAGCAGGTCGGTGGTTACCGGTGCGAGGTAGTTGAAGAAGGTGAAGCTCGCCATCACCATGACGCCCGAGGTCAAGAGCGTCAGCGGCATGCCCGGCACCTTCAGCACGCTCAGCCGCTCGCGGATGGTGCGGCGGTCGCCGTGAATGTCGCCCGGCAGCTTCAGCCACATCGTCGCCGAGGCGATGATCGCAAGCACCCCGAGCCCCAGATAGGCCACGCGCCAGCCAAGAAACTCGGCCACCAGCGCTGCGGCCGGCACGCCGAGCGCCACGGCGATCGAGCCGCCCATCACCACCGTCGAGATCGCCGAGCCACGCTTGCCCGGCGCCGCCAGCGCCACGGCGGTCGATTGTGCAGTCGAGGTGAAGAGCCCGGCACCCAACGCCATGAAAGTTCGCGCCAGAACCAGCAGGAGAAAGCCGGGCAGTACCCCGAGCAGCAGGCACATCAAGCCGAACAGCAATTCGGCCCCGGCCACCACCGACCGCCGGTCGAGATGCCCGAACACCGTAGAGAGCACCGGCGTGCCGATGCCGTAGGCGATCGAATAGCCGAAGATCAGGTAGCCCGCCTGCGCCAGGCTGACGCCGGTTTCCTCGGCAATGTCGGGCAACACGCTGACGATGAGCGAACTCTCGACGCTGCCGGCAAATGCCCCCAGCGCCAACCACAGCAGTCGCACGTCCATCGTCGGAAACCCCTCGCCCGACGATGGTTAGGAGAGCCCCCGGCGGCGGTCAAGCCGCCGGGGGCTAAGCCTTTCAGCCAAGCCCGTTTTCAGCCTGCCTGGCGGCGGCCTGGGCTTCATCCGAGCCGCGGCATTGCCACGGCGCGTGGACGGCTGACAATGAGCACGCCGAGCGCCAGTGCCGGGAAGATCGCGGCGACCAGCCCGAGCTCACCGATCGGCAGGTGCTCCAGCACCAAGCCGCCGACCAGCGCACCCAGTGCGGTGCCCAGGTAGAGGAACGAGGCATTGAGCGACAGCGCCAGCGGCGCCGAACTCGGCGACAGCGCCACGACGCGGCTCACCTGCCCCGGCACGAACATCCAGCCGGCGACGCCCCAGGCCACCATGAAGGCGAAGTAGGCCGGCAGGACCGCCGCCTGCGGCAGCAGCGGAATGCCGCCGAGCAGCAGCAGGAACACGATGTTGAGCACCGCTGCGATGGTCACCGTCGCCTGCGCCCCGATGCGGTCAGACAATTGCCCGCCCAACGGGTTGCCGAGCGCCGCACCCAGCCCATAGGCGAGCATGACGAAGGGCAGCAGCCCGGCATCGAGCCCCATCAGCCTGGTGGTCACCGGACCGAGGTAGATGAAGGCCGCGAACGGGCCGGTCATGTAGAGCAGGATCGTCAGCAGCGCCGGCACGAGGCCGGGGACACTGAGCACGCCGAGACGTTCACCCAGCCCGCGCCGATCGCCCTGGATACCCCGCGGCAACATCAGCCAGATCGCCGCCGCCGTCAGCACACCCACGCCGGCGATGGCGAAATAGGTGCCGCGCCAACCGGCAAAGCCGGAGAGAAATGCGCCGATCGGCGCGCCGAGCGCTACCGCCATGGTGGTGCCGGCAACCACCGTCGCCACCGCCCGCGCACGCCGCTCGGCCGGCGCCAAGGTCACCGCCGCTGCTTGCGCCGTGGCCGCGTAGAGCCCGGCCGAAGCGGCAATGATCAGCCGCGCCACCAGCAGCACGACATAGCCCTGCGACAGCGCCGCCAGCAGCGCACCAGCCGCAAACACCAGCGCCACCACCGCCAGCAGCGGCCGCCGGTCGAAACGTCCGGTCAGCGCCGAGAGCACCGGCGCACCGACGGCATAGGCGATGGCATAGGCGAAGACCAGATAGCCGGCCTGGGTGATCGTCACGCCGCTATCGGCCGCAATGGCCGGCAGGAGCGTAGCGATGACGAAGCCCTCGACGCCGACGGCAAAAGTGCCGAGCGCGAGCCAGATGAGCCGCGTGTCCATGGGGAGATTCCTTAGTTCAATGATCGTTGAACAAATGAACCTCTGCCCGGCCCGCGTCAAGCCCTAGTTCAACGTTCATTGAACTTTGCGCGGAAATGGCTTAGGTGAGGGCCATGAGCACGCAGCCTCCCCTGCCCCATCCGGACGCCGACCAGATCACCTTGCCCAACGTGCTGACCGCCCTGGGCGATACGACACGGCTGGCGATCATCGGCGAACTGTCGCGCTGCGGCGGCCTCGGGATGACCTGCGGGCAATTTACCGACCTCGCCAGCAAGACGTCGATTACCTACCACGTAAGCAAGCTGCGCGAGGCCGGCGTGGTCAACGTCACCCCCGAAGGCACCCGCCGCCGCGTCACCCTGCGGCGCGACGATCTCGACCACCGCTTCCCCGGCTTCCTCGACTCGATCATCGCCAGTACGGCTGATCTGCACATCGATGGTTTCGAGGACGAACCGAATGAGCCGGCTGACCTTTCGCGACGCAACCCCTGACGATCTCGGCTTCATCGTCCGCCTGATCGTCGATGACAGCGTCGTCGCCACCGATGACCGTCCGGACGAGCCGCAGCATCCCCGCTACCTCGCTGCGTTCGAGGCCATCGCCGCCGACCCCAACCAGCGGCTGATCATCGCCGAGCGCGATGGCCAGCCCGTCGGCACCCAGCAGCTCAGCTTCATCCCCGGCATCAACCGGCTCGGCGAATGGCGCTGCCTGATCGAGGCGGTGCACATCGCGCCCCAACATCGCAACATGGGTTTTGGCGGGGAGATGATCGGCTGGGCCGTTGCTGAGGCGCGTGCCCGCGGCTGCGGCCTCGTGCAGCTCACCTCGAACAAAAAGCGCCTGGACGCCCACCGGTTTTATGAGCGGCTCGGTTTCAAGAAGAGCCATGAGGGTTTCAAGCTGGCGCTTTAGGGCGTCTCGATTTGCGGAGGGCGCGGTGGTTCCCACGATCCCTCTCTGGCGAAAACTAAGGACTTAGCTGCGCTAAGCCCAAGTTTGTCCAACTGCTAGATTGGAGCGCGCTACCGCTCAGCCGACCGCAACACCACGGCGACCAGATCCGGCCGCGCGCCATCGTCGGGCAAATCATGCGGCCCGAACCCCTCGGCCGAGTTGACGTTCAGCACCACGCCGGTGGTCCGGAACCCCAGCACCTCCTCGAACCCACCATTCTCGCCCTGCACCAGCAGCGGCGCCGACGGATCGAACGTCTCGAGCATGGCGATCACATCACCCACGGTCAGCCCGGCGAGTTGCAGGGCCTTGGGCAGAGGGCGGCGTTCCAGAAGGTCAAGCACGGCAGTCAGTCCTGGGAAGCATTTCCGAGCGGGACAATGCGCAGTCCCCGGTAAGAACCGCACCCCACAAATGCGGGGGTCAAATGCCTATCGGCAGCATTGCTTCTAGAGATATTGCAGCCGCGCCACGAGGTGGCCGAGTTCCGATTGCTTGTTGATGCCGAGCTTGTCGTAGACCGTCTTCAGCGTCGAGCGCGCCGTGTGCTCGGAGATTTTCAGCTCGGCCGCCGCCCCGCGCGGCGCATGCCCCACCCCGACCAGCGCGGCCAGCCTCGCTTCCGCGCCGGTCAGCCCGAACAGCTGCAGCATCTGTGCGGCGTCGCGGCGCTCCGGTCCGCGCGGATCGGCCAGCAGCACCAGGGCCGCGTCACCGCCGTGCTCGCCATGCTCGAGCGGCATCACGTAGGCGAGCAGGTGCCCGCCGCCCTGCCGCGTCAGCGCAATCGGCTCCGAGACCCGTGGCCCCTTGCGGGCGCAGCTCATCTTCAGTGCGTGACACAGCGCGTGCTTCTCGGTCGGCACACCGCTCAGCAGCGGCTCCCCTGGCCTCGGACCGTCCGGTCCGAGCAGCGCCCGGCCACTGGAATTGGCCTCGATCAGCGTCCCATCCTGCCGCACCACGGCAGCGGCACGGCCGGTATCCTCGATCAACCCCAGGAACACCGAGGCGGCATTGCCAGAGGCGCTGCGCCCCACCACCCGCGGCTCGCTCCAGATCGAGTTGACCCGCACCGCATCCAGCGCGAACACATGCTCGACCGGCCGCAGCGCCCGCATATAGTCCGGCGCCGCATCGGTGATCTCCAGCGTCACGATCTCCGCATCCGCCAGATCCGCCACGGTGGAGTCGGCATGCTTGACCAATCCGGCCTCGGTCAGGCCGAGAAAGTTGTCGACGCCGGACAGCGCCGGTCGCAACTCGCCGGGCCGGATCGTCGCCCTCAGCCAGTCGACACCGCCGACCGAGGCGACGCCATGCAGCAGTTCGCCGTCACGCCAGGTGCGCGCCTCGCCCTCGACCGTCGCGCCCGAATAGAATTTCCGCATCATCGCTGCGCCCGGCTCATCCATGATGTTGCCCATCACGAACATGCCTTCGCCGACGTCCGAACCGCGCGCCCCTTCGACCGAGACCCCCACCAGCCCACGCATATAGGGCGCGATGCCGTAGCCCGTCGGCGCCTGATAGATGCCGAGCACACCAATACTGGCGGGCGACAGCACCAGGCCGTCAGGCAGGAATGGCCGCACTGCATCCGGGTCGATGCGGAAACCCGCCCAGATCACATCGACGGCAAGCTTCTGGAACGGCGGCGTCATGTCGGCGGCTGCGAGCAGCACCGAGAATGGCCTCTCCATCCCCCTGAGGGATCTGCGAACCTTATCGCCCAGCATCGGCTTCCCCCGGCCGAATCAATCCAGCTCGAAACAGCAGACCCGATCCGTGCCCGACGCCCTGCACAGATTGGCCATGTAATCGATCTCAGGAACTCTAAGGAAATCGGCCGGCCGGATCAATCGGGTTACGTCCGAAGCTTCAGTCATTTCTCGATTGCCCCAAGTCGCGCCAGTACCTCCGGCGGGATGCCGTAGTGGCGGATCGCGTCGCGCTGGTCGCGCATGCCGCACGCTTCGCGCTGCACGAAGAACTTCCACACATCGCGCGCTGCCGCTTTGATCAGGATCAAGCGTTCATCGGCCGAGCCCGGCGCCGCATCGAACGCCGCCAGTGCTGCCATCGCCTTCTCAACTTGCCGACCGTGATAGCCGAGCGAGGAGGCCTTCTCGGCCAGCACTTCGCTTTCGATGGGCCCGAAGCCGCTGGTCAGGCGTTGGCGCAGTTCGGCGAGATCAGCGATGCTCAAGCTCATGGCGCAAAACTAGGTACGAGCATTGACGGCTGCAACCCCCGCCCTTTTCCAGCTTGCGACCGCACGCTAGAAGCGTCAAATGACCGGCCACCTCTCCCGCTCCACTGCCACCTTCATCGGCTTTACCGCAGTGCTGCTGTGGTCGTTGCTGGCCTTCCTCACCGCTGCCAGTGGTACCGTGCCGGCCTTCCAGCTCACCGCAGTGACCTTCGCCATCGGCGGGCTGTCGCTGCTGCTGATCCGGCCCGGCGCCATCAAGGCCATGCGGCAGCCGCTGCCGGTCTGGCTGCTCGGCGTCGGCGGCCTGTTCGGCTACCACTTCTGCTATTTCTTTGCCCTCAGGAACGCGCCACCGGTCGAAGCAGGGCTGATCAACTACCTGTGGCCGCTGCTGATCGTGGTGTTCTCGGCCCTGCTCCCGGGCGAGCGGCTGCGCTGGCAGCACATCGCCGGCTGCGCCCTGGCGCTCGTCGGCGCTGTGCTGGTCGTCACCCGCGGCCAGGGCTTCGGCTTTGATCCGCAATACACCGCCGGCTACGCCACGGCGTTCTGTGCCGCCATCATCTGGGCTGCCTACTCGGTGCTGTCGCGTCGCTTCGCAGCCGTCAGCAGCGATGCCATTGCCGGCTTCTGCCTCGTCACCGCCGTCCTCGCTGCGCTCTGCCACCTGCTGCTCGAACAGACGGTCTGGCCCACCGCCCCCTGGCAATGGGCCGCGCTGATCGGGCTTGGGCTCGGCCCGGTCGGCCTCGCCTTCTACGTCTGGGATATCGGGGTGAAGCGCGGCGACATCCAGGTGCTCGGCGCCGCCTCCTACTCGGCCCCCCTGCTCTCGACGCTGATCCTGATCCTCACCGGCTACGCCACTTACAGCAACGTGATCCTGATCGCCTGCCTGCTGATCACCGCGGGCGCCGTGCTGGCCGCCAAGGACCTGCTGTTCCGCCGCTCGACTGCGGCGGCTGAATAGGACAAGGGCCGGGATCGCTCCCGGCCCTCCCGGATCGAAGGCACGCCCCTGCTGAGGGCGAGAGACCGCTAGAACAGGAACGACGCCGTCGCCGGATTGGCCCCGACGCGACCATCGCGCTGATCGAGGCCGTTGATCCTGGCCATGTCGTCGGCATCCAGCTCGAAGCCGAAGACGTCGAAATTCTCCACCATGCGCTCGCGATGCGTGGTCTTGGGGATGACGATCAGCCCCTCCTGCAGGTGCCAGCGGATGATCACCTGGGCGATCGACTTGCTGTGCTTTTTGGCAATGGCGCCGACGATCGCGTCATCGAGCATCCGGCCCGACCCGAGCGGGCTCCAGCTCTCGATGATGATGTCGTGCTGTTTGTGGAAGTCGCGCTTGTCGCGCTGCTGGAACCTGGGGTGCAGCTCAATCTGGTTCACCACCGGCGTCTCGCCGGTCTCGCCGATGATCCGCTCGAGGTGATCCTGATTGAAGTTGGAGACGCCGATTGAGCGGATCCGCCCCTGCGTCTTCAGCTCCACCAGGGTTTTCCACGCTTCCACATACTTGCCCTGGCTCGGCACCGGCCAGTGGATCAGGAACAGATCGAGCTGCTCGAGCCCAAGCGCCTGCATCGTCGCATCGAAGCTCGAGAGCGCCAGGTCGCGTGCGTGCCCGCCATTGCGCAGCTTGGAGGTGATGAACAGCTCGCTGCGGGGCACGCCGGCACGCTTGATTGCCTCGCCTACCCCTTCTTCATTCTGATAGCCCTCGGCAGTATCGATTGAGCGGTAGCCAACGGCGATGGCGTCGGAAACCACCCGTGCCGTGGTAGCGGGGTCAACCTGCCAGACGCCCAGACCCAGTTGTGGGATGGAATTGCCATCGCGAAGTTTGATGGATGGAACCGCTGCCATTACTGCCTCCGAAGTTGAACGATATCGCGACCCGGCGGCTGCCGGTGGCGCTGAGGGATAGACCGGGAGTGTCTGGTATCCGGCAGGACAATGCCGCCGGCGGGGGAAAGGTTCAGGCGCCGCCGACTCGTGCCACGCGTCCGCCTTCATCGTTGATAGCCGATATTGGCGTCGTCGTCACGCGCCCGGCGTGCCGCTGCCCCTGATCAAATGCACGGGCGAACTGTTGACTCGTCGGCCAGCTTCGCTCGTAAATCGAGGCTGGAGCGACCGCTGTGGACGACGGAGTTCGGGGCTTGCAGACGCCTGACCAGACTGGCCCCGAAACGGTGAGCCAGCGCCTGAACAGCTGGAAGGAGATCGCTGCCTTCTTCGGCAAGGACGAGCGCACGGTCAAGCGCTGGGAGGCCATACGCGGCCTGCCGATCCGACGTGTCCCCGGCGGCACCCGGACCTCGGTTTTTGCCTATGTCAGCGAACTCGAGGCCTGGCTCAGCGCCCCGCGCGTCGCGGCTGCTCCGCTGCCGGCCAGCCCCGCGGCGACGGCGCCGCCTGGCGCTCGCCCGCTGCGGCTCCCGCTCGCTGCGGCGATCGCCATTGTCGCCGTGCTGCTCATTGGCCTTGTCGCTACCTTTTTGGTGCCGCCCAAGACTGCGCCCGCCATCCCCGCGGCAGCAAGGGCACTCTATGACGAGGGCGTTATCGCCTGGACCAGCCGCACGGCTTCAGGCTTTGCCACCGCGATCGAGAAATTCGACGCGGCGCTCGTTATCGCGCCGGATTACGCGCGCGCCGAAGTCGGCCGCGCCAATGTCTACAACCTGATCAGCCAGTACACGCTGGCCCCCGCCGCTGCATCCTACGCCAAGGCGAAACAGGCCGGCGAGCGGGCGCTCGCCCTCGACCCGCAGTCGGGCGAAGCCTATGCCGCGCTCGGCTTCAACGCCTTCTACGGCAGCCACGCGTTTGCCCGGTCCGCCGAGCTGTTCGACAAGGCGCTGGCGCTCGCCCCGGACAATGCCCAGGCGTTGCACTGGTATGCCCTGACCGCGATGCAGATGGGCAAGTTCAAGCACTCCCTGGAGCTGATCGACCGAGCCCTCGTCCTGCAGCCGGATTCGCGCTCGATCCGCGCCAATGCGGCGCTGATCCACTACCATGCCGGGGATACCGCGAGGGCGATCGAGATGCTCGAGCAGTTGCGGCAAGCCAACCCCGACTATCTCGCCGTCCCAGCCTATCTTGCCACCATCTACCTCGACCAGCGCCGCTACGCCGAATTCCTCGACAGCTACGAGATTGCCGCCAATGTGGAGGGCAGCGTCGGTCGCCAACTGATCGCCAAGGCCGCCCGCGCCGCCCTGCCCGAAGGCGGCCGGGCCATGCTCGGTGCCATGCTGGCCGAACAGCAGCGCCAGTTCCTGGCCGAGCGCGAGCAGGCCTATAAGGTCGCCGCCACCGCGGCGCTGCTCGGCGACAAGGATCTCGCCCTCACCTATCTCGAAACCTCGGTTGAGCGCGCCGAAACCATCGGGCTGCTGGTCGAACCCGAGTTCCGCACCCTGCGCCAGGAGCCGCGCTTCGTTGCGCTCTTGACCCGCCTGGGTCTGCCGACCGGCTGACCGCCGTCACTCCTCCGGCGGCAGCACGGTGACGTCGGAAATGCCGATCGCCTCGAGTTGCGGCAGGATCGACTGCGGATCGCCCGAGATCACCACCAGCGCCCGCTCGAGTGAGGCCAGCGACTGCGCCGCAGCCTGCACCCCCGGCAGCTTTAGCGCGACGATCTCGTCGAGCTTGCCGTTCATCTCCTCGGCCGTCATGCCGGCGCCCGCCGCACTCATCACCAGCCCGAACAGCCCGCTCGAGGTCTCCACCGTTCCGGCGGTGCCCGATGCCGTGGCCATCACGGTGCGGTCGAGTTCGGCCTGCGCCACTGGCAGCGACGCCAGCCCTTCGAAGCCGGCGCGGAAATCGGCGATCGCCTCGCCTACCTTGTCGGCCGCCACCGCCGATGACACCGTCAGCAAGCCACCGGTCGGGATGTTGGTCCACACCGAGGCACCGACGCCATAGGAATAACCCTTTGCCTCGCGCATCACCTGGTTGAGCCGGCTGGTGAAATCACCGCCCAGCAGGCGGGCTACCGCGATGGCCTCCAGCACGCCGGGGTCGTCGAACGCCGGAGCCGGCCGCGACAGGTTGATGATCGCCTGGCTGTTGCCGGCGCTCGGCGTCACGTAGACCTTGAGCCCGGCGCCAATCACCGCCGACGGATGCGGGACCGGCGTGATACCCGGGCTGTCGTTGCTCCAGGCGCCGAAGTTTCGCTCCAGGTCGGCCACGACGCTCGCGAGGCTCACCGAGCCGACGCTGTAGATCGTCATTGTCCGGGGCGTGAAAAGCTTCTGGTGAACGGCCTTGGCTTCAGCCACGGTCAGCGCCGCCACCCCTGCCTCCGTCGGCTCCAGCGCCGCCCGTCCCGCCGGGATCGGAAACGCCAGTTCCTCCATCGCGTAATAGGCGAGCGCGCCCGGATCGAGCTTCCGATAGGCCAGGCCTTGCTGCACCTCAGCCTTGAGCGCATCCCATTCCGGCAGCTCGAACCGCGGCCGCTGCACCGCGTCGGCCAGCAGCGCGACGCCCGCGGCAAGATTCTCGGGCGGCACGCCCAGCACGATCGCCGATTGCTCCATGCCGATCTGCCCCGAGATATCTGCGCCGATATCCTTGGCGGCCTTGCTGAACGCCTCGAAGCCGCGTTCGCCCGCACCGCGGGACATCATCATCGTGGAGAGTTCGATCAGCCCTTCCTCACCCGGCACGTCACTCCCCGCGCCACCGCTGACCGAGGCGGCGAGCAGTGCCAGCGGCGAGCCGGCGGTCTGGTAGTGCACCACCCGGATGCCGTTCGACAGGGTCGCCGTCTCCATCGGCGGCAGCTTCGCCCGCCCGGGCTCGCCCGCCGCCAGCATCGGCACGGTGACTGCCGGCCGCGGCTCGGCAATGATCGGTTCGGCCGTTCCTGAGCTCGCCTGCAGCACGGCCGGATACTCGCTGCGTGCTGCGCCCGGCAGCATGGTGAGGACGCTCAATGCTTCCGGCGCCAGCCGCGCCCGCACCACCGCCTCGACATCCCCCGATGTCAGCGCCATCAGCCTCGGATCGTCGCCCAGTCCCGGCGAGGCCTCGCCATAGAGGTCGTAGCGGGTCGCCAGCGACTGCGCCCGCGCCAACATCGCTTCAGCGCCCAGCGCCCGGCCCAGCCGCAAGGACTGCCGGACCCGCTCGATGCCAGCTGGGTCCTGCGGTGCGGCGACAAAATCCGCCACCGCCTTGCGCAGGGCGGTCTCGAGGACATCGGGCGCCACACCCGGGGCCGCCGTCGCCGAGATGATGAACCTGCCGCCCAGCCGGCCCGGATCCCACCCGGCCGTGGCGTTGACGGCGAGGCCCTTGTTGACCAGTTCTCGCCGCAGCCCCCCGTACTCGTAGTTGCCGAGCAGGTCGCCGGCGACCATCAGCGCCGCGCTGTCGCGGCTGCCGATCGCCGGCCCGGCGGTCGCCAGCACCACGATCGGCGACGGCAACCGGTCGGTGACCTCGAGCCGCAGCGCCACGGGCTTGACCTCGGTCGCTTCAGGCAGCGCCACATCGGCGCCGCGCGGCACCTTGCCGAAGGTGTCGGCGATCAACCGCTTCACCGTGTCGACGTCGAAATCCCCGGCCAGTGCCAGCACGGCGTTATTGGGCACGTAGTAGCGGCTGAAGAACGCCTTGACGTCCTCGAGTTTTGCCGCGTCGAGATCGGCGATCGAGCCGATCACCGCCTCGGCATAGGGGTGCGGCGCAGGAAACAGTGCCGAACGCAGCGCCTGCATGCCTGGTTGGCCGGCGCTGTCGAGGACCGTCTGCCGCATCTCGTTCTTGACCACGTCACGCTGCAGATCCAGCTCGCGCTGATCGACCGCGCCGCCCAGATTGGCCATCCGGTCGGCTTCCACCGACAGCAGCACCGGCAGCGCCGAGGCCAGCGCATCGGACACATAGACGGTGCGATCTTCCTCGGTGAAGGCGTTGTTCTCTACCCCCAGCGCCGAATAGGTGTCATCGAAGCTGGGATACTCGGTGGTGCCCGAGAACATCAGGTGTTCGAACAGGTGCGCGAAGCCGGAGCGTCCCGCGGGCTCGTTCATCCCGCCGACCCGGTAGACCAGCGCCAGCCCGACCTTGGGCACCTTGCTGTCCGGCGACAGCAGCACTTCGAGCCCGTTATCCAGCCGGTACTGCACCACCTGCGGCAGCTCGTCGCCGGCAGCAACCGCCGCACCGCCAAGCATCAGCCCAACGGCGACTACAACCGACCCGAAAACGCGCATGCAATATGACCCCGATGAGGAACTCGTGTCTTTCGTCGCATCACTCTCGGCGATCGTCCAACCGAAAGGATGCGGCGGCGGTTAGGCTGCACTATATTGGCAACACCATGGCCAACGACACCGACACCAAGCCGCGCACCCGAACCGCCCCCAAGGTGGCGCGCCCGCCGCTGCACAAGGTGATCCTCGTCAACGACGACTTCACCCCGCGTGACTTCGTGGTGCGCGTGCTCAAGGCCGAGTTCCGCATCACCGAAGACCAGGCACACCGCATCATGATCACCGCCCACACCAAGGGCTCCTGCGTCGTCGCCGTGTTCACCCAGGAGATCGCCGAGACCAAGGCGACCCGCGCCACCGAAATGGCCCGCAACGAGGGTTTCCCGCTGCTCTTCACCACCGAGCCCGAGGAGTAGCCCCTTCAGGTGGACCGATAAAGCGGTCGGGCTCGGCCCTAATCCCACCCACCGGCTGTCATCCCAGCGAAAGCTGAGGACCCATCCATCAGCTGGCGCAGGCAGTGACTTGGGTCCCAGCTTTCGCTGGGATGATATAGAGTGTGGTTCAGTCATCTAGGCCCGGCGGCCGGTTGACCGGCCTCGGAACACCCGCTACCACCCGCACCAGCAAGCCAGCATCTGCCAGCCAGCGCCCCGAACCCCACGAGAGCTGGCATGACCGACCCCACCGCTTCTACTATCGCTATTGCGCCCGGCACGTGGCTCGACCCACGCACCGTGGAGCCGGTTGCGCACCCCCAGCTGATGCGCCAGCTGGCGTTGCAGCAGGTGGTGCTGCTCGGCGAGACCCACGATCGCTTTGATGTGCATCGCTGGCAGTTGCATGTCGCCGCCGGCATCATGGCGCATCGCTCCGACATCGCGCTCGGCTTCGAGATGTTCCCGCGCCGCCTGCAGCCGGTGCTCGATGCCTTCATCGCCGGCGCTTTCGCCAGCACCGCCGATTTCCTCGAAGCGGCCGAGTGGAACGAGGTCTGGCGCTTCGATCCGGCGCTCTACCTGCCGCTGTTCCTGTTCTGCCGGCAGTTCCGCCTGCCGATGCTGGCGCTCAACTGCCACCGCCCGCTGGTCACCCGCGTCGGCAAGGAGGGCTGGGACGCCGTTCCGGTGGAGGATCGCGACGGCCTCACCCCGGCGCGCCCAGCGCTGCCCGCCTATCGCGAGTATCTCGGCCGCTTCGCCGGCCCATCGAGCCGGCCGCGCGACGAGATGACCTCCGATCGCTTCGTGCGGGCCCAGCAGACCTGGGACCGTGCCTTCGCCTGCAACATTGCCCGCGCCCTCGATGGCGCCGCGCCACCACTGGTGATCGGCATCATCGGCCGCGGCCATCTCGAATATGGCTACGGCACGCCCTACCAGCTGGCCGATCTCGGCATCGACCGCGTCTCGATCGCGCTACCCACCGACAGCCCCTTCGACCCGCTGCGGGAGGCCAACATCGCCGATGCGCTGTTCCGGCTGCCGGCCACGGATGGCAAGGCCGGGTGAACGGGTCTGCTGAACAAAGGCGCTCCCCTCCCCTTTGAGCGGAGCGGTGGGGGGTGGGGGTCCATCGGTGATCACCGAACCACCCCTTCCCTCAATCCCTCCCCTCAAGGGGGAGGGAAGCGAAAGGCCGGCGACCACTTCTCAGTGCGCCTTCAGCACCTGTTCGAGCTGCTCGGTCACCATGCCCCAGCCCTCGTGAAACCCCATCTGCACATGGGCGGCCTTGTCTTCGGCGTTCCAGTGCTGGCAACGTGCGATATAGCGGGTCTTGCCGCCGACAGCCTCGAAGGTCAGCGTTACGGTCATGAACGGCTTCTCGCCCGGCTGCCAGTCGCCGGTATAGGCGTCGGTGAACACCAGCTTCCGGTTCGGCACCACTTCCAGGTACTGGCCCGGGTTGGGGTACTCGGTGCCGTTCTCATCGGCCATCACCACCAGCGTGCTGCCGCCCGGCCGCACATCGGTCACCACCTTCGGGGTGGTCCACGGCCGCGGCGCGAACCATTTCTTCATCAGCGCCGGGTCGGTCCAGCCGCGATAGACCTGCTCCACCGGCGCATCGATGATGCGGGCCAGCACCAGCTGGTTGTCGTTCTCGGGGGCGATATCGAGCGTCGTGGTCATTTTGCTTTTCCTCGGTTTGAACTGCCTGTTCGACTTCACGACGAAGCGCGCGCAGCGGAATCGACAACGCCCACGAAAGAATCTCGAAAGCTCATGAGGAGACTACGGTGGCGCCCGTTCATCTGAGCTTCATCGCGTTGCCCGCAAAACTACGCGAGCCCCTCCCGCAACCTTGGCGCGCGCGCTACCGTTGCTCTCACCGAAACGCCCGATTCCGGAGATGCCTATGTTGCGCCTGCCGACCAGCCTCAAGGTCCTCGCCCTCGCATCCGTCCTTGCCCTGCCCGTCTCCCTGCCTGCCGTCGCCGGCCAGGCCGAAAACGCGCTCCTCGCCAAATACGAAGGCAACTGGCGCGGCAGCGGCAAAGTCACTGGTCCCGATCCGGGCACCGTGGTCTGCCGGCTGACCTTCAAAGCCGCGAGCGCCGGCAAGCTCACCTATTCCGGCCGCTGCTCGTTCGGCGGCTCCGGCGCTGCGAGTTTCCGTGGCAGCATGGTCTACAACGACGCGACCAACCGCTTCGAAGCCTCGTCCTCGGCGCAGGGCGCCTCCACCTCAACGGTCGGCAAGCGTGCGGGCAACTCCATCGTGTTCGCCTCGGCCGGCATGAAAACCAGCTATGGCACCGCCTCCTCGGTCATGACCCTGAGCGGCAGCAGCATCAAGCTCGGCTTTACCTTGGTCGACAAGAAGGGTCAGACCACCGCCTCGGCCATCACCTTCAAGAAGAGCTGAGCCGCTTCGACTGAACCACCGGTCGGAGTCGCGCGTTGTCCTTGGTTTAGCCAAGGAGCAGCAGATGAGTGACGTGAAGGTCGGATACCTGATCGGCAGCCTTGCCAAGGCATCGATCAATCGCAAACTGGCCAAGGCGCTGGTGCGCCTTGCGCCTACCGAGATGCAGCTGACCGAGATCAGCTTCGCCGAACTGCCGCTCTACAGCTATGATTACGACGCCGACTTCCCGCCGGCGGCGCGCGCCTTCAAAGCCGCGCTCGCCGACGCCGAGGCGATCCTCTTCGTCACCCCTGAATACAACCGCTCGATCCCGGGTGGGCTGAAAAACGCTATCGACTGGGCCAGCCGTCCATGGGGCCAGAACTCCTTTGCCCGCAAGCCGACGGCCATCATCGGCACGTCGCCCGGCGCCATCGGCACCGCCGTCGCGCAGCAGAGCCTCAGAAGTGTGATGGCCTTCTGCAACTCCCCCCTGATGAACTCGATCGAAGCCTATATCCAGTTCAAGCCCGGGCTGATCACCGATGACGGCGACGTCACCAACGAGGCCACGGCGGAGTTCCTGCGCAACTACATGGCCGAGTTCTACGGCTTCATCGAACGCGTCTACACCGCGATCCCGAGGCCGCACAGTCCCGCGGTTTAGGTCCTGGGGGGCCCCCCTTAGGCCTCGACCCTGGCATATCTGAGCTTCGCCTTTTCCCGCGCCCGCGCGATCAGCACCTCGCGGTCGCGCTTGGGCGCGTCGGTTTCGAGTTCCTTCAGCAGCCGCTTCACCACCCGTTCGATATCGGCGACGGCGTCGTTGAAGGCGTCTTCGTTGGTTTTCGAGGGGTGCGTATAGCCCGAAATCTTGCGCACGAACTGCAGCGCGGCGTCATGCATCTCGTTCTTGCTCGCCGGCGGCTCGAAGTTGAACAGCGGCTTGATGTTGCGGCACATGGCAGGATCTCCCAGGTCAATCGCGGGTCGAAAGCTCGCACCTCGGGCGAGTTCCGACAAGGCGTTGGTCACGCCCAATCACTTAAGCAGTCGCTTCAGCATAGACAAGTTCGACAGTGATCCGCAGTTTTTTGTGGCGGCGATGTCGATCCGCCGCCGCCTCGCTCGTCAAGGAGTCGAACGGCCATTGCGCCGGCTTGAAGAACCCGAGGAGATTTGAGATGAGCCTGCGGTCCGTCGCCCACCAAGCCCCTGCCCGTTCCGGCCTCGGCGCCCTGGCCCGGCGCTTCGTCGCCTGGCGCGCCCAGCGCGCCCGCCGGCTGGCCATGCTCAGCCTCCTCGAGATGGATGCCGCGCGCCTCGACGATCTCGGCATCAGCATCGATGCGGTCAGGGACGCGCTCGACGCCCGTCATTGAGCTATCATCGCCGGCGAAGAATCACGCCGGATCCCTACCCTGGAAACCACCCTCTACCCGCCCGTCAAAAGCTTCCTCGAGGCCGCCGGTTACGCCGTGAAGGGCGAGGTCGGCGGCTGCGACCTGGTCGGGCTGCTCGAAGGCGAACCGCCGCTGGTGGTGATCTGCGAGTTGAAGCAGGCCTTCAACCTCGAACTGGTGCTGCAGGCGGTGGACCGTCAGGCCCAGAGCGACGAAGTGTGGATCGCCGCACGGATGTCGCCGACCGGCAAGGGCCGAGAGCGCGACCGGCGTTTCCGCGATCTCTGCCGCCGCCTCGGCCTCGGCATGCTCGGCGTAAGCGCCGGCGACCATGTCGAGATCATCGTCAGCCCGATCGCGCCGATGCCGAAGAAGAATACCCGCAAGCGCAACCGGCTGGTCGAGGAACATCGCCGCCGCAAGGGCGACCCGACTTCGGGCGGCAGCACGCGCCAGCCGATCATGACCGCCTATCGGCAGCAGGCTCTCGCCTGCGCCGCGGCCCTGCAGGCCGGCCCGCTGCGGCCGCGCGACCTCAAGGCCACCACCCCGATTGCCGCGCGCATCCTGCTCGACAACGTCTATGGCTGGTTTGATCGCATCGATCGGGGCATCTACGGCCTTAGCCCTGCCGGCGCCGCGGCGCTCGAGCGCTGGCCGGTCGACGCCTGACCTTCGTCCCCGCGACAACTTGCACGCACATCCTGCGCGCTGGGGGTTCCCTTCCCCCACCGCTTCGGTTACAGGACGCGCCTAGCCCATAGAGTCTGCCGCCCAAGCCCGCGCCGCCGCCGCGCGTCTTTCCGCGCGCCCCGAACCGAGAGCCACAGATGCCAAAACGCACCGACATCAAATCGATCCTCATCATCGGTGCGGGTCCGATCATTATCGGACAGGCCTGCGAGTTCGATTACTCCGGCACCCAGGCGTGCAAGGCGCTGAAGGACGAGGGGTACCGGATCATCCTGGTCAACTCCAATCCGGCGACCATCATGACCGACCCGGATCTGGCTGACGCTACCTATGTCGAGCCGATCACCCCCGAGATCGTCGCCAAGATCATCGAGAAGGAGCGCCCGGACGCGCTGCTCCCCACGATGGGCGGCCAGACCGCGCTCAACTGCGCGCTCAGCCTCAAGAAGATGGGCATCCTCGACAAGTTCAACGTCGAGATGATCGGCGCCGATGCCGAGGCCATCGACAAGGCCGAGGATCGCGAGCTGTTCCGCGACGCCATGAAGAAGATCGGGCTCGAGACGCCGCGCTCGATGCTGGCTCACAACACCATCGAAGCGCTGCAGGCGCTCGAAGTGATTGGCCTGCCCTGCATCATCCGCCCCAGCTTCACGCTCGGCGGCACCGGCGGCGGCATCGCCTACAACAAGGAAGAGTACCTCACCATCGTCGAGAGCGGCATCGACGCCTCGCCGACCGACGAGGTGCTGATCGAAGAATCCGTGCTCGGCTGGAAAGAGTACGAGATGGAGGTGGTGCGCGATCGCAACGACAACTGCATCATCATCTGCTCGATCGAAAACCTCGATCCGATGGGCGTCCATACCGGCGATTCCATCACCGTCGCGCCGGCTTTGACGCTGACCGACAAAGAATACCAGATCATGCGCGACGCCTCGATCGCCGTGCTGCGCGAGATCGGCGTCGAGACCGGCGGTTCGAACGTGCAGTTCGCCATCAACCCGGCCGATGGCCGAATGATCGTCATCGAGATGAACCCGCGCGTCTCGCGCTCCTCGGCCCTCGCCTCCAAGGCGACCGGCTTCCCGATCGCCAAGGTCGCCGCCCGTCTCGCCGTCGGCTACACCCTCGACGAGCTCGAGAACGACATCACCGGCGGCGCCACCCCGGCCTCGTTCGAGCCGACCATCGACTATGTCGTCACCAAGATCCCGCGCTTCGCCTTCGAGAAATTCCCCGGCGCCGATAACCGCCTCACCACTTCGATGAAGTCGGTCGGCGAAGCCATGGCCATCGGCCGCACCTTCCAGGAATCGCTGCAGAAGGCGCTGCGTTCACTCGAAACCGGCCTGACCGGTTTGAACGAAATCGGCATCCCGGGCTTCGTTACCGGCGCCCCGGAAGACGACAACGAGAACGCGGTATTCGCCGCCATCTCCACCCCCACCCCGCAGCGCCTGCTGCACGTCGCCGAAGCCATGCGTCTGGGCTACAGCCTCGAAGACATCCACGATGCGTCGAAGATCGATCCGTGGTTCCTCGAACAGATCCACGGTCTGATCGAAACCGAAAAGAAGGTGCGTGAACTCGGCCTGCCCGACAGCGCCGCGGCGCTGCGCAGCCTCAAGGCCATGGGCTTTTCCGATCGCCGCCTCGCCGACCTCGCCGGCAAGCAGGCCAAGGACGTACGGGCCCTGCGTAAATCGCTCGGCGTGCGCCCGGTCTACAAGCGCATCGATACCTCGGCGGCCGAGTTCGCCTCGCCCACCGCCTACATGTATTCGACCTACGAAGCGCCGTTCAACGGCCAGCCCGACGACGAAGCCCGCCCTTCCGACCGGAAGAAAGTGGTGATCCTCGGCGGCGGCCCGAACCGCATCGGCCAGGGCATCGAGTTCGATTATTGCTGCTGCCATGCGGCCTTCGCGCTGGCCGATGCCGGCTACGAGACCATCATGGTCAACTGCAACCCGGAAACCGTCTCGACCGACTACGACACCTCGGATCGGCTGTATTTCGAGCCGCTGACGGAGGAAGACGTCATCGAGATCCTCGAGACTGAAAAGCAGAATGGCACCCTGCACGGTGTCATCGTGCAGTTCGGCGGCCAGACCCCGTTGAACCTCGCCGACGCTGTCGAGCGCGCCGGCGTGCCGATCCTCGGCACCCAGCCGTCCTCGATCGACCTCGCCGAGGACCGCGACCTGTTCAGTAAGCTGATCAGCCGGCTCGAGCTGGCCCAGCCCAAGAACGGCATCGCCTACTCGCTCGAGCAGGCCCGCCTCGTTGCCGAGCGTCTCGGCTATCCGCTGGTGATCCGCCCGTCCTACGTGCTGGGCGGCCGCGCGATGGCCATTGTTCACTCGCCCAACGAGTTCGAGCGCTATGTGCAGGATACCCTCACTGGCCTCGTGCCGCCCGATATCCTGATCCGCTACCCCAACGACAAGACCGGCCAGATCAACTCGGTGCTGTCCGATAACCCGCTGCTGTTCGACGGCTACCTGAGCCGCGCCATCGAGATCGACGTCGATTGCCTCTCTGACGGCAAGGACGTGTTCGTCTGCGGCATCATGGAGCACATCGAGGAAGCTGGCATCCATTCCGGCGACTCGGCCTGCTCGCTGCCGCCGCAGCACCTGTCGGACGAGATCATCACCGAGTTGAAGCGTCAGACCCGTGAACTGGCCCTCGCCCTCAATGTAGGCGGTCTGATGAACGTCCAGTATGCGCTGAAGGACGGCACCATCTACATTCTCGAAGTGAACCCGCGCGCCTCGCGCACGGTGCCCTTCGTCGCCAAGGTGATCGGCGAGCCGATCGCCAAGATCGCCTCGCGGGTCATGGCCGGTGAGAGCCTCGCAAGCTTCAACCTTACAGAGAAGAAACTGAACCACGTGGCAGTGAAGGAAGCGGTTTTCCCGTTCAACCGCTTCCCCGGCGTCGACACCGTTCTCGGCCCCGAGATGAAGTCGACCGGCGAAGTCATCGGGCTCGACACCAACTACCCGATTGCCTTCGCCAAGTCGCAGCTCGGCGCCGGCTCCAAGGTGCCTCGCGAAGGCACGGTGTTCGTCTCGGTCCGCGATGACGACAAGCCGCTGATCCTCGAGTTCTGCCGCCATCTCGAGCATGCCGGCTTCAAGCTTGTCGCGACTTCGGGCACCCACAAATACCTGGTGGAGAACGGCATTGCGGCCACCAAGGTCAACAAGGTGCTGGAAGGCCGCCCGCATATCGTCGATTCGATGAAGAACGGCGGCGTGCAGCTGGTGATCAACACCACCGATGGCGCCAAATCGATCTCCGACAGCCGCGACATCCGCCGCACCGCGCTGATGGGCAAGATCCCCTACTACACCACCATCCCGGGCGCTGTGGCCGCCGTGGAAGGCATCATCGCCTACCGCGAAGGCAACCTGCAGGTCCGGCCACTGCAGAGCTACTTCGCGGCGTGATCCGTACGACTGCGTGAGCGTTCAGGCCGGCCCTCAGGGGCCGGCCTTTCTGTTTTGCGGGGCTACAGCCGAAGAGTGGTTGCCTGTCGTCCGGTCAGGCGCTCGAAATCTCCCGATGCCGGCGACATGGCGCCTTTGCCGATGCCGGCGTCGATCACCGCCAGCACCCGCGCCATGCCCGCCGGTATGCCGCCCCGGACGAAGCGATCGACCAGTTCAGCCTCACTCACCGCAACAGCGCGCAGCCCGCTCAACACCCCGAGCCCCGCCATGTCGACGACCTCCGGGCCGGTGATATCAAGCACCCGTTTCCCGTCGAAATCGGCGGCGACGGCTATCGCCGCCGCGAGCCCACAATCCTGCCGCGTCACATAGGCGACGCCGCCATCTCTGGCCGCATGCGCAAACGCACCATCCACCGCGCGACCGACGATCTGCCGGGCGAGATCGTCATAGAAGGCGTTGCGCAGCACGCTGTAGCCGAGCCCGCTGGCGGCGAGCAGGCGCTCGGTCTCGGCATGATCGGCAGCCACCGACGCGAGAGCTGACGTCGTGGCATGGAGGATCGAGGTGTAGACGATGTGCTGGACCCCGGCCGTGCGCGCCGCCTCGATGGCGTTGCGATGCTGGTGCACCCGTCGGTCTCCACCCAGCGCATCGGTGCTGATCAGCACCAGTCGGGTCACCCCCTCGAAGGCAGTGGCGAGGCTCTGCGGCTTGTCGAAATCGGCATGGCGCCCGCTGGCCCCAAACGGCTCAGGCGTGCGGCTCAAGGCCACCACGGGCTCATCGGTCAGGCCGGCAAGCTCACGAAGCACCATCCGGCCCAGCTTCCCGCTGGCGCCAGAAACGGCAATGGTTTTGGTCTGCATGTTGGTTCTCTGCTTGAAGGAAGGAACGCAGCCGGCAACCCTCCGCGCCCATGGGCGGAGTTCGGGCTCTGGCCCGCAATTACCGGCGTTCGATCAAGCAGAAGCTCTTGTCACGCCACGCTTATCGGCGCGCGGCCGGCACCTCGTCAAGCCATCCCACGATTTGACACCTCGCATCGCTGCCCCTACAAGCGCCGCATCATGAAGCTGGCAGACCGAACCACCTCAATCGCGTCGCGCGCCTGATCGGCGTGGCGATGCCGCCGCCCCCGACGCCCCGCGCCGGGTGAGTGCGGCTGGTTCATTCTCAAATCCAAATGGCCCTGAGCGTCCGCACCGTGCGGCGCCGGCCCCTATCGAGACAGCATCATGACCAACTATTTCGAAAGCCCGTTCAAGGGCATCCGGCTCGACGAGCAGGTGACCAATCCCAATATCCGGGTCGGGCGGTTCAGCTACTATTCCGGCTACTACCACGGCCACAGCTTCGACGATTGCGCCCGCTACCTGATGCCGGACCGCAGCGATGTCGACAAACTGATCATCGGCAGCTTCTGCTCCATCGGCTCGGGCGCTGCCTTCATCATGGCCGGCAACCAGGGCCATCGGCACGACTGGGTCAGCACCTTCCCGTTCCACTACATGCCGGAGATCGAGGCCTTTGCCGGCGCCGCTGACGGTTTCGCACCAGCCGGTGACACCGTCATCGGCAACGACGTGTGGATCGGCTCTGAGGCAATCATCATGGCCGGCATCACCGTCGGTCATGGTGCGCTGATTGGCACGCGGGCGCTGGTGACCAGGGATGTCGAGCCCTACACCATCGTCGGCGGCAATCCGGCCAAACCGATCCGCAAGCGTTTCGCCGACGACGAGATCGCCATGCTGCTCGAAATGCAGTGGTGGGACTGGACCGACGCACAACTCGCCGGGGCGATGCCACTGTTCACCTCGAACCGCATCGCGGACCTTCATGCATATTGGCAGTCAACAGTACTGACAAGCTGAACATAGGTCTTCTGGACCATCCGGGTGCCCTCTCCCAATAGTGTGAAAACCATCGGGAGAGGGAACATCATGGATCAGCACACCCTGATTGCACGGGTCGCCGACAGTTTTGGCGGCGATCCGCGCGTCGCAGCCTTGTTCCTCTCCGGCAGCTTCGGCACCGGCACCGCAGATCAGTTCAGCGACGTCGATTTCCTCGCCATTGCCGATGCTGCCGAGCACGAGGCGCTGGCCACCGACTGGCGAAAGGCCCTCGAAGCCATCGCCCCGATCGTGCACTTCAACCGTCTGCCACACGCGCTGGTCCTCAACGCCGTCACCGACGAGTGGCTGCGCGTCGACCTCCACATTGCCGGCCACGATCAACTCGCGCACACCGCGCAGGACTGCCTCAAGCCAGTGGTCGACCGCGACAACCTCTATGCCGGGCTCCGCTCCCAAACTCCGGAACCGGCGCGCAACCCCGGCCGCCTCGGCTGGATGGTCGGCGAGTTCATCCGCATCCTCGGCCTGACGCCGGTGGCGATCGGCCGCAACGAGGTCGAGTTGATGACCGTCGGCAACACCTTCCTCCGCCGCTTCCTCACTGACCTGCTGATCATCGAGGTCAACCCGCGGATCCCCGGCGGCATGCTGCATCTGAGCCGAGTGCTGGATCCCGCGCGCATGGCGGTGCTTGCCTCGGTGCCCCTGCCCCAGCTCAACGCCGACTCGGCGATAGCGTCCAACCTTGCCCTGGCGCGGGTCTACATGCCGCGCGCCAGGGCACTCTGCGCCGCGCTCGGTGTCGAATGGCCAAGTGCTTTCGAGGAGGCCACCCGGCGTAACCTGCAGCGGGCGCTTCCCGGCCACAGCATCGACTGGTAGCGGCAACGGGCGCATAATGCGGGGGTCAGTCGCGGAATCGCCTCGCCGTGAAAGTCGTCATCCTCACTGCCATTGCCATGTTCGCCTTTGCCGCCAACTCAGTGCTGGCGCGCCTCGCCTTTGCCACGGCGCATGCCGAGCCCTTGAGCTATACCGGCATCCGCCTCGCCGCCGGCGCCATCGTGCTTGCCGTACTGCTGCTGCTGCGTCGCACCCCGGGCACACCGGTCACCATCGGCGGCAGCTGGCGCGCCGCGGCGGCGCTGTTCGGCTATGCCCTCGCCTTTTCCATCGCCTACATCCTGCTCGGCGCCGGCACCGGTGCGCTGATCCTGTTTGCCAGCGTGCAGATCGGCATGCTCGGCTGGGCGGTGTTCAAAGGAGATCGCCCCGGCAGGTTCGAATGGCTCGGCCTCATCGTGGCATTGGCCGCCTTCGCCTATCTGGTGTCCCCCGGCCTCGTCGCCCCGCACCCGCTCGGCACGCTCCTGATGATCGGCTCAGGCCTTTGCTGGGCCGCCTACACCTTGCTCGGGCGCGGCTCGAAGGCCCCGCTCACCGACACTGCCGGCAACTTCATCCGTTGCCTGCCTGTGGCTGTGATCATCGTGGTCGTGGGCTTGGTGCTCCATCCGGTAGACTGGGGTGCCGCCGCCTATGCGGCTGCCTCGGGCGCGCTGGCATCCGGTCTCGGTTACGCGGTCTGGTACGCAGTGTTGCCCAGCCTCGCCCGCACCCAGGCGGCCATCGTCCAGCTCACCGTGCCGGCCATTGCCGCAGCTGGCGGCGTACTGCTGATCGCCGAACCGCTGTCGCTGCGCCTCGTCATTGCATCGATCGGCATTCTCGGCGGCGTGGCACTTGCCCTCGTCGCCGCCGACCGGCGCCGGCGGGCCGGACCGGCTGCGGGTTGACCTCGCTGCTATCTTCGCTATGTTCCCGCCCATCATGATGATGATCCGCAATTTCGCATCGGTGTTCCTCCTCGCCTGAGCGAGCCGTGAGGCAACACCACCGCCCCTAGGGGTTCTGCTCGCCGTCGCCGGCTTTGCCTGTCGACATCGCGCGGGCGTATGCGAATTCGGAAACCACAATGCCTGTGAACACTCCCGCGCTCACCGCAGCGCAACTTGACGCCTTCATCACCGACGGCTTCGTCCGCATCGACAATGCCTTCTCGGCCGATCTCGCGGCCGAGGCCCGCACCATACTGTGGGCCGATACCGGGTGCGATCCCAGCGATCCCAAGACCTGGACCAGGCCGGTCATCCGTCTCGGCAACTACAGCCAGCCGCCGTTCGTCAAGGCGGCCAACACCCCGCAGTTGCGCGCCGCCTTCGATCAGCTGGTCGGCCCCGGCCGCTGGCTGCCGCAGGGCAATCTCGGCACCTTCCCGGTCCGCTTCCCCTCACCCGACGATCCGGGCGATGCCGGCTGGCACATTGATGTGAGCTTCGGCTGGGAGGAGAACCCGACCGACTTCCTGAGCTGGCGCGCCAATGTCAGCTCCAGGGGTCGTGCGCTGCTGATGCTGTTCCTGTTCTCCGAGGTCGGCGAGAAGGATGCCCCGACCCGGATCCGCGTCGGCTCGCACCTCGATATCGCGCGCCAGCTGGCGCCGGCGGGTGAAGCCGGCCTGACGCTGCGCGAGCTCGCCGCCGATAACTTCGCCGGGTCGGCGCAGCGGCCCGAGGTGCTCGCCACCGGCAGCCCCGGCACGGTCTATCTCTGCCACCCGTTCCTGGTGCATGCCGCCCAGCCGCACCATGGCACCGAGCCGCGCTTCATGGCCCAGCCGCCTCTGCTGCCGCGTGAACCGCTGCAGCTCGAACGACCCGATGGCGATTACTCGCCGGTGGAGATCGCTATCCGCCACGCACTCGCCTGATCGATCGGGAGGGCCGGCGCAACCGGCCCTCCCGATCCCGCTTTCGTCAGCGGCTGGCGTGCTAGACGCATTTTGCGGCGCCGCCGCCTGTCGCGCCAAATCCTGCCCTTTGCGGTGCTAGCCGGCACCGGCCGCCACCGATAGCTTGCGCCACCATCAAGCTCGGGGGCGTGCATTTGATCTGGGGCATCGATCCGCTCTACTCGCTGTCGGGGTTCTTTGTCGGCCTCATCGTCGGGTTCACCGGCGTCGGCGGCGGCTCGCTGATGACGCCGCTGCTGATCCTGCTGTTCAACGTTCACCCCGCCACAGCCGTCGGCACCGACCTGCTGTTCGCCGCCGCCACCAAGACCGCCGGCACGGCCGTGCACGGCTTCAACCGCCACGTCGACTGGCACATCGTCGGCAAGTTGGCGCTGGGCAGCGTCACCTCGGCCGCCATCACCCTCTACGTGCTGTCGCAGGTTGGCGGTTCCGATCCCGCCGTTGCGCACACGCTGGCCACAGTGCTGGGCGGTATGCTGGTGCTGACCGCGCTGTCGCTGGTTTTCCGCAAACGACTGTTCGGCTTCGCGCGCAGCCACCGCGAACTGCCTCCGGGGCTGCAGACCGCCGTCACCATCGGTTTCGGCGCCTTGCTCGGCGTCCTCGTCTCCATCTCTTCGGTCGGCGCCGGAGCCATCGGCGTCACCGTGCTGATGCTGCTCTATCCGCGCCTGTCGCTGGTCCGGGTCGTTGCCAGCGACATTGCCCACGCGGTGCCGCTGACCCTCGTCGCCGGGCTCGGCCATTGGGCCATCGGCAATGTCGAATGGGGCATGCTGATCTCGCTGCTGATCGGCTCGATCCCCGGCATTCTCATCGCCAGCTTCTTTGCTCCGAAGGTGCCGGAAAGCCTGGTGCGAGGCTTGCTCGCTGCAGTGTTGAGTGTGGTCGGGGTGCGCTTGCTGTTTGCCTGACAAGCGATGCGCTCCTCAGGCAACTCAATGCCTTGCCAGCGGTCTGATCCCCAGCCTAAGCCCGCTCCGCCAGGACGATCACCCCATCCACCGGCACGCCGCGATCCATCCGGATCACCACCGGTTCGACGCTCACCACCTCGAGCCCTGCCGCACGACAGAGCTGCAGCGTCGGCTCCACTGCATGCTGGAACCGCAGCGAGGTCCCGAGCCGCACCGGCTCGCTGCCGGAATGCGTCTCGAGCGAGAAGGCAGCGATCCCGCCCTGTCGCAACGCCCGACCGGTCGCCGCCAGGGGCGCTTCGAGCGCGCCGACGTAGTTGAGCACGTCGGCCGCAACGATCAGGTCGATGCTGGCCTGCTCCATGTCGAGTACCGCCTTGAGGTCGGCTTTCTCCAGCCGATCGTAGATCCCCTTGCGCCGCGCTTCGCCCAGCATGTTGGCCGAGAGGTCCACCCCCTCGAGTCGTTCGACCAGCGGCCGCAGGCGACCGCCCATCAGGCCGGTACCGCAACCAAGATCCAGCCCGCGCCCGAACCGCCCGAGACCACGTGTCGCCATCGCCGTGCGGATCACCGTCTCCAGTGCCTCGGGTGTGCGATAGCCCAGCCGCCCGACCAGCGCGTCCTCAAAGCGTGGCGCGTAGTCGTCGAACAGTGCCTCGACATAGGCCGGTGCCGCCTCGGTTGAGCCACCTGCTCCATGCGCCGCCAGCTTCAGCGCCGCGCCGAACAGCCCCTTGGCGTCGAGCTGCAGCAGTTCGGTCCAGGCGACCACCGCCCCCGCAATGTCGCCAGCCGCCTCGCGGTAACCGCCCAGAAGGTTCCAGCCGGCCACCCATTGCGGCACCCTCTCCAGCGCCTGGGCCATGAGCTCGGCCGCTTCGGCGAAAGCGCGCTCGGCGGCGAGCGCCGCGGCGTAGGACGCACGACGATCGGCGACGAGATCGCCGGACGAATACTGTATTTCGCGCAAGGTTGTTTGGCACCGGGCTGGGAGGACACGCATCTAGCGCGCCGGCGCGCCGTGGGGAAGATGGGCACGGGCAGGAATTTCCACTTTGCTGTCACATTGCCGAGGCATAGACTGAGCTATGGGCGTGCCGCGCGAGTGCGAGCCCGCTCGTCGGGCCGAGTCGCCCGGTATCTCTACGCCTTCGGCGCCCCACTCCCTGGGTCCGATGGCCTGCTAGTCAGATCGAATTTCAACCCGACGCGCCCCCGGCACGCCGGGCGAAGTCAGTTCACGACGCCGTATTGATAGGCGGAATTTTTCGGTCTACAAGTTAACCGTCGAATATTGCGGCCGACACTTCGTGCCTGGCGTCTCAAACGCGCCTGCTGAGGTCATACCAAGAATTCGATTGGCGGAGTTTCCATTGGGGTGGGAACTGCCACGGCAGACTGCGAAAGGGACTATTTATGGCTACCGGCACTGTGAAATGGTTCAATGGCCAGAAGGGCTACGGCTTTATTCAGCCCGACGAGGGTGGGGCTGATGTGTTCGTGCATATCTCTGCTGTCCAGCGTTCGGGGCTTTCGGGCCTCGATGAAGGTCAGAAGGTGACGTACGAGATCGTCAAGGACAAGCGGACCGGCAAGAACGCCGCCGACAACCTCCAGGCGTCCTGATTCCAGATCGGCAGCCGCAAGGCTCCGGTTGACGATCGACGCCAGACCAGACAAGGCGCAGCTTCAGGGCTGCGCCTTTGTTTTGCCGGCAAGCGGCGCGCGACACTGCTCCCGAAGACACTTCAGGAAGTCGTATTATCACCGGTCCATGACCCACGCCATACTAGGCCACGCGGAAATCTACTTGTTTTTCCGTGATAATGGCGGAAATTCTCCATCATCGTACCACGCACGCGGATTAGCGCGCGAGAACCCGCAAGCCTGAACCGCGCATTCAGATCGCGTTCAGCGGCACGGGATCATTTACCGCCCCATCGAACCAACACCTGATGAGGGTATCACCATGACGATCCGTAACCAGATCATTGCTCACAGCCGCTCCTTGCTGCTGCTCGCGGCAGTGGCCGGCGCCGGTCAGGCTTTCCTTGCCTCCCCCGCCTTTGCAGTCCAGGAAGACCAGTTCCCAACCTGCCGTGTCGCGATGGAAGGCACCGCCTTCACGCCGCTCGCCGGCACTCGCGAATACAATAACAAGTGCTGCTTCGTGCTGTCGGAGAAGCGCTGGTACGATGACAACGGCGTGTTCCTGAGCGCCGTCTATGGCCTCAGCGACGAAGAATCCATGCTCACGACGCACTGCCGCCGCGCTCTGCTCGAAACCCGCTCGCTGATCAGCAGCAGCGGTGACGGCGATGGTGATGGTGATGGTGACGGCGACGGCGATGGCGATGGCGATGGCGATGGCGACGGCGATGGCGATGGCGACGGCGATGGTGATGGCGACGGTGACGGCGACACGCCACCGACCACCTACCCGGTTCCCCGCTGAGTAACCCTGCCCCGCCGCTACCAAGTGGCGGGGCAGCCCATCTGGCGCCGCACCGAGAGCGCGCCTCTCAGCGTGGCCGAGCCACAACAGGATACCGCACATGCCGAGCGACGTGATGGATGCCGGGACCGATGCCAAAACGACGCTGCGCGCTGCCCTGGCCGACGCGCTTGATGGCGACGCCACCCTGCCCCGCTTCTCCAAAGCACTCGGCAGCGTTGTCGTGGCCACGAGCCGCCGGCGCGGCCAGATCCGCCAGCGGGTCTGCGTAGCCGGCGATACCCTGGCCATGGTGCTCGACAAGACGATTGATGAGCTCGACCTTGCTGCCGGCCAGGTGGATACGGTGGAGCTGAATGTCTGCCATTCGCTGCGGACGGTTCCAGCCGATCTCAATTCGGCGCGGCTCGACAACAACCAGGCCGGCATTTTCGGCGTTGCGCTGCTCGAAGCCGGCCAGCTTCATTCGCTGTTTGCCCCGACCGAGCTGATCGCCTCCAACCGGTCACCCAAACGCGCCATTGCCAACCTGCTCGAGAGCGATGGCCTGACCTCCGATGCGCTGACGATCGGAGCGCTCACCGCTGCAACGATAAAGTCCGAACAGTATCTCTGCCGACTCACGTCCGGTGGAGCCGATATCCGCTCGCTGTTCCGGGCCGCGCGCCCGATCGACCTCGTCCCCATGGACGAAAGCGCCGTGCGGGACCTGGCCGGCGGCATGTCGCGCTGGATGCTGAACCAGGTCCAGCCCGATGGGCGCACCGTCTATAAGTACTGGCCCAGTCGCGGCACCGAAGCGGACGGCGACAACACCATCCGGCAGGCCATGGCCACCATCTGCCTCGGCCGTATTGCCGCCCGCACCGCCGACCCCGATGCCCGCGATCGCGCCGACCGCAACCTCGATCACCTGCTCGCCACCTACTATCGCGAAGCGGGTGAGTATGGCCTCGCCATCGAAGAGGAGAAGGTCAAGCTGGGCGGCGTCGCGCTCATGGCACTCGCCATCCTCGAGTCACCCAACCGCAACCGTCACGCCGAAGCGCTGACGCGGCTGACCGCCACCATCAACCACCTGCACAATGCCGATGGCAGCTTCCGCACCTTCTTTGCCCCGGCCGACCGCAACGACTGCCAGAACTTCTACCCTGGCGAGACCCTGCTGTTCTGGGCGCACGCTCTGAAGGCCGGCCTGCCCGGCGTTACCGCCGACGCCTACATGCGCGCCTTCCGCTACTATCGCGCCTGGTTCCGCGCCGACTCGAACCCGGCCTTCGTGCCATGGCACACCCAGGCGCATTTCGTCATGCGCGACCTGGTCGACGAGCCGGAACTGGATGGATTCGTCTTCGAAATGAATGATTGGCTGCTGTCCATGCAGCAGTGGGACAGTGCCCCCTATGCCGACCTGCTCGGCCGCTTCTACGATCCGGAGCGACCACACCTCGGTCCGCCGCACGCTTCGGCAACCGGCGTCTACCTCGAAGGTCTGATCGATGCCTTCGAACTGGCGCGGCACTATGGCGACCAGCCGCGGCAGGCCAGCTACCGCAGGGCCATCCTGCGTGGCGCCCGGAGCCTCGCCCGGCTGCAGTTCAAGACCGATGACGACATGTTCTACATCAGCCAGCGCCAGCGCGTCGAAGGCGGCATCCGGACCGAGACCTACAATAACGAGATCCGCGTCGATAACGTTCAGCACGGCCTGATGGGCCTGCAGCGCGTGCTCGAGCGTTTCACCGCCGAGGACTATGCTCAGCCCGAGACCTGAGCCGGCTGGGCGTCGTTCACGCCCCTTGACCGCGAGGCTATCCGCAACGATATGCACCGCTCGCCACAGGGGGGATACGCTCCGCTTGACCGAAGCCTTCGCCGAAGGCAGTTTACATGAACGCTCCCCCTCAGGTCAGCATGCTGACGACGCCGAATGACTTTGGCAGGGGAGCCTTTCTTTGAGTTGGAGACGGCTATGGACAAAATTCCGATGACACCGAGCGGTCACAAGACCCTGTCGGAGGAATATCGTCGCCGCACCGCCGAAGATCGTCCCAGGATCATCGCCGACATCGCCGAAGCGCGCGCCCATGGCGACCTCAGCGAGAACGCCGAGTATCATGCCGCCAAGGAGCAGCAGAGCCTCAACGAGGGCCGTATCAAGGAACTCGAATCCCTGCTCGCACTGGCCGACATCATCGACATCACCAAGCTCACCGGCTCGACCATCAAGTTCGGCGCCACGGTGAAGCTGGTCGACGAGGATACCGAGGCCGAAAAGCAGTACCAGATCGTTGGCGACGCCGAAGCGGACCTGTCGAAGGGCCGCATTTCGATCTCGTCGCCGATCGCCCGCGCCATGATCGGCAAGGAAGCCGGCGATTCGGTCGAAGTCGCTGCCCCGGGCGGTGCCAAGACCTACGAAATCCTCGACGTGAAGTTCGTCTGAACCGCGCTCGGGCGTTTTGCCGCGCCCGCCGGCTGTGACTTTTCGGTGAGTCCGTGCGCTCCATCGCCTCAGGGCGATGGTCGCACCCTTGAAAGGTGCGCGCCGAACCTCCTATTTTGGCTTAGGGCTTAAGTCTCAGAGTAAGTGGAGCGTAAGGTGCACGCCAAAGTCGTCATCATCGGATCGGGTCCTGCCGGCTACACGGCGGCCATCTATGCGGCGCGCGCTATGCTCGAGCCCGTCATGATCTCCGGCATCCAGCCTGGCGGTCAGCTCACCATCACCACCGATGTCGAGAACTATCCCGGCTTCGCCGACGTCATCCAGGGCCCCTGGCTCATGGAGCAGATGAAGGCGCAGGCCGAGCATGTCGGCACCAGGATGATCAACGACATCATCGTCGAGGTCGATTTCGACAAGCGGCCGTTCGTGCTGATCGGCGACGGTGGTACCCGCTACACCGCCGACGCGGTGATCGTCGCCACCGGCGCCCAGGCGCGCTGGCTGGGCCTTGAGTCCGAAGAGAAGTTCCAGGGTTTCGGCGTCTCCGCCTGCGCCACCTGCGATGGTTTCTTCTATCGCGGCAAGGAAGTGATCGTCGTCGGCGGCGGCAATACCGCCGTCGAGGAGGCGCTGTTCCTCACCAATTTCGCCTCGAAGGTCACGGTGGTCCACCGCCGCGGCGAGTTCCGCGCCGAGCGCATCCTGCAGCAGCGGCTGTTCAAGAACCCCAAGGTCGAAGTGATCTGGAACGCCGAGATCGAGGAAGTCTACGGCCAGCACATGCCGCGCTCGGTTCAGGGCGTAAAGATCCGCGACACCAGGACCGGCCACGTCACCGAAAAGACCGTCGACGGCGTGTTCATCGCCATCGGCCACTCGCCGGCGACCTCGATCTTTTCCGGCAAGCTCGACATGAAGCCGGGCGGCTATCTCGAGGTGCAGCCCGGCAGCACCGCCACCAACGTACGCGGTGTGTTCGCGGCCGGCGACGTCACCGACGACGTTTACCGGCAGGCGGTGACAGCCGCGGGGATGGGGTGCATGGCGGCCTTGGACGCAGAGGAATATCTGGCATCGCTCGAGCTTGCAGAAGCGGCGGAATAGCCGATGCTGGATTGGGACAAGCTCCGCATCTTCCACACCGCCGCCGAATCCGGGTCGTTCACCCACGCCGCTGAAAAGCTCAACATGAGCCAGTCTGCCGTATCGCGGCAGATCTCGGCGCTCGAGGAGGATCTGGGGCTAAAGCTCTTCATCCGTCATGCGCGCGGCCTGGTGCTGACCGAGGTGGGCGAGCAGTTGTTCCGCACCGCCCACCGCATGCACTGGGAACTGCAGCAGGTCGAAACTCAGATGTCGGAGAGCCAGGAGGTGCCCACCGGCCCCCTGCTCGTCACCACCACAGTGGGTATCGGCTCGACCTGGCTATCGTCCCGCATCCACGAGTTCCTGATCCTGTATCCGGAAATTCAGATCGAGATTAAGCTCAACGACGCCGAGCTCGATCTCGCCATGCGCGAGGCCGACGTCGCGATCCGGCTGCATCGGCCGAACCAGTCCGAGATGATCCAGCGCAAGCTGTTCACCGTGCACAACCACTTCTATGCCTCCGAGCAGTACCTCAAGGAATTTGGCGAACCGCAGGCGGTCGAGGATCTCGACAAGCACCGCGTCATCTCGTTCGGCGAGCCGGTGCCGTCCTATCTCGGTGACATCAACTATCTCGAGCGCCTCGGGCGTTCGGATTCCTCGCCGCGCCGCGCCTCGATGAAGGTCAACGCCATCTACGGCATGATGCAGGCCGCCCGCGCCGGTATCGGCATCGCCATGCTGCCCGACTATGTCACCGAGGGCGAAACCAACTTGCGGCGCGTGCTGGAAGGCATCGAGCTGCCGGCCTACGAAGCCTATTTCGTCTATCCCCCGGCGCTGAAGAACAGTAAGCGCGTCGGCGTCTTCCGCGACTTCCTCGTCGGCAAGGCCCGGGAGTGGTCGTTCTAAGGGCTGGTTGCACCGCGGGCGCCGGTGCGGGCTGGCTTTCAGCGCGGCTTCACCACCGTAAAGGTCAGCTCTCTACGCACCGCAAACCCGAGCTTCTCGTAGAGCGCGATAGCCGCCGCATTCTCGGTCTTTACATGCAGGAACGGCACCCGCCCCTCCGCTGCAATCAGCGCCGCGACATGCGCGACCAGGGCTTTGGCCAGCCCCCTGCCCCGGAATTCCGGCCAGGTACACACGGCGCTCACCTCGATCAGCTGCCCCAGCCGCATCCGCTCTCCGGTCATCGCCATCAAACGCCCATCCTCCGAACGCAGCCCGAAATAGCGGCCCATGCTCAGCGTGCCGGCGCGGAACGGGCCCGGCTCGGTCGCCGTCGCCAGCTCCAGCGCCGCCTCGGCATCCGCCGTCGTCAGTTGCACCGGCACGATTTCGGGCGCCGCCGCCGGCGCTCCTGCGACCATCTGGAACACCGGCACAGCCTGCAACAGCTCCCAGTCCGAGGGCACCTGGTATTGCCTCGCCGACACCAGCCCGACCGCCTCTTCCGGCGCCACCAGCGGCCGCAGCTCGGCGAACGCCTCGGCATCGTAGCGCGCGAGCCCGCCGATCGGCGACAGCTCCGCCCGATAGCGCGCCGCCGCGCCGTTGCGCTGGCCCAGCGCCACGTGGTCGGTGGTCAGGGCATGCCACGCCGGGTCGTCGAGCAGGGAGAAGTCAGTCATTCCAATCGTCCTTCGAGTTCGCGCCACGCCTGTACCATCCTGCCCACGACTTCCCAACTCCCTCGCGTTCATCGGCAATTCAGTCGCCTCGGCTAGAACGGGCAAAACCTCGGGGACACCTCATGCATCGCTTCGTCACCGCCGCCGTGCTCTGTCTCGTCGCCACGCCGTGTTTCGCGCAGATGGCCACCATCAGCCCCGAGCAGATCGGCGAGATCTTCTGCATCTCGCGGCTCGGCAACGACATGGCGCCGGTCGAGGGGCTGCTGACCACCGAGCTGACTGCGGCAATTGCCGAAGCCGAAGCCAGGAACGACGTCATCCAGCAGGCTCATCCCGAGGAGAAGCCGCCGCTCGGCGACGGCATCCCGTGGCAGGCGTTTCCCGACTATGCGGCTGAGTGCAAGGTCGGCGCCGTCACGCTCGAGGCCGACCGCGCTGTGGTCGATATCGCCTACGGCTTCCCCGATTATCCCGACGCCAACTTCACCGATCACCTGCAGTTGATCCTCGTGGCGCAGCCGGACCTCCCTGAACCGCTCTGGCGCATCGAGAACCTCGGCTACGCCACCGAAGGCGACCTGCGTTCGGTTCTCGTTTCGGCCTTCGCCAACTAGTGCGTTATCAGCGTTTCTTCGCCCTTGACGCCCCGCGCACAAAGGCGCATTGCGGCTCTGTTCCGGACGCTTGCGTCAGGACCTTCATCAAGGACTGAAAATGAACCCCGACAGTCGAAGTCGATCTTCGATCTTGCCGGCGCTCTAGGCTCCTCGGGCCGGGCGCGCCGGCCCGGCTATCTATTGGAGCCTTACTATGCTGCGTGCCTATATCCGCGAAGGCGACCGCCTCGTCCCCACCGATTTCGATCCCACCTCCGAGGCCAAGCTCTCGGGCGCCGTCTGGTACTCGCTGACCGATCCGACGCGTGAAGAAGACAAGTTCGTCGAGGCCTGTCTCGGTATCGATATCCCGACCCGCCGCGAGATGCAGGACATCGAACCCTCCGCCCGCCTTTATAGCGAGGCAGGCGCCGAGTTCATGACCATTACCGCCTTGGTTGAGGACGATGCCGGCCAGCCGGTGAAAACCCCGATCACCTTCGTCTTGCGCAACAATCAGCTGGTCACGGTGCGCTACGCTGACCCAAAGCCGTTCCGGCTCTACGAGCGGTTGGTCTCCCGCCCCAGCACCGGCGAATTCGGTGGCGAGCGGGTGATGATCGGTCTGCTCGAGTCGTTCATCGATCGGCTGGCACAGCTGCTGGAAAATACCGGCGACGAGATCGACCAGATTTCGCGCGAGGTGTTCGGCAACAAGGTCAAAAAGCCCACCCGCAAGGCACACGACCTGCAGTCGCTGATCGAGCGCATCGGCAAGAAGGGCGATACTCTGACGCTGGCGCGTGAAAGCCTCGTCTCGATCACCCGGCTCACCAGTTTCCACCAGACCCTCGGCACGACCGACGTAAAGACCACCAAGGAGTTGCGCCAGGGGCTCAAGACCCTGCAGCGCGACGCTGCGGCGCTCAGCGACCACGCTGCCTTCCTCTCGGCCAAGATCAACTTCCTGCTCGATGCCACGCTGGGGCTGATCAATCTGGAGCAGAACCAGATCATCAAGATCTTCTCGGTGGCCGCGGTGGTGTTCCTGCCGCCGACGCTGGTCGCCTCGATCTACGGGATGAACTTCAACTTCATGCCGGAGTTGTCCTGGCCGTTTGGCTATCCGTTTGCGATAGGGCTCATGATCCTCTCGGCCATCGTCCCCTACCTGTTCTTCAAGCGCAGCGGCTGGCTCTGAGTCATCAGGATTCGCGCGTCGAATCTGACAAAAAACCGTCACAATCAAGCACTTGGCGTCGCGTGTCCCGCGGCGTGCGACGCCACGACGCACGCCAGAAATCGCAATACACGAGCAAACTCATCGACTTAACAGCCATGCGAAAAACGCATGCCCCTCATTCGATACTCCTCGGTTGCTGGGCCGGCACTCTGCCCATATATCCCCGTTCGACAGCAGCTGAGCGCATCTCCCTCCTCCTCCTCGCGCTCGTTGTTTGTTCCTCCCTGTAGCCGGCAACGGCTGCTACTCGGCCCCGCTCTCCCCTCGAGCGGGGCCTTGTCTTTTCTCCCTTCGCGAAGCACCGAGCCCTGCTGTTCAGAGGGCAGTCAGTTGACGTATGCGTCACGGCAGCATGACTGACCTTTCCCTGCGGAAACTGCATAGCTGGCATGTGGAACTCCGCATTGTGGACCAAACGGTCAAAGTGCATATTGTGACTGTCGATGTGAGCCGCACCGTATCCTCCTCCCTCGGTCCTGCTCTGCGACACCGGTCCGAAGTCGTATCCTCCTCCCTCGACTTAGGACCATCGGCAAATGGCGCATCCTCCTCCCGCGTTCATTTGCCATCACTTTCGATTTGGACTTCGGTCCTTTTCATCGGGCCCCATCTTCGGATGGGGCCTCTTTTTTTGCTTTGGCTGATCTTCGGGCTCTGCGCGCCTCGCGCCCAGCGCATGGCTGACGTTCCGACTTGGCGATTGTTCGGCTCAGCCGTCTCCCCGATAGTCATCTCAACGAATTGCAGCCGCTCCTCCTCCCTGGCTGCGCTTCGATGGGTCGCCCGCTTCGGCGAGCCGGCCTTTGAAGGCTCCGCTCATCCCCTCGAGCGGAGCCTTTTTCTTTGGCCGCTGTGGTTGCTCCGCGCGCCACCCGCGTTACGGTGTCCGCTCAACGCGAGACCGGCCCCGATGACCACTTCCCTCCCCACCATCGCCCTGCCCTCCGGCAACACCGTATCGGCGCTCGGCCAGGGCACCTGGCGCATGGGCGAGGACCGGCGCCGCCACGCCGACGAGGTGGCGGCACTGCGGCACGGCATCGAGCTGGGTATGACGCTGATCGATACCGCCGAGATGTATGGCGATGGCGGGGCCGAGCTGGTGGTCGCCGAAGCCATCCGCGGCCGTCGTGACGACGTGCAACTGGTCAGCAAGGTGCTGCCCCATAACGCCAGCCGCAAGGGAACCATCGCCGCCTGCGAGCAGAGCCTGAAGCGTCTCGGCACCGACCATATCGATATCTACCTGCTGCACTGGCGCGGCCGGCATCCACTGGCCGAAACCGTCGAGGCCTTCGAGACGCTGAAGCGCTCGGGAGCTATCGGCGCCTGGGGCGTCTCCAACTTCGATGTCGACGATATGGAGGAGTTGCTGGCTGTGCCCAGCGGCGAGGCCTGCGCTACCAACCAGGTGCTCTACAACCTCACAGCCCGCGGCATCGAGTACGACCTTCTCGCCTGGTCGGCCGAGCACGCCATGCCGATCATGGCCTACTCACCGCTCGGCAACGACAACCGCATGCTGGGCCACCCCGAGCTGCAGCGCATCGGCAAGGCGCGCGGCGTCACGGCGGCCCAGGTCGCCCTCGCCTTCGTGCTGGCGCGGCCCGGAGTGATCGCCATCCCCAAGGCCACCGGCCTCGACCACATCGCCGAGAACCGCGCGGCGGCTGATCTCACCTTGACCGTCGAAGAACAGGCCGCCCTCGACGCCGCCTTCCCACCGCCACGCCGCAAGCAGGCGCTGGAGATGATCTGAGCTCCCCTCCCCCTTGAGGTGAGGGGCGGGGGGTGGGGGTCCATCGGTGATCACAGAACCACCCCCACCCTCATTCCCTCCCCTCAATGCGGAGGGAGGCGAGGGCTGAGAGTACAGCTCTCAACCGTTCCACCACGCAATCCCTACCCGGCATTTCCTGCCGCCTGCCCGTTTCGTTCCACCCAAACACCCCGGAATCCCGGCCCCTCGCACTGGCACGGCGCCTGCATGGGTATGCGCGACCGCCCGGAGGCACCCATGACCAGCGTCGGCACCGCGACTTCCACCAGTTCCCTGACCTACGCGCAGATCATTGCCAACGCCCAGAAGGCGCAGCAGCAGGCGCTGACCAATCCACCGGCCAGTAGCTCCAGCGAATCCGGCGCCACCAACGTCACGCTGTCCGATGCCGCCAAGGCCGCGCTGACCACCATCAAGGACTTCGCCACGGTCACCACCGAGGCGCGCGCCACGCTCGACAAGCTGCTCGCCGACACCAAGCTGACCAGCCCGCTCAAGGACGGCAAGCTCGCCCTCGACCTGAGCAAGGTCGATCGCCGCGAGCTCTATGCAATGAGCACCAACTCCAACCAGCTGTTCACCGCCGACGAGCAGAAGGCCGCCGCGATCGAACTGCAGAACCGCTTCGACCAGGCCATGGCCGGCCCCACTGCGGTCGGCCGCGTGACCGGCAGCGTCAAGGGCCTCTATGTCGCCGCCCTCGCCTATTTCGACGCGATGGGCCCCGAGGAAAAAGCCTCCGCCGCCTATGTCGACCAGCGCGCCGCGCTCGAGGAGATGCTGAAGCGGATCGAGGCCAAGCCCTCGACCCTGCCCGGCGCCGTGCCCAACGATCCGGTCAACGCCTATATGGAGCGCCTCGCCGGCGGCGAGACCGGCAAGCCGCGCGACATCAAGGACGTCGCCGGCGACGCCCGCACCACGCTCGACGCGCAGTACAAGGCCAGCGGCAGTTCGAAACCCGACTATTCCGACTTCGACAGCCGTTCGCTTGCCTCGGTGGCGCTCAACTCGAACGGCAAGTTCTCGGCCACGGAAGTCCGCACCGCCTCGATGGAGATGCGCTCGCGCTCCGGCGCCGCGCTGCTGCAGGGCCTCAAATCGGCCGGCACCGGTAATGCCGCCGGCTTCGCCCAGAACGTCATCTCGCTTTACGGCGCCATGAGCAGCGAAGAACGTACTGCCGCCGGCTGGTCCGAAAACCTCTATACCGCCGCCGTCGCCAACTACCAGACCGCCAGCAAGCTCGGCTCGCTGCTGAGCCAGGCAACCGGATCATCAGCGTTTGGCGGCAGCGACGGCGGGTCGATGAGCTTGATGGATTATCTGTAGCAAACTGAAGCAGACGGCCCCCTCCCATCCTCCCCCATGAAGGGGGAGGTGCCCTGCCGGTGCGTTTGGCACGATCGAGGACAGGGCCCCGACTCTTCACCTCCCCCTTTATGGAGGAGGCCGGGGGGCCGTCTCTATCAGTCAGCGCCCGCAAACTCATCCAGCGCCGCGGTGATCGCCTCGGGCATCCCCGCATCGCCGGCCGAGTGCCCTGCCCCATCGATCACCACCAGCCGGGCCTCCGGCCAGGCCCGCGCCAGCTCCCAAGCCGTCACCAGTGGCCCCTGCAGATCAAGCCGGCCTTGCACCAATACCCCGGGAATACCGCGCAGCCGGTGGGCGTTGACCAGCACGTGCCCCTCTTCCATCCAGGCTGCATGGCGGAACACATGCGTAACGATCCGGCTACGCGCCAGCAGGCGCTTGGGATCCATCCCGTCAGATGGTCGTCCGACCTGCGCCGTCACCGACACCGCCGCATTGTCCCAGTCGTGAAAATCCCGCGCCGCCTTGTCGCGCACTGCCGGATCGGCATCGAACAGCAGGTCGTTGTATGACGCGACCAGTCCGTCCTCCGGTGTCCCCTTGGGCACCCCGGCCACGAACCGCTCCCACTCCGCCGGATAGAGCGGCGCCATGCCGCGATAGAGCCAGTCGATCTCGCGGCGCCGCGTCGTCGTCACTCCGCCGAATACCATGGCGGCGACGTGTTCGGGATGTGCCTCGGCATAGGCGAGGCCCAGGGTGGTGCCCCACGAACCGCCGTAGATCACCCATCTGTCGACGCCGAAATGCGCCCTGAGCCGCTCGATATCGGCGACCATGTGGGCGGTGGTGATCACCGAGAAATCGACGCCCTCGGCCGACGCATGCGGCGTGCTCCGGCCACAGCCGCGCTGGTCGAAACCGATGATCCGGTAGCGCACCGGGTCGAAGAAGCGCCGCATCGAGGCAGAAAACCCGGAACCCGGCCCGCCATGCAGGATCAGCGCCGGCACCCCATCGGGGTTGCCCGCCGCTTCCCAGTAAAGCGCGTTGCCATCCCCGACCGCGAGCCAGCCGCTCGCGACCGGCTCGGTGACGGGATAGGCCATCAGCTCACCTTGGCGCAGAAATCCTGGATGCGGCTCACCGCATCCTCGAGCTGCGCGTTCGACGCCGCGTAGCTGAGCCGCATATGCCCGGCGAGGCCGAACGCCGTGCCATGCACCAGCGCCACGCCGGTCTCTTCGAGCAGCGCCAGGACGAACGCCGCATCGTCGGTCAGCGCCCGGCCGCCGCCCGAGGTCTTGCCGAGCAGGCGCTTGACCGACGGGAACACGTAGAACGCCCCCTCGGGGGTCAGGCAGTCGAGCCCGGTATTGGCGTTGAGCCCGGCGACGACGAGGTCGCGCCGCCCCTGGAACACGTCGCGCCAGCCCTTAAGGAACTCCTGCGGACCGTTCAGTGCTTCCACCGCCGCCCATTGCGAGATCGACGAGGGGTTGGTGGTCGATTGGCTCTGCAGCTTGTTCATCGCCGCGAGCAGCGGCCGCGGCCCCGTGCAGTAGCCGATGCGCCAGCCGGTCATGGCGTGCGACTTCGACACGCCGTTCATCGTCAGCGTCCGGGCCTGCAACTGCGGCTCCACCCCTGCAATGGTGGCAAAGCTGCCGCCGTCATAGACCAGCACCTCGTAGATATCGTCGGTGAGGATGTGCACCTGCGGGTGGCGCAGCAGCACATCGGCCAACCCACGCAACTCGTCGCGCGTATAGGCGGCGCCCGTCGGGTTCGATGGTGTGTTGAGGATCAGCCACTTGGTCTTGGGGGTGATCGCCGCTTCCAGCACTTCGGGCTTCAGCTTGAAGCCGGTCGAAGCGTCGGCCACCGCGAACACCGGGTTAGCGTCGCAAAGCCGCACGATTTCGGGGTAACTCACCCAGTACGGCACCGGGATCACCACCTCGTCGCCGGGGTTCAGCGTCGCCATCAGCGCGTTGAAGATGATCTGCTTGCCGCCTGACGAGACGAAGCAATCGGCTGCCGTCACGTCGAGCCCGTTGTCGCGCTTGAACTTTGCCGCCACAGCTTCCTTGAGCTCGGGGATCCCGTCGACAGCGGTATAGCGGGTCTTGCCTGAGTTGATCGCCCGGATCGCCGCCTCGCGCACATGCTCGGGCGTATCGAAATCCGGCTCGCCGGCGGCCAGCGAGATCACATCCTCGCCCTGCCGCTTCATCTCCACGGCTTTGGAGTTGATGGCGACGGTGGCGGATGGCTGGATACGGCTGAGGGCGTCGGACAGGAAAGCCAAGATCATCTCCCGGAAAAATGGCGGGAAAGCTCTACGGCTTCGCACCCGCGCGCACAACCGGGACGTTTGGTCAAACGGCTCGAGCTAAACGGCGCGAGCGGGACTGGGAGCGCTCACCGGCAGGACGATCGGGTTGCCGTCCGCCCGCACACTACTCTTGCTGCTCCCCATCGCTTGCTCACCATCGGGCATCAGGCTGACCAGAATGGCAGCCAGTACGGCGGAAAGGGCAAGAACCTTCAACTCAGACATCCCGGACAACATCGACTGACAATGCCCGGTTGTCGCGTCGGGTGATTGAACGCGCACTGATGTCGCCGTTCATCGGGCGCTCAGGAAGGTTCAGATCCCCACCCCGGCTTGCTTGCCCAGTTGCACACCCTGCACCCGCCAGCCATTGGCCTCTTCCGCCAGCATGTAGAACGCCTCGTACAGGCCCTGGTCGTTGCCGACGAACTTCACCTCCTGCACCACCGCCTTGTCACCGAGCTTCTGGAACTTGCCAAAACTGTGCGAGCGCGACTCCATGATCGGTGCGTAGCCCGATCCGACAATGGCCGAGAAAAATGCTTCGGGGCTCGGAAACGCCACCTGGAAGCCGGCCCCGGCCCATTGAAAGGCGCCTGCCGCATCCTTCATGCGGAATGCTTCAATCTGGCTGGTGATCACACTCTGCCACGGCTCGGCGGTCACGACCGGAGCTGCCGGCTCCTCGGCGAATGCGGGTGCGCCGAGCAGCAGTAGCGCCGCCAGCATGGCCGCAACCCAGGCCCTGAATCCCCTCGATTTCGATCCGCTCAGCAACCACTGCATCGTCCATCTCCCGTGGCCCGGCGGGTTTTCGCCACACGATTGCCTTCAAATCGTACCCGCTTCACCCCTTTAGCAACGAAACATCCGCGCATTCAGCGGGCCCTATCACCGCGTTGTGATCTGAGTCAGCGAGTCCTCATGTCTCCCACCAAGCTTCCCCCGTCGAAGCGACCGTCATTGCGCCGGCCGTTGTTCCGCAATGCCCTCAGTGCGGCGACCGCCATCTCGTTCTCGCTCACCTTCGTCGGCGCCGGCATCGCGCTGCTGCTCGGCTTCATCCCGCCCCGCGCCATCATCGGCGCCGGCGAGATCGATACCGCCGTGGTGCTGCTGTTCGTGCCGCTCTGCGCGCTGCTTTTTGCCATTCTCGTCGAAGTCGTTCGCGCCATCCTGCGCGAGGGCCTGCAGCCGCCCAAGGCTCGTCAGTCCAATCCGCTCTCGGCCTGGAAGCCCGGGCACGGCGAGGGCTGAAAGGCATAATTCAGCGCGTTTCGCGCTGCCCCGTTCATCTTCCCGTTAGCTAGGGTAGGCTAGAAGCCGGTGACGCTCGCTCCGGGCCGTACCTCGCCGTGTCCCCCTCACCCAAAGGTGAGCGCGGGACGCGGCGTCTCATGATTTTGCGACTGAGGAAACCGACATGACCCGTACCGCTTCTGCCCCGCTCGGCCGCCTGCGTCCGATGCGTGCCCTTCTGCTCGGCACCGTGTTTGCCGGCGTCGCCGTCACCGGCGCTTCCGCCGAAACCCTCGATATCACCAACATCACCCAGGGCGCCGCCACCGGCCCCTACGAGCTCTCGGTCCCCAGCGTCCAGGTGGTCGACGGCAACATCAATGAAGGCGCTGTGCGCGGCCTCTTCACCGGGGCGCCCGGTGCCCTCGATGCTCTCGCAACGCTGGACGCCAAGTCGGTCACCATCCCGGAAATCAAGGTCAGCTACCCCGGCTATGGCGAGGGTGCCGCCCCATCGATCGTTACCTACCGCGACATTGTCCTGACCGACGTCGCCGACGGTGTCGCCGCTTCCGCCCATGTCGGCGGGGCCGATTTCAGCGGCGCCGAAGCCGTCACCGGTACCTTCGGTGAAATGTCGGTGGGCCGCTTCGATATCGCCGCGCTGCTCGGCTTCTACGGCCTCACCACCGCACCGGCAGCCGGCACCGAGATGAAGGAGGTCTATGCCGACTTCAAGTTCTCCGGCGGCTCGCTCAAAGCCGGCGAGGCCTTCAGCTGCAGCTTCGGCACCGGCGAGCTCGGCAGCTTCAGCGCCCGCCCGCTGAAGCAGAATTTCACCGAGATCAACGCGCTGGTCATGGAAGCCGAAGCCGCCCAGAAGGCCGGCACCGAGGTAGCGCCCGAGACGGTCGAGAAGCTCGTCCGCTTCTACGCCGATATGTTCACTGCCTTCTCGTCGACGCCGATGACCTTTACGGGCTTCGACTGCTCCGGCAAGGACGACAAGGGCAACCCGCTCACTGTCGCCTCCGGCCCGATCACCGTCGGCGGGTTCGAGCCAGCTATCTACCCACCGATCTCGCTCGACGATTTCAATATGGCCGTGGAGAACGATGGCTTTGTGAAGTTCGGCAACTTCACCTGGAAGAAGATGGACTTCTCTGCCGCCGTCGCGGCCATCGAGGCGGCCACCAAGCTCGATGAAGCCTACTTCACCACCAACTGGCGGAAGCTGGTTCCGGCGCTCGACGGCATGAGCCTCGCCGAGCTCTCGATCGACGTGCCGGATCCGGAAGCCGAGGGCAAGCGCATCACCGGCACGCTCGGCGCCTTCGACGCCACGCTCGGCAACTACGTCAACGGCATCCCGGCCGACATCGCGGTGAGCCTCTCCAACTTCATCCTGCCGATCACCGCCGAGATGACCGACCTCCCGGTCGCCGATCTCCTCGCCCGCGGCGTCGACAAACTCGACATCTCGCTCGGCACCAAGCTCGCCTGGGATCAGGCGTCGTCCACCATCAAGGTCGATGACGTGCTGATCGACATGGGCGCGCTCGGCCGCATCAACCTCTCCGGCACCTTCGGCAACGCCACCGCAGCGCTGTTTGACGACAACACCGATGCCGCGACCCTCGCGGCAATGATGCTCACCCTGCGCGACGTCACCATCGAGGTTGAGGATCGTGGCATCGGCTCGCTGGCCTTCGCCGCCGGCGCCAAGGAAGCCGGCCAGTCCGAGGCATCGTTCCGCACCGCGGTCGCCGGCATGGCGCAGGGCATGACCCTCGCCTTCCTCGGCAACACCACCGAAGCGCTCACCGCGGCGCAGCAGCTCGGCACCTTCCTCAGCGGCGCCTCGCACCTGAAGCTGACCATCACCAGTAAGGACGAAGCTGGCATCGGTCTCGCCGACCTTGCCGCCGCCGAGACCAACCCGGCGGCGCTCGCCGGCAAGCTCAACGTCGTTGCCGAAGCCAGCGGCGAGCCGGTCGAGCTCCCGGTGATCAACGCCCCCACCGAGTCCACGCAGGACGAAAAGCGCGACCTGAAGGCGCCCGCAGCACAGTAAGCCAGGCACAGCGGACATCACACCCACAGGCGTGCCTTCTCCCCTTGCGGGAGAAGGCACCGACCTCACTCGCCCCCCTTATCCACCCTCAACTTTCGGACGCTTGTCCCCTCCTCCCCTTTGGCGCACTATGGCCGCCTGAGAGGAGGACTGACGATGCAAGTCGAGACTATCCTTCAATCCAAGGGCCACACCGTCTTCACGGTGGAAGCCGGTGCGCCGCTCTCCGAAGCGGTGCGGATCCTGAACAGCAAGAAAATCGGTGCCGTGGTCGTCGTCGATGCCAAAGGCAAGGTCGCCGGCATCCTCAGCGAACGTGACGTGGTGCGTCATCTTGAAAAGGACCCTGTCGCGGTGCTCGCCGGCCCGGTTCGCAACGTCATGACCAGCAAGGTCATCACCTGCACCTCGGCCAGTTCGGTTTCGGACCTCATGGAAACCATGACCCGCCACCGCATCCGCCACATCCCCATCGTCGAAGCCGGCAAACTCACCGGCATCGTCTCGATCGGTGACGTGGTGAAGCGCAAGATCGAAGAAGCCGAGCAGGAAGCCAACGCGCTCAAAGAATACATCGCTTCTTAGCGATAGGCGCTCGCCAGGCCAGCCACCAACTCGATCCCCACCTCCCCCCTGGAGGGGAGGCAGGCGCAGCTTGGGAGCGTCAGCGACCCAGCGCAGCTCGGAAGGGTGGGCGGCGGGCACGATGTTGCACAGCCCCACCTTTCCAACCTTGCCGCGATTTCACCTTGCCGCAACACCCCGGCAAGCCGACGCAGCCCATCATCCCCTGGTTGCCGCCACTCAAATCGCTGGGAGACCCTGATGACCCCGACCCGAGCCACCATCCTCGCCGCCCTCGTTGCCGCCCTCGGCCTCACCGCCATGAGCCCGAGCTTCGCCGCCGGTCCCGACCGCCCGCGCAATGATCGCACCCTCGAGTTTCGCCGCGATGCCGCCGGCGGCGCCTTTCGCTTCGCCGAGTTCTCCTGCAACGACCGCGCCGCCGATCGGCTGGAACGCCGCCTCGACCGCATGGCGGGCAAGCTCAAGCTGAGCAAGGATCAGGAGAACCTGTTCGAGGACTTCCGCACTTCGGCGCTCACCGCTCAGACCGATTTCGCCGACCAGTGCGACACCATTCGCCCCGGCAAGACCGCCGGCAAGAACGAGCGCCCGGACCTGATCCAGCGCCTCGAGCAGCGGCTGAAGTTCGATGAAGCCCGTCTCGCCGCGATGAGCGAACTGCTGCCGCAGTTCAAGGACTTTTACGCAAGCCTCAGCGACAGCCAGAAGCGTGAGCTCCTGCCGCGCCGCCACATGCAGGGCAAATTCCAGCATCAGGGCAGGCACCTGCACCAGCCCCCAGTCGCCCCCGCGGCGCCCGGTTCGGACGGCTGACCCCAGTCCCCGCCGGCTGAAGTCCCCAACGCAGCCGGCCGCGACGCCGTCCACCCTGAGAAGCCCCGGTGTCCCTCCCACCGGGGCTTCTTCCTGATCACAATGGCCGGCTGCTGTGCCCGCCCGTCCGCGTGCCTTCCACGCCCCCCTCTCTTCTCGAAAACTAGGGACTAGCTGCGCTAAGCCCAAGTTTTCGCTTTCTCCCCGCCAACCATGAGGATGACGGCCCGAAGTCACCGACTTACCCTCCGGTGCTCCCGCTTATCCACACGCCGCATTGCCGCGGTCACATCGCTCCGCTAACCATCGGGCATCCGATCTCCCGAGCGCCACTCATGACCGCCCTGCCCCTCGACACCGATTTGATCCGCGCCGAGTTCCCGGCGTTCCGTGAGCCGAGCCTCGATGGCTGGGCCTTTTTCGAGAATGCCGGCGGCTCCTACACGTCGCAGCAGGTGCTCGGCCGGCTCGACCATTATTACCGCGCCACCAAGGTGCAGCCTTACGGCTTCTACCCCGCCTCGCGCGAGGCCGGCGCCGCCATGGACCTGGCGCATCGCCGCATGGCGCAGGCGCTCAATGTCGGCATGGACTGGATCCATTTCGGCCCTTCCACCTCCGGCAACACCTACACACTGGGCCATGCCTTTGCCGGCTGGCTGAAGCCCGGTGACGCCGTGGTCGTCACCAACCAGGATCACGAGGCCAATGGCGGCGCCTGGCGGCGGCTGGCCGATCGCGGCATCGTCATCCGCGAGTGGCAGGTCGATCCGGTGACCGGCCACCTCGACCCGGCGGCGCTCGACAAGCTGCTCGATTCCAAGGTCCGCGCCGTCTGCTTCCCGCACGCCTCCAACATCGTCGGCGAGATCAACCCGGTGCACGACATCGTGCAGAAGGCCAAGAGCTATGGGGCCATCACCGTGGTCGATGGCGTCTCCTATGCACCGCATGGCCTGCCCGACCTGCTCGAGCTCGGCTGCGACGTCTACCTGTTCTCGGCCTACAAGGTGTACGGCCCGCACCAGGGCGTCATGGCCATTCGCCCCTCGCTGGCGTCGGAGCTGCCCAACCAGGGGCATTTCTTCAACGACACGCAGCCGCGCAAGCGCCTGACCCCGGCCGGCCCGGACCACGCGCAGATCGCCGCCACCGCCGGCGTCGCCGATTATCTCGAACGCGTCGCCGAACTGGCGGGCGATCGCGTCGAGGGCGCCAACCCGTTCCGCAAGGCCCACACTGCCATGCGGCAGCAGGAGGAAATCCTCCTCGCTCCGCTGATGGAGTTCCTGCGTTCGAAGAACAATGTCCGGCTCATCGGACCCACCGACCCGGCCAAGCGCGCGCCGACCGTGTCGCTCGCCCTCAAGGAACTCGCCGTCGAGGCCGCCGACCGCCTCGCCCGCCACAAGGTAATGGCCTCGGGCGGTCACTTCTATGCCTACCGCCTGCTCGAAGCCCTCGGCCTGAACCCCGGCCATGGCGTACTGCGCGTCTCGTTCACCCACTACACCTCGCCGGCCGAAGTGCAGCGGCTGATCGAAGCGCTCGATGCCGAGCTGAAGTAGGCACCGGTCCCCACCTGGCTCAGCCATAACAGGCAGACGACCGCACCACCTTGCCTGCCGCATCGAACTCAACCGTTTCGGCCACCAGTTGCCGGTTCTGGTTACGATAGAGGATGGTCAGGCACTGGTGGCCGGAGAGCACTGCCTAGAGTTCGAACCGCAGGTCCGGTATCGCCGCCAACCCGCCACGCCAGTATTCGCGCAGCGCCGCAAGCCCCACCACCCGGCCATCGCCCAGCCGCCGTTGCGCCAACGGCGACAGGAACACGATCTCAGGCGCGTAGTGGCTGAGGATGCGATCAAGATCCCTCACATTCCACGCCGCGACCCATTCCTCGGCGAAAGCCTGGTCGGTTGAGTTCATCGTCTGGTCTCCCATCTGAATTTATGTCAGTATTACTGACGTAAATTCGACAAGCAGGCAAGCGCGCCCCACACTGCCCATCACCTCCGCTGATCGCCCCCATCGCCAGAATCCGTTCGACGCCGGCCCACCGCTCCAGCTAAACAGCGGCGATGTCCCGCCCGCTCGCCGTCCTCTTGCTGCTCATTGCCACCGCCATCTGGGGGCTGGCATTCGTCGCGCAGAAGGCCGCCATGGCGCATATGGGCCCACTCACCTTCAGCGGCACGCGGTTCCTGCTCGGCGGCGTCGCGCTGTTGCCGTTCGCGCTCATCGAGCTGCGCCGCAAGGCCCCGGCCCGCTTCACCCCGCGCCTCTGGCTGCAGGTCGCCATCCTCTGCGTCGTCTTCGGCGCCGGCTCGCTGCTGCAGCAATATGGCCTTGCCCAGACCAGCGTCACCAATTCGGGCTTCCTCACTGCGCTCTACGTGCTGTTCGCCCCGCTGATCGCCTTCCTGGTGCTGCGCACCCGCCCCCACCCGATCATCTATCTGGGCGCGCCCCTCGCGCTGATCGGCATTTTCTATCTCAACGGCGGCCGGCTCGAGAGCTTCAACGCCGGCGATATGCTGGTGGTCGTCAGCGCCGTGTTCTGGGGCGGCCACGTCTTCATGCTGGGGCTGCTGAGCCGGGAAACCGGCCTGCCGGTGGTGCTTTCGGCCGTCACCTTCATCAGCGTAGGCCTCGTCTGCCTGGCGCTGGCCTTCGGCTTCGAGACCCCTGCCTTCGCCGATATCGCCGCCGGCTGGGTGCAGATCCTCTATGTCGGGCTGATGTCGACTGCCCTCGCCTTCACCCTGCAGGCCATCGCCCAGCAGCATGTACCGGCCGCCAATGCGGCAATCGTGCTGTCGGCGGAGAGTCTGTTCGCTGCGCTCGGCGGCGCCCTGCTGCTGGGCGAGCGGCTGCCGCCGATCGGCTATGCCGGCGCGGCGCTGATCCTGTTTGCGATTATCCTGGTGGAGGCAGTCCCGGCACTGGGGCAGCGCCGGGATGCTGAGGCAACCTGACGGTTACTGCACCCGCGTCAGGGTGATCTCGCGGCACACCACGATGTAGGCGCAGGCCTTGACGTTCATGGTGTTGGCGCCCTGGAGCGTAAGCGTCGCATCGCCGGTCTGGCCGAACAGGCTGAGCTTGCCCTTCCAGCGTCCCTCTCCGCTCGGCTTGGCCTTGTCGATCAGGTAGGTGTTGAGATAGGGCCGGTTCTTGTCGCTATCCATGTTGCCGCGCAGCGCCACGACCTTGATGCAGAGCTGGGCGCTGTCCTTGCCGCACATGCTCATTTCGTAGTCGGAGTTCTTGTCCGGCCGCCACATGCCGGTGACATCGACGCCCTGTGCCAAGCTCGGCGCAGCCATTGCCGCCGCCATCGCCAACCCCAATCCAGCCTTCCAGAAGGTGTTCATTTGCCTCTCCAGCAGCCCTGCCCGCAGCACTTCGCTACGGCGCGATAATGTCGCCAATATGAAACTGTTCGTCATCTGCTTGTCACGTCCCGTCAATAGCTTGCGGGTGCCCGGAACGTCCCCCATTGTTCCGGCCTAGACCCGGTTGCACCCGCCACTATCGGCAGCCGGACGGTCCTTATGAGCAGGACATCGCCGCCAATTCGTATGTCCTGCGCCGAGCCCCAATTCGGCATTCTTATCGGCCGCCCCCGCCAGGCGGCCGATTTTTTGTTGAGAGCGACCGATTGGCCTCGCCGCCGCCCCTCGCCTGCGGCATGAACAGCCGCATGGCCAAGCTCTACTTCTCCTACTCGGCGATGAACGCCGGCAAGTCGACCCTGCTGCTGCAGGC